>Ga0325404_1000129_pt1 | contig 71502 bp, 37 predicted proteins | sample PopdelMetagenome_18_FD_205664 | JGI IMG/M metagenome (GOLD analysis project Ga0325404, IMG submission 205664) | Populus deltoides microbial communities from Bellville, Georgia, United States - Xylem-Control-R1 | ecosystem: Host-associated > Plants > Phyllosphere > Stem > Wood/Secondary xylem...
GAAAGAAACATAAATAAACAAGGAAAGGAAATGAAAAGCATAAGCAAGAAATTAATATAAGCAAAACTTAAGCATTACAAAATATAAAGAAAGAGCAAGAGCATGATCTTGATCTGAACACCAAGATACCTAAATACATGGCAAATGCCTCCTTTTATAGGCCAAAATTCGGAACTATTGATTTGTTGACTAATTGATGAGTGAGTGGCCACATCTTGACTTGGTGACAATTCTTATCTTCTTGTCTACCAAAAATGTCATTGATAACGTCATAATTTGAACCAACTTCAATCATGAAAGTTCTAGGAAATTGTCTCATCTTTCCAGGGTAAAAATTTAAGATCATTTGGACTTCTAGAACTCGAGATATGGGCTGAACACTGAACAGTGTCTGGGATGCAGGACAGATTCAGACTTCTTCATTTTTGCTACAATTTGGACTTGAAACAGGCCTTGTTAAATCTTGGACTCCTCATGAAAGTTGTAGGCCTATGTCTTAGCTTTCCATCCATATAAGGCAGACCTAAATCCGAGATCTACAACTCCAGATATGACCCGATTACCGAACAGTGTTCCAGTTTGGACTGCACCAACATCTCTTTTCTAAGTTTGGCCATCTTTCTGTCCTTTCAATTTCAGTACTTCAACTCATCAATCAATTCTTTCATTTATGTGATAGGCCTGCATTTAAGATGGACATTTACCATAAATTAAAGGTATCTTATATTATTAGATATGTTAGTATAAAACATGCTTTAGTTAAGGAGTTATTGATACTTCAAGTGCAAAATAATGATATAGAACCTTGATAAAAATGCACTTTTAAGTACTAATCAACTTGGTACATCAAATGCTTGATCATTCATAGTCTTCGGCCGACATCGTTGTTATGAGAGGAACTTGATTTATTGTTAACATAAGTTAGCATCATGAATACCAGAAAATATTTACAAGTATAGTGTTACTTAGATAAAATGATTAATATGATCATGTTAATAATTTATAATGAGCTAATAAAGATAAATCATCCGATTGGAACCTCCTTTGTGTGTGGTTTCCAGTTGAGTAATAAAAAGAGTTTATATTATATTTATTTGAAATACTATTAGTGGATCCTCTAACCTTGACAACTGTTTTTATCATTGTTTAGTCTTCACATCTCAAAGTCCTCTTTAAATCATCATCATCATCATCATCATCATCATCATCATCATCATCATCATTATTACTATTATTATTTATAATTTATATAGTTCACCTCCATGTGGTTCGACCCCGGTCTTGTCGGGTTATTTATTACTTCGACACTCCTGCACTTGGGATAAGACATCAACTTTTTGATCATGTCATGCATTTTTACCTAGTTTGAAATATAGGCTCCATCTTCTTTCCATCCATTTTCCTGGTTTGATGGTAGGTGTAAACCTCTAGACAAAAATTTAAAAGGATAGTAAAGTAAGTGCTATGAGAAAATAGTAAATTGAATATTTGAATTGAAAGATGACTTTAGAGGTTGGTAATTTGAAATAAAATGTCCATGTATTAAGTTTAAAAATAAAAATATGAAAAATAATGGGAAAATAAAAAAGAAAGAAAAACATATAAAAACCTGATGGAAGAGATAAATGAGGAAAGAAAGGTTTTGGAATATAATTTAATGAAATTTGATGCTGCTCAGTTTAAATTTGGTATTGGCATGCATTGGAATCTTGAAAATACTACCCAATGAACACAAAAGGTATAAAAAAAGATGTAGTTGGAATTAACAAAATTGTTTTCTATTTATATGTTGTATGGCTAGCCATGGAGAAGAGGAAAAGGGAGGAAGAGAGTTAATTATTTTTCTTTGGTTTGTTCTTAGAAAAAAACATTGAAAAACCTTAAGAAAACCAAAGATGGAGAAAAGCTCATTAGATTTTATATGGAAAAATGTAAACTTTTGCATAATATAGGACCAGAGAAAGAAAGATCCCGATAAGTAATGAAAATTTGAGATGATGAGAAATAAATAAATGATGGAAGTGATAATAAATGAGACGAGTAATGGAAATGATGACCTCAATAAATAAATTTAAAGGTATTGTTAAAGTTGAAAAAAGATTTACAAATTTTAGTTTCAAAATTTATAAGATTTGCGAAATTGATAATGAATCTTGATGGATAAAAGAATAAAGAAAAATCAAAATAAATATGTTTGGAAATAAAAAATGGTGCTAGGGATTTAGTGGAATGATTAATAGTGTCCATACAAGGATTAAACAAGAGAATTTGGATTTTTTGGTGTCATGTTTTAAAGCTATCATGCATAACTCTTAATATGATTGTTGGATCGGGATAAACTTTTATAAAGAATCTCCTAACATATTTTATAACTTAGGCTAAAATTTCAAGTCAGTCAAAGTTCGGGAGGGTTATGTGATATAGGTAAAAAACCGATTATGTTTTAAAAAATGTCACATTGAGATATTTTAAATGTAAAATGCTCAAACCAAGCAAAAAAAAAAATCCTCCGCTAAATAGGCTGTGGCGAATGAGTTTGGAAAGAAAGAGAGGCCATAGTTTCCATTTTTCTTCATAAAAATAAGAGTGAAATATCAAAAATTGCTCGATAGGAAGGAATTTAATTGGGTTTTTGAAAGAAAAAAAAAACCATTGAAGGGTTGTGGGGAGTGAAAATTGGTGAAAAGAAGAGGTTTAAAATGAAAAACAAGAATTGAGAGTTAAAAGGAAAAAGAAGAGATATGAAGTGTTGGCTTGGAAAATCCTCACAAAAACCATTATAGATCATAGGGTAAGTGACATTTGCCTTGATTTCTTTGTGCTATGGATGAATTTAAAAAGATGTTGAAATTTGAATTGTGTAGATGTTAGGGTTTATGGAAGATGTAGTGGTAGAATATGTTCTTGTTGTTAATATTTTTTTGGATTGTGTTGTTAAACACATTTCATGGTTTGGGTAAAGTAAAATTATGATGAGAATTGAAGAAAATCCCCATGATTTCTCATAGGGAAACACTCAACCAAAGTTTGAAAAATGGGGATATAAAAGTTGAATTGTATTCATGTGTATTAGTTACTAAATATGTAAATGAGTTGATTGATTTGGAATGTTGAGAAACATTTCAAAAAAAATACAAGGGAAATCGACTTGGATGTCTTGGCCTAGGTATAGAAATTTAAAAGAAAGGTTTATAAATGTGATATTGTATTGGATTGTTGATTTAAAACTTGAATTTCAATGTGATATAATGATCTTGACCAAGAATTTAAAAAGAATTCATAGGTTTTTTATGGAGGCCATTCAGCTAAAATATCTTACAGGGAAAGGAATGGAAAATTGTATAAGAATTTTTGTATAATGGTTGTTTATATGAGCAAACAAATGGATTTAAGACTAAATTTAGAAGAAAAAGGTTTAAAGGAACACATGATTCTTATAGGTATAGTTTTTGTACGGATTGTTATTTCAATTATTGTTGAAACTTGAGTTTGAACATGTTAAAACATATCAAGAATGAAGGGAGAGGAAATAAATTTCTTGGAAATTATGTGTTAATTTTCAATAAAAAAAAAATACATGATAAAAAGAAAAGAAAAGATAAGAGTCGTCATATTAAGTAAGTTTATACAGACGATCAATGTTATATAGTGATCTAACATGTGTGAAAAAGGTTGAGTCAAATATGTTAAAGTGCTATGTTTGAAAATGTATATTAAGGTGAGGAAATTAACTAAAATTGAGTATATAAATGCTATTTGACGTGTTTAAATACATGATTATGTGTTGTTGTATGGATAAATGAATATATCTTGAGAAAATGATAAATTTAGTTTTTGTTAAATGATAGGAACATTAAAAAGTAGGGATATGTATTGAATCTTGTAAATTTACCTTGTTGTTTATTTGTAAACATATGGTAAATAGGAGGCAAGATATGGTTCCTAGGTTGATTTGGTATATTGATAATGGTTTAAGAATCTTGTTGATACAAGAGTGATTTCTAGAGCTGGACAGCGTGCTAGTGGAGCAGGACATATACACGTTGCAAGTAGGTGTTCAACACCTCAATTGAAGTTAAAAGTCAGTAAGTTTTATTATTGCAAGTACCCTGTTTTCTTTTAAAGTGTATTGATTATTGGAAATTTAAATAAAAGAAAGGAACAATATTGAAGATCTAACAATTGTATTGGCATCCATGAGGAATAACTGGATTGTTGGCAACCTAATAGGTTTGCCGAAGTTATTGGCATCTATAAGAGATAGCCGAATTGTTGGAAACCAAAAAGGTTAGCTGAATTTATTGTCAACCATATTGATTTGCTAGAGTTATCAGCATTTGTCAGTGACACGATTAAATAATTGATATCTTTTCTCAAGTGTAGTAGTGTCAAAATAATAAATAACTCTGGAAAACTGGGGTCAATCCATAAGGAGATTAAGAATACAAAATTACAAATAATAATAAAAAAAAGAGTTAAAAAGATCTAAAAGATATGATATTAATGAAAAGATTTAACTCATACACACACATATACTCCTCATTCAATCTATATTCTCAATCTAATTAATAAGAGAAACTTTTTTAATTCATACACACAAGTATACCCTAGTATATTCAAGTTTCATTTTTATAGCTTTTATTATTTAAGCCTTACTTCAAGAACAGTTTCTTATTTTAATCATAATCAAAGTTATAGAGTTCATTTTTTGATGTGGCTTCTTTCTAGAAAGTTTAGATACAAGGATACAATATTTGTCAATGGAAAAAAACTTAGTTCTACCCCTAACACCCCCAAAACTACCTTTTTTAGTGACATACACAATTTGTCAAGCAAGGCTCAGTCTGACGTTTTGTAGTTTCTAATCTATATCTGGAGTTCTACAACTCTAAATTAAACAAGATCAATTCCATTTGGAATATAACATCCATAAATACAAATTTAAAACAGAAATATATTTCAAATTATATCATTTACTAGTTCAAACTTTAGCTACAAGTCAACTGATAAAACTGTCTAGGAAAATTCAGAATGACCTTTCTTTCATTTTTAACCTATATATGAAATTTTATAAGTCCAAATTAAACGAAATTAATCATATTTGAAAGTTAACATTCTTAACTACAACTTTCACACAGAAAATATGCATCAAATTCTATCATTTACTAGTTCAAAATCCAATTACAAATCAACTAATAAAACTATCTAGAAAAATTCTAGTTATTAGCTGATGCATAACCAATTATTTTTATAAAAAATTTCATCATTCAAGGAAACCATTTTTATTAAATATATTCTTTAACATGAATAAACATAATTCCCATAACAAATCAAATTAATCATATTCATTCTTTACTTAAAATGGCTCATACTATAGTTAAAAAAAGATGCAATTTCCTTTAATTTTTTCCCCAACCTTTTTTTCCATTTCATCTTTACTAATTCAATTAATACAAGAATTTTAGCAAGACTAAAGCTCCCCCACAATTCTTTCTTTGGCCAAAAATGGTTTAATAGGGATCAAAGCAACCCTTTATAAATTTATCCTTAATTCTACCTTCATTCCATCTATTTATATTATTACTAACACTAACTACTATAATTTTATTCATAAAGGATCAAAAGTGCAATCAAGCAAATTCAATGTTATTATCCCTCTACATTGCCAAATCCTCCATGTATAAATAAGGGTAGATATTTTTTTTTGGGTTTTTTTCTTAAACTCATTACCTAATCTTTTCTCATATCAATTTCATGATTAAGACCTAATATCTCCAACTAATACAGTAGTTTTTCTAACTAAAAATTTCACCTAGGGTTCATCCACCCAATCCATCAATCCACAACAATGAATTAAATTTAAACATAAAACAAGGTTGCTTACCACTTAATCACAACAAAATTGAAAATAGAATGCAAAAAATATAAACTTTTATTCTCCTTTATTTTCTTTCATTTCTACCTGCCACAAGCTGTCTCAAAACCTTCAAGAAATCTAAATCCTTTCTAACCCTTTGGTAATCCCTTAACCCTCTCTTATCTAATGTTTAATTTGTGGTCTTCAGGTGAAGTCACGTAGAACACAAACATAAAACTCTCATTCTCTTTCTGGTTCTTCTTAGCCGACCATGAATGATGAAAATAGCTTTGAGGAGAAGCCTTTAGCTAATTTAAATGACCTCATTTTGTTTATTATACTCTTGCCCCAAACTTATTATAATTACGACCTAGCCCCTACTTGATCTTTTAAGTTTTCTATTTGCCCAAATGTCCATTTTTATTCATTTTCAAGACTTTCCACTCCTAAAAGAATCTATTTTGATTTGTTCAATCTTCATCATTTTGCAAAAGGCACAAGAATTCAGGGACCCAATTCAACTGAAAACAGTGATGAAATTTAAAGGTCAACTAGGGACAAAATTGAAAATATCCAAGACCGAGGACCAAGGTGAAAAAGGTGTTAAACTCAATAAATTATTTTGAAACTTGGAACGGGTGAAGTTGAATTGATTCTTATAATCAAAATTCAATTGAGGACTTTTTTTGCTAAATTAAAAGATTAGAAGATGAAATTAAAAGGGGGTTAACGACCTAATTTAAGTCAAAAACCCAAAAACAACATTGTTCTATTTAAATGAAACTGCGTGTTCTAATGTTGTTTTGACCAAAACGATGTGTTTTGGATCAAAACAACATCTGTTTGGTCAACAAAAGTAAAAAAAAAAATTATAAAGTAATAGTTTTAAACAACATGTCGTTTGGCATTGTTTCGTCATGCCTTACCTTTATGCTAGAAAAGTTGTCCGTGAAGCCATTTTTGGAGGTCATTTAATACTTTATCTCTTCTCCAAACTGGACAAAAGACACAACATCTTCATCCTCTGACTTTATACCACACCCCCGTCACTTTCTTTGCTAGTTTGCAGCCCTAGCCGCTGTAATAAACAGCTAAAACCTTTAACCTAACCAACTTTGACAATATGGTTTTATAGTATTAGGTTGCTGGTTTGTGGCCAACAATTAAGATGATTCCCAAGCAAATAAATAGTTGTAAACCATGCCCAAAAAACACCTCATATTCTTCTTTCATCCCCTATAAATAGGGATGAATTTCATGTAGAAAAGAAAAGGGAAGATGGAGCCAAAGTAAGCTTCTACACCCGTTTTTAAAGGGAAAAAAACCAACAAAACCCCTTTTTCTGCCTCTATCTCCACTTTCTAAAAACATTGATCAGAACTAGCCCCAGTCCAACCTCAACACCATATTTTCCAACCTTTTCCACTGCCTTTTCACCATTTCCACTTAAAACACAAACCAAACCCATCAACCTTAGTATCTTTAATAACTCCATTATTCCTCCTCTAGTGAAACTCCTCTATCTCCTAGTTCAACAACATCATGATCAACCTTCTAGTCCATCAAAGCATAACAGTGAGTAAAGCCATCTTTCAGTATTGCACTAGCTTCAACAAGGCAGTAACTTCTTTCTCTTCCAGCAATCACTGCAAATCACCACGCCACTATTGAGGCACCACCAATCGATGTTCAAGACTCTCTTCTTATCTAGGTAACACTTCCCTCTTCCCTTGATCATTCATGAATGAAGAAGCATGAGGATAACGTGAATCTTTAATTCATGTTACTAGCATTTTTGCCAGAAAATGAAAGCCATTAGGTTAGGCCACTAGCAAAGTAACTGGGCCCAACCCAAGCCCTGTTTTTTTTGCTGAGCTTAGATGTTTTATTAAAAAAAAAAAAAAAAAAGAAGTTTGTTAGGTTGGCTCTAGACCTAACAAAAACCAAGTTGGGCTGAGCCTCGAGCCAGTCAATGTGCTTGTTCTTGAGCCTCAGGCCAATAGGCCCAGCCCATGTGGTTGGGAAAAGCCCATCCCAAAAGCTAAGGGCGTATTTGGCTCGCATCAATTTTGCTAAGGAATAAGGCCTTGTTTTGGTCTTTAAGGCATGTTTTCCAAACATGATAGCATTTTTAATGCATCTGATTTCAGGCTAAGGGTGTGTTTGATAAATACGGCCTAAGCCTTTTCTTTTAATTTTAATTTGTCATTATTTTAGGGTCTAACCAAACAGGCTTTTAAAAATCTCAAAAAATTCTAAAAAAAATCATGGACCATTTTGAAATTTTTATGGGTCCCTCAAGTGTTTTTCCAACAATTTTTGCCTCATATCAGGCAATAGACTTACACTATAAGATGCAGATCCAATATTAAAAATACCTTATTTTCTCCAAAATTTCAAAAAAAAAAACATTAAAAAATAAAACAATTCCTTTATTTTAGAAAATATAAAATATATTCTTCTTCAAGAATTTCATATAATACTAGGTTGTAGACTTACACTGCAAAATGTGAATCCGGTGTTAAAAATACCTAATTTTTGTTTTAATTTTTTTTAAAAAAATCCATTAAAAAAATCCCTCATTTAAAAAACACAAATAATATGTTTTGTTTTGTGCATACAGCCAAATTCTATAAGTTTTTCATGCATATCTTATAAAAAATACAAAATCATATTTTTATCATATTTTAAATACAAAATGGATATCATAACCAATTTGTAATTATCTATTAGGGTTTGGCCAACATGTCAAAAACCCCCATAACAATTATTTTATTTAGTATTCGAAGTGTTAGAATTTAGCTATAGACTTTAATATTTGAAGGTATAAAATTACACTATAAAGTATGCTTTTAGGTATTAATGATACAAAATAGATAATAAATGTGATGCTAAAATTGGGTCATGGAACGATTAGGATTTAACCTAATAAGATAGAGATTTTCTCACGAAGGGAAATCTGCCTTAAATTTTAGATGCAATCAACAAATAAAAACATGACTTAGATTAACAATTAATCAACAATGTAGTTTACCTTGGTCTATCTAAGGTTCGAGAAATGATCCTACTCGATAAGGAGGTCCCTATTTTATCAAACTAAAATCTAACCATTATAAGGTCAAGAAATTAATTGTGTTTTTTAAAATTTTAGTCAAATCTTATTGGATAATCATAAATTGGTTATGATATAGGATTTGTATTTTCAAAGTATGATAAAAATGCAATTTTTTTTAGAAAATATACGTGAAAACAAAAATTAGAATATGGCTGTAATGTAATTAAAACATTTGGTTAATTAATTTTTTTAATCTTTTTATCTTCTTTTCTTTTTTATACTATTTATTTAACATAAAATAAAATGCAAACACACACACTCACCCACCTCATTCTTTCCACTAATTACTCACACACTCTACAATCTTCACAAACCATAAAAATTCAAAATTTAACAGTAAATGAAACATACATATTAAATATCTAAAATTTACAAAATAGACCTCCTAAAGATTAAAAAATATTTGGAGAAGTTGCTAAAAACTCAAGAATAGTGTTGGAAAATTTCCGGAAGTGGTGGAACAATGACGACGTGTGGGTTCACATGCTGTTACTCATTGAAGGCTAAAACCTAATGGATCTAAGCATTGTTTCTTCCTTTTTCTTCTTGTGCTGACAATAATCTCATTGTCATTTGCAAAACTAAAAAATCAAACAATACAGTTGACTTTATTTTCCTCTTCCATTCGATTTGTTTTATGCTATTTTAGGGAGGCAGTGTTTCTTCATATGTCGCTGCGAGGAGGAGCTAGTGCTATGGTGTGTTGCTGGCTATGGCTCGATTTTAGTTAGTGTTGAAGAGTTGGTTGTCGTGGGTCTTTGGTTGGTGGGAGTATATGGAGGAGGGTGGTTGTATAAAACCATATGTATTTTATTTTTTATTTTTTATTTTTTATATTTTGATATTTTAAAAAAAGAGAGTATCAATACTGACTTGATGGGAAAAATAAATAATAATTTTGAAATTGATGCATTAATAGTTAAACGTTCAGAAAATAAATTAATTTTTTTTTAATTTCAAAACAGAAAAATATCTATATCTCATAATCTATTTCTCTTATATAATATCTCTATGACAAACTCTAAAGTAATTTTAATTTTAATATTGAAGGGTTTCTTTTATAGATAATATATACCCACAATCCAATTTTTGCTGTCCACGAAGAAAACCTAATTAAATCCGATGGAGTTATTTCGATTTTATCTAAATTGAATGTGGCTCCCAGGCAATACCAACAATTTTCTAAAAGATTCAACTACTGATGCGGACAATATATGATGGAAAAAAACACACAGAATAATCTTCTTGACGAACAAAGCAGAGAATTTTCGTAAAAAAGAATGTGAACAGTAAAAAGAGCGGCTTGCCCTTGCCAGCTTTCACTTTGCAAAATGTATTGTAACCCATTAGAAGAGAAGAGACACAAACAAGACAGCTTTTTACGAGGGCCCACGCGTTTGGCCAGTAGACATCCAGCTAAAGTAACCTAACCTACACTTCACTTGCCATTATTGTCGATTCCTCACGTGGCTACCTATAATTGGTTCGTTAAACTGGCAAACGTCCTCATTTCAATAATCACAGCTGTATGAATTTCTCTCCCAAGCCAAAGGCACACTCTCCCCTTTCCCAACACAGAATCAAATGATAGGTATAATAGAACCCGTCACCGCAGTAGCCTAATGACCTGTCACTCTCCCACTAATAATAATAATAATACTATCATATCACATGCATTGATTCACCAAATGGACAAACGTGGGACCCATCCAGCCAGACTGTATCAAGCGCCCATTACGGTGACTGTTTGTTCGATAGAATAATCCCAATTTTGTGGGCCCCGAAAATATAATGTTTAACAAACTACACCTTTATCATCTAATTATCACTTACTTTTTGATTTTGTACCTCATCTACGAAATATTACAACTACACCCTTTAATTGCACTTTTTGTTAAAGATCATGACTTTGACAATTATTTTTCTCCACAAAATGTCACATTCACATATGTTTTGCCCCAGAGATAAATAAAAACTTCAAATAAAATACCTAAATTTATGGTGATCCTATAAAGCTAAACTATAAATGAAATTAGAATAACTCATATAAACTCTAGTACTAATTTGATTTTTCATAAATACTATAGATAATATAAATCTTTTCAACATTTTGAATAACTTGTAAAATTCAGAATTTTATTGTTTTTCTTATTTATACTTATTCTTCTCTCACCCTTCTCATCTCATTCATAATACATTAATAAAACTAAAATATGTTTCTTTAGATAGTATTTGTTATTCGAACAATATTAATTGGACATGACTGGATTAGATAAGTAATTGTCTTGTTTTGTATTGGTGTGTTCTGGACAAGATAACTTATCATATTTTATTTTTGATAGATACTGGATGGAACTCAGCCGATTCAAGACCTGGACCAATCCGAGTTTAAAAACAATAGAGGAAGAATTGATCCAACTTGACCCTTTAAAAAATAAGGTAAAAAATCCATTGACTTTTTATTGAATTATTTTTTATCAAAACGACGTTGTTTTGAAATTTTTTTTCTTGTTAAAGCAATGTTGCTTTGGATTTTTTTTTTTTTAATTTGGATCAACTTGAGTTGATCCTTTTGAATGGTGACTCGGGCCTTACCCCAGGTCAATCCTTGAGTCAAGTTTTAAAATTATGATAATAATTATTTTTATCCTTATATTGACTTGGTTCAACCCAGGATGACCCTCCTAAACTATGACATAGACCTTTCCCTAGATCGACCTTCAAATTGGGTTTTAAAATTATGATAATAACCACTTTTATCCTTATATTGACCTAGATCAATCCAAGTTGACCCTTTCATTCCGTGACTCGAGCCTTGCCTTGAGTCGATCTCCAAGTTGGGTTTTAAAACTATGATAATAACTATTTTTATTTTTATGTTGCCTCGAGTCAACTCGGCTTAACAATCCTGACCCATGCCTAGGTCGACCCTCTAATTAGTTTTTAAAACTACAATAATAATATTTTTTTTATCCTTACATTGACTTGAATCAATGATCAACCCGACCTGTGACCCTAGCCCAGCCTTAAGTTTACTTTCGAGTCAAGTTTTAAAACTACGATGATAACTATTTTTATCTTTACATTAACTTGAGTCAATGATCAACCCGATCTGTAACCCGAGTCTTGCCCTAGATCGACTTCTTAGTCATATTTAAAAATTATGATAATAACCAGTTTTATTCGTATATTGACTCAGATTAACTTGGGTTAACCCTTGTATAGAGAATTAGACAAGCTTGTCTTACCTTTTTTAGTGGGACAAAAAAATTCTCTACTAGAATAGGTTTGGATAAAATTAAAAAATAATTTTTTGTTGTCCAAAAGTGCACCAAACAACTTGATAAAAAAATTGTCATGCCCATCTTTATCTAGCATATCAAACAAGTTAATATTTGAAGAGTTATTATGTGTTTTATATTAATTATATATGCTAGAAATCCTATTTGATCTTGTTGGGTTTATAATAACTCTTTTCTTTTAGTAAGATAGTTTATAATGCTATTGAAATTGAGATTTTTTTACTTAAAGTATTGTCTCTTATCTTTTGGGTAAATAACTAAATATGTTCTTGTATAATTGAACAAGTCTTTGCTTTGTTACTATGTTTTTTAATTATGTCTATCATATCCTTGTATAATATCCAATTCCCAAATATATTCTTCTATCAAATATTTCTATCTAAATCAAAATAAATATATTTTTCATTTTAAAAATATCCCTCAGTTATATAATATCATAAAAAAAACTTTTCATTAAATTGCTCAATTTTTTAATAAATAAAAAGATTTAGAATACTCAATCATTCAAATTTTAAAAAAAATAAACTTATATTATTGTACAACACAAGGGCATTCTCAACATAAAAAAAATATAATTATATCAAATTGAATGAAAATTTTGATAAAAGTGCATTTTGAAAAATTAAATATTATATAAGGACATAATCAATACAATTAGAAACTTAGTGACATATTAAAGTCAGACTTGTTCAAATATACAAGGATAAATATAGTTATTTACCCTTTATCTCTTAGTGAAATAGGTTACCATCCAACTGGGTGTAAAATCTTCACATAAGAAAAAAGCAAAAGTACTTTGGAAAGAAAAACATTAAGTTATATTATCTACTTAAACACAAACATTAAATACAAACATAATGAACAAAATTTTCTAATAAAAATAAATTTAAAATCTACAAGTGACTATAAAAATCCCCATATAAGTAAACATTTCACTAAAAGTTATTACGGACATGCCATAATTTTAATAACAAATATAAGTTATAGTATAAAGGGTTCATCTACCTCAATTTAAATCAAGGTGCAGAGTTGAAATCAAACACCATGAAATTGAAATAAAGCCAATGCTTGGAAACTGTTAAACATGGAACTTCAAATCTTTCATAGCTTAGATCAGGTTGTTACCATTTCTTTCTTTGGTACAAATTCTTTACTTTATTCTTACTTCAATTCTCTTGATACTATCATCAATGGATCATGCATATGCTCAATTTAACATATATGTTATATATTTTACTATCATGACAATTCAAAAGTGTATTTTTCATACTTGAAGTCGCGCCTCGTACTTTTGACCATCTTAATATAATCTTCTTAAATCTTCTCTTGAGGGTTCACTATTCGTGATATTTATTTATGAAATCATTCGCTTTTATCACATCAAGACAAAAGTAAATTCATCCCCTAAGTATGTATCACACGGTTCCCTAAAGAATAGGTACCATCTTGTTTCTAATCCTATAATTCCCAATAATTTTTAATCAATAACCCAAGTAGTTGACAATACACAATAACTATAAAATGTTTCTCACATTACATATATATCTCACTTTTAATATTTCTTAGACCAATGTCTCAATTGTCAATATAATACCCTAAAAACCAACTCAACAGTTCCTTAAAATATTATACCTTTATAACTCTTTTAATGTATTCTTGATGCTATTCTTGACTCAACCAATATTGGTTCAATCTTATATGGGCTGCCAAAACTCTTTTCAAACTTACTCCATATATAAATACAATTTATTTGCCCAATTAGCTTCTAACACTCTAAAGTTGTGTTTACTAACATGCTCTATATTCTCATTATCCAACTATTAAATGGGTTCTTCTAACCTACGGGGGTTTTTCACACAATTAAATTTCCTTCCTCCATGCTTCATGCCCATTAACATAAATCTCAATGATATATTTATACCTTTTTTATATATAAATCAACATCTTATCTTATGCAATTATTCTCCTTGTAATACTAGCAAATCAGATAGTTAATCAAATATCCTGGCAATCAAATGCATTGACGTCATTAGCTCCTCTCAGAGCAGCTAGTTAAATCAAATGTTCTAGCCATCAATTTCATTGATTCCACTAGGTCCACTTAGGGCAGCTAGTCAATCAAACATCCCAGTCATCAATCTTGTTAATGCCATTAGCTCCTTTCAAACAACTTGTCAATTAAATATCATGGTCATCAGTCTCACTAATGCTAGTAGCTCCACTCAAGGCAGCTAATCAATTAAACATCTCCGTCATTAGTCTCATTGATGCCACTAGCTCCACTTAGGGTAGCTAGTCAATCAAATTTCATGATCACTAGTCTTATTGATGTTACTAGCTCCACCCAGGACATCTAATTAATCAAACATTTTGGTCATCAGTCTCACTAATACCACTAGCTCTATTTAGAGCAACTAGCCAATCAAATATACTAGTCATTAGTTTCACTAATGCCACTAGCTCCACTCAGGGCAGCTAGCCAATCAAACATCTTGGTCACTAGTCTCACTGATGCCACTAACTCCACTAAAGGTAACTAGTCAAATTAAGCTTTTCATGGATTTTACATTTTGACAATTACATATCCATTATATACATATATCAAGTTCATTTTGTTAATCAAAATCAACACTTTATACATAAATGCATAAACTTGTTTCCATATAGCATCTATCAGATTTCACTCTAAATAACCTATTAATAACCTGACAGTCAATCGTATTGACATCACTAGCTCCACTCAAGATAACTAGTTAATCAATCTTTTTTTTTTAATATTTACATTCATATAAATACATGCACATTTAAAGAATTTTCAATTCTAAAAGCTTAAGAAATTCTATAAGCAGAAAAGAGTGTAGTGCACCTACCTTGAACTTATGTGCATATTGTTGTTTCTTGTTGTTTTCCTATTCCCGTAGCCTTTCTTGTACCACCAAGGATACAATTATCATCAATAATGCAACTAGCACCACTATTTCAATTCACTTCTCATCCAAGTATTATTTCAAACCATTAACAAGGAAAATCCTTAAAATTCCATACACATACATATTTTTGTTGTTGTTCATACTTACTCTTATCAATTCAAATGTTAGAACCCTCAATTAACATCAATTATAAGCAAATATTAGAAATTGATTATTCCTAACTAGTTTAGTCCACCCAACCCCAAACACTGTTCGATGTTTTAATCATAACTAAAGTTGTAGAAATCAGTTTTGAGCATGGTTATTCTCTATCAAAAGATAAAACATAAAGACATGACTTTTATGAAGGAAGCAACACCTATATTTTCCATCTACACATATAAAATCACTCATTATAACAACATAAGAAATTTATCCAATACTATGGCGGTCTAGACCTTTCCTCGGTCTTTAGCTCATATCAAGAATTATATAACTCCCAATTAATCAAGAATAGTTTCATTTGAAATTTAACATATGTATCTACAACTTTTGTAAAGAAACTAATTCCACATTCTATCTTTTTAAAGCCCAAAATCAACAATCACATTAGCATTTGAAATCTCTCCAAAGTTATGTCAATTTAGACCTTTACTCAGTTTTTAGCTGATATTTTAAGTTATATAATTTAGTTTTAATCAAGACTAATTTCATTTAAAACCTAACATTAATATTTGTAACTCTTATAAAGAAACCAACTCCAAATTAAATCATTTTCAAGGTCTAAATTTAACTAGAAGTTGAATAGTCAAAACATTTATAATCAAACTACGTTCAACAAAACTCATGGATTTTTCCTAAAATTTCTTCCATGAATAAACTTAACTCAACACAACTAAGTTCAAGAATATATTTTAATGACAATTAGATATATAGTTTAAGTCAATCTATCCTCATTTTTAAATGACCTATTTAGTCGAACCATACTAATAAGAGAATCAAAGTTTTCTTTTCCATTTTTCATGAAATTTTCACCTAATCCATTCTTAAAACACATGTTTTTAGCATTCAAGTATTTATTCCAAAGTCATTTGAAACAAGAATTTCAAATCAATTTTCCTCCCTTATTACTAAGTTTCGGCCAAGTCTAAGATTATAGCTTTTTGGATTCTTTTCTTTTCTTTTTTTGTTTCCATACATTAATAACATTATACTTGACCATACAACATGATTTCAATATAATTTCAACTAGCCATAACAAGGAATTTCTATCTTTCCTTTACTAAAAGTTTTGGCCCAATCATGACATCTAATCCCTATGAAGATTTATTGGTCTAGAACACATTTTCAAGCATCAATAACATCATTCATAATCAATTATCACATTTAAACCAGCAAAACATCCATCTTTTAACTTTCTAAACCCTAGCTCAAATCATATAACACACTAACCTTTTAGTTCTTTCAACTACACATCAAAATAAGAGAAATCAAGCATAAAAATCACTTACCCATAGTTCCCATGACAAGATTAAGTGAATTTCTCTAGCCATTTCCTCCATTTCTTATTCCTTTTTTTCGAACTCAAGCTTCCTCTCTCTTGATTTCAAGCTTTCTCTCTCTAAATTTTCTATTCTAACTCTTCAATCTTTCATTTTTTCTCTCAAATTTTTTTGTTCCTTTAAAGATTTATGTGTTTTAAATCATCGAAAACCCTTTAATTTCTTGAAATTCTCTTTAAGATTTTCACCCTCTCAAGCTCTTTCTCTCTTTTTTTCTCCCTTTACCATGGCTAATCGGATTTTTAATAAGAAAATGAGGGGCTCTATTCAATTTATTTATAAGTTTACCACTCATTTATGCCTCAAATTGTTTTCTCATAGACTACCTGGTTTTCTGCTTAAATCATTATTCATTACCAAACTCTAATTGACTTGAAGTTTTAAACTAAGTACAATAGCATGTCAAGAGATCTTTTGCAAATTTTCAGCCCGATCCAATGGTCAGATTGAAAGTTAATCGTGATAGCTTAAAACTTGTCAGTAGGTGATTTTTATGTCAAAATCTAAATTTTCTTATTCAATCATTACTTAAATTATATCAATAATTTCACTAAGTTCTTGGAACCATTTTATCATTCCAAAATATATTTATTTTATCTTTTATCATTTATTTTATTTACAAACTTATTATCGTTATATGGTAATGTTATCGGTTTATTTTTTTATTGTTATTTTTTTATCCATTGAAACTCGTTATCAGGTGTGCTGAAGTTAGAATTTTAATCTAAAATTCATAGCCCTCGTCTTAACTTCAATAATACCTGTATATTTATTTACAGATATCATCTTCTTCATATACGTCACATTTATTATTATTTCTACCATTTATTTATTTCTTTTTATCCCGAGCTTCCATTACTCATTGAGATCTCAATCCTACATTTATACGGGGGTTTACAATAAAATTATTAGTTCTTCTCTCATTAAATCCCTTATGATATCTAGGTATCGTTCAGTTTCTCATTGCATTTGTAGTTTGCTTATTAGAGAAATTCTTATTAGAGAAATTGTATTTTAATAAAAGTTTTTAAACTATTTTTCAATTCCTTCCAATTAATTATTGAGTGCCATAAGTTTTGATTTTTTTTCTCTTTGATGAATCGGAGGACGAGGTAATTGCTATGTATGAAGAGACATTTAAGGCAGAACTTTATCTTCCTTTTTATCCTCTTGTCATTGAGTTTCTCAATACTTAACACCTTACGCTACCCTAATTTGCTCCTAATTTTTAGCTTCATTTATTTTAGAATGTTTTTCTATCATTTTAATTACCATTGCAGTCTTTTCATTGTTCCCAACTTTTATTAAACTAGTGCTCGATAATTTCCTACCTTTTATTATTTGCATAGGGATTATAAGACGATCTACTCTATGTTGTTGAACATATATATATATATATATATATATATATATATATATATATTTATATATATATCAAACATTACAAGAAATCTATTGACTTTAAAATAGAGCTAGTCAAGTTTTCTCTATAGGGTTTGTGATTGGTTGTCTAAAAGGTTTTTGATCTCTACCAAATGAAATACTATAATCAAGACTTCTCCATCATTTCAAAAGGTTACCTCCCAGTATATCTATGGAGTTGATTGATGTTTCTCCTAATTAGACTAATAACATTATTTATAATATCAAGGGAATTCAACTTAACAAAGAGAATGATGACATTGCTGAAATTAGCCATTCGGTTGAGCATTCAAATAAGTAGAGTATATTCAATTTTATGCTTTCATTTTTATTTTCCTTCATGTTTATATAGAATTTTATATGTGTCTTATATTGAACTCTTATGACAATCATAGCCCTATTTATGGATAATGATTATTTGTTTCATGCATCATTTAATTTTTGTTTATTTAATTTCTTTGATATTAGAATAACAATGAAGATTATTCACTTGCTTATTTGATTGGGACTAAGGTCCTTATGAGATTAATGTTCATTAACATTAGGATGATGGTAAGGATTATCTATTTATTATTGATGATTTAGTGAGGATCAAACTCTTTATATGATTAATACGCTTAGATATAAAGATAATAGTGAGGACCATCCATTTTTATTAATGGTTTAGTGAGGATCAAACTCATTATAAGATTAATATTAATAGATATTAGGATGATGGTGAGAGCCATCAATTTTTATTGATGATTCAGCAAGGATTAAAGCATGCTTAGATTGGAGTCAGTCATATTGAGGCATCGCTGGACACTTATTATTTGTTTAGTGAGGGCCAAATCATTTTTCACATTGATAATATATTTCATGTGGTTACAATAAATTTTTTTTGTTTTAGCCAACCATTTGATGAAGACTGAGTTATACTATAATAATACTTTTACTTCATATTTCAATAATAAAAGGAAAAGTACTTTCATTATGTTATACTACTAATAACATTTTCTAAAGTTTTGATAATTCCGAGGTCTAGCTAACTCCTTGCCTCTCAGTACAACAAACTTGTAAATCTTTGCTTCACTTCTTTAATGACTTTAAATAAACCTTCCTAATTATATCGTAGCTTTATTAGGTCTTTTCTAGAAGATTGTATGCTTCACAAGACTAGGTCACTCAATTTAAACACAGGGGGCTCACCTTCATGTAATAGAATTAAGCAACTCTGATGCAGTGATCACGTGATTAAGCAACCCCCCATAAAGTAGATAACAACTTAAAAAGCCAACAATCAGGTTTGATAAAACCCTAACCCAACAGTAACTGTGTATTTAAGAACCAAAGGTATTGGAAAAAGATTTGGACTCAAAGATAACCTTAAGTAAATGAATGTAACCATGAAGCCAGTTAATCTTTGATATGTCAGTGTACGATCTTTATCCCCGCAAAAAAAGGTAATTTTTCCACAAGCAAATAAAAAAAAGAACTCACTTTATTCTTCAACTTGCTGCTAAAATTTTCAACTCAAAAAAACATAACATAGTCTCCTCTAACTAACCTTAATTGATCCTTTTTGGATTGCAAGCTAATTGATCTAAACTAGTAATCAACTAATATAAGTCCAATAATGAAATAAACCCCTAAACAATGTGTAATAAGCCATAACAAACCCAAATTAAAAATAATTATTAATAAATAAATAAATAAATAAAATAAAAATAAAAACTCTTCATGCTAAAATTTCTCCATGTAACCCGAATCTCCAATTTTCGCACATCCTTGAATATTTCAGTCATGACTTTAAACACGTCATTCTCTCTTATCTGGATGACTAATTGGGACTACCATACATGGTTGAAAATCTTGAGATGTTTAGTTTTCATACCAACTTTAATAGCATTAAAATACCACTTGTAGCTTCAGATATGACTCAAATAGTACACAAAGGTTTAGTTTGGTAGATTTGACAACATTCATGTAGTAATTTCTATCATTTGAAATAATATGTTTGGGAACTCCATTTAACTTGAAAATTTATCAAAATATAGTTCCATGCATTTAGTATCTCCCTGTTAAATTGCAACTTGATTCGATGTACGGTTTGAGAGATATGCATGATTTTGAAAAATTGGTCAGCAAGCATTATAAGGCCAAATTGAGACCTGATGTGGTTCATATCAAACTCTTTCCTAAATGGTTGTTATTCTCACTATTATTTCTTTCCACTTTTCTTTAACCACATCCAAACTAATACCAGTGATTGTTTATTCACTACCAGAAAATCGATAAATACAAACGGAAATACCGAGGGAATATTTCCGTCGGTAAATTTCTGAGGGATTTTACCGATGAAAATATTCCATCGGTATATACCGAGGGAATTACAGTCGGAAAAAAATTAAAACAAAGCAAAAAAAAATGATGACGTGTCAGGATTTACCGATGGAATTACCGACGGAATAAATTTCGTCGGTAAATCCGTTGGTAAATTGTAAACACTATTCATCATGTCAATTACAAAGGGAATCACCGACAGATTTTGTCTGTCAGTATTTTCCAGAGAGCTCCACAACTGTTCACTTTCCAATTGCACTGTTAATTGTTGTTCTTTACGGACAAAATCACCAACGGACTGAAAAGTCGTCGGTGTTATTTGGTGATTTTCTGAAAAAATTCAATTGAATATTACAGACAGAATCACCGACGGACTGAAAAATCATCGGTAATTATTGGCGGTTTCTGAAAACTTTTTACGAAATTAAAAATTTAAATTAAATATTACCAACGGAATTACCAATGGAATAATTAAAAAAATATTAACATTCAATTATCCGTCGGTAAATCCGTCGCTAACGCGCCCCAATAAAGAGCCTGAATCCCTTTATTTCATAAGAGACATACTTATTTCTTCTTTTCTTCTACTTCTTCTTCTTTTTCTTCTACTTCTACTTCTACTTCTACTTCTACTTCTTCTTCTTCTTCTTCTTCTTCTTCTTCTTCACTATATGTAAAAAACATCAATATCTATTTCTTTATCTTCTTTTCTCTCCTCATCTCCTTCTCTTTTCCTCCATGCTCGAGTATGTCTTCTTCTTCTTTCTTCTTTTATCCTCTTAGTTTTTTTTTAATTAATATTCTTTACAAAAAATTTTCTCTCTCCTTAGCTTCACTTGCAACTACATTAAGGTAAGATTTTTCTTCCTTTTTCATGATTTTTTTCACTATATTTTTTTATTTTATTTTTAATTGTTTTTGTTCTTAATAATTGTATAAATGTTGTTGTGAGATTTTTTTTTCATATGAGATTAATTTTTAGTTGATTTATTTATAGGATTTTTAAATTTTTAGCAATTGCAACTTCATTTTTTTCATATGAATTTTTTTAGTTGAATTTATTTTTTCGTTTTATTTATTTGTTGCAAATTTGTTTGAGTTGATTTTCTTATTTTTTTTCAAGCATTTTGAGTGTATATTATACAGTGTTGATTTATGTTAATTTAATTATTTTATAATTTTATAAAATGAATTTTTTTAAAATGTTTTTAAATAATTACCGACCGAATTACCAATGGAATTTCCTTCGGTAATTCCATTGGTTATAAAAAAATATTATTACCGAGGGATATACCGACAAAATGAAGCGGGTAATTTTATTTTTTTTATTTCCGATGGATTTACCGACGGACAAAAAATTACCGATAAAAGCTTCACCGACGGAGCATTTTCCGTCGATGATTTTGTTGGTAAATTAATTACCAACGGAATATGTGTCTTACGCCGACAAAAAAATTCCATCGGTAAAACTGTTAAATCTTGTAGTGATTTAACTATATGTCATATTGGATAACTCTAGGTTTGGTAACCATACATTGATAAGAATTAAAGCCTTTGTTCCATATGTTAGGCCTATAATGTCCTTTTAGTTGTGTTATTCATGGTTTTTTATTAGCCAATAACACTTTTAGAAGGTCATATGCCCAATGTTTTCTAGCCTCAATCTCTAGCTTGGTTCACTGCCTCCACCTATTTATTTTTTTATGGATGTATAATTAATGTTGTTATCTTATCAATATTAAGTTGTCAATAAAAGTACTTATATCAACAATGGTTTACCATTATCTATTATAATTATTGAGAAGATCCTAAACTTATAAATTATGTTTTTCCACATGAAATTCTTCTTGTATACTCTCAGTTATCTAGGCCATTGCTTAAGCTTTCATCAACTTAGTAAAGTAATATATTACTATCATAATAAACTTTCATCGTCTAAAGGTTTAAAGGAAGGGCCAAAAAATTAATTCCTTATTATACAAATAAACAAGATGTTGTTATGCTTTATAGATTCCATGTCGAATTATGGTGCAATTCTTCAAACTTCTGGCAAGTGTCACACTTTTTTACCGTTTTGATGTAGACTTTGACAATAAACCCTAACACTTTTTATGATTGTATTCTAAATATATATTTATTTGAGTTTGATCTCATTCCAAACTTTCTTATTATTTCAAATACCTCTTCCAGATCTTTTACATGTTTATTCACCAATTCGCTTTTAACTAGTATATTATCTATATGTGTTTCTAAATTCCTCATTAACTACTACCTAAAAACTATATTTACCAACTCTAATAGGTTACACCAATAGTTTTAGCCAGAACGACTACCATATAAAATTATGTGCCATTGTCTGTAATTAAAGACATTCTTGATATTTTTTTTATCCATATTTATCTAGTTTTACCCTGAGAATACATCTAAAAACTCAAAAATTCATGTCATATGGTGCCATCAACTAATTGATCGATTTTATGTAATAAGAAGCAATCTTTAAGACATGCATTGCTTAAGTTTGTGAAATCTGTACACCTCCTCCATGTTCTATTTGTTTTCTTAACCATTACCATATGGCTAACCACTCGGGTTAGTCAACCTCCTTTATGAAATTGACCTCTAACAACTTCTTTATATATTTTAAAATCATATATCTTCTTTTTATAGTAAACAAAAGGTTTTTTTTTTATTGGTAAACACCCATTCACTATGCTAAACTTATAAGTGATCACTATTTTTTATACCCCTAATATATCTTTAGGCCCTTAAGCAAAAACATCATTATTCCTTCTACTGGTATTGGCCTTTCCACCTTACCATTTTATTATATATTGAGGATGTTCATATGTGTGGTCTTCCCTCTTTTCAATTATGTTTCTTTCTAGCTGATAATTAAAGGGATATGATAACAAATGTAAGTTCTCACCTCATCACCTGTTTGAGCACTCCACTTATCCCTCTTCCATGATGGCTCTACTCTACCTTTCCTTTCTTCCACCTATTCTTCTCGAATTCTTAAAAATTTAGTTTCTTTCCCTTACCAATACTTAGTCTCTTACATGACTTCCTTAAGATGTATATATCGTTTAACCTTGTTTTTAAGCTCTTGCATAGTTTCTGGTTCTTCCAATCCCAATGCATTATTGAATTCTTCATTGTTGATTGACACCATAGTTGCTACAATTAAATATGTTACTTCCAGTGTTTTTATATCTAATCTTATAATGAATTCCATCAAAGTCTCTCCCATTCTCTGCCTTATAGCCATTAATATTTTACTTGACCTTTTACTTGTGATGAAATGCCCTAGAAATAGATTATAGGTTTCTTGAAAACTAGCACTGTACTATGGTGGTAGGTTAGAGAACTAGGTCATTGTTGTACCCTTCAATGTTGATGAAAATGCATAATATAACATTGGATCTATAATTTAGTACAAAATCATCATTGATCTATAACAACTGATGTAATCATTTAGGTTTATTAACATGTTATATGATTTTAGTATAGGGATCATCATGTATAGAGAAGCTTCAAGTATTGTAGCTTATAAATGGAAATTCCTTTTCTACTTGCCCTCATTCAATCTACACTTCGGGGCTTCTTTTATTCTCTCTTATCTTTATTAGTGCATCTTTCTCATTAAAACTTTCACTACTTTCTTTAACCCTTTATTTTTACTTTTTTTTTAATCTCCCTTTTACCTTTACTCATATCTTTTTTTTTTGCTATACTTTCTTCTCTATCAACCTCCTTTATTTTATACATTGATTGAGCTTGCTTAGTCTGAAAGAAAGCCTTGTGTACTACTTTGCAATCATGTTTTGTATTTTATACCGTTTACTTTTGTTCTTTTTTATATGAAAGGTCTTGTTTTGATACAAAAATAATTAATATTGAATAGTGACATAATATGTGTATGTATTGTATTATTACTTTTTATATCAGTCATTTCATTTTTTTATTTGTTTCTCAAGTTTTTCTATTTTCCTTCTAGCATGGGTATTATAGTCCTTTTATATATAGTTGCACTTTTCCTCTTCACCATTCATTATATAAAACAAAAAAACATGAGTATTATGTAATTATGAATATGCAAGTTCAATGATAGAAATCAATAGGTGTATATAGATGAAATCCTTGGATTTGAGTTGTGACAAAAATAAGGGTGCGATTATAATTTTCTATAGATGGGGATTTAAATAGAAACTTGATTAATAATTTGCCTTATTTAATATGTTTATCAAACGGCTACTAAAGTGGGCCCTTTTTATTAATAAACGATCTAGATCTACCAAATCATGACCGTTGCGTTTTACTAATGGGCCCTATATATACAGAACTTCTATTGCTGCCAGCCTACATCACCAAGTTCTCATTCTCGATTCTCGCATCCTCCACCTCTCTTCTCTCTTAAAAAATGGATCGGAATGGCATGCTTGGATTGGCACTGCTGTGCATTATTATCGCCGGTGTCGGTGGTCAAGCACCGGCTGCGACACCGACATCAACTCCCGCGACTCCAACAACTTCTGCCGTGCCAGTAGCAGCACCAACAAAACCTACAACACCAGCTCCCGTATCATCACCACCTGCGGCAACACCAGCAGCTTCTCCACCGAAACAGACGGTTTCAGTTCCAGTTGCGGCTCCATTGGCCACACCACCTCCATCCGTGACTCCAGTTAGCTCCCCACCGACTCCAGTTCCTGTTAGTTCTCCACCAGCAAAATCTCCTCCGTCTCCTGAGCCTGTTGCTTCCCCAACTAGTGCTCCACCGGCAAGCACTCCAGTTGCTCCACCGACCGCAGAGGTCCCTGCTCCTTCTCATAGTAAAAAGAAGCCAAAGAAGCACCAAGCACCAGCTCCTGGTCCGGCATTGTTGAGCCCACCAGCACCACCAACGGAGGCCCCTGGACCTAGTGCTGAATCCGTCTCTCCTGGTCCTTCTCTCTCTGACAACGTAAGTCATCATTTCATCTTTCATTTCATCTTTATTTATGAGCAATCTTATTTAACATGTTTGATAGGGAAATGTTAGGCATAGATCTAGAACTTAAATCATAAAAACACAGCAAGTTAGATCTAATTTACGGGTTTTTTCTTTTAATGGTATTGAAATTGATATTTAATTAATATATAATTGTCATGTGCTCGGTAAATTTATTGCAGTTCAACCTGTTTTTATTTTAAAAAAATATTAAATCGATATTTTTTATTTGTTTATTTATGATATTAATTTTTTTGAAAAATTAATATTTTAATATATTTTTAATAAAAAAAAAAACATTCTTAAAAAACACGTTTGAAAATATTTTCCCAATGATTTAGCAATTTTTTAATTTGAAAATGAATAATTCATTTGTTTCAACATAACGTTGTTTAGTTTTATAACTTTAAAGAATGGGCTCCGAAGATTTTAAATTGGAACTATAAAACCAACCCTAATTTAATTAAAATGGAAAGATCTTTGTTGTCGGAAAAGAGAACGATAATGCTTGTAATAAGATCTCGTTTATGTTTTCCTAAAATTGAGTCGACTACTGGGCTTCTTGTCAAACATTGGCACGAGTGGCTCACCGGCCGACAACTCTTGATTATATTTCAGAACACCCAAAATCATTTTTTTTTTTAAATTGAACCTCCATTCAATTTAGATCTTTATATATCATGATTGAAGCGAAATTGAGTAATTTGACATTTACTCAATTCTTGAATATAACAGAGTGGAGCGGAAACAATAAGATGCTTGCAGAAGATGGTAGGAGGTTTGGCTTTGGGATGGGGTCTGCTTGCTTTGATCTTCTAGAGAGACAGAGAGAGGGAGAAGATGTTTTCATCATATTACTTCTGTAATATTATTATTTTAATCTTTTGTCCCCCATGTTCTCTTAATTATTTCGGGCTCATCACATCTGATATATTTTTAATTTCACATTTTTTGGTTAAATTATTTTTGTCACTCCCCGGCTTGCTGTTTGGTTTCGGGGGGTGACGGCATTTGCTTTGTATCTCGTAGTTTTCTATTCACTACCTTTATCTTTTTGCGATTATTATAGGTATGATTCTCTGATTTTCTTTTTCTTTTTTCTGCTTTTACTTTATTTAACACCCCTCGTTTCTTGTGATAAATACAAAGTTAATGGCTTCAGGGGATGACTCGAATCAATTTAAAATAGTGATGTTTTACTTTTTTTAAAAAAAATAAATTGAATTTTGACTGGATCATGAGTTATGGGTTAGGTCTTTCTTTTGTGGGATTGCTGTGTGTAAAAAAACGGAAGGGAAAGCTAAAGCTGCGGGAAAGAAAGAGGGCAGTGACTATTGAGCACGGAACTGGATTTTGAGTGCAGTTGGCGAGATCTGTTAAAACAAAGAGTAGTCATTTTATGTCTTATTTCTCGCAGTAGATAATGAGAGAGATGCAATGGTGATTTCCATGGAACTCTTTCTTTTCTTTTTCTCCGGGAGCAACTGAAACATTAGAGACTGCATTAAACTGGGATTCTTTTTACAATTCTGAGGTAGTTAAATAATCTACATCTGCTTTGTAAATCCTAGTTAAATTTTTTATAGTGTGAAAGCAATATTGCGATTTCTAATTAGCATAAATGGATATTAAAAATTAATTGTGGAAATATTGGTTAAAATTCAAACAGTGATAAGTCGGAAATGAATCTAAGGGTGAAAAGGTAAAATAAATATATTTAAAAATAAGATGATGATCCTAAGGATTTAGTGGAATAATTAATATGACATATAGAATGATGAAACAAGAAATTTAATTTTTTATGTAAAATTATCTCTGGATCAGTTTTACGTTATCAAATGTAATTTTTTATCCGACCATTGGATCGGGCTAAAATTTTATAAGAAATCTTATAACATATTAATTTACGGTAGGGTAAAATTTCAGAATAATCTGAGTTTGGGAAAGCTATGCAAAAATATTGACAATCGATTAGAAATTTAAAAAAGTCTTATTAAGGGTAAAATTATCATTTGAACTTAAAAATTAGAAAAGTTGGCCTCTTTTTCCTTAAATTGTCAGCAGAACTAGAAATAAAGAAGAGAAAGAGAGAAAAGAATTGTGAGAGATAAACACTAAAAATTCTTGAGAGAAAAATAGAAATTAAGCAAGATTTATAAGTTAGGAAGTGTGAAACACCAACCAATCCATTAAGCAAAGATTAAGCAAAGATTTAAGAGGAAACTATGTGAGGGAGAGGAGAAAATCAAGGCTTTAACTCAAGGCAAAGAGGAGAAAAACTGAAGGAGTAGGAAAAAAAAACTTTACCTTGTTAGCTTTCGAAATCCATTTTATTGCTGGGTAAGAAGTTCTAAGTTCATTAAAACAATTTTGAATGAAAGGAAATGGATTTAAGGAATAATTCTTAGATTTTTGAATTAGGCTTGAGGAGAAAATTTAGGAAAGTTGTGAAATTGATGTGATCGTAAAGAAATAAGTTGTAGATGATGTAAATAATGAATTATTGAAAAAACAATCGGGTGTTTTAGAGATAAATAGGACGACTGTTTTGGATAAAAACAAGGAATATTGAAATTTAATAAATGTTTGTGTAATTTAGTGAAATTAATATGTATTGATGTATTTATGGTGGATTAGAATGGATTTAATAAATTTATTTAGTTGTGATTAAATATTTAATGAACTTGGAATTATAAAGAAGAATTTTGTGAGAGATATGACTAAGATTATGAGTTGGATTATAGAAATGTAAAATAGATATTGAGTAGAAGTTTTGAGATAAAAAAATGGATTAATGAATAAAAAGAAATAAGACCCTTTGGACAGGTCATATAGGGGACTTTTATTATGAATCATAGTTTTAAAAGTTTCAATTATTATGTGATGAACAAGGTTGTTAAAATCACGATTTTGACACGGCACGGAAAGTACTAAACAAACTCGGATCGTAAAATCATAAGGAATTTTAAAATACATTAAAAAAAATTCATGCTTCAAATAAAAATTCATAGCACCTTAAAATACATGATAGTTTAAGCACCTTAAAATACATACTTCAAATAAAAATCCATACATAGTTCAAGCACCTTAAAATACATGTAAAATCCATATAGTTCAAGCACCTTAAAATACATGATTCAAATAAAAATTCATACATAATTTAAATAACTTTTCATTAGCTAATAATTAACAAATTTAAAACAAATAATCTACTGGTGTGTCATGTAAACTAAAACCAGCTTCATTGCCTTCATCTTCCTTATTATTTCTCAGACATTCATCAATATCATTAGCATCACAAGGATTATTAGTGTCACTACTAGTACCAACACTAATATTATGAGCATTAGTGCTGCTACTAGTACCAACACCAATATCATCAATTTGAATCTCCAAATCATCTTCAGTACCATGACTCTCCATTTCAGCATCATTAGGAATTTCTTCTTCATCACTTTCATCTTCATTACCATTTTGTCTTTGTGTTGCACTATCAATAGCATCAAGCAAATCAATGTTTCAATGTTTTTCTCCCTCGGTTATCCAATCATCATCATCATCTTTTACACCAAAATCATCAACTTGCTTTTTGACTTGATTATTATTCAATTTCAAATTGCATATTACAAATACTAAGTCATTTATTTTTCTCTGGTGCAAACGATTTCTTCATTTTATATGAACCTAAATAAACAATTCAAATTGATACGATTTTTATCAAATATTTCAACATTTAAAATAATAAAATAAAAAAACTTACCATTTTAAATGCACTCCAATTACGCTCACATCCAGATGAAGTACAAGTCAAGCTTAGAACTCGGATTGCAAACTTTTGTAATTCTGGACATTCATCCCCATAAGAATCCCACCATTAAGCTGGAGTTTTTTTTTTTTTTTTTATCTCTAGCTGTCTTGGCAGCCTCAATGCCAAACAACCCTTTTGCATACTTGAATGATTCAAGTTGCAAGTCAATTTTGAACCTTTCATTTGCATTAAGCACCATTTTTTCTAAGCATTGGTATAATCCAATTTTAATGTTGGCATTAACCTTAAAATTGAGATTATAATGATAATGAGGATTCAAATAATAAGCTGCTGCATGTAAGGGTCTGTGGAGTTGAAGTTCTCATCTTGCATCAAAAATATTCCATATAGGTATATAACTATATAAAAAAAACAATAAAAATATCATTACTTTATATATGACATTCATATTAATAAATGACAACATTTGAAATAAAAATTAGCAAGATATATACCTTTTTTTCACAGAACCAAAATTTACTTGTATCTTCTCTTTTGCTTCATCCATTGCTTTATATATAAAACTCATAGCTGGTTTCTCATCAGAATCAACTAATCAAAGAACTTTAATTAGAGGAAATGCTGCCTTAATACATATAGTAACATCATGCCAAAACCTGCTGTCTAAAACACAATTTTGAATTCGTTTCCCTTCTTCTATTCTTGCAAACCTACATGAACTCCACTGTTTAGAAGTAAACATGGTCATCAATTGCATTTTATGATCATTCAAACATCCCAGAGTCAAATATGCAGTAGTAAACCGAGTGGCAGCAGGCCTAATCAAATCCTTTCCTTTCGTAAAGTGTCTTAGCATGGAAATAAGAATAGTTATTGAATAAATATATGAGGTGATTCGCCTCCCTTTAGCAATAGTTACTTGATGAACCTCTAACTTCTTCTCAAAATCGTCTAATATCAAGTCAATACAATGGGCAGCACATGTTGTCCAAAACAAACTCTTTTTTTTTCCATTAATAATTGTCCTGCTGCCTTATAATTTGCAGCATTATCAGTGACTACTTGGACAATATTTTCCTCCCTAATCCTCTCCACAATGGCATCTAACATCTCAAATACCTTATTAGCAGTCTTGGGCATATTAGAAGTATCCACTGATGACAAAAAAAACCATCCCTTTAGGACTATTAACCAAAAAGTTACAAATACAATGTCTTTTTTTATCCATCCATCCATCAGATATTATTGAACAACCAGTTTTTTTCCATGCTAACTTGTACTCCTCAAGCAAATTCATTGTTTGATCCACTTCTTGCTTCAAATACTTCTCTCTAATATCATAGTAGGATGGAGGCTTGAAACCTGGCCCATGCTTTGCAACCAATTCAAGTGCCTTAAGAAACTCAGGGTTTTTTACACAATTAAATGGAATTGCACTAGTGTAAAAAAACCTTGCAATTTGTCGACATGCTTCTTCTCTAATATCCTTTTTTAGCAATTGATTTAGGGTTGTTTGTGTACTTCCACTCCCACTAGCTACTCTCTTTTCTTTGTCCTTGGAGCTAATTTCTTTTATTTCATCATTATCATCCTTATTTACACTATATTGAAGGGCCTTTCTTTTCTTTTCAATTGCTTCTAGATTTTTCACCAAAACACCTAAAATCATCTGCTTAACATTTTCTGGTACTTGTTGACATGGCTCAACATCCTTATGAGTGCAAGCCAAATGCTATTAAAACGAAAAATACCTCAACTAATAATTTTTTGACAATACTTGCACTGAACTTTTCTAGAATTCTTATCAATATCTATCCCATGTTGCCATCCCATATCAAGCTTATTACCAGAAGATTTTTTTTCTAGATGCCATAAGTTCAACAATTCAAGAATCAATTCAAATCAGCCCTGTAATCAATCCAAATATTTTATAACATGTTAAAAACTTGATTTTAGTACACACTCAGCAGCAGAAGCAATACAATAGCAGAATACTAATTGATTGAACATAATACATAATGCAAGAATAGTATACCGGATTATGCATTTATAGCATCTTTCTTAGCAATTCACATGAATCACATTAAATAATGAATACCAAGTAAACAATAAATAATTGAAAGCAATTATAAAGCATTAAAGAAAAGATCATATATTCAAAGAGAAGTATTGAATTGACTTAGAATTCATATATATAATCGAAATCAAGCTTTAAAATATTTAATACATAAAATCAAAGTTGAACAAGATCTCAACAATTGTTTTATAAGCTCGGTGATGTTTACGAATAGTTTTATATTACAATCTATACTCTCTAACACGTGGAATGGCAACACCTATTTCTACTATAAATCCATTCATCACAAAATCACAATTCACAACTCAGAGAAGCAGCAATGCAGCATTGAATCTAAAACAGAGTCACACACACGCACGATTAAATTTGAATCTAAAATTCGCAAGCAAACTCTCAACAATAGACATTAGATAGACTAACAGAGTCACAAAAACTTTGAATCAAAATATTAATCTTTAACAATTAACATCATTAAACTGTAAAGAAATGGACATGGTAAGAAACTAAGAAGCTTACCTCTGTTCTGAGCAGTGAACACCGAGGCTGAGCAGATGCAGATCAATATTGCAGTCAAGGTTGGAGCCTGCGAATTCAATCAAAGAAGTACCAGTGAAAATTAACATCAAAGTAAGAAACGACAGGGAAAAAGAGACGCAGGTAGTTATCGACAGAGAAGAGAGAACCAGTGAATTTTTGTAGGAGATGAAACAAGAAAAACAGAGTAACTTACCTGGTGAAGAATGGAGAGACGCCGTTGTTGTTGTGTGGACTCTGGTTCTCAAGGTGGCTGCTGAAAAAGACGTCGTCGATGGTGGAAAAATAAAAAAGATGAGGGGCGAGGGCTATTGTGGAGGTGGACGGTGGTTGATTATTGGCTGAGAGAAAGAGATTAAGAGATTGCGTGGTTGAAGATTTCGATTTTAGGGATTTTTTTTGTTCTGATTCTTTGAATTTTGAATGTGAACAGTGAATCTTAAAAGAAGAGAGAAGACTGATTGTTTCAGTGAAATGTGAATTGCTTTTGATCTGGTAAAGCCAATAGGTAGTCGACACCTGGCAGCTGAATTGCATCTATATTTCTTGCGGGCAAACTCGTTCAATCGGGTGTAAAATCATGATTTTACATGATTTTACCTGATTTTAACGATTTTACTCGATTTTACCCAATTCCGAGTTTTATAGATGATTTAGCACGTAAAGCCTACATTAACTCGTAAAAACATACGATTTTACGAGTTGAATTGTGATTTTAACAACCTTGATGATGAGCATATAAATGTGAGTATGAAGAATAAGAGAATTAAAAAGATGACTTGATAAATAAAAATTAAATTAAAAATATGCTTGTTATGTAAAGTAAGTTAGGAAATATAAATTTCTACGTAAGATAAATTAGAAACATGAATGTTTTATTAATTTGAAAGAGTTAATAGTTATGTATGATTTTAGTATTGTGATTGAATGAGTGTATGTCATTAAGAATTTAAAATCTATATGAAAAACAAAATGACTTTTATGATGAATGAATGAAAAATGATATATTGTTTTTCTTAGCAGTAGAGGATCATTTCATGCATTTAGATATCAAGTAGGTGCTCGACATCTTATAACTAGAGCATTACTTAACCATGTTTGTAATTCTTCCTTAAATGTATAGTAACCTTATTTGATAAATAATAAATTGTTGAAGAAACTAGTTACCCTGATAAATGAGACTAGTGCCCTAATTAATGGGTAATTGAAAAATTAGTTACCTTAGTTAATGGGACTAGTGCCCTAGTAAATGGGCAGAAAAAGATATTGATTCCTTGGTTAATGGGATTAATACCCTGGTTAATGGGCAAATGAAAATATAGATTCCCTGATTAATGTGATTGATGCCCTAGTTAATGAGTAGATAAAGATTTTGATTCCTGGTAAATGAGATAATTCCTTCATTAATGACAAATTGGAAAAATTAGTCCTTGAGATTACTGAGACTAGTGCCCTGGTTAATGAGCAATTTGAGAAATTTGTAATGTAGAAATGGAGCAAGTGATGGTTTAGCAAGAGAAGATATTGCGTTCTTAAATAATGTGAATTGTATGAATTAAGAATAATTACATATAAAAGTAATAATATTAAATGTTCTTTGTGTATAAACTAATTATACTAAGTAGTATATAAATTTTAGGTACTTTATAGCGTCAAGACGAGTAGTGACTATCGCATTTGTAATTTTATGAAATCAATGCATATTTTGTTATGTATCTAAATTAGTAGTGTATAAATCTAAATTAAATATAGATGATATATCTTCATTAGTTTCTTTTAAACCTATATGACTGTAAATATTTAGACTAAGTTTTAAGTTCAATTTACATTAATATGAATGTGTGTTGGTTTTTTGTCGTAACTAAGTTAATTGTCTCATTATTTGAAATATTTTGAAATAATATAATAATTGATTTGCTTGAGGAAATATGGAAGAATAATAAGTTGTTCTTGTGTTAATGGTAATATATAAATATGAAAGTCCCGACTGATCGAAATATGTTGAAATTTTATTTGCAAGTTGTGAAAATTGATTGAGTCGATAAATTGATATTAAAAATATATAAAAAAAACTCTATCAAAATTTTAATAATTTTTTTTTAAAAAATTCATGTACTTTAAATGATAATAGTATATATTCATGTGAATATGATAAAATAAAAATAAATCTATTAATTCGTAGATGCCGTCAATTTATAAACAAATCATTTTTGAAAAGTGAAACCATCAAAAAAGAGTTGTCTCGTTTGGTGCTGTGAAATCATTACAATTTATAATTCTTGTTTACAATCTTCAAAATAGTTCAGGAAACATGCTTAGACCATGATGCCCTTTCTTCTTGAATTGGAAGGCCCAAAGTCATTCATTCATTCATTCATTTTAAGAAGTGAACCGGAGGCTGTAAGATTTGAGCATGGTTATTAAATCTGGACCAGCTGCCTGGTGGGTTGATTTGGGACCTGGCTGACTTGGTAACTGGGACGACCCGGACGAAACCTAATTTTTTTCTTTAAATGTGATTTTTTTCCCTTCGGCTTCCCTTCTTATTTTATCGTCTTCTCTACAATGAGCTGCTGTTAGCTGCGGAGAGGAAGTGAGAGTGAGGAACGCTGCTGTCTTTGGCTGCTGCTAATAATTGGTCGAAGGAGAGAGAGCTGGGTAAGGTCATCTGTGAATCACTAGTCATCCCGGAATACATTGAAGAGACATGGAAGAAATTCCTTTGTTGCCTGAAGATCCTTACCAGAAAGCCAATGCTCATTTTTTTAGCCAAATCTAGTGATGACAAGGTAATTATATGGGTGCTATGCCGCTTTCAGAACAATCAGTGTTTTTTATACGGACCAATTCTTTACTAGTTTTTAACTTTTTATTCGGTTTACTTGTGGTTGCAGGTCTTCCAATCAATTAGGTGGGGTGTGCTCTTGAAGGAGGGGAAAGAGCAAAAAGAAAGGGGCGGCGACTTGTTTTCACTTTTGGTAGAGATAGGAAAAATTTTAGGGCTTTATGTGTGTTTTTTTTTAAATTTTTTTAAATAATATAATATTTTTTAATATGAGAAAAAAATTAAATATATTTTTAAAAATTTATTATTTATCAAATGTAAGTCTATATTTACATGATTTTTTTTTTAATTTTTTCATATAAAATATTAAAATTTTAAATATTTTTTTAATTTTTCAAGATTGACCCGAGTTGACTCGAGTTGACATATAAAACCCGGGACCCGATCCTTTGGCCGAGTCAACCCCCGGGCCAAATTTGATAATTATGGATTTGAGTTTCAAATCTTAACCACTAAAGTTGTTTAATGTGGATTGCAGCGTCTATTTTAGGATTGTAGCAAACAATCCACGCTTGATTTTAGGATAAAATAAAATACAAAACTAATTACTACTAATATTATGTAGAGAATTCAATATAATAAGACAATTCCACTTGTATATTTAGATATGTTCTAAATAGTATACAAAGGTCTAGTTTGACAGATTTGACAAGATTTGTCTAGTAAATTTAACCATTTGAAATAATATGTTCCCGAACTCCATTGGAACTTAAAATTTACAAAATGTCGTTCCATGTGTCTAGTATCTTCCTATAAAATATCAGCTAGTTTTGATGTACAATTTGAGAGATATGTCTGATTTCGCAATACTAGTTAGCATACATTTTAAGGCCGAATTTGTACCTGACTTGGTCCGTATCATCCTTCCCTTCTTTAAAAAGATTCAAACTTGAATCTATATCATGGAAAATATATTATAATGTCATCAAATTAGTACCAAACAAAAGATTAGCATCATCATTAAAACCAAGAAGAACCTTGTTAGCAAAGAAGGCCCTCATGATATACAAGCTCTCCTTCTCAACCATCTTCTTTTTCTTTAATTTTAGTTGCTGACTATATTTGCTTAGGTGTCAAAGATATAAGAGTTATAGGTCTTCTATTTATCTTAAAGGAATACCTATTTGTCACTCCATCATGTATAACTCTCCTATCATACTGCAATGGTCAACCAAGCAACAAGTGACTAACTTGTATTAGTACAACATCACATAACACCTCATCACAATATTTACCACTGAAAAAAGCAACTAAAACCTACTTATTCACTTTCACTTCACCACCATCATTCAACATCTATAATTTATAAGGTATGAGATGTTTGGTAGTGTATAAGTTCAATTTTCTCACTAATTCAATACTAGCTATATTAATGCAACTAACACAATCTATAATTAAGTTACATACCTTATTATAAACATGACATCTTATATGAAATATGTTCTCCTTCTAACCTTCCGAATCATTCACCTTGACATGCATATTCAGTGTTCTCCTTACCACAAGTGCCTCTCCCTCAACCTGATACTCAACACAAACATCATCCTTTAATGATAACATCTTCTTCTCTTAATCCTCCACATCAGTCTTAACCTTATTATTTGCTTTCATAACCATGACTCTTTTGTTTGGAAATTGTGAAGCAATATGACCAAAACCCGGACAACAAAAACATTTAATGTCACAATTATGAGAAATAGGGGTAACATTGTTACCTTTAACAACGACCAAGGTGTTGTTCTTTCTAAAGTATTTGGTCTTGTCCTCCTCATTATGATGTTCATACGAACCAAGTCAGGTCCGAATTTAGCTTTAAAATGTTTGTTGACTATTTTTGCGAGATTAGACATATATCTCAAACCGTACATTGGATCGAGCTAAAATCTTACAGGAAGATACTAGACATATAAAACTATATTTTGTTAAATTTTCATATCAAATGGAGTTCGGGAACATGGTATTTTAAAGGGTCGAAGTTACTAGACAAATCTAGTCAAATTTGTCATACTAGACCTTTTTGTACTGTTGTGACATATTTGGAGTTACAGGTGGAATGTTGTTATGATTCAAGTTTGGCTGGAAATGACGTGTTAGAAGTCAGGACTGAAAATCTGTCAAGAATGTGCAAAAATTAGAGATTCGGGCTATATGGAGGAATTTTAGTATAAAGACTTTTTTTATTATTTTATTTATTTATTTATTTTTGAATAATTATTTTTAATTTGAGTTTGTTTTGGCTTATTATATATTGTTTAAGGGTTTATTTCATTATTGAACTTATATTAGTTGATTATTAGTTTAGGCCCATTAGTTTGTAACCCAAAAAGATTCCATTAGGATTAGTTAGAGGAGATTATATTATGTTTTTTTCGCTACAAATTTCAACGGCAAGTTGAAGAATAAACATGAGTTTTTCTTTTGTTTGTTTATGGCAAAACCTTTTTTACAAAGACAAAGATCATACACTAACTTATTAAAGATTAACTAGTTTTGTGATGTCATTCACATACTTATGGTTCTTAGATACAAGGATATCTTTAGGTCCAAGTCTTTTTCCAATACCTTTGGTTCATAGGTATATAGTTACCTTTAGATCAAGGTTCTATCAAACCTGATTTTTATTTTTCTGGGTTGTTTTCTACTTCGTTGAAGGTTTATTGACCACATAATCAAGAGGTACTTATCATAAGTGATGGACCACCCCTAGTGTTAACCTTCCAATTAGGTTTCTAAGGTTTTGAAAGGCTTAATAACTAGCTTTGCTAATTGGTACCCTTTTGTTTAAGTTGTTTCTCCACCTTTATGACTATATGCACTTTCTCTTTCAACTCTATATAATGATGTAACTCCTCAATATGAGTTATATCATGATTAAGACTATTCATAAATCTAGCCATAATAGCCTTCTTATCCTCCTCAATATTAGCTCAAATCATAGCAAGTTCCATCTTGTTGAAGTACTCATCCACACTCTTTATACATTGACTTAAACTCTGCAACCTTTGATATAATTCTCTATAATAGTGGCTAGGCACAAATCTTCTTCTCATAAGGGATTTCATCTTATCCCAAGTATTAACTTGCCTCTTATAATTCCTTCTACGGTTTGTCACTAACTAATCCCACCACACAATGACATAGTCAATAAAACCAATCAAAGCTAGCTTGATTTTATTGGGCTCTAGATAATTGTGACACTTAAAAAGCCACTCCACATTCTTCCCTAATTCTAAATAAACTTTTGAATCATTCTTCCCCTAGAAAGTTGATATTTTCAACTTAATTATATCTGAATCTCCACCCAACTCAGTATTATAGTTTTGGTACCTATAATTACCCATCTGGATAGAATTATCACCATATTGTTCCCTTACAAGCTAACAATTCTGTTTGTTGTCCAAAACGTTCCTAATGCCCCAAGACACATCTTCAAAATGAACACCATTCATGTCTACATTATCAGCCACAAACTTATCCATATTAGTGTTAACTCGCCTAATAACCCTCATAACATTAAATTCTCTTTGCCAAAGCCTAATTTAAACCCTACCATGATCATTAAAATATTGCCTCTCTAACCTGTCCAACCTATCTCCAAATTTATTGGCCATCTGATCCATATGCTTATTCATAATGCATAACTGAGTTACAATTTCATTGTCTCCTCTCTATGATGCCATATTGCTTGCCTCTGACATCTTTAGATCTAAAAATTGGCTAGTTGATGAGAAATATATATTTCTCACTAAGCCCTGACGTGTTTACACTCCTCTCGTGTTTCACTCAAATATACTCACTACGCCTTTTTCCTCTCGTCTCACCTTTTTTCAACTCTAGCGGAACTTAAATCAAAACCAAATATAACAACCTGAGCCACTTATCCAAATATGTTTATATGACTCAAGAAGCAAAAAAGATATGAAAACAAGCAAAAATGAAACTACAATTACAATATCGTGAGTAACAAGCGAATTTGTACAAAAATAAAAGTTTTTAAATATGTGAAAGAAAAAAAGAAGCAAAGGTTACATATAAAAATTAAATGATACCTAAATATATCAATGATAATGTTATTATACTGTTACAATTGAAAAATAACAGCAGCAAAACAAGTTTGAATTACTAACGTGAATTGGACTTGTTACAATAAGTTTCAATCCCAAATTTAGTTCGTATAAAAACTCCATATGACCTTAATGTTATATGGGGTAAGATTATAATCTTAACCAGTACATTAAATGTGAGAATTTTATGAATATTATTTGACATAAAATTTCTTTTTGATATGAATCTGACCTATTACGACAAGTTTTAATCTCAACCTTGGTTACTATAGAAAACAATCTCCAAATAAGCTTAAACTTTGCATGGAGTGTGATTAAGACTTGTAGAACCAATATAAAAAACTCTTGTTTATGTATTTGTGGTAGATTCGACAAAAGTGACTTTTAGGCATTCTTTTCTTTTTTGACTTTTTATGCTATTGATATATATTATGAGGTAGCAACAAACTAAAATAACATCTTTTTTTAAAGGAACCCTAGACATAAACTACTAAGTTGTAGACACAAAATAATTAAAAACTAAATCAAAGACAACTAAAGCTAAGGAAGTCAAAACTAACAAAAAAAAATAAAGGATATAACCTGGTTTTTTTAGCCTATCTCTGATACCAACTGATATAGATCTTTTAATCATATGGTCAAACAACCCCCCAATAAAGTAGATAACAAATTTGAAAGCTAAAAATCAAGTTTGATAAAACTTTGACATAGAGGTAACCCAGTACTTAGGAACCGAAGGTATTGAAAAAAGACTTGAACCCAAAGATAACCTTGTATCTAAGAACCCTAAGTATGCAGATGATGTCACGAAGCCAATTAATCTTCGATAAGTTAGTGTACAATATGTCCTTGTAAAGAAAGGTTGTTTTGCCAAAAATAAACAAAAGGAAAACTCACGTTTATTCTTCAACCTGCTGTTGAAATTTGCAACTAAAAAAATATAATATAGTCTCATTTAACTAACTCTAATAGATCCTTTTTGGGTTACAAGCTAATAGGCCTAAAATATTAATCAACTGTTATAAGTCCAATAATAAAATAAACTCCTAAACAATATGTAATAGGCTAGAATAAACCCAAATTAAAACTAATTATTTCAATTAATTAATTAAATTAATAAAATAGGATAATAAAAAACAAAGCCTTCATGCTAAAATTCTTCAATGTAGCCCGAATCTTTAATTTTTGCATATTCTTGACATGTTTTCAGTCTTGACTTCAAATACATTGTTCTCTTTTGACTGGATGAATTACTTGGCTACCATATATGTTTGAAATTCTTGAGATGTTTAGTTTCCAGAAAAACTTGAATCATAAAAAAATTACACCTGTAACTCCAGATATATCCTAAATAGTACACAAAGGTCTAGTTTGATATATTTGACAAGATTTGTCTAGTAACTTCAACACTCTTAAATAACATGTTCCCGAACTCCATTTGATCTAAACATTTACCAAAATATATTTCCATGTGTCTAGTATATTCCTGTAAAATTTAAGATTGTTTTGATGAACGGTTTGAGAGATATGCTCGATCTTACAAAACTGGTTAGCATACATTTTAAGCCAAATTTGAACCTAACTTGGTTCGTATCATTACTGATCCTATTAAATAAAATATGACAAGCATAGTTATTCCAACAATACATACATACAACCCTAGTAGCTTTAGGATCATCTCAAGGTTTTTAAAGTGATCTTAAATTTAGGATGTTTTTCTTTTATTAGATCTAGAAGGAGAATGATTGTTACCTCAATATTACTATTTGTACTAGAGGACTAGAAGTATTTGATTCCTTTGATGTAAGATCTTCCTGATTATCCATATGAAATAAAAAAAAATTAACAACAATATGAATCAACTGATAATTAACAATAAGTATTAAATATTAATAATAGGTTACATGCTAAAAAATCTAAAAAATTACAAGCACAAAATGAATCTAACATTAATAAGAGATAAACCTTCATTCTCGACAAAACCCATCATATAATTTATATCAACAATTGTTTTTTATTTCTGGATTGTTTTCAAGGACACAATATATGAACGAATTGAAATAAATGGTAAATTAAGGTTTTGATTTCGTGTATGTAATTTCTGCATAAGAACTTAATTGTTTATGGGCAGTCAAACATAATAGAGAGTGAGAGGAAAAGAAAAGAAACCATCAAATTAGCTAATGAAAAGAATAGAGTCAAGTTCCATTTTTAAAAGCTCAATGCGAATTCCAAAAAGCTTTATGAGAAAATGAACCAAAAACTAATATAGTCCAATAAATTATTTATCATTTTCTATTTGGAATCAACTTGATAAAAATATCATCTTATAAAAAAACTCATAAAGTTTCACTTTCTCATAATTCATACAGCATGAAAAAAAGATGAAATGCAATAATACTTGCTTCAAAATTAAAATCAACCAATCTTAAACTATTATTGAACGCAAAACAAAAACAATTAATACAATAACAACAAATAATGACAATACTTCCTTCAACCTCTTGCAAATCCAGGGTAAGAAAAAGAAATTAACCTCCTGTAAATTACTACTTAATTAGTTAGTCTAATAACTAGTAACTCTCAATGCCATCACTATTTAATTACCAAATCAATCAAAACACCCTATTAGAGATAACAACATTTTAAAGAAAACCCATAGATCTAAAGTGATGGATAACGAGAGAGTAGATTAGTTATCATATCCTTTATGTTCGTTTGTGTGTCGTGAGAGACATAATATAAAAAATGTGAAAATATTATATAATATTCAAAAGTTCTAATATTCATTACACATTTAAAAGAAAAAAAATTAAAAATATAAAAATCAAATATATAGCTAGTACAAGATCTAAAGTGATGGATAACAAGAGAGTAGATTAGTCATCATATCCTTTATGTCCGTTTGTGTGTAGTGTATATAACACACATCCTTTCCTATATGATGCACCTCAGTTTCAATATTCTATAGTCATTCTTTTACCCTCGACTTCCAAGTACTCGTACCAACCTTTTTAAAAGAGGAAATCATTGGTGGTGTCTCAAACATTATTTCAAACTCATTATCACTACCACCATGTTGTTGTTCTTCCTCAACATGAACCCCAATTTGGTCTCTAGAAACCCATACACCATAATCATTCAACAAAAATTTCATGTTGGTGAGGGTTTTATTGTTTATCTCCATCAAAGAAGAATATGGTGCCTTGATCATGTGGAAGGGGTTTTTGCTTTTGATCATGTTCCATGATCAAATTCCTCACCATGATATAAGGTAGATTAATTTGATGACTTCTAATTAATTAGTCAATTAAGCACAAATTCATAAATATTACTTAATCAAAATATCCTTCCTTGGGCAGAATATTGTGTGGTAGAATTCTATGCAAATGTTTTGGTCTTCAGTGCAAGTCTTGTCTCTTAATTTTTGCTTTAAGAGCAAAATCATATCTACCTGTATGTAAATCGCTCTATAGTAGGTATTACTTTAACTTCAAACATTCTAGGTCCTTCATTAGATATACCCAATATCTTAGCTAAAGTGTTACAATCAAATTCAATATGTTTGTTTTGCAAACTATTGACAATCATAGGCTCCACATTAATTCTAATGTTTGCAAAGAACATCCTAATCAATTTTGGATATATTAGTTATTTAAATTAATACAAAGACTTCGACCCATATGTTCAAAGATTGTAAACTTTCTTATGCTCGGGTTCTCATTGAGGTTGACTTGCTTGGCACTTTGCCTGATCTGATTTCTGTTCAGCTTCCTAATGGTTCAACCTTGGGTCAACAAGTTATTTATGAATCGCTTCCCCGTTTCTGTAAGAACTGTGCTTCCATGGGGCATTTCACTTCCTCTTGCAAGAAAAGCTCCTCTAAACGCAAGCTCAGCTCTTCGGAAGGCCACACGACTACTTCTCCCTCTACTGCCAAGCCAACTGCTAAACCTTAACATCTGTCTGGCTCCTGCCCCATAGTTGTTCCTTTGGCAGGACCCCTGCCCAAGGTGACTGAAACTCCTACTTCCTGGAGGCAATCCTTCCCAGGGTGTAAGCGGTCCAAGGTTTTCCTGGCCAATACCATAGCTTCAACCTCTATATTTGGTCCACCTCCATGTCAGGGGCCCTCTAGTATTCCACCCTCTTGGCAGTTTTTCAACTGCTACTCCACTCCCATGGTTTCACAGCAATATATGGGTCAACCGAACTCTGGCAATCTGCCCTCTAATAGTAGCTCTAATGAGTCGGCCCTTACAACGCCTATATAGTTTCCTGTGGCCTTGCAACTCTGTGGTGGCTTCTATACTGCCTTATGCTCTTTTCAGTTGATGGGTTTTCTTTTTCATGGTTGCTTTGTTTGGCAGGTTCTTTCTTGTGGCGCCTTCTTGGCTTGTGATGGCATTATTTCAGCCTGGCATTTTGTTTTCCTTCTGCAATACTTAGACATTGGCCGTTGGATTTGTTGTCTTGTTGCTGTCTTGGAGCCATATTTGATATGCTCTGTAACTCTGTTCTTTTGATCCCCTGAGTGGGCGCCTGTTGTAGCTGTTTGCTCCTAAGGGGAGGCCGCTTATCTGATCCTGGAGGAGTGCCCGATTGAGGGGCTTTAGTTGCTTAATGCTATCGGATTGTAGATAATGGTATAGGCTGCCTTGATGTTGTTTGGCTGGCTGTTAGTTGTGCTTGTTTACCCTGAATGGGGGTTGTTCATGCTATTGTATATGGGATTCTTTCCCTTTCTAGGACTGGCTTGTTCTGGGGAGTCTGTTCCCCTACACTCGCCTTTTATGTTTACTATGCTTCGTTCAAGGGAACCTGTTCCCTCTGCTGGTACATGTAATGTTCTGCTGGTTTCCAGCTTGTACTGCAAGCTTGTCTTGCTCTTTTTTGATCTATACATTTTTTACATTTGATAAAAAAAAAAGATTGTTTCTATTCCAAATGCACATAAATCAAGTATTAAGCCTCTTTGTACAACAATAGATCAATTTGAGAAGAAGCTTAAAAACCTTTGAATGTTGTCAGCTTTATAGGAGATGCATTGGATCATTGACCTGTTTGCTTCTTAGTTCCACATTTAGAAAATTTCTTTGGTGCCATTACTCTTTATTCTCTAAGAAATTGACTTCAATTGGGCTAAATTTGGTGTATTTTGAGTGAATTGGGAGAAAAGTCATAGTTGGGGTTAAGGCTCTAATATGTAGGAATTCTTGTTCTTCTACTAAAAACCGACAAATATATATATATATATATATATATATATATATATATATATATATATATATATTATTGAGCAATTAGTTGACCGGTTACTATGGTTTAAGTTCAATCGGTCGACCAATCTAAACTCAAGCTTGAAATTTCCCAAATTATTTTTGTGATCCTCTCTTTGCACTTAAAATAGGTCCTTTTCATGTAAAATTTATAACCAAAAGGCAAAGAAATTAAAGGGTGAAAATTTGGGCAATAGCCTCACTACTAATGTTCTAGATCAATCAGTTGGCTGGTTTATCCAATTATATGAATCGATCAACTGATTCACATAAAAATCAAGATTTTCTAAATTATATCTTTTACAAGTGTTTTATGAGTTAAAATATACATTTCTGTCCAACTTGCAGACTAAAAAATTGAACCCAACTCAAAACTTAAAATCTTGAAAAATTGATAATAGCTATCCTCTATTTTTCTGGCTTAATTGGTTGGTTGATTAAATTAACTATAATGATTTGGTCGATCAATTTGTCTCGGACCTCGATATGTACTAGGAATTCTGCAACTGATAGATTATTCACATAATTCATGCATAAATGGTATATATATCATCATTTAAATTCATCAAACTTATTTTCTTTGATGTATACACATAAAAAGACACCTCATACATCTATTACATGAATAAAGCTTAAATGTTTTTTTGCAAAAGTGATCCTTACTTAAAGACTTTGTGAGAAAATAAGCTTATTGGTGCTTCGTGCTTACAAGCTCAAGTACAATATCACCTTTCATAATATGATCCTTTAGAAAGTCGCATCTCACTTCTATAAGTTTTATACGAGAGTGCTGAATTGGATTCTTAGATACACTTATTGTACTATCACACTTAATAGGTATATATGATCAAAATTAAGTTCAAAGTCTTTTAAAGCTTGTCTATCGGCTGCTATATATTATGTTTCAGTTGTAAATAAAGCTACTGAGTTTTACTTCTTGTTAGCCTAAAATATTAGAGAGAATCCTAAAAAATAACATGTTCCACTAGTATTATTTTTTTATTAATATCTGATAAGATCAACATCTAAATAGTTAATTAAACTTAACTCACTTCTTTTTGGATACCACAACTCTAAATCAAATATATCATGCAAATATCAAAAGATTCGTTTTACATTATTAACATGGAATTCTTTAGGGTATGCTTGAAAGTATACATATAGAAAGACACAAAATAAAATATGGGGTCTACTTAAAGTTAAATGTAAGAGTGATATGATAAAATATCGAGATTTGGTGATGTTACATGTCTAAGAGCAAGACAACCTGTTTTGTTTTTGTTATGTAACATAGGCTTTCCTAAAAGAGAAACAAACATAATTTCACATAAAAGGGCCAGCACATGATAACTTCACAAGGAGTGCACGCATATACTGCAAGCTGTGACCTTAAACTGACCGAACGACACCATCTTGCTCTAAAAAAAGGCATATGCTTAGCTAACCCTAAAAAATTATTGTGAGGCATCAATAAAAGGGTGCTATATAAGTTTTCTAAGTATTTCCCCTCATGGAAACAAAAGTCACGGGTACATGCCCTACTCTGAATAGGCCATCCCTAAGAACCGAAATTAACGTGACCCGCTTTATTGCTTGAAGATTATTCTAATCGGAGCTTGATGTTGCAACCAGTGTGTTTCTTCTTCCTACAAGATAACATTTCTAAAGGCACGTCTATTTTGAAGCTGCTAGTACCCTAACAAAAGTTCTGTAGCCGTAAAAAGGGTGGCCGAATCATGTAGCAATCTCTCCAGAAGGACAGTTGCTTTTATCAAGAAATCATGACTTGACCAAAAAAAAATAAGAAGTTAATGCATGAAACAAACCAGGGGCAGATCTTATACCAAACACGAAATATCTGAGGGATTGCAATCTTAAGAAATCGACAGTTGTAAGCTATTCTTTTTCAGTTTTATTCATGGTAAATGAGATTAACTTGTGAGCAAACTATATGAGTTTAAAAGACACCAAATCAAGAGATTCAATTTCTCTCGCTGACAAGAACAAACACAGTCATGGACATACATGCTCAGATCCCAAAGACAAAAGCTTGTTCCAATATTCCTCTAAAGTAAACCTGAAAAGCAGAATGATGCTTGACTTAACCATGCCAAATCACAAGACTTAAACAGAGAAGCAAACTCGCGAATCATATTGAGGTGTATCACGAACGCTTCCAACTTCAGAAGAAGGATTGAAGGTCTAGGCTGGACACCTTTACTGTGGGCCTTTGTTCCTTCTTTATCCAAACTCCCTTTTGCTGCCTCTTCTCTTTTGGTTACTGTCTTTATCTCTTCTCTTCTCTATCTTTTCCTCTTTTTTGCCTCTGTTTCCCTCAAATCTGCCATTTACCCTTACTCTTCTTCCTTCTATCTCTGCATTTATACCCCCCCCCCCCCCCCCCCCCCCCTGCTTTCATTATGTTTTCTATCCCTTTTTCCTTCTTTTTTGTCTTTTCGATATGGGTCATTTATAGGCAAGGATGAGAGACTGGTGGCTTCTGGCAAGGCTAGTACACGCCTTTGATCCTTGAGTTTGGAAAGCTGGCCAGAAGGATTATTTTTCCTACATTTTATGTTTTTTCTTTTTCTGATAGTTTCCTCTTTGTTGATTTTTCTTCTTTTCAAGGTCCATTTTAGATCAAACTTGTAAACCTTCAAGAAAAACAAAAGTTATTAGACTTTATTTTCAAAAATAAAAAAATGCTATCTATTTCTGTCCTTTTATCTTCTTGTTTATGCTTCACTCTCCATCAAAAGGTTTCATTGACAATTGATAAATAATTCGTCCGACTAGCTATAGAATTTTTTACACATAAAAATATAAAATATAAAATCCTTGAAAATAAACCCCTGAAATAAAAAATAAAAAATCCTATCAATTTCAAGGCATTCTTTTAACTTCGGAACTTTTCAAGTTAAATCCAACAATATAATTCACCAGAATGGTAAAATTAACATCACCTCAATTGAATTATTTTTTTAGTTACATTCTATTGGAATGAATAAAGTATTTATATTTAGAATCATGGTGTCGTGATCATCATGATGTTCTTACACTTCCTTGTAACATCTTATTTGTGAGCATGGCGGAGACAAGTGCAAGTGCAACTATCATTGTAGATGGCATGAATATGACATGTGGGATGGACTTGATAAAACTTAAGTGGGGAAAATTCTCTCCTGCCCTCTTAGTAGCCATGTATGCTAAAGGAGTTGTTATCCTAATGATCAAGGAAAAGTCATCTAACTTTCCAAGGTTTATGTTTTCCTTCATCAAGTTAATAAATATTTACTTCTTTTTTTTACTCTCGAACTGCTTCCCAAATATTAAAGCGAGCCAGTACAAACATTTATAGTTTAGTATATTAATTTAATTTGATATTTATATATGAAAGCTAATTAATGAGAATAGTGAATTCTGCAAAGAGATTATCTTTCATTTAGGATTGAGGAAACCAGAAAAAAAAAATTAACTAAATTTAAGCGTTTCCACAACTATATATATATATGCTTGAAATTTTCTTAGTTTGGCTTAGGCTAATAATCCAAGTTCTCTTAATGCATAATAAAAGACCATCTAGTGCTTAAGCTAGCAAAGAGTAAGAGAAAAATAATATATGGAAGAAGACAACCAAAAAAAGTAGTTAAAGATGTGATGTGGTCGTTACTGTGTGTAGATTTGTGTATTTATTTAGTTTTCTTCTATACCTAGTAATCCTTAGGTATTTATATATCTCAAACCCATGTGTTTGCATCATAGACATAGGGTTACAATTCTATTATCAACCTGTTAGGAAATATTGTTCATGTAGGCTCTCATATTATTTGATTCATGTAGATATCGTACTAACAACTTATAAAATGGATATCGTACTAACAACTTATAAAATGGATAATTTAGCTAGTTGGTGCAATCTTAACTTTAATACCAAGAGATCCATTAAAAGTTCAATTAGATCTAGTCATAAGATTTAGAGTAAAGAGGTTTAAGGAGGCAATTAATGAAATATTTCAAGATACATGCGTTAAGATGGACTTAAAGACGATATCAAAGAATAAAGAACAAGTCTTGATTAATTTGATTCATGTTCAAGAAAGGCTTGTAGGGGAGCATCCAGACATTACAAAAAAATTGAAGAAAATTCAAATCTGTTAGTTTTGACCTTTAGCTACTGTTTTAGCCACAACTAGAGATACATACTATATTTTGATATGATTCTAGTTGCATTTGAAATTAGACATCCACAGTTTTCCAATAATATATGGTAAAACTTCTAATTCGCCAAGACAAGGGAGAACCATTTGTTTAAAGTTGGTCTTTGTAACTACCAATAGATTACGAAATTCAAATTTGGTCTTCTTTTAATTAGTTGGGCTATTATTTATTTATCTTTTAGTTTATTTTAGGGTCTACGGTATTTAAGGGTTTATTTAGGTTAGGTTTTATTTTATTATTTTAGTTATTTTAGGCTTTTAATGTGTTAAGATCAATTTATCAAGTTTGGGTTTATTAAGTAAAATTAGGGTTAGTTTTCTATTATATAAACCAATTGTTAACATTATTTTTCAATTTATGAAATTCTCTCTAAAATTGCCCCATTGTGTGCTTTGTTGCTCTTTGTGTAGTTGAGTGATTCACATAATAAGTTCTTGATTGAACTTGCCAACACTTCGAATGATTGATCAATTTCATTTTGATTTATACTTCTTGTTCGTGTCTTGTTATAGGCGTAAGGTGGGGGTGATCAATTGCATATAACTTTGGTTCTCCAAGGCAATGTTCTTGTTGGGTCAAGTTGCATTGTTTTCTTGGTTTCCTTCTCTCTAGGGTTTCAACTAATACAAAAAAAAAAAGAAGAAAAGATTGATTCTTGATGAATCTTGATTGTGTGTTTGATTTTTTAAAAAAAAAGAAAGAAAAAATCAGTTTTAATAAGGAAAATATCTTGAAGTTGCTGAAAAATTGCATGCAAAACAACAAATTATGTTCATCATTATGACTTGAGAAATTCAACACACACACACACACACACACACACATATGAAAAAAAAAACAAAAGAAAGAAGAATCAAAATCACAATCTTGAAATGATTCTTGGAGAAAAAAATCAGAAATTTAGAATTTTATATGAACTAGGGTTTAGCTAAAATTTATTGGAAATTCTTTGTGATCATGATTGATTTCTTGCAAATTTGGGTAGAATAGAATTATCTTGCATTAATTTCTTTATTCTATTGATTTCTTGCATCGTTTTGTTTTTTTCTTGAATTTCATAGTTTTCATTGTTTCTTAATAGTAATTCTTACTTTTATTTTGTATCTTCTTTTTCATCATTATATTCACATAAATTTACATTGCTACTTGTAAGTGTTTCCTCAAGCTTTATTTTGAAAAGTTTGAATAATTTTTTATTCTTGAGTCTTTAAACATAAAATAAATCATTGCATAGTTTGATTAATTGTTTGATAAGTTGTTAAGTTACTTTTAAGAACCAAAGAACAAGAATAGAGAGGTAAAAGGCGTAGCGAGATTATTATAGTGAAACGCCTAATAAATTGTGTGAAATATAAGAGTGAATTTTATTGTGAGAGTAAACATGTGACGTTTGTGTGAGGAAAAAATTTCTGTCACTAAACTTAATTTTAGGTATAAACAATGTCTTCAAAAAGGGTTGAACAAAAAAAAGCGAGAACTACAGAGGAAAGGCATGATAGGATGGAAGTTATGAAGGAGGTGAGTTAATGAGTAAGTTTGATGAGATGATTAGTAAATAAGGAGCTCCTAGTTATAAGGAAAAGAAAGTTGAAATGCCAAACATTATGGCTATAGTGAATTGTGTGAGTGTGGACGATAATTCTAGAAGAAGAGGAGGAGGAGGAGGATGTAGTTGATTATTGTATAAAATTTTGAATGCAACAAAGTCTTGTGTATGAGTCATAACCTAGGAGGAGAATGGGAGGTAAATCATGACCAACTAATATATTCAGCCAAGGTAGGTCTTCTGAGGAGCATGATGGCATAGATCATAATTTGGGTGGTATTAAACTTAAAATTCCAAGGTTTTAGGGAAAGAATGATTCAGAGGCTTACTTGGATTGAGAAAAAAATGGAATTTATGTTTGATTGCCATATGTATTCAGAATTAAAAATAAATAAATTGGTTGGGGTTGAATTCATTGATTATATAATTAGTTTATGGGATTAGCTTGTTACAAGTAGAAGGTGTGATGGAGAAAGGCCAATAGAAACTTTGAAGGAGATGAAGGAAGTCATGAGGAAAATGTTTATACCTATTCATTATTACAGGGTGATCTATAATAAATTGCAAAACTTATCTCAGGGTTCTAGTCATGTGGATGAGCGCTTTAAGGAGATGGAAGTAGCTATGATTACAGCTAATATTTTTTAGGATAGAAATGCCACAATGGCTAGTTTTTTAATGGATTAAATCAAAATATTGCTAATGTGATGGAATTGCAGCATTATATAGAGATTGAGTATATGATACTCATGGCTATAAAAGTGGAGAAACAGTTGAGGAGAAATGGTAGTACAAAACCTAGTGGATATTCAGGTTCTTTTTTGGGTTGGAAGTCAGGTTTCAGGAGAGAGATTAATGCATAAGTAAAACTAATGACTATACCTAAAGTAGTTAAACTTCATTTATGAGGAAGCAAGTTGCGGCTTTAGAGGAAAATGAGAAAAATACTGCTCAATCAAAGTGTAAGCAAGAGACTAGGTGTTTTAGATGTTAAGGGCTTGGGCATTATGCGCATGAATGTCCAAAAAAAAGAGTTATGGTTATAAGACATGATGGTGAGGTGAAATTAGCTAGTGAGGATGATTTGGATGGGATTCCAAAGCTTGATGATTATAGTGATGTGGAGTATGTTGTGCAAGGAGAATCCTTGATTATAAGAAGATCTTTGAGTGTTCATGTTTGTGAAGAGGATGTAGAGCAACAAAGAGATAATATCTATCATACTAAGTGCTACATTGATAACAATTTTATGTAGTATGATGATTAATAATGATAGTTTTATTAATGTTGCTAGCTCAATTTTAGTTAGAAAGTTGAACCTGAATATATTTAATCATGCCAAGCTATATAAGCTTCAGTAGTTGAATGAATATGAAAAAGTTAAGGTGACTAAGCAGGTTTTTGTTTCATTCACGGTAGGAAAATTTAGGGATGTGAGGCCAAATGAAAATAAGGTGAACCATAAATGTGAATTAATAAAGGGGAAAGTCTTGGCCATTAGAAATAGGTTTGAAGATTTTGAAAAAAATATAACAAACATGGGGAAGGTCATGAGTGGAGAGAAGAAAGTAAGGGTGATAAAAAAAAAAGTGTACAAAAATTGAGGAAACACCTTAATTTTTATGCAAAACAAAATGACCTTACTCATGCATATGATTACAATATACTTATGACTTTATTCTTATATAAGAAGGCATATTTTAATTTTGATGATTTTAATTCTTGTATTCCTAGTATTCCTAAAGTTCTTTTACAAGAATTTCAGAACATCTTTCCTAGAAGAGTTCCCTAGTGCTTTGCCACCAATTTGAAGGATTGAGCATCAAATTGATTTTGTGTTGGAAGCATCATTTCCAAACTGACTAGCCTATAGAAGTAATTTCAAAGAGAGTAAGAAGCTTCTAAGGCAAGTAGAAGAGTTAATGTTGAAATGGTACATTCAAGAAAGTATAAGTCCTTGTATAGTTCCATTGTTATATGTATGGTTTTAATCCTTAAACTGTTAGGTTCTCAAATATCATACATGCAACGGAAATTATGAAACAAAATTATTTGAGAGTCCCTAGGATCCTATTAGATAGATCTAGAGTTGTTTAATGATTTATTACTTGAAGATCCGATCTTCTTCGGCTTTGAATAATTCCTTAAAGGCTGGATTGTCACAAACCACAAACGTCTAATAATGCCTAGAATGTTAACTCTAATATTATGTTTATGTAGTTTTTTGTCTAATAGTTAACTATTCCTTTTAAAAAAAATAAGAGGCATAACTTACCATTTATAGAAAAATCTGAAGAAAAAAATCTTATAAATTGGCAAAATATCAATTTGTCCCTTGAATAATACCATATATTAATTTAGAATAATTTTAGAATCTAACTCAATCAAATCCTTACTTGATTTTCTAGGTTTAGAATTATATTCCATGTTTTAATTATATTCTAGTCCTTATTTTCTTAAATATATTTTAATCAAGTCATACTTAATTAAATCATCACATTTTAATTTCAAACTAATGGTTCTTAATTTGTATGAACCATTAGGTTCCTAATATGTTGACCCAAATATAAATATAAATATAAATATAAATTATAATTAAATAGAATTAAATAAATTAAACAATTTAATTTACTATCAATTTAACAATTAATTAATTTATATTTCAAGATCAGATGCGTCATCTAACAACGTGTCATGATCCTTCAAATATTAGAAAAGTCCTTAGTGGTTAACTTAATCTTTCAGTGACCGGTTTCTAAGTATAATTAATATCCTTCATCAATAATGTTATGGTTTAGCATTAAAGCATGAAATATGTCTGTTATGTTAAATTATGTTTGTTCTCTACATAATAGTCATTTATCGATTGAATAAAATTTAAAACCCTTTTCAAATCTCATTCCACCCTAACCAATAATTTCTCAATTAATACTATTTGAGAACATATGAAACATTTTCTCTAATTTATCTAGGGTGATGAATCTTCTCTTGATCACTTAAGAACCTTTATATAGTTCATGTTATACCCAATGTTTGCCCTTTCGTTACCTAGATTAAGATAACATGTAACATGATCAAAGCATAATATTCTCTATATAAGATGACTTAGTGAGCTCAAGTCTAAGGATCACTTACACAACCGTCACGAGAGCCTTTTCATTGACATAAGTAATCTCTCTATATGGAATTCAAATGCAGGTCAGTTCAGTGTAAATGTCTTATGACAAGCACCTACATATTAGTTTATATGTCTCTTATACTTCAGCTTATAAAAACAACCACATCCTTTCATAAAAGAAAAAACATAATATGTAATAGTCTCTACGACTCTAGTAAATGTCTAGTATTTAAGAGAGCATCGACTAGGAACACTTTAGGAACAATGCTTTGATGCAATAGGAATCTTATAATTATACAACTTTATAATTTCCTTTGCAAGACATTTTTATCCTATGAACTTTATCTTTACTCTAGATTCATTAATCTAATATTAAACCTTTATTAATAATAGATATGTATTACATGAATATAATAATGTCACGTGTAACCAACTGATTGGCTGCAGGGCATATTAAACGAACAATAGCTACATTGGATTTCTTGCTTTTACCTATTGATAAAAGACTTAGTTTTAATAGGAATAGAAAAGCACAGGTTTTCAAAGATTTTCTTTTTAAGGTAGGACAACATATTGAAAATATGAATGAGCAAATACATATTTAAAGCTAAAAAGAGAAGAAAAGAGATGGATTTGAACCAAGAGATTGTGTTTGGATCTATATAAGGAAAGAGAGATTTCATGCTCAAAGATGATCTAAGTTGATGCCGAGAGGGAGACGGACCATTCCAAATCATTGAGAAGATCAATGATAATGCCTACAAAGTAGAATTGCTAGGTAAATATTGTATTAGTGCTACATTTAATATATCTAACATTTCTTTGTTTGATGTAGGTGATAATTTGAGGGTGAATACTTTCAAGGAGAGAGGGAATTATGTGATCCTAACTTCAACACCAAGAGATCCATTAGAGTTTTCATTAGGTCGAGTCATAAAATTTAGAGCAAACAAGTTTAAGGAGGCAATTAATGGACTTCTTCAAGATACATGGGCTAAGGTGGAATTCAAAAGCACATCAAAAAATAAAGAACAAGCCTTGACTAATTTAATTCATGTTCAAGAAAGGTTTGTAGGAGAGTATCCAGATATTACAGAAAGATTGGAATAAGAAGATTCTAATTTGCTAGTTTTGACCTATTAATGTATTTTAATGCAATTTTAGTTGCATTGGAAATTAGACATCCACAACTTTCCAATGATATATGGTAAACCTTCTAATTCATCAAGATGAGGGAGAACCATTTGTTTGAAATTGGTATTTGATTTTAACAGCATGTTACATAATTCAATTTTGATCTTGTTTTAATTAGTTGGGATATAATTTAGTTATCTTTTAGTTTATTTTAGGGTTTGTAGAATTTAAGATTTTATTTAGGTTAGGTTTTATTTTATTTATTTTGAGCTTTTAATGTGTTAAGCCTATTTATTAAGTTTTGGTCCATTAAATCAAATTAAGGTTAATTTTCTACTATATAAACCAATTGTTAACATCATTTTTTAGTTTATGGAATTTTCTCTAAAATTATCGCATATTGTGTGTTTTGTTTCTTTTTGTGTGGTTGAGTGATTTACATGCAAAGTTTTTTATTGAACTTGTAAACTTTTTGAAGGATTGATCAACCTCGTTGTGATTTATACTTCTAATTCGCGTCTTATTATAGATGCAGGGTGGGGTGATCGATTGCATATAATTTTGATTCTCCAAAGCAAGGTTCTTGATGGGTCAAAACATAAACATTTTCTCAAACCTCAAATTATCAATCTAAAGGATAATTTTGCATCGATGAGTGTCGTACTGGAGAATTCAATTGGGTGGTTATTAGTGCCTAAACCTTGTTTAATGAGTCATGCCTATTAAAAAGGTCATCCTTGGTGGAGTTGGCTTTGTCTCAGTAAGACATATCTTTTCATTCAGTATGTGTCATTGTAAGAGGCACAATGGAGCTTTGGTGACTTTTTTCTCTTATCTTCTTTTTCTTTTCTTTTTTTCTTTCTTACTCTCTTACCTAGTTAGGCTTATTATGGGATCTAGTTGGGTTGATTAGGCCCTTCTATTTTTCTTTCTTTTTTTCCTTCTCTTTTCTCCTCTTCCCTTCTTCTTTTATTATCTTTTTGTCTGATTATATTATTTAACCTAACTAGTTGTCAAATTAGGCTTTTTATATGGTTAGGCCATTTAGCCCAACCAACTATCTAGTAGGACTTGGCCTAACTAGTTATCTAGTTGGGTTTCTTCTTTCTTTCATATTTTAAGCCTAATCGGGCCTGTTTATATTGCCATATCAGTTGCATCATCTAGTCTTTGAAATTGTTTATAATTTTAAAGATTCTAAATTTTTCTTATCAAAATGATTTTCGAAGGAAAAGTGATATTGAGTGTTGCGGCAAGACAAGTAGGCAAGAACTTTTAGTTGTCCTCCTAGAATTTGGGGTATTTACCTAAGGCAATTGAGCATGGAGCACCTTCGACAAGTGGGAATTAGTGTGGAGGCCTCTTTTTTTAGCTTCTCGATGTTGCTATAAAAAAAATTTTACTGCTCCTCTAAAGAAGTTATTTGAATAGAGGTGTTCCTAAAATGAAAAATCATATGGAGATCGTAGAGAAACACAGAGAATAAAGCCTTTATTGTTACTTAATAAGTGAAATGGCTATTTGTTTCATTGGTTTACCTTTAGAGTTTTGTACCCAATAAGAGAAAAGTTCTAGGGAGACCATTTTTTTCTCATAATAAAGAATTCTATGTGCTTGCATATCATGGCAAGTTTTGTGCTAACATGGATAAAGGTGTTATTTATTTTGTTTGGGCTATATTGTCTCTTTTGACTTTACTATATAGTTGTTGTCTTATGCTTAGAGAGAATGGACAAACATATTATGTTTTAGTAGAAAACAAAAGCTCTCATTCGAGAAGAAGAATCTCATAAAGAATGCAATAATAAATGTTTTAGGGAGTTCATTGTTTAGAGATATAAAGATTTTGTTTGAAGATATGTAGATTTCATAAAGAGGCAGAGATATAGGGATTTTGTATTAAAGACATAGAGATATATAGATTAGCAAATTAGCAATTTTATAAGAAATATAGAATGATGAATTATCAAGACAATACTGCTTTTAATAAAAAGTTCAAAAACATTTCTCGCCCTTAGGCAAATGGAAGGAAAATTCCTAGAAACTATCTTGTTCTTTCAAGTTCTATTTTCTTAGATGTGTTAGCCTCTTCCTTTCTTTAGTCGAGCTATTCTTTCTTCTTGATAAATTATATCACTTTCAGAATTCAATCTTTCAATCTTTTTTTTTTTAAAGAATAACAGTCCTTTATATCACGCTCATTATTTTTATGAAAGATACATAATTTATTATGTTTGTATATGTTCATATCACTATTTAGTGGAGAAAGATATTGCACAAATTTTATCTTAATGATGATGAATACCTCATTTTAAGTGGTGTTCAAAAGTGTGGTCATAAACTTAGAGAACACCATTTTACTATAAATAGACATTTTCAGATTATTTTTGGATTCCCTTAGGTTGCTAAGGGTGGGAGACCAGACAACATGATGTCTATGAGATTCTACTTTTTATATATATAAAATCAGGGATGTCTTCATCTAACAAGACTTGTTTATTTTGTATAAATGTGGTTTTCCATTGCCAACTTAATCTTAAAGAGATTTTGATTTAGAAAGGTGAATAGTCATTTTCATAAAGTATAATCATGGATCCCATTGATCAAGGCTCTTATGGCAACCGGTTTTAAAAATTCTTCTATAGCATTGTTTTATTTAAAAAAATTTAGAAACATTCCATTAATCTTATATTTTTATTGTGTGAAGGAAAGGAGCTTAGTTGAGCTCTTTTTAACTAGTATACTTGTGCTAAAACAGGTAATGAGTGTTGTATAGATCGCTAAAGTCAAGGATAAAGCTAGGTTCTAAGATATAGTACCATGCCCAAGCTGACACATGAAATGTCATCAAAAATATTTTGCAGATACCATCCTTAATTTGTATTACAAGCTCCAAACTGCTTCATACATTTTGTGTTTGTTCCATTAGTTCTATAAGTTTATCATAATTGTCTAATTTTATCTTTATAAATATGAAATCCTTAGAGAGATGGGTATCCAATAATCGTTTAAAAAATGAAGAATCTCTCACTTGTTAAGAGTTGTATTCATCATTTTCAAAAACTTTGAATCACTGTAGATATCACCTCATGTTAGAATATTTTTTGTTTAAGACTATTTGAGCAAGATTCAAAAGGGAAGCATTGGCCTTGGTAATGGCTACCCTTGTGATTACAACTAGCTAATTTTTTTTTTTTTTAAAGCTTGGTTCAAGAGTAACTTCTTTGAGAAAATTCATCACAACCATGATATCAACTTACAAGTTACGTTGGAGGTTAAGTTAGGGGAGAGGCAAGGTTTTGAGTTGTTCTTATGTGGCTTAATGAGCACTTTTATTTTTGAGCTATTTGGTGAAGGTCTAGAGGAACTGATCATTAATGAAGGGGAGATCGGTCAATCTCCCGTGTCTTGGCATTTCTAGTTATCAGCTATAAAAAAAAAAAACTTTAAGAATATGTAAAAAGAGAAATGAATTAGCTTTTGTTCATTTTTCCACAGACAGTGTCACTAACAAAGCTAGAAAAACTTTAAGATCTTTTCTAGACTATTTAGTGAGCTTGAGATTTTTTTATAGTTGGGTATGGGCTGATAATCCATGTTCTCCTACAAAACAAGTTTCGTATGTAGAATAGAAGACTCTTCAATGCTTAAGTTAGCAAAACATAAAAAGCAAATAATGCATGCAAGAAAAAGAACAAAAATATAAGAGAGTGTGTTGTGGAGGAGAATAAAAATGAAAAAGAATGTGTGATATGGTTGTTATGTTAACTATATGTATAGATCTGTTTATTTGTTCACTTGTCCTCTATACGTGGTGATCTTTGGGTATTTGTATATCTTGGACAACATGTATTTTCATTGTAGATGTAGGGCCATAAATCTACTTGTTAAGGTAATCATGGAGAATATCTACTTCATAAAGAACAACCATGCAATCATTTTGTCGACAAATTATTCAAGCAAGCACCCATTATGTTAACTTGTAAGGAAGGCTTTCAGATAAGTGTTATAGTAACAACTTATAAAACAAAAAATTCAGGTGGCAATTGTATTGAAGAATTCAGTTGGGCTGTTACATGTGCATAAATCTTATTTGGCATGCCATGTATGTTAAAAAGGGAGAGGAAAAACAAAATGAATGTAGGCTTTCTTGTTGTTACTAGGCTTGATTGGGTCTTTTTCTTTCTTTTTTTTCCTTTTTCCCTTATTTTTTTCTCTCCTAAGTTGTGTTGGGTTGGGTTTGGTTGGGCTATATCTAAATTGAAGAGATGTTGGCAAATTAAAGATTGAAATTAAAAAAAAAAAAAGAGAGAGAGAAATATGTTTAGCTCGTATATAAAATGTGTCAACACATTCACAAGCTCTTTTATCTTCTAGCAACACATGCAACAAATTCTAACCTTCGATGTTGGTCTTTCTTAGTGACGTTGGCTTCATATCAACAACACGCATCTTAATCTCCAACACAAGTCTTCGTTTGAGGCACAATTAAACTCTAGTGACATTTTTTCTTTTTCTTTCTTGTCTTTTTTTTTCATGGTTTCTGTATTGACTTTTCCTTCTTTTTTTCATTCCTTTCCCCTGTTAGGCTTATTATTAGGTTAGGTCCATCTCTTTTCATTTCTTTTTTCTTCTCCTCTTTCTCATTCTCTTCTTCTCCTATTCTTTTCTTTTCAAATGGACCATTTGGCCCATCTAGTTATCCAGTTGGGATTTTTTTTTCCTTTTTGTTTTCCCCTTCTTATTCTTCTCCTTTTTTTTTCTTGTGTAGTTGGGCTTTTTTTTCCTTTCTTTCTTTGCTTGGGCCGGTTGGGCTTGTTCATTCAGGATTGAACCCCACTAACCTCTAAATCCTTCCTTGAGGGAACATCATAATCTCCGCCAGGTAAAGCTGAGTTGATTGTGCTGCTTAAGAGTTGCTTTAAACTTGGGAACAATTTGTGCTTTTTTTTTTAACAAAAAATGAGTAATTAATAACTGCAGCGCATGTAAATGTTGGTTAGCTTTACTGAGTAACAATACACAAATAAACAAATCATACAATCTGACATAAAATTTACTTTTTGACGTCTGACCATCCATTTTAATGCTCGTAAGATCATAATATCTCAGTATTAGTTGCCTTTCTACAAGTTTCAGTATGATTTGCCTATTTGTAAATCATTTCTTTTACTGATATAGTTTAATGTCTTTTTCGAATGATGACAAAGGATAGATGAATGGACATAATATCATTTTATCCCAGATTGACTTACCTAACATCACTTCTAAGGAGGAATTAGAGATAGCCCTTCAGCCTTCTATAATCCAACCAATTAGCAATAAAAGCTTGGCAGTAAAAATTGAAAAAGAATAATTACAAGACTAGAAATGCAAGAGGGTCAAATCACAGATAGAAGCGTGTATATTTATTTACTCCAAACTATTTTTCAATGAATGTTCCCAGTAGGATAACACTTTTGGCATCAAAAATATAAAAAATAAAAAAAAAATTGTTACACATCATGAAGGATTGCAATAATTGTAATCTTACTTGATGATATCTAGAATAGCACCATGGAATTCATCGAATGTCTTGGTATTTTTGTCCACAAATTGCTTATAGAGTGTTGCCATCACATTACTTTGTCATCTGTGTCGAAGGCATGAACAGCGCTACCAGTAAACAATTTAGCTCATGATTATTGACAATCTTAAACTCAAGCACATATGCGCATACCTTCATCAGAATCCGAGAAACGAAAAGAAGAGGAAAGAATAAAATAGGATAGACTCAAAAGTAAAAAGGAGGGCAAAAGGAAAACACCAGCAAATTGTACCATTTTTGCAAACTCGAACAAGAATAGATCCAATGGTGTAGAATAGAAAATACAGATGAAAGGATGGGAATATCTTGTTGAGTTTGGAAGTCAAAGTTCGAAAAGGAAATGTAAAATCTTTTAACTGGCTTGAAAATGTTGTTTGGTACAGGGAGGAGCCGGTACAGGTGGTGTGATTGCTGATAGAGCCCTCACTACCCTGCTTTTCCTTTTCGAAGCTCTTTGCGGTTGAAATTTATTTCTTCGAAGAAAGTAAATTCCTTTCAGTTCCCTCCTCTCCTAAAGGTGCAGGTGCAGTAAATTACAGTTCGTACTCCAGCATTACAAAGTACTATTAATAATTAAGAAAAAAACTCCAGCCACCGTTTTATTTTACCATGTAATATGAAAGCAACTCAGCCAAGCCTTCATCCAAGCATGTGCCTTTCTTACCAAAAAGTATCAATGCAAGAAGATGCTTGTGCAGATTGAAACATAGCAAACACAAAACTGCTGAAAAACACCACTTGCCTAATAAGACCTTTGGGAATGTGCAATGGCAACGGAACCCATTTTTAATGAATGAGAACTAATGTGTATCATGGCAATATAACAAATCACATCAAAACAATAGTATTCGAAGTTCAAACTTAGATATAGTGCACAAAGTGGCGGGAGATTGATAGTGATTTACAGAATAGGAATTATATACTTGATTTGCAGCAGAAAGGAAAGGAGAATAGAGAGAAGATACGTATCAGGATAAGCAGCATGTACAATTTTAATCACAGCAGGTGCCATCTTTTTTTGGAAAGCCTTATTTTTTTCTCCTCCGCTTTTTCTTGTAATTGGAAACATTAGACCTGGATTTGGGAAGTGATTTTCCACCAAAAAGGACACGAGCCACTAGCATCTCTTCGGGCAGGTCAGGATCTGAAGCTTGGACTGTTTGCTTTTCCATTACTCCCAGAAGCTTCTCTGCTAGCCCAATGTCAAAATCTTTGAACTCTTTCACTGCAGCATTACGTATCAGAATTTCTTCCTCAGCCTGAAGATATGAGAAATAAATAGTCTCATAAGACTTAAGTGTGGGCAAGTAGCCTCTCCTTGACTTAAAACTGCAGTTTCAGGCACAAGATCCCCCATGCTGCACTCAGACATTTGCTGAGATAAACCTAGACTTAATGCGCCATCTTCCCATGTCCGTGTGTGTGTGTGTGTGTGTGTGTGTGTGTGTGTGTGTTACAACAAAAATAGAAATCCCATTTTATTTCCACAGATGAGAGAAAACAAAGTAAACTATAAATCACAGAAGAAACACGTACATTTCCACATGAAACCCCACCCTGAGGTTGGCCAGTGTTCTCAATCATATCAGATCGAGAGGTGGCCTCTCCATGACTCGAAATTGCAGTTTCAGGCATAAGATCCCCCATGTTGCACCCAGACATATGCTGAGTTTGTGTATGTAGCAATCTATCTCCTATTTTTGGAACTGAAGCAGGATTTTGTTCAGAACTGGTCAATGCATTAGATGGTGCAAGTAAGCTCAAATTATTGACAGAAGAAAATTTCACAGGATTTTCACTAGCCACTTTGTCTGCCCGGGACTTCAACTTATGGACTTGTGATTTTAGCACTTCAATCTGTCTAAGGATATGTTCACTGATGCAATCTCTGGACTGAATAGACGTCAATCCATCTTGAGTCCCAAACTCATCATTGTCATTTATTGTCTTGGCTGCAAAATCACCATCCATATAAGAGCATTAAGAACCCAATAACCTTGCAGAATTTTCATCCACAACAATAGTCAGGATACATCTAGTAGTCTTGTGTTTATAAACAATAATGTCTTGAACAATATGAGTGGGTGAGTGCAGATGGATCACCTGCCCATAATAGCAATTTACCATTTCAGAAGACAGCAACTACAATACCAACTCAATATTTATTAGCACTAACATTAGCACTAACATTTCCCTTTCTAAAACATTTTAAATTATTGCTCTCATTAATCTGAATGATTGCAATGTTCCTAGCCAACATGGAATTAGAGAAATATTTCAAAATTTCCTGAAAAAAAATGAAGTGATGCAGAGGAGAGAAACATCAAATCAACAACCAAAACCAGTGAAAGACAGCACACATGAGGCTCCTTGCAAACAAGAGATCTTCGATATAGACAAAGTCCTGACATGCCCCTATTTAAAGAGATTGAAATGACACTCCTTTATTTAACTTTTTTTTATAAAAAAAAGAAGCTTGAAATTTATAAGCAAATATAGCCAATTAGACATGCTAGAAAAAAAAATTTGTAGAACATATTCTGTTAGCTTATATGGTAAATGCAATTGGAAAATTTCATATAAAATATTTGCAGGAGTATATGTGGATGATATATTCTTTTTCATATATCTAAACTAAGTAACCACAGTTATTCAACAAAAGTAAAAGTAAAAATTAATGTTTTTCTTACCTGGGTTACTGCAACCATCATCAATAGAAGCACCATCAGTAGCAGACTTCTTATTTTCTGGTCAATACAGAAAAGAGAAATTTAGCACCATCATATTTATGGCAAAATATTGTAAGAACAAAGTTATAAAAAAACACCAAGAATTGGAAAATTTAGCACCATAATAGGAGAAAAGGTTATGTTGTAACATATATGATGCTACATCCTCAGTCTCTTCAAATCTCTTTCTTTTCTTTCTCTTCATTGCTTTCTTTCTCGTCATACAAGTAGAAAAAGGCAGTGACTTCACAGGAAAACCTCCTTCCATAAATGTTTCAAGATCAAACAGTTTTCTCTGTTCATCTTCTGCAATTTCTCTGTCATACTTAAGGGCTTGGGACTGCAATTCCTTAATTTTCAATTCTACCCACTTAAATCTCCACATGAGAGGGTGAATAAATCTCCTCCAATGGTCTGTCAACTTTTTCCTCCTGAAAGGTTGGAAACACTCACAAAGTTGCATGGGAAACAATATTTGAAAGTTAAATTGAGCAAACAACACACATCAACATAGTGGAAATGAAAAGGTATACCATAAGAGCAAACATGCAAAACTCAGGAGAACTTGGTTATCGTGAACACAGCTATTCAAATCCATACCAAAAAGAAAGAACCACGTCAATCATGTTGAAGCATGTTGAAAATTGCTATAGCAGAGATTTAAACCATACAATGATTTGATTGTGGATATGTTTGTCAGTGCTTATTCATTGAGAGTAATTCGTGAATGAAAAGAACTTTTAGCAGAGGGCAATCATCTGAACCTTTCAACAACCTTTCAGAGAATGGGAGATAGGATACATCTAGTAGCACCGTAAACAATGTCACTGGTGCTCCTATGATACAATTAATGTGAATTTCAAAAAGGATAACTGTAAGTTACCATTAGCTATGAATTCTACAGAAATGCCAAAAGGAGGCCTTATTACTAACCTTTCAGTGAAAATCAGGACAGTAACAAAATTCATACCCTGGAGGACCTGATACTGTATTATTACATGGGTCACGACGAAGTTTTTTTTTTTTTTTTTTCCCTCCCAACCCTAACCCAAATTTATCTTTTCAGGCCATTCAAACTGCAAAATACAGCTTTAATTTAATTCACATAACAAGATGAAAAATTTAATAGATGAAAATGAAGAAGACAATTGCAGATGATTGCTTAAGTTTGCCTCTAACTAAATTTCAACTTTGCTATTTCACCAAGAAAGGATAGTTGATAACTGATGATGGTTCATAATTGTTATTTCATGATGGGATACTTTAGGAGTAGTATTAGATTAATTGATTTCTCAAGTTGCAATGTGTGCAGATGAGCACTAAATTATACAGGCATAAAATAAATCAATCAAACTAATAAATACCTCATTTTAAATGAGCCACCATATCCATCAAATATAGACATCTGTCCACCTCCAACAAATAACTGTGACTCAACTTCAGTATCACTTAACCCAGAGGAACCATTCTTAGTCTTAGATTCCGTGTCCCCAAAAGAACTAATGCTCTCGGTAGCAGCATCACATCTAGCTTCATTTTGCTCACTGTCACTGACAGTGGTACAGTCAATTATATTAACCTCCACATCCTCACTTCTGGCTGCAGCTGCCTTAGCTCCATCACCATGTAAAGCTTCTTCTGCATGAAAGCTTTTGTCCTGGAAATTCCTCACACATTGTATGAACTTATTATCTTGTGGATCTCGAGGCATACTCTTATTCTCTTTATTAGCCAAAACTTCCATTTCAGCAATCGGTTTGTTTTTTTATGTCCAAATCAGGACCCATATTAATGCGCCCTGCAACACAATAACATTCTCTTACTCAGCTTTTCGATTGTCATCACGCCATCATTAATAAATTCATATCAATGAAATAAATTCGTTTTACTATTAATTTTTTATTTCCAAATTAACAGAAATCAATACCTAAACAGATTCTAATATACATAATGGCATCAAAGAAAGAAAGAAAACTACTATAAATTAATTAATTATTCAAGATTGAGCAAAAATAAGAAAACTTTAGCAACCAAACAGGAATTTCACCATGTGAAATCATTGAAATTGCATATCATATTGACATCTAATACAGTTACCAAGAAAAAGAATGAAAATGAAAATTCAAGATATAAAACCTAATATTGAAATTGAAACCCTAAACCCTAACAATTAGAACATATAAGGTAACTACCTGCCTGAGGAAAGGTTTCTGGGACTCTGATTATGTGAGGGTTAGAGAGGAAAGATTCACCGCCGGTGTAGGCTAGGCCGGCCGGAGACTGAGTGTTAAAGGAGACGGGATTTTATTTATTTTTTATTTTTTGTGAGGGATGAACAGAGGACTGAAGGCTAGTTGGGCTGTGAAGTAGCTTCGGAAACAACTTCGATGGACGGGGTTAATATATGTTACAGCTGCTTACACGATAATTATACTGGTGGCGTCCAGTTATAGGCACGTAGGCTGTATAATGTCCAACTCAGCTGAGGCTCTGTTTGCTTTTGCTGTCTTTCCCCCCACCAAAATGTTTCCACCAAAATGTTTCCATTGTATTTTACCCCTCTAAGTCTAAGGTTATATATTTTAAAACAAATTGATATACAAGCTATTTTAATAGATTTTTTTATATAAAAAATAAAATATAAATTAAAAATTTTATTTAAGTATGTGATTAAATAAATTGATAAAATAAATGAAAGAAAAGATCGTTAATAATAACTAAAAATATTTTTACAAAATTAAGAGATAGATGTAGATAAGATATCTAATTCTATAAAATAAGATATTTAGTTATTTTTGTTTATTAAATTTATTTATTAAAATTAATAAAAGATAATAAAAATAGAAATACATATTAAACCGGTTGAATAAAATAAAAGAAAAAAAATATTATGCAAAGCCTAACATATTAGAAATATTATTTGAAAATAAATATTTTTATTTATAAAAAATAAAGTTCATATGTATAAAAACCCAAAAAAATATAGATGAATCAGTATAATATCTTTAAAAATTAAATACACACAAAACAATTTAAAAAAATTTTTATTCAAAAAAAAATGCAAAACTCATGGTATAAGTCATGAGACCAGGATAAATTAATAAAAAAGAAATTGAAGAAAATCACAAAACCAAACTTTCTCTTAAAAAAATAATGTAGAATGATGAAATCAAAAAATAAAATGTGCAAAAAAAAAATATATCAAACTGCATTAACTTTTCAAACTCGTGACTCAGACCATTAGATCATAAGCACAACAAGTACATAAATCATGAAATTTAATCTCTAACAAATCAAATGTCAAATGATGAAACTAGAAATAAATGAATTGGACCAAAGGATCTAAAACAAAAAATATATATAATTAAAAGAATAAGGGTAAAAATCAAAGTAAAAAACAAATTAGAGAGCAACCATAAATTTTCAATTGGAGGGTTAAATTGAAAAGAAAATTAACTTTAACAAAGGAAAAAACAAATTAAAATTATGAAGGTCAAATTGAAAAAAATAATACAACATAAAATTTGATTGAATGATGAAATTGAAAACCAATAAAACTTTAACAAAAGCATCAAGGAAGGAAAAAAATTAGAAATCAAAAGAATAAGGACTGAATTGTAAAAAATAATATATGATAAATTGTAATTAAATGACAAAATTGAAAAAAATACAGAACTTTTATAAAAGGAAAAAGAATGAAAATTAAAAAAATTAAAAGAATAAGAACTGAAATTGAAATATAAAAAACAAAGAGGATTGTTGCACATGGACACTCGCGTGAGCAACGTCGTATGGGTCAAGTAGTCGCCATCTAATTGTTTGGTTTAGGCTTACTAGGAGACCTAGATATACTAGTCTTTTCAGAAATTTCAAAGGTAAGGGACTGGTTGTGGTTAAGAAATGTATTAACATCCTCTAATGCATCCTATCTAAGATAAGTTGCATTATATGATCTATATATGGTTTAAAGATTTTGATACGTTCCTAACTAGTGGTTTGTTTATGACTCAGAATAAAAAAATTACTCTCATAAATAAATCTGGTATTTCAAATCTATTATGGGCATTTATGTTGAGATAAATTCTTATAGGAATGGTCAATGTAGGTGCCCTGACAGGGTTCATCTATCTTGGAAGACGAAAGAGTTCTCCACAACTCGTATAGTATGGTAAAAAATACTCTCAATTTAAAAACGTGAATAATGATAGAGAGCAACCTCGTGGTGCATGGAGAAAAATGAGTACTGGTGAAGAGGTCGGTACTTGTTATTGGTTATGGTGTTTTGCTATGCCACTGATAAAGAAGTAGGTGATTTTGCTATGTACAGAGAATTTTTTTGCTTTAGGAACACCAATGAGGTGGTTTGAATGTGCTTAGGTATGCATTAGCGAATGGTATGCAACGCCCCCTCTGACTTCTTGAAACTCAAAAAATACGTTGAAATATATGTCTGAACAAGATTACTAGATCGAGATCCAAAAATATCATGGTTAACCAGTCAGAATTGAAGAGTGTCAAGTTGGGTTGTTTAGCCATTTAGGGCTAATCTAAATGGTCAAGAATTCTAGCCGTTTGGGATTGGCCAGATGATTAGGAAGTTTTTTTTTTATATGCCTCATCAATGCATCACTAACAAATCAATATTCAATTTATAGCATTATAACCAATTATAAGATCATACTAGTTGCGAACTCGCTATGTCGCATACTTTATTTTTTGTTTTTATTTGCATAAAAAAAGATGTTCAAGTACTACAAATGCATTTCAAAGAAGGAAAAAAAATTCATGACTCAGGTTGTAGACCTGACTAGATAAAATAAGTTGGTTATATTTTAATTAGGTGATAAAAAAATAGGCAATGACATCATATGAACCAAATAAAAAAATGATCATAATAACCTTGGAATTTTTTTTTTAAATGAGATAAACAATAGCTCAATTATCAATCCATTAAATACAAAAGAGAAAAAAATAGGTAAAAAAAGGACCTAAAAAAATTGGTTCGAGTTAACTTGATTTAGCATGACAAATCTATAAACTAGATAATTAAAGCCAAGCCAACCCAGGTTATCCTGGCAAACTCATGGTCCAGGTCATGAGATCAAGGGAACCCGATAGAAAAGAAAATGACAAAAATCACAAAGCCTATTTTTTAAAAAAGAAAAACATTGTCAACCCACATTAAATTTTCAAACATATGACCCGAATCATTAGACTAAAGCATCTCATCTGGAAAAATCATGAAACTTAATCCCCAATTAATCAAAACATTAAAGGATTCAAAATCAAAAATAAAAATTAAAAGAATGAGGATCAAAATTGAAATACAAAATAAATCTTATCTTTGATTGAAGGGTGAAATAGAAAAGAAAAATTAATTCAACAAAATGACACAAAAAAAATCAAAAGAATGAGAATCAAAATTGAAATATCAGATACAAACCAATTTTTAATTAATGGGTGAAATTGAAAAAGAAATATCAATTCAAAAAAAATCAAAAGAATAAGGATCAAATTGAAAAAAAAAATAACATGATAAATTGGGATTGAATAATGAAATTGAAAAAAACAATTCTATAAAAGGGCAAAAAAATTAGAAATAAAAAAATAAGGATTAAAGTTGAAACACTAATAACAAAGAGGGTCAAGTTGTAATTAAATACCAAATTGCTTTTAAGGTAATAACGAAAAAAAACCTTTGTTAAAAGACAAAAAAGCCCTTTGACACTAGTTTTTTTTTTCCTTTTAAGGGTGTCCTAGTTCATTTTTTGGTTATTCCCCAAATTCATTTTTTTTCCAAAATAATAAAAATCAAAAATAAAATAAAGATTGACATTTCAACAAAAGTAAGCTTGGAAGATTTTACATGTAGAAAAAATCAAACTACAATTTTTGATGAAATCAAGAGCCTAATTATATCCCATTTTACCCCAAAATGGAGAGAGAATACAAATTCAAAGTCAAGTTACATTATTATTGGATAAATCTGCATATAAATTAAGTTTAAGGACATAATTAGATTTTTAATAGGCCAATTTGATTTAATCATGGGCCAAATTAAAATTTAATTATGTTTAAAAATTAATTTGGGTTTAATTGTAGGATTTAATTAGGTGCAAGGACTTAATTATACTTTAAATTGGTCAAATTAATTTTATTAGGGGCTTAATTGGTGAAAAATTAAGTTTGGAAGCCCAATTTGAGCTTAATTAAGAAGATTGAAATTTTAGGAGATCAAATTTAATTTTTATCAAGTCAATTGATTAAAATCATTGGTAAAATTGCAAAAAAATCAAAGTTTTGAGGTCAATTAAGGGTTAAATTGAAGAAATTCGTAACCAAAAACCATTTTGAAAAAAGTGTCAAAGTATGGGAACTCAATTGATTAAAATCAGGAGTAAAATTGCAAGAAAATCAAAGTTTTAAAGTCAATTAAAGGTTAAATTAAAGAAATTCGCACCCAGTAACTATTTTGCGAAAGGCGCCGAACTATAGGAACTCAATTGATTGAAATTAATAGTGAAATTGAAGAGAATTGAAAATTTAATGGTAAATTAAAGGTCAAATTACATAAATCCAAAACGTCCCTATTCCACCTGCTATAAATAGGGGTGGATTTTATGGCTTAAAGGATGAGAAAATCAGGTTCAAAGTCAACAAAAAAACTAGTCCGAGATGAGTCAACATGTGAAGAGCTCAAACGGTGGGCTGAAGAATGGGAACGAGAGGGCTGAGACCGAAAAGACTGGGGCCGAGATGAGTCCAAAAGTGAAGAATCCAAAAGGTGGGCTGAAGAATGTGAATGTGACCGAGAGGAGCAAATTTGTAACCCCTGTGTTGATTCAACCGAAGTCAGTGAAAGGAAAGGCTAAGGTAACCGGACTAGACACGGAGACAAGGAAAAGGGATTTTAGCAGCTCAAAGGAGAATTCAAGCAGCATGGCGCCGAGAGAAGAAATGGTGAGAAGTGGGTTTCGAACAAATCATGAATTTTACAGGAGTGGAACGGAGCAATTTCAACAAACAAGGGTGCAGGAGGTGGAGCCACCAGATAATGAAATCCTGATGGAAGAGGGAGCAGAAGTAGGGGAGGAAGGAGACTTCATGGTGGTTTCTCAAAATTCTGAAGAGGAGATGATGGTGGATGAGGGAGATTCCCTCATGGACAACACAGGAGGAAGATGAATTTCATCTTAGCTTGTAAGTATATTTCTATCAAGTATTTTATGAAATTCTTTTTCTGGAATTGTAGAGGTGCGGGAAGTGGAGAATTTTGTGCGGTGATGCACGATTTGAGGAAAAATCATAAATTTCAAATAGGGGCAATAGCAGAGCCGAGAGTTAGTGGGTTCCGAGCTGATAAAATTATTGAAAAACTGAAATTTGAGTCTAGCTTCAGAGTTGAGGCTCAAGGGATGTCGGGTGGATTATGGTTGATGTGGAATAATTCGAATGTTAATGTTAAGATATTGAATTCTTCTCGGCATTTTATACATGGAATTGTTGATGAAGGGAGCAATGAGGCTTGGTTATTTACAGTAGTTTATGCTAATCCGAATGCGATTTTAAAAAAACAGTGCTTTGAAGAAGTTGCTAATTTGGCTAGAAATGTCAGATTACCATGGATGGTTATTGGGGATTTTAATGAGATCCTGATGGCTACGGAAAAATCCGGGGGAGTTGGAGTAGATAATAGTAGAATTCATCGTTTTGCTAAATGGGTTCAAGAATGTAAATTGATAGATTTGGGCAGCAAAGGTCCGAAATACACATGGAAAGGGGGTATTAGAAATGGTTATATGCGGGTTCAGGAAAGATTGGATAGGTGTTTTGGTAATGCTTAGTGGAGGCAGCTATTCCAAGATGCTAATGTGTTAGTTCTTCCAAGGGTTAGGTCAGATCACCACCCTATCTTGGTAGAGCTCAAGGAGCAGAGAGTTACAGTTCAAGAAGAAGGAAGACCGTTTCGGTTTGAAGCAGCCTGGCTACAACATAGGGAGTTTGCAGAATTCTTGAAAAATCACTGGGAGACGGATGCAGAGGTGCCAACAGCCTTAAAAGGTTTGATGGTGCAGTTGAAGATATGGAATAAATGGGTGTATGGCAACATTTTCCAGAAGAAAAGAAAGGTTTTGGCGAGATTAGGCGGAATTCAGAAAGCAATAGCGGTCAGAGGAAATCCGCATCTGTACCAATTGGAGGATGACCTATCGGCTGAATATAATCAAATTCTTAGACAAGAGGAGATTCACTGGTTCCAGAAGTCAAGATGTAATTGGATCTCTTTTGGAGATAGGAACACTTCCTATTTCCACACGAAGACCATCATCGGAAGGCAAAGGAATAAAATAAAAGCTTTGAATAATGAGCTGCAGGTTTGGGTTTGGGAGGAAAATAAGTTAAAGGATATGGCTAGGGAGTTTTATCAAAAGTTATTTTGGCAAAACCAGGAGGAGACTCGGGAAGATATTCGGTTGGAGGGTAATTTTCCGATTATTGATCAAAACCATATAAATCAGCTAGAAGCCCCAATTCTAGACGATGAAATTAAGACGACTATTTTTGGGATGAAGCCTTATAAAGCCCCGGGACCGGATGGGTATCAGCCAATATTTTATCAGTCTCAGTGGCATGTGATTGGCCAATCTGTTTGCAGGTATGTTAGAGATATTTTTACAGGCAATAAGGACTTGTCGAGAATAAATCACTCATATTTAGTCTTGATTCCAAAAGTCCAGATGCCTGAGTACCTACATCAGTTTAGACCAATTGGTCTTTGTAATGTGATTTTAAAGGTATTGTCAAAAGTAATAGTGGGGAGACTACAAACTTTGATGCCGAATCTCATCAGTGAAGTGCAGAGCAGCTTTGTGCCGGGAAGACAAATTACAGACAATATTATCGTTGCCCAGGAAGTCATTCATTCCATGCGCAAGATGAAAGGTAAAAAATGCTTTATGACGATTAAAGTGGATCTTGAAAAAGCTTATGATAGATGCTTGACCGCTTTTTATGATCGGCTTGTTTTAACTCGCAAGTGCACGAGTGTGCGATGTAGCAATTAACTCGGTAAGATTGAGGTCATATCCACAGAGAGCTAGATCTGGAAATTAAGCTAGGTAA
>Ga0325404_1000131_pt1 | contig 70899 bp, 40 predicted proteins | sample PopdelMetagenome_18_FD_205664 | JGI IMG/M metagenome (GOLD analysis project Ga0325404, IMG submission 205664) | Populus deltoides microbial communities from Bellville, Georgia, United States - Xylem-Control-R1 | ecosystem: Host-associated > Plants > Phyllosphere > Stem > Wood/Secondary xylem...
TTCTCTCTTGATTTGTAAAAAAAATAGATATAAAAACTCCCTCTTTTCTTTCTTTACGTAGCTGCAGATCTGTTTTTGGTGAGAATAGGAGTATTTATGCTCTATAATTATTCTTATTTGCATTTAGACCCCATTTTCTTTAAGTTTATTCGTTCTTGCCCCCACTTCTTTTTTAGTTTAGTTTATTTTCTTTAATTTATTCCAGCCGTGGTTTTTTTCTCGAGATTTACATATATAACTACCGAAGACAAAATGAAAAAAAGAGAAAAAGAAAAGAAGATCTCTTGAGGTCCTGTGTGCTGGAGTTTGGAGGGAATTGAGAGGATCTTCTGCCATTGGTGGAGTTTACTTATAATAATAGCCACCAAACTACTATTGGTATGGCTCCATATGAAACATTGTATAGGAGGAAATGTCATACCCAAATTTGTTGGGAGGAAGTAGGAGAAAGGAAGCTTTTGGGACCTGAAATGGTGCAACTGACAACTGACAAGGTGAGGGTGATAAAAAAGAGGATGAAGGAAGCCCAGGATAGACAAAAAAGTTACGCAGATCACCGAAGAAGGCCCTTGGAATTCCAAGTGGGGGATAAAGTATTTTTGAAGGTGGCTTCTTGGAAAGGCATCATTCAATTTGGAGTAAAAAGGAAATTAGCCCCGAGATATATTGGCCCTTTTGAGATTAAGGAAAGAATTGGGCCCGTTACTTATCAATTAGAATTGCCTGTATATTTGGATAAGATTCACAATGTGTTCCATGTGTCATTGTTGCGAAAGGCCAAGATAGACCCCTCACGGGTATTGCCACAGGTTCCTTTGAAGATTAAAGGGGATCTAACCATGAAAACTAAGCCCGTCAAGATCTTAGATCGAGATGAGAAGTTTTTGAGGAATAAAAGAGTTCCCTTGGTGAGAGTATTATGGAGAAGCTCTCGAATAGAAGAAGAAACATGGGAAAGAGAATCCAAGATGAAGGAGAAGTTTCCACACTTATTCTCTGACATAGGTACGTAACTTGAATTTTGAGGATGGAATTTTATTATTTGGAGGGGAGAATATAAATCCCGAGATAATCAAGGCTGGATTAAATTAAAGAAAATAAACTAAACTAAAAAGAAGTGGGGGCAAAACGAATACACTTAAAGAAAATGGGGCCTAAATGAAAATAATAATAATTATAGAGCATAAATACTACTCTTCTTACCAAAAACAAATCTGCAACTATCATGAAGTAAGAAGAGAGGGAGTTTTGGTATCTATTTTTACAGATCAAGAGAGAAACACTAAATTTCAAGAATCCATCCAAGACTAAAGGTTATAGGTAAAAATAAACACTGGTGGTCAAGGGATTAACAAGAAAAATTAAACAAGAAGAGAAGAGGGGAGGGTCAGCTGTCATTAGAAAGAAAAGGAGGGATCGAGACCTTAATTCGTATCGGGTAAGATATTCTAAACATGGTCTTATGAGTTGTTTTAAAGTCGATTATGAATTAATGCCTGGATGTTAAATTATAGATTTGATCTCTATAACTCCAAATATAATTAAAAATTTGAGGAGAAGTCAGAAAATAACGGTTCAAAAACGAGACAGTAACAATTGGACAACAACAGTCCAAGTGTTTGTTGACGAGCAATTTTGACTATCTTAGAGGCAGAAATGGGTTCTCCTTAAATCATAGAATTTGTAGCCTCATGTCTTAGCTTTCCAACAACACTAATCTTGCCTGAATCGGAGTTCTATAACTCCAGATATGGTTAAAAATCTGAGAAAAGGTTAGACAATAACAGTTCAAAAACGAGACAGTAACAGTCCAAGTGTTTGTTGACGAGCTATTTTAACCATCTTAGAGTCAGAACTGGGTTCTCCTTAAATCATAGAACTTGTAGCCACATGTCTTAGCTTTCCAACGACACTAATCTCGCTTGAATCAGAGTTCTATAACTCTAGATATGGTTAAAAATCTAAGGAGAGGTCAGACAGTAACAGTTCAAAAACGAGACAGTAACAGTTGGACAGTAACAGTCCAAGTGTTTGTTGACAAGTGATTTTGACTATCTTAGAGGCAGAACTGGGTTCTCCTTAAATCATAGAACTTGTAGCCTCATGTCTTAGCTTTCCAACGACACTGATCTTCCCTGAATCGGAGTTCTATAACTCCAGATATGGTTAAAAATATGAGGAAAGATCAGACAATAACAGTTCAAAAACGAGACAATAACAGTCCAAGTGTTTGTTGACGAGCGATTTTAACCATCTTAGAGGCAGAATTGGGTTCTCCTTAAATCATAGAACTTGTAGCCACATGTCATAGCTTTCCAACGATACTAATCTCGCTTGAATTGGAGTTCTATAACTCCAAATATGGTTAAAAATCTGAGAAGAGGTCAGACAGTAACAGTTCAAAAACGAGACAGTAACAGTTGGAGTCTAAGTGTTTGTTGATGAGCGATTTTGACTATCTTAGAGGTAGAACTGGGTTCTCCTTAAATCATATAACTTGTAGCCTCATGTCTTAGCTTTCCAACGACAGTAATCTCGCTTGAATTGGAGTTCTATAACTCCAAATATGGTTAAAAATCTGAGGAGAGGTCAAACAGTAACAGTTCAAAAACGAGACAGTAACAGTTGGATAGTAATAGTCCAATTGTTTGTTGATGAGTGATTTTGACTATCTCAAAGGCAGAACTGGGTTCTCCTTAAATCATATAACTTGTAGTCTCATGTCTTAGCTTTCCAATGACACTAATCTCACTTGAATCGGAGTTTTATAACTCCAGATATGGTTAAAAATTTGAGGAGAGGTCAGGCAATAATAGTTCAAAAATAAGACAGTAACAATTGGACAGTGACAATCCAAATATAAAGAAAGGAATGATAACTGGGGTTGGATAAAGAATGACAATAATAATGAGTGAAATGAGAAAAATATAAAATATTAAGAAATGACTGAAAGAAAGACTTACTGGTTGTTGATATGGTTATTATAAAACATATCCTTGAATGAGGAAAATTTATGAGATAATCTGTGATTTACAGGCGGGACCATAGCCGTGGTGCAACAGCAGCAGGAGGGGAGCACGAGTAGAGCTTCTATTGTAGGTAGGTGAATTGCACCTTTATCTTCTAGTTAAATTTCATGATTTAATATATATTACTGATGTGAAATGTGAATTACTAAATGTCTGTGTACTCAAGGGGAAAGGTTGTTGTGTGAATTGTTAAGTGATGAAATTATCACTGACAAATGAAACATGAGAAGTGTGATTTTGAGGTGTAAACTAGTATACATTTAGTGTATGTTAGGATTCCGGGTAAGGAGATCGCCACGTTTGGACTAACATACAGTTAGTGTATGTTAGGATCCCGGGTAAAAGGGCCACCATGTATTGGCTAGCATATATTTAGTGTATGTTAGGATCCCGGGTAAGGGGATCATCTTGCATCGACTCCTACTGGATGATGATGATGATGATACTAGTGAAAGGGGTATCGGTAATGTGTCAAACAAAGATAATCATGTTTGATCTTATAAAGTCTATAATAGAGGTTAATAGTGAAAGAGGGAACGATAATTAATAGTTGAATAAGGAAAAGATTCTAATGAAAATCAGAAAGGAGAAGTACAAAATATGAATGCATGTTACCCTGTTGAAATTGTTAGATATTCGTGTTATTATTTTTTATGTGATATTCACCTTTCAATAATATGTATTTTATTTCAGGAACATCACATGCACAACAAGAGTAGATCCTAACTTATGTTACCTTCTTGTATTTTAAGTTATAGGGGGTATACCCTTGTATTTTGTAAACATTAAAATATTTGTATAACTTAATTTGTATAATTAATATTTAAACTTGATTGAATGAACTTAATCTCTGTAGTTCATATAACCATTTTTCATGTCTAAGTATTATTTTTTATCCATCCATAATGATATTTTGTTATATAATGTATATCATGAATATTATGGGTAATAGGTGTGAGAATATTTGTGGAAATTGAAACCCAAGATGATTGGGTCGGGATTAAGTTATGAGAAGTGAGTTATTAGAAGTGTAAACAGGTTATATGTCGATAACTTGGGACCTTTCAGTAAAGGGAGGACTCCGTCAAAATTTCGGTAGACTTTAATATGAAAACCATGAATATATATATATATATATAAGGGAAGAAAAAAAAAATTCTCTGTTTTCGGTTGACATGAGAGGGTTATTTTTATCCCAGAATTGGGGGATGTTACAGTCATGTTTGGACTAGCATACATTTAGTGTATGTTAGGATCCCGGATAAGGAGATCACCATGTATTGGCTAGCATACATTTAATGTATGTTAGGATCCCGGGAAAGGGGATCACCTTGCATCAACTCCTACTGGGTGATGATGATACCAATGAAATTGGTATCGGTAATATGTTAAGCGGAAATAATCATGATTGATTTTATGAAATTTTGAATGGAGGTTTATAATGGAAGAGGAAACGGTTTTTAGTAGTTGAATGAAAAGGAGTTTCCAATGAAAACCAGAAGGGAGAAGTGAATAAAATATGAATGCATGTTTGCCTTTTTAAATTGTTGGATATTTGTGTTGTTATATTTATAATGATATTCATGTTTCAATAATATGTATTTTGTTTCAAGATCCTTGCATGCACGACAGGAGTAGATCCTATCTTATGTTCACTTTTTGTAATTCTAGGTTCTAAGGAGTATACCCTTGTATTTTTTAGTATTACAACTTTTATATAACTTAATTTGTATAATCAATGTTTAAACTTGAATAGATAATCTTAACTCTGAATATCATATGAATGTGTCCATGTGTATATGTTTATCTCATTTATTCCTCTATAATGATATTTGTTGTTCAATGTATGTTATAAATATCATGGTTGTGATGACAATGATGTTTATGGGATTGTGACCCAGGACGATCAGGTCGTGATTGAGTTTATGAGATGTGAACTATTAGAAGTGTAAACAAGTTAAATGTCAATAACTTGGGACCTCCCGATGTAGGGGAGACTCTACCGAAATTTTTACTAAAATTTCGGTGAAATTAACACCTTGCGCGCGCGCGCGCGCCAACACACACACACATATATATAATTTAATTACTTTGTGTATTAGTTGACATGAGATTGTTGCTTAATCCTGGATATGAGATGTTACATAATTGATGTTTGTGACATAGAATAGAGTTGAAATGAGTCGAAATAACAAGTAATTTTGAAAGAAAATTTATAGCTTCTTACTAAGTGTGTGGCCGGCCATTGATGTAGGAAGAAGAAAGGTGTTGATTTGAATATTTGACTTGATGATGTGTGATTGTATGAATTAAAATGATGAGAAATGCATGAAGGAATAATAATGAAGGTGTTAGAGAGGGTTGCGAAGAATGTTGATTGACTAGTTAATGAAATTAGGCAAAATAATTATTAATAGGTGTTTTTAGCATCATTGTAGTGTATATAACATAGCAAGGAATTGCTATAAATGAGGATAAGTTAAATTGGTGATGTATGAATGTTTACAGAATTGTTGACGAAACTGGATAGTTTCATCTCTTGGTCTTCCAGAGGGCATTCGAGCATGTAAATGAGGGAATTTGGATTAGGTCTCTTCATAGAAATTATAGATTTGGATGTTATCTATCCAAGGGAGTTGACCTTGCTTAATTTGAAATTTTAAAACTCCAGTTATGGGTTAATAACAAGAGGGGGTCAGGACAGATCTTACTGGACAGTTGCTTATCTTTTCAATAATGGGTAGTTTTAAGGGCTTTAGGAGCAAAACTGGATTCTTCCCCTTCAGTAGACTTATAGCCATATATCTTATATTTACAAGGGATTAAGCCACATCTTAAACCAAACTATATAGTGTTAGTTATGGACAAAACACAAAACAGTGTTCGAATGAACAATTACACCGATTGGAATGTTGATTTGCATTTTTGTTAAAGAACTTAAGGAACAAGATTTAATGAAACATGAGATGTTAATTTAAATAAATAAGGATAATAACAAATGATATGATTAAAAGTAATTGTATAGATTTTTTATTAGAAGGAATAAATGCTCGTGAGTAATGACGTGGTATGCCTGTTAATGCAGGGGGAGCCACAAGATCCATACAGCAACCGGGGACTAACAGTCAAGCTTTTACAGCAAGTAGGTGCCCAACACCTAAGGATTTCTTTTATTTCCTACCATTTTCAATTTGCTAAGTATATAAGTGATTTGAACTTGGTGACATATATATATATATATATATATATATATATATATATATATATATATATGATTTAAATGTAGTAGTCTATGTTTATATGATCAGTATGAATAGAATGTTGTGATGACATTGATTAGCTATCCCAGAAATTGGGGTAACTAATGGTATCAATGGGATTCCATTCGTACCAGCATTCGTTAAATTGATTAGTCAATCCCAGGTAATTGGGTAACTAATGATGTTAATAAAGATTACCAATATAGATATGATTACTCTCGGTTAAGGAAGAAAGATAAATTGATTAACTATTCCGGGTCAAAAATAGTTAATAACATCAATGGATCATATTGGTATTGGCAACCATTTCTGGTGCGATTGGCCATTCCGGGTAAGGAGGCTAATGATGTCAAGGGTTCGTGACATCAACAACTTAGATGGTAAACTAGATATGGATAAAAATTGATTAACTATTCTGGGTTAGGAATAGTTTATGATATTAATCAATTGTATTAATATCGACACTTGAATGGAATTGATTAGTCTAACCCAATAATGGGAGACTAATGATACTAATGAGATTCATTAGTATTAATAATTAACTTCCAAAGAATGGGAGGCGAAGTGTTAATTAGCTATTTCGAAAGAATGGGATAAACTAATGATATCAAGAGAAGAATATATTAGTATCAAATAAGGATTGATCCATAAGGAGATGACATTAAAATCATTGTAGTCGTGTTGTGATTTCCAAGATAAAATTATTCTCGGTAATTGATTAGGATATTAGATGCAAAATACATAATGTAAAGAACTCTTTGTTTAAAATTTTATATGTCAAAAGAAATGTCATGACAATTATTACATATCGTTGTTATTATTGTTGTTATTACCTTGTTATACTTATATGTAAATGTTATTTGTTATTTTCGGGTCCATCAGGGTCATGTCAGGATTGAACTTAGTTTAACTATCTTTTGCTATGTAATTTTGTTGTAATACAAGTCATTTATCTCTTAAACTTAAAATGTAGTAAACCATGCATGTTTATAGTTGTAATTTGATCCTTCACTTCAATTTCATTATATGATATTATTATGCATCATATAGTTTGTGTAATCATAATATATAGCAATTGAATTATGCATTGTTTTCTTTTATGAAATTTAATTTTGTAATATTACTGAATAAGATGTGTTGTGTTGATGATGATGAGTTTGCTTGAGATCCATAATGATTGGATTGAGTTGTGAAATGATATAGGAAGTGTAAATTTGGTATTATCGATAACTTAGGACCTCCTGGTATAGAGGAGACTCCATTGAAATTTCGATAGAAATTTCGGTGGATTTAAAAAAAATTCCTGAAATTTGCAGTTAACTATTGTGTGATGTCCTAGAAAGTAGGATTGTTACATACATGCAGCTGAGTTTGTTGGGTTTTGCTTTGGGAAAGAGAGAGGGCTGCTCTAGCCAGCTGGAACCGGTTTTGGGGAAAGGAAAAGTCACCTCCTTTTCATCTCTTGCATTTATTCTCTTGTTAATTGAGATGGGGGAGTTTAGGTGCTGATCATGGCTATTCTTATCCCTATTTTAGGTTATCTTAGGGCTTGTTACTACCCCACAATTCTCACCTAGGATAGGTCAGTTTCCTCCCCCACTTTCCACCTAAAGTAGGCCGGTTTGTTTCCTTTAGTTCTTTCCTAGCATAGGTCGGCCTAACACTATCTTTTTGTTAGGTTTTAAACATCCATTGTGATTAGTTGGACATGCAAAATAGTTTACATCAAATTAAATTATGCATCATTATTCAACCAACTAAAACTCAGCTTCAAAGTTAGTATGAATGGTTTTTAGTTCATTTTTCAAGTTCTAAACATTTAGTCACCTCACTAGGAGATCACTTGAATTTCTAAAACTCACTTGTTAAAAACAAACACCAATTTGACTTCTAAATTTGTACTAAAACCTTTGATTTCCTAAAAAAATGATTTAAATGGCTTGCTCTTTTGCAAAAACATTTTTTTAACCTATAAGATCATGTGAAAGGCTATTTGGAATTTTTTTAGAGTTTATAAAGAGAAAAATACAAAAGAATTCTTGACCAAACTTTGATTTTTATTGATTCATCGACATAGTACTTTATGTATAGGGTACTTCTTTACAACATTAGAGTTTACAGGCTTAGGTAAATCATCTCCGTCCATCTTGGATAGAATCAAGGCTCCTCTGAAAAAGGATTTCTTCATAGTTTGGTGCCCATTTGCTCCCATCCTATCCTGGGATTGGCAAGATTTTTTTTTAATATAACGTCTCTTTTTTTAATACCCTTGGTTTGACTCCTCGATTGTATGCCTTAGCTATTTTGTTTTGGTATAATTGGTAGTGAAAAATTGCTACTAATCTCTTCTCACTAATTAGATTCAACTGTTTGAATTTCAGCTTTGCCTATTCTAATTTTTCCAGTTTTGCATCCTTCAGAATTTTTAATGATGAAATTTCTAGTTCTAAAGACATCATTGCCTCCATCCTATATACCAAAGATTAAGGAGTTGTACCCATACAGGTCCTTACTATGGTGCGGTATGCATAAAGTGCGTACAGAAGCATTTTATGCCAATATTTATATGTGACCACCATCTTTTGGATGAATTTCTTAAGATTTTTATTAGTTGCCTCTACAACTTCATTCTTCTTACGTCTGTAAGGAGAAGAATTGGAGTGCTTAATCTTTCACTTGGTGTAGAGTTCAATAATTAGTTTCCGATTAAAATTCTGAGCATTGTCAGTTATCAACTTTCCCGCTCGCCAAGTTGTTATGACAATTGAAATCCTTCTTAATGAACTTCTTAACCACCTTATATATCATATATGTGTAAGAACTGTCTTTTATCTATTTAGTGAAGTAGTTGATAGCTACTAAGATGAATCTATGCTCGTTGCTGGCCTTTGGATTAATTGATCCTATAACATCCAATCCCCACATATCAAAAGGCATAGGTTAGATAATATCAAGCAGATGAGCTAAACATGCATCTATCTTGTGGAATTACTTTTTAAAGGCTCATTTGATAAAGGAAAAGCTTGTGGCATTAATGCAACCATATTATTTGATAGTTTTACCCACATTTACCTAGTATTTTACCTATGTTTTATACATAAAATGCTTGATATTCTTTATTTTATGTTTTAAATGCACTTTTGGATTAAGATTTAAAAAGAAGTAAATTTGAGATAATTAGAAAATTTAACCTCCAATCAATGTTTTATGCAAACCTTGAGTTCTAAAGGTCGAAACGAAGTCATTCTAGTGGCATTAGAAATCTAACATTCGTACCTTTCTATAAATATATGGAAAGAAAAATAAAAAAGAAAGATCATGGAAATCACAGCCTTCAAAGTCAAATCTCGCATTCTAGCAGTGTTGACCTTCAGACAGTCCGAGTTGAATATCTTGAGCTACAGAAGTCCAATTGATGCAAACTCAATTGTGTTGGATTTCTGACCCGAAGACCTATCTTCCTACCAAATTTAGTAGAAAAAGAGCTCATATAAGAGAGATATGATTTTTCTAAGAGGACACATGAATTTTGCTAGCAGACAGGTTTTGTGAAGAAACAAGTCCAAATTACATCCCATCCAAACCAACATTCAAGTCTTTATTTCAGCAATTTAGCTTCTCTAAGTCAAAAGTCAAAGCCTAAAGATTTTATGCAAGGCTATTTCTCTTTTTTTAACAAAATAGTTGTTGAAATATTTAAATGTAAATTGTCTACTTAGGAAAGGACTATTTTGTAGAAAGGGGATTGGGTTTTCTAGGATATAAAAAGAAAGAAAGAAAGGAAAGAGAGGGCGGTCAGAAAGAGAAGAAAAACACCCCTTTCCTCCATAAACCTGAATTATGCGTTCTTCTTTCTTTTTGATTAGTTGTTCAATAGACATGCAAGGCTAAACTCTTTTTCTTGGTTGGGAGAACACAAAAACCTTCAGATTTCAAGAACTGTGAGATTTATTTTACCTTTTCTTTTCAGTTTATATGATGAATGAATATTTTTGTTCTCCTATGCTTATTTCCTATGATTGTTTATTTTAATTGCTAGAGCGGACTTTAAGTTATTATTATGAACAATCTATTGCTAAGTTTGCTATCAAAACTGGAGTTGTGGTATTTAAACTTGTGAAGCAACTGAGTTTAATAATTGTGGCGGATCTACGTTATTAATTTTAAGGAGAACATTCAAACAAATCAAACATGAACTGCGAACAATTATGTTATCTAGATTAATTAAATTATCTAGTTCTTAAGGATACCATTGAATTAAATTACGAGTGCGGACATTGTGCTTGTTTGATGGTTATGATTAATCATACAACGAATCTGTTAACTAATCAATGTAACAAAAGATAAATATTCAGAGTAATAATTGACGTTTCGTTTCCATGATCAGTTCTGATTTCTGTAGGTGGACGTTTATTTGTGACCAAGGTTTGTTTTCTTGATAAATTTATATTTTTTTTGATTTACCATTGATTGTTTCTTTCTGTTTACCATAGCATAGCATAGATAACTTCAAACCCCCCCAGTTGCATATCATATAGCATAAAAATCTATACTAAAACTTGCTCATGAGATCGACCCTTTACTTGCTTTATACTATATTGTTTATTTAAGCTAGGGTAATTAATTTGTGCGACCGCAAAATCGCAACAAATTTTGGCGTCGTTGCCAAGGAACTGATTTTAGTTGATTATTGTGCTGTGATTGTTATTTATTTTGCTAAAATAAAAAAGAGAAATAGATATTTTGCTTGTGGCGGTACTATACAGTACGGTACAATTACTGTTCAAAACTGATTTTTTTATGGAATCAAGACTCGGCCTTTTGTTTCCTGAAGGGAAACGATGTTCTGAACATGACTAGTTGCCTTTGGCTACTAGTCCCACCCTATCAAGACTAAATTCCACTGTTTTCTAGGGTTTTAGGCAGTTTTTATGTTCTAGCGTAAGATTTTCATTCAATTTGCACCACTTTAAATCTTTTGTGTGGTTGATTTCTTTTGAGTTTTCTTGACGATTTATGCATGTAACCCATTCTACTAACCAGAAACAAGTGCAGGTAGATCTCAAAATAGAGAACACTTTACACAAGTTATGAAAGGAAGCTCGCGTCAACACCATGGTTGTTGTACAACAACAGACACTCAAGGAGCTTGCTGCTTCTAACGTGGAGAATCAACCATTGTCCATAAACATCGACAACAATGCAAACTTCAAGCTCAAGTCTGGTTTTATACATTTATTGTCAATATTCAATGAACTTGTTGGAGAAGATCCTCATGCTCATCTCAAAGAGTTCTACATGGTTTGTGTTGGCATGAAACCAAATGGAGTTGACGAAGAACAGGTTAAGTTGAAAGCTTTCCCTTTCTCTTTAAAAGGGGCAGCAAAGGCATGGCTTTTTTCTATTCTCCCGAGTTCCATAGGAACTTGGAATGGCATGAGAAGATTTTCCTTAAAAAGTATTTCCCAGCCTCTCGAGTTGCCAACATAAAAAAAGAAATATGTGGGATTCGGCAATCTCATGTGGAGACACTCTCTAACTATTGGGAAAGATTTGAGCAACTGTGCATTCAATGCCCTCATCATCAGATACCCAATCAGTTGCTCATTCAATACTTTTATAAAGGACTAATGACCACAGTATTATTGATGTGGCAAGTGGAGGGGCATTGGTAGATAAGACACCCGAGGCTGTACGCCAATTGATCTCAAATATGACAGCCAACTCGAAACAATTTGGCACCCGTGGAGATTTCCCAAGCAAATGAGTAAATGAGGTAAGTATTTCTAACCTTGAGAATAAAGTTAATTATCTTACTTCTCTTGTGCGTTCTTTGGCTTGTGGAAATGTAAAACAGGTAAAAGTTTGTAGCATATGCTTTTTACAAGGATATATGCTTTGGATATGTGCCCAATAATGCAAAAAGATTACATTGAACAAGCTAATGCAGTTGATGGAGCATTCAATGGACATCCTCAGCGTAAGTATGATCCTTTTACCAACACGTATAATCCTGGATGGAGAGATGATCCCAACTTACGTTATGGGAACCTGCCTCAACAAGGCAATCAAGGCCAACAATCCCATGGATTTCAGTCCCAATAGAATTATCAAACGAGACAAAATGTCATGTCTTAACAGGAAACAAGGTCAAGTATTCATAAATTCTCATGTTATGGGGTCATCAAGTGATGATCTTCATGAGAAGATGAAAACCTTGGCTTCTAACATAGTGACCTTGCAACAAAATATCATGTCTTTTCAACAGGAAACAAGGTCAAGCATTCACAAATTAGAGAAACAAATGGGGCAAGTAGCTTCAAGTGTAGGGAAATTAGAGGCACAAATGAATGGAAAGTTGCCCTCCCAAGCATTGAATCCAAAAGAGATTGTTAGTGTGATCACGTTGTGAAGTGGGAAAAAACTTGAAGAGAAAAGGTCGAAACAAATTAAGATAAAGGAAGAAAAGGAGATAGAAACCGAATTGAGTATAAATAAGAAAATCCTCTTCTCCACATATTGTAAAAATGACCAACACTCCAATGGTAAGTACTAACTCATTGGATTCTAGTTTTAAAACAATTCCACCCTTTCCTATGAATTCTCCTTTAAGAAAAATAGATTTTAGAAGTTTTCAAGAAAGTGGAACTCAACATTCCTTTGATTGAAGCTATCAAGCAAATTCCTAAATATGCCAAATTCTTGGAGTTGTGTACTACCAATAGAGATTATAAGCTAAAAGGCAATGAAATGGTAAGTATGGGTAAAGTTGTATCTGCTGTTGTTCAAAAGAATATGCCTTCGAAGCAAAAAGACGTGTTTACTATCCCATGTGTTATTGGTAATGCTAGTTTTAAAAAGGCCTTATACGATTTAGGTTCATCCATTAGTGTTATGCTGAAACATGTTTATGATTCTCTTAGTCTAGAGCCTTTGAATAAAACTAGTATTGTAATACAACTTGCGGATCGTAGTTTTGTTTAACCACTTGGTGTGATAGAAGATGTCCTAGTTAAGATTGATAGTTTGGTTATTTCATGTGATTTTTATATTCTTGATATGGAACATGATTCTTATAATTCCTCAAACAATAACACTCTTATATTGTTTGGAAAACCATTCTTAAAAACTGCCAATACAAAAATTGATTGTGGTAAGGATACATTGTCTATGAAAGTAAGAGATGAAAAAAATGAATTTAATTTTCATGATGCAATGAAATATCCTTACAACAATGTTTATTCTATCACATGCTATAACTAAGTTGATAAGTGTGTGCAACAAGTTTTTTATTTTGATTATGAGGATGGATTAAGCGTGGCTTTGAGCTATGGCTATGATTTTACCGAGATAAATGAGATGGAGAGGCACATATGTGTTCCCTAAAAAATACAGGAATCAGCATTGGCTTTGCAAGCTTTGCAAACCATTCCCCATGGTAATGTCTTTGTTGATTTAGTACTTTCATATGAAAAGCTTTTGACATCTATTTTATAGGCCCTTGAGTTAGAGTTGAAACCTTTGCCTAATAATCTGAAGTATGTATTCATTGGAGACAACAATACACTTCCTGTTATAATAGAAAAAGGGTTGACAAGTGTGCAAGAGGAAAAACTTGTTAAGTTGTTGTGTGATCACAAAACAACCGTTGGATGGAATTTAGCCAACATCAAGGTCATTAGTCCCTCGATGTGTATGCATCACATACTATTGGAGGACATTGCGAAACCAACGAGGGAAATGCAAAGGAGGTTGAATCCACCTATAATGGAGGTAGTGAAAGCTAAAATTTTGAAATTATTAGATGCAGGAGTCATTTACCCCATCATAGACAGTAAATGGGTAGCGCCTATCCATGTGGTGCTCAAAAAGACCGGAATCACGTTGGTAAAGAACAAAAATGATGAACTGATCCCTACTCACATCTCGAGTGGATGGAGAATATATGTTGATTATAGAAAGCTTAATCTTTCTACACGCAAAGATCATTTCCCATTACCTTTGATGGACCAAATGCTTGAATGCTTGGCAAGTAAGTCTTTTTATTGCTTTCTTGATGGGATATAGTGGATATAATCAGATTGTTATTAATCCTGAAGATCAAGAAAAGACTACATTTACATGTCCATTTGGTACATATGCATATAGGAGAATGCCCTTTGGTCTCTGTAATGCATCTGCAACTTTTCAAAGATGAATGATGAGTATTTTTTCTGACTATGTTGAAATAATAATTGAGGTTTTCATGGTGTATGGTGATTCTTTTGATAAGTTTTTAGAAAGTTTATCTTTAGTCTTGAAAGGATCCATTGAAACTAACCTTGTCTTGAACTATAAAAAGTGTTATTTTATGGCAGAACAAGGAATAGTTCTTGGGCATGTTGTGTCTTCGCGTGGATTAGAGGTTGATAAAGCTAAAATAGATGTCATTTCATCATTGCTTTATGATTAGTACGTAAAAGTGCATTTTTATCAAGGTTTTATATCATCATTTTGCACTTGAAGTGTCAATAACTCCTTAACTAAAACATGTTTTATAATAGCAAGTCTGATACTATAAGATATCTTTAATTTATGGTAAATGTTCATCTTAAATACAGGCCTATCACTTAAATCAAAGAATTGATTGATGAGTTTAACTACTGAAATTGAAAAGACAAAGAGAGAGTCAAGCTTAGAAAAGAGATGTTAGTCAGTCTAAACTGGAACACTGTTCAGTCATTAGGTCATATCTAGAGCTGTAGATCTTGGATTTTAATTTGATTTATATGGATAGAAAGTTAAGACAGAGGCCTAAAACATTCATGGGAGTTCAAGACTCAATTTTGCTGTTTGGAAGTCCAAATCTTAGCAACAATGGAGAAGTCAGAATCTGTCCTGCAGCCAAGACAATGTTCAGTGTTCAGCCCATATCTCGAGTTCTAGAAGTCCAAATGTACTGATTCTTTTTTTGTTTGAAAGCTGAGACAATTTCCTAAAACTTTCATACGGACAATCTGTTCAAATTCTGACGTTAGCAATGATGTTTTGTTCAGACAAGAAGATAAGGATTGTCACCAAGTCAGGATGTGGTCACCTACTCAACAATTAGTCATCAAATCAATAGTTCCAAATTTTGGCCTATAAAAGGAGGCATTTGCCATGCATTTAGGCATCTTGGTTTTCAGATCAAGATCATATTCTTGCTCTCTCTCTTTATATTTTTGTAATGCTGAAGTTTTGTTTCTATTAATCTCTTGTTTATCTCTTTATATTTTTGTAATGTTGAAGTTTTGTTTATATTAATCTCTTGTTTATGCTTTTCATTTCCTTTCCTTTACTTATTAACTTATATCTTATTTATGTTCTTATCTTGTTTATTTATGTTTCTCTTCTTCATTATGTTTAGTTAAGTTTATTATGTCAAGGTGAAAAGGTTATACTAATGGTGTAAGAATAAGTATAGTATAAACTCAACATGGACTTTAATGTTTGAAACTAACATGTTTTGTATTTATTATCTTATTCGCTCTTAATACTTTGCTTGTTAAATGGTTAATCTAAATTTATGTTGTATAACCTTGGTACAACAAATACTTGGCACTTTCATAGCCCAGACCGTATGGTATAACCGATACCTATGCTATGAAAGGAACTTGATTTGTTGTTAACATAAGTTATAATCATGAATAGATGACAACATTTATAAGTATTAACATTATTCAAATAAGATAACTAATGCAATCATGTTAACAATTTATAATCCGATTGGAACCTGCTTTATGTGTGGTTTCCAGTTGAGTAATAAGAGTTTATGCTATACTTGTTTGAAATACCATTAGTGGATCTTCTAACTTTGACAATTGTTTTTATCATTATTTAATCCTTATATCAATATCACATCTCAAAGCTCTCTTCAACTTATTATTATTATTATTATTATTATTATATAGCTAACCTCCCTGTGGTTCGACCCTGGTCTTGCCAGGTTATTTATTACTTCTACACTCCTACAATTAGGAGAAGACATCAATCTTTTGGTTGTGTCAAGTTTTTGGCGTCGTTTCCGGGTAGGTAAATTCTTGTATAAATTATAATATTTATTTTATTTTCTCTTTTCACTTTTCTTGTATCTAACTTTGTTTCTTTTCTTTTGTTTCTTTTTGTTTTGTTTTCTTCTTCCTTTTATTCTCTTCCTACACGTGCATGAGAGTTTGGTCATGTACATTAAGTGGTAGACTTTGTAGGGTATCCTCATCATTTCAGAAAATATGGCCGAAGAAGATAATCAGTCGCTTCATAATAAGAATAATCGTGTGAGAACACTTAGAGACCACATGAATCCCACAAGAACAAGTGCACCCTTATGCATAGTTTTTCCACCTAATGCATCTCATTTTAATTTTAAGCCAGGCATTATTCAACTTTTACCTTCTTTTCATGGCTTAGATCTAGAAAATCCATACTTGCATTTGAGAAAATTTGAGGAGGTCTGTAACACCTATAATGACTCAAATTATAGCATGAACACCATCAGCTTAAAGCTTTTTTCTTTTTTATTAAAAGATAAAGCTAAAACATGGCCATAAAATTTGAGACCAGAATCCATTCGTGTTTAGGATGAAATGTAACAATAATTTTTAAAGAAGTTTTTTCCGTATCACAAAACAAACTCCTTCAAAAGACAAATCATTGCTTTCACTCAAAAACCAAGAGAAACATTTTACCAATGTTGGGATAGATATCGAGACTTGTTTAATACTTGCCCTCGTCATGGTTTTGAAACATAGAGATTGATTTTGCATTTTTATGAAGGGTTAACACCTAGAGATAGGCAAATGGTTGAATTGATGTGCAATGGAACTTTTGAAGATAAAAACCCTAATGAAACAATGGAATACCTAGACTTGCTAGCTGAAAATGCTCAAAATTGGGACACTACATGCACTTATAAGACACCAAGTAAAACTCAACCTTATACATCTAGTGGAGGTATGTACAGCCTTAGGGAAGATCATGACCTTAAAGCCAAGTTTGCATCTTTAGCTAGAAAAGTCGAGGCACTAGAATTGAAAAGGAGTGGTCAATTAAAATCTGTTCAAGACATTGTGTGTCAAATCTGTGAAACCAATGAACATTCAACCAATGATTGTCCAACTTTGCCTTCTTTTAAGGAATGTCTCCATGAACAAGCCCATGCTTTAAACAGTTTCCAAATGCCCAACCATAACCCAAACTCGCAAACATACAACCCTAGTTGGAGAAATCACCCAAATTTTAGTTGGAAGAGTGATAACAATAATGCATAAACTTCACAGCCACTGTTTCAAGCACACCATAATTTCTAAAATTCTCATGGATATGCACCTCCTTATGCTCCCCCTCCTAGAAGAAATCTTGAGGAAACATTGCATGCATTGATTGAAAAGCAAGAGACAATCAACACTCAACTTGCTCAAAGCATGATCTGCTCTCAGTTTTCAAGAGAAAGGCAAGTTTTCATCTCAACCACAGCAAAATCCCAAGGGGGCAATACAATGCAAATGCAAGTAGTTCTGGAAGCCAACACATTGATCAAGTCAAATAAGTCATTACTCTCCGCAATGGTAAGGTTATTGAAAAACCCCTTCTTGAACCTTGTGAGAAAGAAGATGAGTTAGTCCCTGAGGGTAAGGAAGGGGTTGAACCTGAACATTGCAAAGAAAAGACTAATTCCCCGCCAGCACTTCCATTTCCTCATGCCATGACCAAACAAGGAAAGTCAATCACAACTCTGAAATTTTTAAAACTTTCAAGCAGGTAAGGATCAATATACCTTTGTTGGATGCTATTAAATAGGTACCTTCTTATGCTAAATTTTTGAAAGATCTGTGCACTGTGAAGAGAAAAATGAATATGAAAAAGAAAGCCTTTTTAGCCGAACAAGTATGTGCCATTCTTCAGAACAATAATGCTTTGAAATATAAAGACTCTGGTTGTCCTATAATTTCTTGCTTTATTGGAGAACATAAAATTGAAAGAGCTTTATTTAATCTTGGAGCTAGTGTGAATTTACTTCCATATTAAGTTTTTCAGAGTTTCAATCTAGGTGACTTAAAACCAACTTCTGTAACTTTCTTACTTGCTGATAGATCTGTAAAAGTGTCTAAAGGAATAGTTGAGGATGTGTTAGTATGAGTTGATAAATTCATTTACCCTATGGATTTTATTGTCTTGGATACACAACCTGTTGAAGCATGTAATTCATTTCCTGTTATTTTAGGACGTCCGTTTCTTGCAACTTCGAATGCATTGATTAATTGTAGGAATAGACTGATAAAACTATCATTTGGAAACATGACATTGGAGATGAATATTTTCAACATTTACAAGGAACCTGGAGATGATAATGATTTACAAGAAGTGGATTTTACTGAAAAATTAGTTTATGATCAATTTCAAACCACTTCCAATGAAACTGAGATTGATGAATTTGACGATTTGCAAATGGTTTATTTTCAAGAAGAATCAAAGGCAAATAGTTGGAGACCAAAAATTAAAGAATTGCCACCACGATCAATTGAGTCCATACCTTCAAGTGTTCAACCACCAAAACCTGATTTGAAGCCAGTACCATTCAATCTTAAATACTCATTTTTAGGAGAAAATGAAACTTTTCCAGTAATAATCTCTTCCAAACTTAATGCACATTAAGAAGGTAAGTTATTACAAACTCTGAAAATACATAAAAATGCATTAGGATGGACTATAGTTGACATAAAAGGAATTGGTCCTTTGATTTGCACACACAAGATTTGTTTGGAGGAAAATGTTAAACCCTTTATATAAATGCAATGGGGGCTTAATCCTAATATGAAAGAAGTAGTGAAAAATGAAGTCATTAAGCTTCTAGATAATGGAATCATTTATCCTATTTCTGACAATAAATGGTTAGGTCCTACCCAAATTGTACCCAAGAAGCTTGGAGTCACTGTGATAATAAATGAGAAAAATGAGTTAATTCCAACTAGGACTATTACTGGTGGGCGCATGTGCATTGACTATAGGAAACTTAATTCAATGACTAGAAAAGATCATTTTCCTTTACCTTTCATGGATCAAATCCTAGAAAGAGTTGTAGGTCATGAATTTTATTGTTTTCTAGATGGCTATTCAGGTTATAACCAAATTGAAATTACATTGGAAGATCAAGAGAATACTACTTTCATATGTCCATTTGGTACTTTTGCATATTGAAGGATGCCTTTTGGATTATGTAATGCACCAGTCACTTTTCAAAGATGCATGCTCAGTATATTTAGTGATATGGTTGAATGTTTTCTTGAAATTTTTATGGATGATTTTTCTATTTTTTGTGATTCATTTGATGATTGTTTGACTAACTTAGAAAAGGTTTTAAGCAGGTGTGAAGAGAAGAATCTTGTACTGAATTGGGAAAAATGTCACTTTATGGTAACAAATGGCATTGTACTTGGTCACATGGTTTCATCGAAAGGAATTTAGGTTGACAAATCTAAAATCGATTTAATTGCTAACTTGTCAACACCAAAATCTATTAAAGATGTTAGATTATTCTTAGGACAGGCTGGTTTTTATAGAAGGTTCATCAAAGATTTTAGTGTGACATCTAAACCCTTGAGTAACCATCTAACAAAGGATAATATTTTTGAATTGACTGAACATTGTAAAGAAGCCTTCGTTAAACTTAAAAACCTGCTTACTTTTGCTCCAATCATTCAACCTCCTGATTGGTCATTACCTTTTGAAATTATGTGTGACGCTAGTGATTATGCCATGAGTGCTGTCTGGGGACAAAGAAAAGATAAGAAACCTTATGTGATTTACTATGTATGTAAAACTTTAAATAGTGCTCAAATGAATTACACCACCACTGAAAAAGAATTACTTGCAATAGTATTTGCATGTGAAAAATTTAGGTCTTATCTTATTGGCTCACCTGTTGTTGTTTTTAGTGATCATGCAACATTGAAATATCTTTTTTCTAAGAAAGATTCTAAGGCTAGATTGGTACGATGAATTTTGTTACTTCAAGAATTTGATATCACAATCAAAGACAAGAAAGGCACCGAAAATGTTGTTGCAGATCATTTATCAAGATTGACTACAGATACAAAATCTGACATCACACCAATCGATGACTACTTTCCTAATGAATCTTTACTTTATGTCTCTACATTGCCTTGGTTTGCTAATATTGTTAATTTTCTTATTTCAGAACAATTGCCAGTTCATTGGAGTACCCAAGACAAAAGAAAGTTCTTGAACAAAGTGAAGAACTTTTATTGGGATGACCCTTATTTATTCAAATATTGTCCTGATTAAGTATTTTGAAGATGCATTCCTAACAATGAGGTAAGTAGTGTCATTAAATTTTGTCATTCTGAGGCATGTGGGGGTCATTTCTCATCAAGAAAGACAACTACAAAAATCTTACAAAGTGGATTTTACTGGCCCACCATGTTCAAGAACTCACATGCATTCTGCAAGACTTGTGAAAATTGTCAAAAGTTTAGATCTATTTCAAAACGTCACGTGATGCCTTTAAATCCTATTATTGTCATTGAGATCTTTGACTCTTGGGGTATAGATTTCATGGGTCCATTTCCTGTATCATTTGGTTTCTTGTACATATTAGTCACAATAGATTATGTTTCAAAATGGATAGAGGCAATTCCAAGTCGAAACAATGATCACAAAACAGTGATAAAGTTTTTGAAAGAAAATATTTTGAGTCGGTTTGGAATCCCTCGAGCCATGATAAGTGATGGTGGGACACATTTCTGTAACAAGCCATTTGAGTCTTTAATGAAGAAATATGGAATCACACACAAAGTGTGTAGAAATGGCAGGTTCCTCAAGTCATCACATAAGAAATATTTGTGTTTTCGGTGGATCTAGTCTTGGGAAGGAAATAGAGTTTTTAGAATCAACAAATCATCTTGGTCAGGTACTAGCTGAGAGAAAGATTCATTTAGTGTATGGGGGAGACAACCTTGGGTTAATGGGGGTGTGTGTCAATAGCTGCATTTTTAGGAAGTAATCAAGTTTTGGGGGTCGTCCCTAAAGCTTTAGCAAAAGAGGACATCATTGGAAAAACAATAGGAGACGAACTACAGGTCTCCACAATGTCTGATTGATTGAATACAATATTTAACCATGCTGATGCCTTCATTGCCTTACTAGGAGGTCTAGGCACATTGGAAGAGATCTTTCATATTTCCTCTTGGACCCAACTACTCATTCACCATAAACCCATAGGTCTGTTAAATGTTAACCGTTTTTATGATAATTTATTGTCTTTTCTTGATCATGCCGTGGAACAGAAATTTCTAACATCTTCAGCACAATAAATCATAATCTCTGCTGCTACTACTGAACAATTGATTGACCAACTACAATCTTTCATCCCTGTAATTGATCCTCCTATGAGTCGCATAAATTAGTCAACTAAGGAAAGACGTAAAAAACTTAGATTGGATCTGAGCCTTCATTTGTGAAACCTTGTGTCTTTTGATTTTGTTAATAGCATATTATTTTGTTTTGTTATTTCTTATATTTGTTTAAGTGTGTTTCAGGTTTATCAGTGTTCGTTGTTTTAGGTGATGTCTTCTATATTCTATCTTTCTACCTTAGAACATTGAGGACAATGTCTCGTTCTGGTTAGGGGGAGAAGGTAGTAGTTGACATTTTAAAAAACAAAACTAACTTACTAACTGTTTTTGCTATTAAAACCATTTGACAAAGTTGTTATTAGGATGGCAGAGTAAGGAGGAATTTTATTGATTCTTGAGATGCATCTTAGTAAATATTCTTATCAAGATCTATCAGAATACTTCTTGAAATATTCAGGTTTACAAACTCTCACATTGTTATCACTTGATTATGCTCATATACTCATTTAACAAGTATTCTTAAACCTTCATTTTCACACACACACTTTAACATATGATTGTGGGTTGTACATTGAATTATTACATTATTTATGTTCTTTTGTCAAAGGTAACCATTAAGTGAAAGGGATTAGTATATAACTTGCAAAAAAAAACAAAAAAAAATTGATAACATTGATGATAATAAAAACGTAGATAAGTTTGGTTTTGTAGCCTCCTTAACCTAAGCAATTAAGCCCGAAGGGGTGTTTTAACACCTAATACCTTAAAGTCAACTGACTTGAGAGCTATTGTCTCAAAGGTTGTTACATAGGTTAAGGAGAAAAGCTTAAGGGAATCAAACATTGCAATATCTACATATCAGTATCTGCAACCCGAGTTACTAAGCTCGTAGGGGTGTCTCAACACTTAATGCCCTAAGACCAACTGGTCTGGGAGTCATTAGCCGAAAGCTCGTTACATGGGTCAAAGATGGATTGTGTTATCTGTATATATATTAAAGAAAAAAAGATAATAATCCCAACCCAAGGAAGTTAACCTTAGAAAAACATTAGAACATAATATTGTTTTCTTCCAATAAAAGCCTTATCATCTATGTTTTCATACATTGAGCACATAAAAAAAAAAGGTTTATTAATATCTTGTTTAAGAAGTATAAAGCAGATATATAAATTTAATGAGAGTTTGTTTACTTGGATTGATTAATGGAAGTTGAATGATGAATGCCTTATTTTGTGAAACCTGCAAATTATTTTTCTATTTTAACGCTTTGATTACTAGGGACTAGTAATAAGCTGGTTGGGGGGTGTAATTAGTACGTAAAAGTGTATTTTTATCAAGGTTTTATATCATCATTTTGTACTTGAAGTATTAATAACTCTTTAGCTAAAGCATGTTTTATAATAACAAGTCTGATACTATAAGATACCTTTAATTTATGGTAAATGTTCATCTTAAATGCAAGCTTATAACATAAATCAAATGATTGATTGATAAGTTTAACTACTGAAATTGAGAAGACAAAGAGAGGGTTAAGCTTAGAAAAGAGATGCTGGTTTAGTCCAAACTAGAACACTGTTCGGTCATTGGGTCATATCTGGAGCTGTAGATCTTGGATTTCAATTTGGTTTATATGGCTAGAAAGCTAAGACACAGGCTAAAACATTGATGAGGAGTCCAAGACTCAATTTTACTGTTTGGAAGTCCAAATCTTAGCAATAACGGAGAAGTCGGAATATGTCCTGCAGCCTAAACACTATTCAATGTTCAGCCCATATCTCGAGTTCTAGAAGTCCAAATGCACTGATTCTTTTTTTGTTTGAAAGCTTAGACAATTTTCTAGAACTTTCATGTGGACAATCTGTTCAAATTCTGACATTAGCAATGATATTTTGTTCAAATAAGAAGATAAGGATTATCACCAAGTCAAGATGTGGCCATCCACTCAACAATTAGTCATCAAATCAATAGTTTCAAATTTTGGCCTATAAAAGGAGGCATCTGCCATGCATTTAGGCATTTTGGTTTTCAGATCAAGATCATGTTCTTGCTCTATCTCTTTATATTTTTGTAAAGCTGAAGTTTTGTTTATATTAATCTCTTGTTTATGTTTTTCATTTCCCTTCCTTTACTTAGTTAACTTATATCTTATTTATGTTCTTATCTTGTTTATTTATGTTTCTATTCTTCATTATATTTAGCTAAATTTATTATGTCATGGTGAAAAGGTTACACTAATGGTGTAAGAATAAGTATAGCATAAACTCAACATAGACTTTAATGTTTGATACTAACATGTTTTGTATTTGTTATCTTTTTCACTCATAATACTTTGCTTGTTAAATGATTAATCTAGATTTATGTTGTATAACCTTGGTACAACAAATACTTGGTACTTTCTTAGCCCAAACTGTATGTTATAACCGGTACTTTCATACCCTTTTTTAAGTAGATGCATCATCACAAGATCTTTATGGTAAAACTTTTTATTCTTACACTTTGCACATGGACATCTAATCTCATTTCCACTAAAATTCTTTGGATTATAAAGTATGAAATTAATAAAATCCTCAACTTCTTTAAGAAAATCTTGCCTATGCAACCCTTAAAATTATTTTCCTCAATAATATTTTGAATATTAATCCCTTTTAGGTTTTTTATCCGTATAATTAAAGTAAATAATATAATTATTACCCCTAATAATACTTTGGATATTAACCCCTTTTAGGTTTTTTATCCTTATATTAAAGTGAATAATATTTCATGCCAAAAAATAATTTTTAAATATATGCCAAAATCCATTGGAATTTCACAAATTTACTGTAAAATCCATGCAATGTTTTTTTAAATGCCAAAGTGTTTTAAATTTTCTTGAAAAAATATGCTCAAATAAATTTAGGAATTTTTTTTGCTATATGCAAGAAAAAAAATATTTTTTATTAGTTTTTAGGCTTTGTTTGATAAAAATCCATTTTTATAATAAAACTAACAAAACTAAACCTAAAAGGTGTTTGTCAAACACATCTTTAAACCAAACAGACTATAAACCCTTTTACTCAGATTTTTTTGACTCGATAGACTTGATTTGACTAGGTTGACTCAATTGGGTTGATTAAAAATCTTTGGTTCGACCATAAATCAAACCAAAAATTCTGGTTTGAATCGAAAACAAACCATAAACAAAACCAAAGCCAAAAAAATATATTAAACTTGCCAAAAACACAAAAACACAAAAAAAAATTGAACAAAACGAATCAAACGCACAAAAAAATAAATAACACGAAGAACATCAAGCATAAACCCGAATGAACCCAACAACTTTGACTCAGATTCAAACTAGATTTGGTCAAAACAAAAGCACATACATGTTGGAAATCATGCAAAGAACAATAATCTAGCATCCAATCCCTTAAATTTTCACTAAAAAATCACAATTTTGTCAAAATAGATTTCGGTTCAAAACCAAAACCCAAGGCTTAAAATATATTGTAAACATGTTGTTGATGTAAATAAACACTAGATTACTTGTTAATCTTGTTCGAAAAAGTGTTTTGGGCAAATAAATGGACAAAATTTATCCAAATCATATAGCTAAAGCAATGTTCTTGAGAAGAACATGAAGAACAACCCAGAAATTGAAATGCAACCCAACAACATGTAACCCGACATAGACCAGATTTGGTAAAACAAAAGGCACATACATGTTGGAAATCATGCAAGGAATAATAATCTAGTATTCAATCTCTTTAATTTTCACTAAAAATTCATGATTTTGTCAAAATGAGTTTTAGTTCAAAATCGAAACCTGAGGATTATAATCGATTGTAAACATGTTATTGATGCAAATAAACAGTAGATTATTTGTTAATCATGTCCAAGGAAATGTTATGGGCAAATAAATGGACTAAAAATGGTCCAAATCAAGGATCTAATGCGATGTTCTTCCTAAGAACATGAAGAACATTGCCCAGAAAACCCAACAAAAACCCCAGCAAAGGTAGCCACTTTCCAGCCCAGAAATGGGCACCTTTGGCATCCAAAACATGTTTTCTTTGTCCTACAAAGTCACACTAACATACATAAACATATTTAAATCTAAAATACTAACAAAAAAAATCAAAACACCAAAATCAAAGTTGAGGTTCCAAATTTAAAAAACAACTTAACAGAGCCTATATGTTCATGCAACATGGATTCAAAATTGACTTTTTGAACCCATTATATGCATGAATAGGCATAGCAAAGTCTGGGTAAACACCCTTGCATTAACATGCATAAGTTAAGTAAAAAACACAAACTAAAACAATATTATATGTCAGAAACAAACTAAAAACAACTTTTATATATATATATATATATATATATATATATATAACATAAAAAAACTTCAAAAATAACATTATTAAATAAAAAACACAATAACAAAGAGGTGAATGCAATATCATTGATTAAGCATTCTAAACCTCTTTTCTATGTTTGTAAACATAAATATAGAACAAAAATGAATAAAAAACAATTAAAGCAGGCCACAAGGGCCTGCTTTTAGATTAGAAGAATATCTAGAACAACTACTCTCTTCTTTTTTTTTCTTTTGGAAAACTTTGCCTCTCCTAAACTTATTATCCTTTCCAAGCTTAGGAAGAACTTTTTTCTTAGGTTTCTAGACCCTCTTTTCTTATGCTAACAAATTAATATTTTCTTTTCTTTCCTATCCCTTTCTACTCTCCTCTTTTTTTTTCAACCCCTTTCCCTTTGATTTTAGGGGGGTATTTATAGGGTTTTTAGGGAATTTTTAATCCATTTTGACCTTTTGATCTTAAGGGAAGGGTTGTGAACCCTTGATAAAAACCCATGAGAAGCCCTTGAGTATGAATACACAAAACTAAAATGGGTTTTTTTACACAATTGTGTTTCATCCTTGCCTAGCTGAGCTACCCACTTTCAAGGCTTTGTCGGAACAATTCTAACATCATTGTCGCCTGAGACTACCTGAAGTTGGTAAAGAGGGTGCACACCTTTCATTTGAATCCAAACTTGCTCAATTTAGAGGTATGTAGCTCCACATTTATTCGTTTGAAGTTGCCAATTCGATCAGCCAAAATTATCAGAGTTGACTATTTTCGATGCCTCATCAGAGTTATTCTAACGTTAATGTCACCTGTGACCACATAAAGTTGGTAGAGGGAATGCATACCTTTCATTTGAATCCAACCTTACTCAATTTGAAGGTTTGTAGCTCCACGTTTATTTGTTTGAAGTTTCCAACTTGATCAGCCAAAAGTGTCAAAAACAGAGGCCAAGTCAACCGAATGACGTGTGACTTACCTTGTCTTCTTTGAGTCTGAACGACGCATTGTCTGGGTGGGATTAGGGTTTTTAATTTGAGATTTAGCAAATTTTAATTATGTCCATGTTCTTCTAATTATGGCACTTCTATTCTTAATTGCTTCTAAACTTTTAATTTCTTGCAATTTCATCTCTGTGAAACTCATTTGTCAGCCCCTAAGTTGGCCGCCTTTTTTATTTTGGTTTTTAGTTCTAAATTTATGCATTTGGACCTTCATTTAATCAACAAACTTCTAATTAAGTTCTTAAACATCCAATTTTGAATTTATCTTTTGAAATTGAATTTTTTTTGCCAATAAGAATTTCATCAGTCGAAAATACCTTGTCAAGTTTTTTAATCTTGTATATTTCATCTTACTCAACCAATCTTGGACAATTTTTTAAGTGTTCTGGAATATTTTTTTTACTGATATATTTTTTTTACTTTCTTCCAATATTATTTTTGGATTTTTTTGTATTTTCTTCTTTTTTTTGTTTATGTGTGGCATCGAAAAACAGGTAACAACAAAAATCATTAAAAAAAAATCTATACTCAACTAGTTAATATGAACTCAAAACAAAAAATCAATTTCTCTAAATTAAAAATAAAGAAACCATATATATATATATATATAACACTAGAAATCTTAAGTACAATTAACTTAATGGTCGGTGCAATATATAATGAATTTGATTTAATAAAAAAATAATAATTAAAGTTTTAAATAGCTCTATGTATAAGTTTAGAATGAAAAATGATTTGAGTAATTTATATATAGAGTGATAGTGAAATTAAAGAACTTTACTGTAAAGTTAAGATTTATATGCAACGCCATAAGCAACAACAACAAGAAGAACTTTTTTTTTCAACTTACAACAACAATAAAAATACTAATTATGTTACCATATAAAGGAATTTATATTTATTGTTCCCTCAATAAATGGTAGAATTGGAAGCATGATGAAATGCTGCCAATACTAAATAGTTAGCACAAGCCTTTTTTTTTGAATTGTTTCTTGTTTCTTTATTTTTCAATTATGTTTACTTATTTTACTTTACTTTTAATGCAAAATTATAAACTCCATCATTCATATCATAATTCAATTTTTGACCTCTTTTTTTTAAAATATATTAAAAAAAACAAAAAAAATCCAAAAGAATATTTTTAATGCATTCATGCCATTTTCATGATTCTAACGTCTTTTCAAAAAATTCTTAAATTCTTAAATATGCTTTCAATGTGTTTAACTATTAACACGTCAATTCTAAAATTCTTGATTATTTTTCTCATCGAATTGATGTTGACATTTTATTTTTTCAAAATAATGACTATAAAAAAAAGAGTAAAATGAAAAAAACAACCAAAAGCATAAATGAGGAAAATGAGAGACCGAAGTGAAACCAAGTTGCTTGGTCCCCAAGCAATTGAAAGGAAAAGACAAAATATATGGCCCATAAATACTGAAAAATCATGGCAAAAAAAGAGGGAGACTCACACTCCCCATAAAAAAAAAAAAAAAAAACCATAACCCTTTATTCCTAACTTAGTCACCACTTACAAAAAAATAAATGGCTATCCTCTCTCCTTAACACCTAGCCTACCCACACAAAGAAAAGAACTTGACTTTTCATCACAAAACATAACAACCTTTCACCATCCTAAAAAACACAAGAGACTCTTGAAATTATAGTGGCCCTTTATCTTCTTGCAAGTGACAATCATCGATAACCACCTCTCACCCCCACTAATCATCATTTTTCCTTCCACCATGATTGTTCCCTCTCCAATCAACCAATAATTAAAATACTCACACACACATACAAAAATCATATAAGACCAACTGCTTTCAAATACAAAACCAAGGGCCTCTCTCTCTTATTTTTAAGCTAGCCTCTCCACCCAACCACCAATCTTTCACAATCCATACGAGTCCAACACCTATTTTTAATGATTTCGATGAAATCTCCTACGATTAGGGATTAATGTCATAATTTTATATATATTCCAACTTTGATGAAATCTTCTTTATTAGTGACTAAAGTCACTATTTTTTATAAAAATTTCAACTATGATGGAATCTCCTACAAAGTAGGGGTTAAAATCATGATTTCATACAAACTTTATTTTGATAAAATCTCCTAACAAGTAGGGATTAATGTTATGATTTTATAAAAATTTCAATTTTGATGAAATCTCCTATAAAATAGAGATTAACATCAAGATTTTAATAAAATTATAATTTTAAGAAAATCTCCTACAAAATAGGGATCAATATCATGTTTTTTATACAAAATTTCAACTTTGATAGAATCTCCTACAAAGTAGGGGTTAAAATCATGATTTCATACAAACTTTACTTTGATAAAATCTCCTAACAAGTAGGGATTAATGTTATGATTTTATAAAAATTTCAATTTTGATGAAATCTCCTATAAAATAGGGATTAACATCAAGATTTTAATAAAATTCTAATTTTAAGAAAATCTCCTACAAAATAGGGATAAATATCATGTTTTTTATACAAAATTTTTAACCTAACAAAGTCTCCTATCCATAGGGATTAATGTTTTTTTTTTGTTAGATTTAAAAACTTGATGAAATTTCTTGTTCATATAAATTATCATTTTTTTGTTTGAATAAATTATTGATGAAATCTCTAATTTTAGGGATTAGCATTATTTTTCGTCGAATATCCTATTTTAAAGATTGACATCAAGTTTTAAGTAAATTGCAAATAAGCTTAGAATTTTATAACATAGAATTACTTTGGAAAACACAAGAAAAGATAATTGTTCATATGAAAGGATGCGGTAAGGATAGTGTCTATCCTTCCTTAAGCATAACTAGAATGATGACTCTATTGGGGATTAGGGTTGAGCCAATTGTTTATGTTTATCTCCTTTCGATTGATATTTATTCTTGAGCAATTATTTTATTCACATTGTTTATATTTAATTCATGCAATTTAATTTATTGCATTTATATTACATGCTGGATTGCATATGCATACATGATTATTTATCTAAGTTTTTACACACCTTATTATGAACCACAAAAGCTCTTAACTTGAGCTTGTCCTTTCTATGATTAGAAAGAGAGATTCAGGTGGTAAATGTGACTCGTGTCTGCTAATGCTCAGTTGAACTCTTACCCAAATTGAAGACCACCCTATGTACATGGTATTGTGGAGTCTCTCCTAAACTTGAATGTATAAGGTTAAGAGACCAGGTTACCCACTAGTAGTTCGGGCAATCTAGGAGCTTGAAAAATCTCTAGGAATAGACAAGCTGAGCTTAAATCCTTGTGAGTTAGATCCTATCTAATAGGAAAAACACTTTTAGGACACAAATAAATAACAAGTATGTATAAAATCTAGTATTTTGCATCTTTTTTCATTTTTTTTTCATTTTTGCATATTCAGTCCATAAAAGTTCAAATATAGGTCCCTTTAAAACCAATCCCTTATAATCCATAACACTTAACTCTGAAAAGAGACTTATAGAGAATAAAGAGAGAGCATAGTTGGAAACCCACCATTAAAGAGAGATGGACAATATCAAGGGATAGTTTGTTAGGCTCACTAGTATGCTTGAATAAAACCTACAATCCAAATAATTATGAAAGGGACCATTGACATAGCCTATAATTACTGTCTAACCTACACCTATACAAGCAGCTTCCTTCACCTTTGTCCCACAGAATTTAAGGGTAAATGGCACATAAATTGAATCTCATATTTGGTTGTTGATAAAAAAAAATGGTGTTGCTAATGAAGCTAACCCAAGAAAGATTGTTGCATTGTTAACCCTAGTGTCATTGAACATTGCTATTTTTTTACTTTTCTAAAAAATATCAAAATCATGTGTTCTCCTTGAGTTTTGGGATCACATCACATCTTTTTAATAAAATATATCTTTTCTTTATCTCTCTATTATTTTGAAATCAAAAAATATTTTTATAAAAGTAATACTTGGCATTTTATTATTGTCCATGATTGGATAAATATAATGGTAAAAATGATCGAACCCCAAGGCCTGTCTTGCAAGGTGTTAGAGGAGAAATCCTAACCCTTTTAAGACTTATAAAATTAACTTTCACAACTCTCTATGATCCCATGAAACTGTTTAAAATATTGTGACCAAATTGGTCTTGTGAAAACCCTTGGCCAAGACAATCCTGAAAAATCAAACTTGCTTTTTGATTTCGAAAATAACTCGATACAGGCTAAAATAATATTTTGTTATCTTGTTCATGGGTTGAAAAACGAATTAATCAAGCAATTCCCACTTTGAGGTGACTAACAAACTTGAACAAAAAAAACATAAAATTGGAAAATCTATAGTTACTACAAATCATGTCTCTTGAGCTATGTTTTAACTATATTTAGAATGGTATGTAGCGGATTCAATAGTCATAAACTCACGAAACACAATTCTTTATAAGTCTGAGCCATTATATTAAACGAGGTCCAAATTTATCAAACTTAAATCACTTATTCTTGAAGTGATGGAATGCCATCTTTGTTTATCTATTTCACATTCAAAAATTGAATATACCCTTTGTGGTTCTTATTTGAACCTGAATGTATTTTTCGTCATGAAAAATTAACTAAAATCATACCCTATACTAGGAGTAGATAAAAATTTCAAAGATTAAGAGTTGATGAAAAGCCATGAGAAAACTAAAAAGAAAAAGAGCTCGAAAAACTTAAATGCTAGGGGGTATGCTCAAATTAAAAAAAGAAGACAAAGTCAAAGTCAAAGTAAAATGAAGATGTCCCACCAAAGCAATCATAAAGGGCAAATCAAAAAAGAAAATATGACAAAAGAAAAAAAGAAAAAAATATTGAAAGATATAATGAGTCAAACATATGGCAATGTCCTAGGTCTTTAGAACCTTGAAATACTCATTGACCCTATGAATCCCTTACTTTTATAGCAAAAAACATTAGCCTGCATTACTTGCCTTTAAAAGTCATTTCTAATTAAGCAAACAAGTAACTTGGACAAATAAATAGTGCTATAAAAAGGCAAAAGACTTTTTCACAAGAGTCATGAAATAACAAATAAACTACACGTTATTATTCATGCTAAAAAAATTAATACTCAAAAAAAGACAATTTTTTTTGTTAGATCTCGAGCTTTCACTCAAACCTCTTGAATTTGAAACATCTAAAACAAAGGATCACTCCATCATGTACCTTCACCAATTTCAATCTTATCAACATAATAAAGCAAATTATCCTTTACCTAAAGAATAAAAAATTCCAAGGGAGTTGCAAGAAATTTAAAATAAAATTGTTTTAAGCTTAAATCGGAATAACTTCTAATGTCAAAATACAACAAAGTCAAGATTTTAAAAAATTCATTTGAGCTATTAATAGCCCAATTTTGAGCTAACATTACTTTCTTAGCCTATACCTCATCAATCATTAATAAAATACTAGTAAAATTGCATCATAGTGTTGAAAGATATACCTTGGGTCTCAACTAAAGAAATACTTTTCAATTTACATCTTAGTGATTTTATACCAATTGTGAGACATATAAAGATACAATCCGTCAAATTTATAAAGTGGTTTTAAAAAAATGATTTCTTGAAAAATTTTCAATGACTGATTTTGCAAAGTTCTTGATAAAAAAATGATGATGCATGCTTTTTTTTTTCTTCATAATTTATAGAAGGATGAGCATATCTAGGTTAGATGAGGGTCGTTCAGCTTAAAGAATCTTATGGTAATATAATAGTCATATTATGTTACCGTACGAGTGCTTTTTGATGATTGCCAAAAGGACCATACAACTAGAGCAATAAAAGGAAATTTAGTTTGAAACAGTCTATGGTAGTAGGTGATATGAAGAACTCTTTTAGAAATTATGAGTAACGGGGCATCGGCTTTCCAGATGATGAGTGGGTATTGGTGCAGCAATACCACACTTGGGGGTATAATTAGGCTGGGGGAAAAGTCAGGATTTATAAAAAGCAGTTGGTCCTTTCTGAATGGTCAATATAACCAAAAAAATCTTGTAGAAAACAATAGGGCAGTGCTCACTATTAAAAAAAGCCCAAGTTGTGCACTTACATTCGAGCAGGAGATTTGCACATGGAAAATTTAAGTGAGCTAGTGAATCAAGCAACCAAAAAAGATTGAATCAAGAAATAGTAAGCCTTGCCATAATTAAAAAAAATGAATCATTAAAGAGAAGAGGGGCCTATATTTCAAATCAGTAAGGATGCATACATATCATCTAATCCTAAAATATTACACAATGTTTTTTTAATTAATTTACAAGAAAAATAATCAATGGAGTTCAACAAAGCTATGATAAACCAAAATAAAATAAAATAAAAAGTTATCATTGAGACCAAGGTTGTCAATTCCATTTCGGTAGGTGTTTCATTTTATCAATTGGAATGAAATGTTTCGAGATTATATATATAATTCAACAAACATAATTCAAATTCAAGATAAATTAATTATAAATTATGCAATACAAACACAATGTCAAACAAATATAATTTTAAAATTTAAAATATTCCTAAATAGTCAAGATTAAATAAAACTTTAACTTAAAGTAATTCAACTTAAAAAAAATACCAAAATATTATGAAAGTAAAATGTTTTAACACAAAAGAAACATAAATCAAACCCGAAATTTTCCCTTGTAAAAGATAAAGGGAAGCCACACAAGCCATTCATGTCAAAACACAATAGCAATTAATTCTTGAACGAAGGTAGAAGGAGTTGGAATCTTTTTGGTTAATACACGAACACCACCCAATTATTATGTTTTTTAACCCTTAATTAAACTATAAGTTTTGTTTGTCACCCCTTTAAATTCCCTTCAGTTTAGTCCTTCAATATCACGAGGAGATCATGCTTCTCTTAAGGATAAGAAGAAATAGTCCAGTGATTTTTATATTATAATCGTATTGCAAAATATATTTTTATTGTGATATTAGTGAAGAATAATTTTTTGATCTCTTAACATTTTATAAAAAAAAGATGTGCAACTCATGTTTTATTCAACCAAAGAAATGGAAGGAATGTAATAGATATTGGTGTCAATGAAGGTTTGTTAAGAGAGGGGAGTTCAATGAAGATGAATTTGCCCTTTGACCATGCCAAAAAAATAGATTAAGGTCCATAAATTTATTATTATTATTATTTTGTTTGATTTTTTTTAGATTGATTAAAGATTGTTTTGTAGTTGAAAATGGAGTTATTAATATTTATATGGTATTTTTAGGATTTGTTTTGGTTAAAATAAGTTGAAGTTTGGGTTTGATTCAATGGCTTTCCAAGCTCGAAACGAAACATGTGAAATGAAACTGGAACATTCTAGCCAAAATTTATCTGGAAAATCCGAAACAGACCGAGATTTAAAATGAGATGAAAATTGTTTTGGTTTTTCAATTGGTATGAAATGTTTCAGCCATTCCGGACGAAACGGAATAGAATTGACAACCTTGCTTGAGACATGATACCAAGAAAATATTTAACCTTGTTACTAGGAAGAAGAATAACCTTGTCATAAGGACTTCTTGGTTTTAACCCTGAAATCAGGAAGAAGAACCCTGACATAAGGAATTATAAGTTTTAACCTTCAAATTAGGAAATCCAATCCTATCATTTGGAAAGGATTTTAGTCTTTTCATAAGAAAGTATCTATTTTTAACCCTACCATCAGAAAGTACCAGTTTTCAACCTTACAATTAGGAAAAAACAATTCAACCCTGCAATTAGAAAAAAAGAATTTAACCCTATAATCAGGAAGATGAGTGCAACCCTCTCATTGGAAAATGCCAATTTTAAACCCCTGTAATTAGGAAAAAGACATCATGAAGTGCTAGTTTTAAGCCCTATAATCAAGAAGAAGAAGAACCATGTCATCAAGAATTTTCAATTATAGCCCTATAATCAGGAAATCCAATCATACCACTAAAAAAGTAGTTTTAACCCTATAGTAAGGAAATATCCAATTTTAACCCTTCCATCAGGACCTACCAACTTTTAACCTTGCAATCAGGAAAAAAAAATTCAATCATGCAATCAGAAAAAAATAAAATCAACCTTATCAAAAGGAAGTATCAATTTCAACCCTATAATTATGAAAAAGAGATTCAACCCTGCAATAAGAAATATGAGTTTAACCCTGTAATCAGGAAAAATAAATTCAACCTTGCAACTAGGAAGATGAGTTTACCCTGCCATCAGGAAATATTCATTTTTAAACCTGCCATCAGAAAGTTCCAGCTTTAAGCTTTACAATCAGGAAACTTAACACTACAATCATAAAAGAACTCCAAACCCTACTATCAAAGAATTTTAGACTCAACCATGCAATCAAGACATAGCCGACCAAATCCTATAGCAGGTAAGTCATTTACAATCCACTAAGGAAAGTCATCTTTCTAAATGGTCAAAATACTTTTAAAATATCTTTGAATTTTTCAAACAGGCAGGTCGCCTGGAATAATGAGACCATTTTAAAAAATCGTTGGTTTTTTTACAAAACAAGTAGGTCACTTAGAGAATGAGACCATTTTAATTAATTTTTTTTTTTAGTTTTTCACAAAAAAATAGGTAGGTCACCTAAAGAATGAGACCATTTTTTTAAAAATCTTTTGAGTTTTTCATAAGAAACAAGAAGGTCACTTGAGGATTGAGACTATTTTTAAAAATGTTTAGACTTTTCACAAAAAGAGGGTAGGTCACCGAAAGAATGAGATCATTTTTGAAAAATATTTTATTGTTTCACACAAAACAGGTAGGTCATCTAAAGAATGAGAGTTTTAAGAGTTTTTTGATTTTTTCATAAAACAGGTAGGTCTCCTGGAGAATGGAATCATTTTGAAAAATCTTTATGTTTTTCATAAAAAAAAATAGGTGGGCTAGCTGAAGAATGAGATCATTTTTTAAAAACCTTTGAATAAAAACTAGTTCACCTAAAGAATGAGACTATTTTTTATTTTTTCATAAAAAAAAGTAGGTCACCTAAAAAATAAGATCGTTTCAAAAAAAATCATTGCATTTTTCACAAAAAGATAGGTCACTTGGACAAATGAGATCATTTTGAAACTTTTATATATTTTTCATAAACATGTAGGTTGCCTCTCCAAATAACGTAATTTTAAAATATCAGTTTGAAAACTTTTATTTTTGTAAAAAACTTTTTAACCCATTTCGAAGCATCCTTATCCTTTTCTTTATAAGCTTACTATACAACGCCTTCTATAAGACTTTGTACTATGAGCATAAAGACGTGGGAAACTGTCATAACCCAATTTTGACTACCGTTTCAAAATGTTTTTTTTAAAAAAAGAGAAAAGAAACAAAAAAATCAAACGAAATATATTTTTGATGTATTCACACAATTTTCATGATTTTCGACATCTTTTCAAAAAATTCCAAAATTAAAAATATGCTTTCGATTCATTGAGTTATTAATGCGTCCGTTCTAAAGTGCTCCATTAATGTTTCTTATCAAATTAATGTTGACATTATTTTCTTTTCAAAAAATCAAAGTACAAAAAAAATAAAAAAAATAGGAGTAAATGGACCAAAAGCACAAAGGAGAAAAATAAGAGACCAAAGTGAAACTAAGTTGCTTAGGGACCAAGCAATTAAAAGGAAAGGACAAAATATTTGGCCTATAAATACCGAAATATCTTGGCTAAAAGGGAGAGATCCACTAAAAACAGAATACCAAAAAATAAACATGGGAGACCCACTCTCTCCCACATAAAAAAAAAACTTAATCCTTTATTCCTAACCTAGCCACAACTTACAAAAACAAATTGTCATCCTCTTTCTCTAACAACCAGCCTATCCACACAAAGAAAAAAACCTGACTTTTCATCAAAAACACAAAAACCCTTCACCTTCATAAAAAACATAAGAGAATCTTGAAATTCTAGTGCCCTTTCATCTCTCTCATAACTGACAATCATCAATGACCACCTCTCACCACCATTGACCATTGCTTCACCTTCCACCATGATTGCTCCCTTTCCCATCAGATCATGGTTAACACACACTCAAATCTTGTTATGACGACCAACAACCTTTAAATTCAAAATCAATGACCTATCTCTCTTGTTTTCGAAGCGGTTTCTCAACCCAACCACTAACTTTCATCAACTGCACAACTGCCATTAACTAACAGATCAATTAGCCACTTGTAAAAAATAAATAGTAGAGAGAGGATCGCGAGAGAGAAGACGAAAAAAATGAAAGAAGGTTAAACTTCAACGGAGCAAATCTACCTTCTTAGAGAACATGAAAGTACATTGCCAACACATATATGAAGAGGATGAAGAAGGCTACTTGATCAAATAGGTTGCACATTGCTCAAGTCACCGAAGAGTCTCCTCCACGCACAACCTTCATGGCTGCGAGTAGCTTCCATGTGCCCCCTTTCTCTCTTATTTCTTGCGGCTTCTCCAACCTATTTTTGGCTCCTTTGAGGTTGATTCCAATCTTAAATAATTTAATTTATTAAAGTTTTTGGGCAATTTGTTAGATATTTGATTTATTATGCATTTTGTTTGTAGGTGTTTATGTGCAAATGATTTGTCAAATATTTGATTTGATTGCATATTTTGTGTGCATAATTAAATTTGCGTAAATGCAATTTGGGTTTAATTTATTTTAGGGGCGGTATGATTGCTGATTCATGAGCAAATATAAATATGTGGTAGTGATAATTTTACGAGGATAATTTTTTTATGGAAATCATTTTTTCTGGTGCTGATATTTAATTTTTGTGTTGTGATAATTTATCTTCTTTCATGGTGAGCGGACTCAAGTTGGGTCAACATTACCCCGCATAGACCCAAATAGTGTGAGTGGCACCCCACTAGTCATGTTAGTCAAAGTGGGTCAAAGCTCTTTTTCACCATCTATACAGGTCCAACACTTGTTTTTAATAATTTTGATGAAATCTTTTATGATTAGAGATTAACATCATGATTTTATAAATATCCCAACTTCGATCAAATCTCCATTATTAGGGATTAATGTCACCATTTTTTATAAAACTTTCAACTTCATGGAATCTCCTACAAAGTAGGGATTAATGTTATGATTTAATAAAAAAGCTCAATTTCAATGAAATCTCCTATAAAATAGAGATTAATGTCATGATTTTAATAAAATTCTTATTTTAAGAAAATATCCTACAAAATAGGGATTAATGTCTTTATATAATATATATATATATATATACAAAATTTCTAACTTAACAAAATCTCCTATTCATAGGGATTAATGTTAAAAAAATATTTGTTAAAATTTAAAAATTGATTAAATTTCCTATTCATAGGAATTAATATCTTAAATTTTTTTGTTCAAATAAATTATTTTTGAAATCTTCAATTTTAGAGATTACATTATTTTTCGACAAGTCTTCTATTTTTAGGGACCAACATCAAATTTTAAGTAAATTGCGAATAAGGTTGGAATTTTATAAATAGAGCTACTTATAAAAACACAAGTAACGGTAACCTTTCAAATGAAAAGATATGAAAAGGGTATTGGTGTTTTTCTCTAAGCATAACTAATACAATATCTCAATATCTAAAGATTAGTTATGGTTTTGAATAACCATAATATTAGATAATAACTTATCTTTCTATTTTTACCTTATTTTTCAAACATAAAATAGAAAAAAAAAACCTTTAATTTTTATGGGTACGTTGCAATGTCTAGTGTCGGGTGCAACAATTCCCTATGGCATGACACACCAATCTCATTACACTATAACACACCAAATTTCTATGAAGCACGTTGCAAACATTAAGTAAGCATAGCATTTCGTTTTCGTTTTCTTATTTCCCTTTGAATTTGAATTGGAACTATTAAGTTTAATCTCATGAATAATTAATTAAGGGAAAACAACAATTTTTTTCTTGGAAAAAGAAATAAATCAACATATATTACAATTTTACCAAATTATTAAAAATATATATAGTATATTTGCTTGTCACACCATATCACTGTTGTGGTCACCTGCAGCCTTCCATAGTAATAGAAATTCCCCAAAGTTGGCATCTGAATGAATGAATATACATTTGGGCGTATATGAATTTACTATATATTGCTCAATGTCTCCATCTTTGATCTTTAAAGGAAAGACAGAGACCAGAGAGAGAGAGAGAGAGAGAGAAGAAATAATTAACAAAATAAGGTACTTAACTTGGGAATTAAGTGATAGCAATAATTAATAAAATAAGGTACTTCACAGGGAAATTCATTAGTAATATGCAGATTTAGAATACTGTTCCTTCTTCAATAGATGGAACAATAACTGCTGTATGCAAATATTTTAGGAGAGAAACATGTGAAAGGAGGTAGATATATTTATGAAATGAAACCTCAGCAAGCATTACTTGCAGAAGAACCTGAACAAGTAACATTTAGGTTTTCCAATAAAAGTTCGCTTTACCTATCTTATGCATATTTCAGGAAACAAATGCATGCACTATATCAAATGAATACCATACAAAATACCTAAACATTCCCTAGACATACCCATGTCTAGGCATCCCAGCTAGAGGGAAGATGGGGGTTTGCAACAAATTGACTACTTGAAAATGGTGATAATGATGATGATGAGGAGGAGGAGGAGTATGCTGACAGTGATGACATGATTGCATCGATAGACTCCAATTGACCGGTTCCCACTTCATGTACTGGATACGGCCCAGATGGGAGACTTGAAAGTCTAGCAAGTGGGTCGTGAACTGTGTTCTGAGATTCAGATGAAGGTGGCATGCGGCAAACATTTTCTTCAATGATCTCAAAAAGTTTTGGCATCATAGACACCATCATAGATTGATTGTCATAAGACATTGTTGCATTAATCGTACTCTGATCATGAGTAACAACTTTCTCTCCAATATAATGCACTGGAATTGCCCCATTGCTCAAACTTTGATGATGATCTTCTTGGTTTTGATCGAGGTGTTGAGGTAGATAAGGCAATGACCACCCTGGGTCAAATGAAGATGAATTATCATTTAGAGGGTGTGGGATTAAGGGAGTTGCAGGTGACAAATGAGGCAAATCAACATTGTAATTATTGGGTTGGTTGAGTTTGAAATCTCCATGGCCAAAACTTTGTAGAATTGAGGTTGGTGAGGGGAGGTAGAGCTGGTGATGATCATGATGATGAGCAGTCAGGATGAGATTAGGGTTTGCATTCAGAGAGAGGAAAGCTTCCTCAGGAACGCTCGAATTGTGGACAATATAATCAGTGAAGGCGGCTAAAGCAGGAACTTGATCATGAGAAATGAGCTTCTTCTTGATACTTGAATTCCAAAAGTTCTTCACCTCATTATCTGTTCTTCCTGGTAGGTGCTTAGCTATCTGTGCCCATCTGTCCAGTAGGAAATAACGAGTTTATAATTGCATGAATAAATGTGAACGACAGGAAAGATATATGATTTTTATACCAGTGGGTAATATACCTGTTGCCTAGAATACTATGGAGTTCGATGATAAGTGCTGCTTCTTGAGGAGAGAAGCTTCCACGTTTTAGGTCAGGTCTTAGATAATTTATCCATCTTAGTCTGCAGCTCTTTCCACATCTCTGCAGACCTGCACCCAAGAATAAGGCAAAGAAAACAACGAATTGAAGAAGAAGAAGAAGAAGAAGAGAATCAAATTAATACAGTTCTAGAATTAATCCAAACACCCAGCTCATGCACCCAAAAAAAACCTCTGCAACGTCTATACTTTAAAGAGAAATCGAAGCATATATAGAAGCTAGGAAATGCAAACATGATCATGAAATAGAAAACAAGACACGGACACCAATTAATGTTATTCAAGAAACAATCTTTTGTGGATGACCAGTATGCTGTGTGCGTGTGTGTGAGAAAGACACGGAAAGATACTATTAATTAAATAAAAACCTGCAAGTTTAGGAACTGAGCTCCAGCAACCATGACCATATGTCGAAATGTAGTTGGCGAGCTTCTCATCTTCCTCAGGCGACCATAGACCTCTCTTAACTTTCTGTTTATTACAGCATGAGTGATGTCCCATCTCTCTATCTCTCTCACACACACTCACTCTAAAAGCAGTATTGCAGCCAATGACAGACCGAAATAAGTCTTGTGTAATGTTTATTTAAAAGCGAAAAGCTAGAGGCAGAGAGAGGAAGGGTTGTTTAGAAAGGAAATGGAGAGGAAAAATGCATGGAGAAATCATAAAAACTGAGAGATAGTGATGAAGAGAGATATCAGAGTGTGAGTTCACTGACTGAGTGGTCTGTGGAAGAATTTAATGTGGAGAGCGGTACCATGGTGGCCCAGTTAGGGTTTGTGGGCAAAAGGCTAAAAGCTGCTGCATCCTCTTGTAAGAGCTGTATGGCTTATAATGGGAGGATCATTCAGGGATGGGCTCTTTCCCCCCACGCGTGTCACACATGCGACGTGGGTGGGTCCCGTTTCCTTGACAGGTCCCACTTTGGATTTATCGACCAGTCAGATAAGATCAATGTTTCAGTATCTGTGGACCTTCCATGCTTGCATGAAATCAATTGACGCCATTATGATTAGAGAGAATCATCTCGCTATTGTGATTGCTTCAAACTACAAAATTCCTTGGTTGTCTCTCTTGCTTACCATTGGATTAGTGAATTAAGATGGAATACACTAATGTTGTTCAAGATTTTTTTAAAAAGATATTTGGTACAACGTTTCGACTAGAATTTTCAAAAGTTTTAAATTTTATTTTAATATTTTTAGATTGTTTTAATATATAAAGTTGTCAAAAATAAATTTTAAAAATAAAAACTATTTTATTTTAATTTATTTTCAAGAAAAAAAACATTTTAAATAATAACTATTACTATTTTAAATAAAAACATAATTGAATAGGTATAACACTCCTTGCAAGAAGAAATGTTTCTATTAGATTTTCTCTTCAATAAGTGCAACCTTAAAAGGTAAAACTCTTTTACCGGAGGTTTGCACTCTTCTCAACTACTAGCTAGCTAGCTAAGCTTAGGTGACAAATTTAATGAACATTTGACTTAGTAGTAACTAAACCATCAAATCAATCCTACCTATACACATGCAGAACAGGAGGTCATAAGCGTGGAATTGAAGTAATCTCCTGTTAGCTAATACTAGATTGCTCGACACTTAATTAATTATAAATCTTTCTCTTCTTCTTCTTCACCTTAACTCAAGACTTTAATTTATTATTTTCTTCTTCAACTTCTTTCAAGGGTTTCCTTGTTTAAAAAAAATATTTATTCTTTAATTTTATAGGTTCCAAAACAAAATTTATTAAATTTTTTATCAAAGAACCATCTCAACCTAAAAACTTAAATTATTAGGTGAGGTTTCGGGATATGATTTATATTATTCTCTAACGCACCCCCTCAAGTGAAAGTTCTTTAAGCTTGAAACTTGCACACGCTCATATTTTCTTTGTGCTTAATTTTTATTAAATAAATGGGGATGGTGAGATTCGAACTCGAGATCACTTGGTCATCAAGACTCTGATACCATGTCAAAGAATCATTTCAACCTAAAAGCTTAAGCTATTAGGTGAGGTTCCAAAATATAATTTATATTATTCTCTAATATTTTTTAAATGCATCAAACCAATTTAAGATATATATTTTTAAGATCATCCAGAAAACAACTTAAAATAAATTATATCAAAAATATCTTATCATAAAAAAAAATCCAATACATAATTCTACCCTGGATTTAACTTTGATATCATTTCTACACACAAGCTTGTTCCATGATTGTATATTTGATTTTTTTTTTTTGTTGAAGTACGACTTAAATTCTAATATTTAGATTTTTCATAATTATAATGTAACTAGGAATGATTATGTACTACATTTGTCTTTTGAGTCTCCCAATAACCCAAAAAGTAAACTTCATTATTATTGCTTATCTCACTCGGTAAAAAACTTTTTTTTGTTCTCTTTTAACTTTTATATACATTTTTCTCCGTATAGTTTGTTTTTTTTTTAAGATTGGATGCATAAGTCACTTCCTTGCATAGAAAAGGTGTCAATACACACAAGCAATTATTGAAACCAAACTTTTTCTGCGAGCTAGAATTTTGCGCAAGTTGATTTGAATTGAAGTTAGATTAAACATACATAAAAATTTTATTTATAAATTAAGAAACACACACATAAACACAAGGAATCCCATTGGGACAAAAGAAATTCCGACATGACATGACTATTGATTCTCATCATTATTTATTTGACTTGGTCGATAGAATAATGTTGTTGTTTATGTACCAAAAGTTTTCATGATTAAACAAAGAATGCATAACTATTTTGAGAAATGATATCAGGCCCGCATGTTCTTCCTAAATCCAGCAACTATGTATCCATGGCACATAAATAATATCCATACTTTCGTTTTCAATTAAAAGCTTGTAAAAAACAAACAAAACCAATGCCAAATACACTTCATAGCATACATACTATATGATCGTGTAAAGTTTCCAAAATCATTATTTATGTTACTGTTTAGACTATATATCTTCATTTAACATAGGAAACCTTAAGGCTTCTTTCATTGACCCAGTTACCACAAATGTGTGGCAATTTATTTCTTTTTCGCTCTTTTTATATGCTCAAATTAAATTGATTAATTTGTCTAAGTAGGGTATATGCTCCTCTCCTTCATCACCGGGACTAAACTTTAGGTCAGAGTATGGGCGGAACTACATGCAGAATATGCCCCTTCAAAGGTTTTTTTTTTTTTAAAAAAATAAAATTCTTAAAGATGCTTCTTGTTTATAAAATATTTTATTTGATCCTTTTTAATTTTTTAACTTGCACATATATCCTGCTCTTTATAAATAGGAAACAAATGAGTTTAGGCATGCTATTTACTTTCAAGTAAAGATTTGATTGAGTAGTGCTTTCAACTATTATAACCCATTTTTTGATTTTTTTTAAATAAAAATAAAAAATATCAGAACAATTAAAAAATATTAGGGATAAACAAGAAATAAAAGGGACCAAAATGTTGGACGATCAAATATTATAATAGAAGATCATGCAAATGAGAAGAAAAATAGTGCTTCAAACAAGATTGGAAAAAAAAAATATAGAGAGAGATCCTCATTCAACAAAAAAATAATGTAAAAATCATCATGTTTTGATTTTTTCTACTCTAATAGGAACCTAACCACATATATAAATAGGGGATAGATTAGCCAACCCTACCCTAATAAAACATATTAGACATTGAAAAATCATATAGGAGAAAAACCCTAAAAAATAAACAGGCATAAACTAAAACAAAAAAACAAAACCCACCCATCCTTTAAAAAGAAAAAACCTAGTTACCAGCCGCCACCAGAAAGTCATTAGGTCATTCTCATCGTGAATCACCCAACACCATTACAAACTATCCATTAGTCAATCATCTCTCAACTCTTAACCACAATAACCTTGATCCCTTCTTGCTTTAGTAGCCAATCGCAAATAAGCACTAGCAACAACAATCGTAACAACTTTATCCACGCTAATTTACTCATAACAATCACTGTCTTTTAAAATTTTAGTAGCAACCATCACCGATCCATAAAGACCAACCAAGCCTATAACCATCACCAAATTGAACCGGTAGGAGCATCATGCTTCCCTTCATCTTCTTTTCTTTGTCTGATTGAATCAAGTTAGAGATTACAACAAATTTCCATTCCAAGAATCGATTTATTTGTTGTTTGTTTTAAAGGAATAGTGTCAACATGTGGAGTACACATGCCGCCATTACCTAGCTCATCCCACATACCAGTGCATGACAGCCACATGCCACCCCCTTTACGGACTATTTCTAGTAGTCTCTAGTTGATTTAGTAGCTTTCATAGGTCATTCTTGAACCCCAACACATTGATTTATCTACTTTGAATGATTTGTAATGTGTTATTAATTTTTATATGAATGGTGACAGAACGTTTAAAATGTTGGGGTCTGTAGCGTTGCATGGCAAGCTCGGGGGTATGAAACCATTGAGGACTTACTTTTTGGGGTGGAAAAAAGTTAGGAATCAATACTCGTGTATGAGTTAAGAGGAAGGGAATAAAATGACTTATCTAAGATATAACAATTTGATCATGGTATGATGAATATGTATTTGTTTATTTGTTTGGTGTGAATAATTCACTTTTATTTTCTTGTTTTTTTATTATTTAAGCACTGTTTGTTTTTGCAGTGCAAAAACATTTTTGCAAAAAAAATGATTTTTTTTAGATTGTTTTAATGTGTTGATGTCAAAAATAAATTTTAAAAAATAAAAAATAAATCATTATTTAATGCATTTCCAAGCAAAAAAAATATTTTAAAAAGCAATTACTACCACAATGCCAAAGTGGCTCTTAGTCTGATTTGTATATCCCTCGTAACTTAAAATCAACATAGAAATTGTAAGTCCTGATTAGATTTTTTCTTGGATATCACAATAATGGTAAACGGATTCTTGTATGTAAATATTGATGTTAGTGTATATATTTTTTTATTCTTGATTTTTTTGATGATTTGTATTTTTCTTATAATTCAAAATCGACTAAAAAATTATAAATCTCAATTAGGTCTTTCTTGGATGTTGCATTAAAGGTAAGGAAATTTATATCCATTATTGGTGTGCATGCATTTGTTTTCTTGTTTATGGCCTGTTTATGATATGGTTAAATTTTGGTTGGATCAACATGATCCTACGTAGACTCTTCGAGTATTAGTGGTGACCAAAAGAGGCATGTCAACGCATAATTTTTCATCTATCATCCTTTCATATCCAATATCCATACTTTAAAAGTGACGATTAAGCATTGTTGTTGGGTCTAGATCCTAAATCATTATTTTAAGTTTTAGTAGTTTTTTACCTTTAATAATAAAAGCACATATATTAGTTTAAGAAAATTCTTAGCATATAAGTGCAATAGATACATTTTTATCATTAAAAACAAACATAAAGAAACTTAAGAATGATGTTTTAGGATGATTTTAATCTTTCCTTTATCATAATTAGTTCCTTACCTAGAACTTTCAAAAACCAGTTATGGTTTTTAGTTACCATTAAATCAATTGACAACTATTTTTTAATTTATTTTTATATAATCAACTCGCTAAGATGTCCCCTACGATAAAAGGGCGATTCCACTAGGAATCCTTGTATAGGGCTAAGCTTTGTTTATTTTTTTTTTCAATGATAAGCTATTTAGTGTACTTTGATACATGTTCTAAATGTTTTTGTTATGCTTTGCCTACTTCCTGAAAGCTCCCCTTCCTTTCTTGGTACTACCACCTTACCAATAAGCAAGGTTTACACATACTATAGATCATAATAGAGAAAATATTGTGAATTAAAAGCCATAGAAAAAGTCAAAGGGTGGAAAATTCTCACTAATTGAAGAGCGTTTAAGCAAAATTGAGGGCATAGATCCATATAATTTTATGAAGGCATCTAAAATGTGCTTGGCACTAATCATCCCACTTAAGGATTTATTATAGCAAGATGATGGAAGTAATCAAGGATGACAAGCTTTTTTTCTATTTCTTACATGAAAGCCTGAATGGTGTAATCTTGATTTGTTATATAAGCCTAAATGGAAATAAGATTAAGAAGTGGGCATATCTAGTTGAAATATTCATGCATGAGTATAAGTTTAACATGGAAATGACCTCAAACGGTTTTGACCTACAAAGTGTGAAGAATGAAAAAATGAGTCAGCCAAAGAATACGTTATAAAGTGGTGTGAAATGGTAGCACAAATTCTCCCTTCTTTATTAGAGAAAGAGTTCATCTTTATTTTTATTGGCACCTTCAATCTCCTTACTTTAAATACTTTATTCGTACAACTCATTTTATAGTTGTGATGACTGTAGCATAAAGGATTGAACAAGTTTTTAAATTAGGAAGGATCATAAATTCATCAGTGAGGCTTGGTGCTATACTAAATGATATATCATAAAATAGCCCTTAAATTAGAAATCTTAACTATGAAGACTTTAATTTTTTTTGCTTTAACATCTTGTCCAATCATCTCAATATTATCAAGTGTTATAGCATCAATAACTTCTAAAATGCTATTAGATCGATATACCTTTTATGCTCAACATTGTTTATAACATCTTTTGAATACATGACACATTACTCCAATTCCAACAACTCATATATAGCCACCATATCTAAGGTGGTATAATTCAAATACTAAATTTGAATATCATAATGAGGTTACATTTAATTAAAAATTATAAAAATTTCAAGTATCAAGTTTGAAAATTGGTAAGCAGGGGTTATGTTATGCTTATGAAGACTAGTGGTACATACCATATCATCATCAATTTTTTGTTGACATAATTATTTATTGATAAGGATAATGGAAGACATACCTAATAGTGATACCAAATCATAAATCTTTGAATGAAAAAGCTAACAAAAAGATAGAATGAGTGTTGTGTTGTCAACCCATTTTTATTACTAAAAATTATGAATGAGGTCATTAAAACCTTGATTATTGTTTTGAAATCAAGATATGTTTATTCAAAAGTAACACATAAAATTGATTCAAAATTGATCAAATTTCAAGACATCTCACACAAATACTAGGGGGATCCTTCTTTTTTAATCACAAATCTCATTTTCTACTCTCGATATACCTTAAAAGGTAGAGTCCAACCTATGTCTCTTTTTATAATCCTAAAGTGTCTTTTTCACCCTCAATAAATCTTAAAAGGGTAAAGTCTTGTTTCAAACCCTTTTTCTAAACTCTATAATACTTTTTTGCTCCTAACAAACCTTAAAACGAAAACTTTTACTCAAAAGAAGCCCAAAATGAAATCAAATGATTTGATGAAGTAAATGATGATGAATAATTTGCATTCAAGTCATGATCCTATCCCCCTTTTTTTTCCCTCTAATGTTAACTGTATGGTTTTCCTAATTAATGATAATTTTTAAATAAAGTTAAGATTTATTAATATGAATAGATTTGAATTTGATATCAAGGAGAGCCATATTTAATCTATCCTTCACAAAAAATATATAGCCATTGCCATCCTCTTTTGAGCCTAAAATATTTCTTAGGTAATAACCCAAACTAGATCACCCCCTCACACTGGAAGCGGGCTTTGAAACTTTTTAGATGATTAATGAAATTCTCCAAATAGAAAAAAAAATATAAAAGGGATGAAAAGTGTTAATACAAAAAAAAAAAGGATAAAAAGCTTTTCAAGGCTTATCTAATAATGATGCACAATCTAAATTTGAAGATAATGGAACTTAGAGGTTTGAGATTGCAAGTCAGATCAATTACTGAGTTATCAAAATCAAGAAAGCAAGCCTAAAAGATCTCTACATATAAACACATGAACTTTTGAGCCTAATGCATGTCTCATTCTTTCAAAAAACATGAACTTCGGAGCCTTATTTATATCTTATTTTTTTCAAAAACATGAACTTTGAACCTGCAAATGCTTTTAAAAGCTATTTTTAATATTAAAAAAAATTTGATGTTAATATAAAAAATCTTTAACCAAAGTCATGACTCGTTTGTGTGCTATATATTATTATTTATAACATAAAATCATGGGTTCTTATTAATAAATAGGAAATCAATACAACATGATGAAGTCTCTTTCCTTTAAAAGTTCAAAATCTTTTTGGGAACTAAACTTTTCTTTTTAAAAATAACTCTTCATCAATTTAGGCTATTTGTTTTCAGCTAAAAAAAAGATATTTAATGACCTAAACTTTTAAATGTAATTTTCACCGATTCAAAAGTCATGGAAATGAAAATTAGGGTAATTGTTTTTACCCATATTATCATAAGGGCAATCTCCAGCTCACCATTCCTCAATTTTATCAAGTATGATATATATATATATATATATATATATATATATATATATATAAAGGAGTAATTTGTATAAAAAGAGAAAACTATACAAAGATACAAGAGGCATACCTCAAGAAGTACAAAGACTCGTTACCCATAGTTTATAGACCTCATGCAATAGGTACAAAACAAATCAAAGAAAAAATTAAATGGTCCAAGACCTAAACTACCTAAACAATAGTTAGGCATCGGGTCGACCAATTCCTATAAACTTTAAAATCAATCAACCTGTTATACAAGTTGAAACCTAGAAAAACAAAAAACCTAAAAACTGATTGACTAACTTCTGGAAGAGCCGAGAACCGATTGATTGATTCTACAAAAAAGCATAAATGCGAACTGGAGCTTGAAGGAAACCATGAGTAGTGGTACCTCATGATACTAGAATGCTCCATATGGACTTGAGGGCAGCTAAGATCAGATAATATAGCGCAAGCTAAATCAACCTAGATCAGATGAACTAAAAAACCTCCTTACTAACATCATGGTGAGGTTTTATATAACAATGTCCTCTCAGCCATGATTTACATCATCTGGTGTAAGAGGAATAACTAGTTATCTAATACCGCCTCCATTAATATTTTTCGTATTAGATAGTGCACAATTAATAAAATCCTAAACCCTAATAAAACCTATATAAAATATTGATGACAATATGTATTAATTAATTACGTAAACTTAAAAAATTTGCAAATATTGGTTTAAGTCAAACTTATTCAATCTATTTTAATAGTACTCTTAATTTATTATAAATTATTTATATAAATTAAAATTTATATACATTTACCGAAATGTTCAAACTCAACAATAAAATTGACAAAATATAAAATAGACCCATTAAATAAGTCATTATTTATTTCATAAAAAAACACCTAAGTCACAAATTCAAAATAAATTTCATCAATTTACAAACAAATATAATTTTATAAAATCTCAAACAAACTCTAACATGCACAAATCATACATTCATACAACAAATTTCTATGGGAAAAAGCTATTAAATCAAGTAAATAGTCAAACAAAATACATATACTACGAAACAATACAATAAAAATTAACATTTTAAAATTGAGTTCAAATAAAAAACGGCTTGTTTTGCTTACTTGAAGTGGAGAATCCTCAATAAAATTTGAATCAGAAAAGAGATGCTGACAAATTGAGTGTCGGGGTTGTCAGATTTGTAATGGAAAATTGATTTGTGATAAAATTAGGGGGGTGTACTATTTGTTGTAAAGAAAAAAGAAAGAAGAAGAAGAAATAGGGGAAAAAGGGAGGAGGGTCGCTCCTTAGGTCATATATTAAATATTACAAACGAATTTACCAATAAATTTCACCAACTGATTAATTCCATCGATAATTATGTTTGTAAAAATGACACATCTTCAAACTTTTTAGCTTTTTTTTTAATTTCTTCTTTTCCTACCTATCAATATTCTATATAGGTTTGATATAAGTAATGAATAATTTTTCATGGATTTATCGAGATTCACCCGAAGGGTTGCGTAGGATGGATTATTGTAATAGGGTTGAGGGTTTTATTACTTGCGCACTATCTAATCTAAAAAATATTAGAGGAGGCGATATTAGATGTCCATATAAGAGGCGTAAAAATAAAAAAGTTTCTCAATCCAAATATTATAACGATGCATTTTCAACATAAATGGTTCATGAAGAAATACTTATGTTGGTTTGTAAGACTATGTAAGAAAAGATGGCTGGGTCAACTTCTAGTTCTAGCAACGTGCATAGCGTTGTAGATGACAACAATAATCCTCATAGAAAAATGGTTATGGATGTAATAAGAATAAATCAGAGTTATGCCAGTAAATGTTCAATCAAAGATGAAGAATCTAATGTAGACGCGACCATATTCTGTTATCTTTTGAAAGATTCCGATGAACTATTATAAGACGAGTGCATAAATCAGATTAAATTATCGATTATCCTATAAGTGTTCACCATCAAGTCAGATTATGGGTTAAGTGAGGCCGGTTACGAAAAAATGTCAAATGGGTGAGAAGCATTTTACATGAAGGGAATAAGATAAAAGAGAACTTATATATTGTTAAATCCATAATGAAACCTCTCGGTCTAGGATACTAGAAAATTGATATTTGTCCGAACTTCTACATGTTGTACTACCTTGAAAATGTAGAGTTGATGAAGTGCAAAACATGTGGGCATGCTCGTTATAAATCCAAAACTAGAAGGGGAAGGACTCTTGTTGCATATAGAAAACTTAGATTTCTCAATCACACATATACTGTAAAGGTTATTCATGTCTCCAAAGACTACTAAGCACGTGACATGGCGTCATTCACATGATGCGGTGGATGGAGTGATGATGTATGCTTCCAATTTTGAAGCTTGAAAACATTCTAATAGGATGCATCCTTAGTTTTTAGTGGAATCAAGGAACATATATCTTGGGTTATGTACAAACAAATTCAATCCACTTGGATCATTTACTACTCCTTATTCTTGTTTGTCGATGATACTCATTATTTACGTACCACTAAGGATGTATATAAGGTCGGAGCTCATGTTTTTATCTACAATCATACCCGGTTCTAATAGTCCTGGTTAGAATATAAATATTTGTCTTCGACCGTTGATTGAGGACTTAAAGTAGTTGTGGTCATCTGGGACTTTAACTTATGATGTATCGAAGAAATAAAATTTTTAAATATAGACAGTTTTGATGTAGACTATTAATAAAAATTTTTATGTATGAAATGGTTTCTGGTTGGAGCATACATGAAAAATTAGCATGTATATACTATATGAAAAATAACAAGGCCTTCATGTTAACAAATGGTGGTAAAGTGTCTTTTTATTGCCACCGATGGTTCTTGCCAAAGGATCACAAGTACATAAAACACTTCTTTTTTTTTTAGTGTTGAAAGGGATGTTGCACTGTCACTACTATTGGGTGAGGAATTGTATGACGTGGTGTTAGTATAATGACATTGTGTTTGGTTTTCAATCCGGTAAGCAAAAGTTTCATGGTTTTGGTTTGACCCACAATTAGGTAAAATGAAGTATTTTCTAGGAGCTTTCTTATTAGAAGATAAATCACCTCCGCCGCCATAACCTTGTTGTCATACACATTGAAAAGAACGTGTTTGAAAATATTTTTAACACAATTATAGACGTGAAAGGAAAGACAAAGAAGAACATGAAGGCTAGAATGGATATACTTTTGTTTTGTCACCATAAAAATACAAAGTTGGTTAATGATGGGTCACAATTCACAAAGTCCAAAGTTAGCTTTAGCTTAAACAAGAATGCATAGTTATTTGTTTACCATTGGTTTAAGAGTCTACTTTTTTCTAATGGACTTGCTTCAAACATATCTAGATTGGTGAATTTGGAGGTTGCAGATTATATGGAATGAAAAGTCATGACTGTTACATATTTATACAAACACTCATTCCATTAGGTTATCAGGATTTATTGTCAAAAGGAATATGAGATGCAATCACGGAGATCAGTCTCTTCTTTAGAGATATATGCTCCAACAAGTTGCAGACGATTCTGATTAATGTGCATGATACAAATGAGTAATTAAATTAACTTTAATGTAATGACAATGACATGAATTTATTATTATATGATAACAAAACATTTATTTTTTGTGATTTTATTATTATACATAAAAATAGTGTTATTATATTGTTTGTGCTGCTATGATTTTAAATATTTATAAGATGGATAGATGAGAAATATAAATACAATTGGGTCACAAAAATTGTTTTATTCCGATAAAATTATCGACGGGCTTTAAAATACCAATAGATACACCAACGGATTAAGCCTATGAATATATTCCAAAGAGATTTGGAACTGTTCACTTCTCAATGGCATTGTTCATTGCGTTAATTACATATGAACACACTGGCGATTAAATTTTGTCGGTATTTTCCTACAAGATTTAGAATTGTTGTGTTCATTACATACGACATCATCAATGGTTAAATATCTATTGATATTTTTTTGAGAGCTTTGGAACTGTTCACTTCTCAATGGAACTGTTCATTACGTTTATTACATACAACAACACCGACATATTAAGTCTGTAGGTATTTTTCTAAGATATTTGAAATTGTTCGCTTTTTAATGGCACTGTTAATTATTGTTCATTATAGACGAAATCATCGATGGACTTAAAAGTCATCAGTGATATTTAGGGGGGTTTTGAATATTTTTTATTAAATTGAAAATTTCAATTAAATGTAATAGACGGAAACACCAATGGAAATGTTTAAAATATTAATATTTAATTCTCCATCGATAAAACTATTGGTAAACAAATCCTAAATTAAAAGACCAAAATCCCTAATTGCATAAGAGACAAACATTTCCTTTTCTTCTTCTCTCTTCTTTTTTTATAAAAAAAACATATATTTCTTTCTCTTCTTTCTCTCTTTACTCCTTCTCTTCTCTTCTCCTCCACGCGTGCCAGGTATGTCATTCTCTTCTCTTCTTCTTTTTTTGTTCTCATTTTTACCTTTTTTTTTTGTTAATAACATCTCTTTCTTCTTAATTTTTTTTGTTATTTGTTCTTTTTTTCTCTTCTCAACTTCACTCACAAAGAAATTAAGTTAAGATTTTTATTTTTCCTTCTCTTTTTTTTTTGTGTTTCTTTTTTTCCATTATATTTTTTTAAAAAAAAATTATGTTCTTAATAATTGTTGGAATGTTGTTGGAATTGTTTTTCATATGAGAACAATTTTCGGTATTGCTTAGAAGTTTAGCATGATTATAATTGATTAAAAACTACATAATAAGAGTTTCCAAACAACTTCAAAGCTTCTATACTGATGTGTACCTTTTAATCAAGTGGTTAAGCAACCTCCAACGAAATAGATAACAACCCAGAAAGCCAAAAATCAAGTTTTATAGAACCTTCACCCAGAGGTATTCCTATACCTAAAAACCAAAGGTATTGAAAAAATATTTAGACCCAGAGATAACCTTGTATCTAAGAACCCTAAGTATGCAAACAACACCACGAAGTTAGTTAATCTTCGATAAGTCACTATACGATCCCTGTCCCTACAAAAAAAGGTTGTTTTGCCATAAACAAACAAAACAAAAACTCATATTTATTCTCTAACTTATTGCTGAAATTTTCAGCTAAAAACACATAATAAAGTCTTCCCTAACTAAACCTAATGGATCCATTTTGGGTTGCGAGCTAATGAGCCTAAACAACTAATTAACTAATTATAAGTCCAATGTCTAATGGGCCAAAACAAACCCAAATTTAAAATAATTATTCAACTTTAAAGAAATAAATAAAATAGGATAATAAAAAAATCTTCATGCCAAAATTACTCCATGTAGCTTGAATCTCTAATTTTCACACATTCTTGGCAGATTTTTTATCCTTCCTTCAAACACGTTATTCTCTCTCATCTAGATGCATTACTGGGCCTACCAAATATGGTTAGAAATATTGATATGTCTAGTTTCTAGCCCAACTTGAATCGTAAAAAACTTTCACCTTTTAGTTCTAGATATGCTCCAGACAGTACACAAAGGTTTAGTATGATAAATTTGACAAGATTTGTCTAGTAACTTTAAGCCTCTGAAATAATCTTTTCTCAAACTCCATTTGACCTAAAAGTTTACCAAAATATACTTTCATGTGTCTAGTATCTCCCTATAAAATATTTTGTTCTAATGTATAGTTTGGGAGATATGTCTGATCTCACAAATTTAGATTTGACTTGATTTGTATTGTCTACTCATATTTGGAAGTCAAGAGACTCAAGACCACCAAAATCCCTTTAGAAGCCAACTACCTATAAATTTGAAACCCAAAACCTTTGTTTACTCTTGTAACTGCTGCATAATTAAAAAAATAAAAAAGTGTCATCAAGAAGCAGCAACTATAATTGGGGTTATGAATGTAATGAAATAACATTTTTTCGTTGTTTTTGTCATTGATGATAGATTTGAGAACTCAAGAGAGAAACAAGCTTAAAGTTTCTCTTTTGTCTACTATAGTGATACGTGGTCTTAGAGCTTTGATTCTAGGGCTAAGGCAATCTCTTACTTTATTTATGATATTATTAAATAGTACCAGTTAAAGTTTTAGAGTCCACCAATAAGAAAAAATGGCAAAATGGACAACACATTCCAATTTGAACAGTATAAGGAATATGATTGATTTTAAATATTATTAGTTAATAATATTCTATTATAAAACATTAATAAATTTAAATATTCTTAGTTAATAATCATATATTCATAATTATTAGTTCAATTTCAATTACAAGTTAAAATTATAAATTTAGATTGATTTTTATAGGATATACAATATAATATTATTATGATAATAATTGTATATATTAAAAAAATAAAAAAAATCTTTGCTATTTATAAAGTAAAATTCTATTTATAAAGTAAAATTCTTGTTGAAAAGTAAAGAATCAATAATTAGGTTTCCTTTATAATAAATATATATTAATAAAAAATAAAAAAATTAATCGAAAAATGACTAAAACAAAATGTTCATTAGCAATTCCTTAAATGACCAAAATTCCTAGCAATTGCTTAACTTGGTGTGGTAAAATAGAATGTTCATGCATGTATTGTAACGATATTTTATATTTTGCATTTTCTTCAATTCAACACTTTAAGAATTTAAATAAAATCAACTGGTTGGTGGCAATTTAATTTAAATACATGATTATTTATAGGTAAACAAATTTTGGATAGTCTCCTATATAGAAAATGTGATGTCAATTTAAAAAATAAATAAATAACTTTTATGGTATCTTAATCCTGTAATTTATGTAGATGCTTAGGAAAAAGTCAATAGTTATTCTAACAACCATGAGTCGTTTAGTGTCAATCATGAACGAGCACCTTAGTCACAAGTATCCACTCTCGATGTAGGTTCATCTAGTGCGATGCCGCCATACCGAGGAGAGGTCCATTCAGAATGAGATCCATTCAGAACGAGATTCATTTCATTGTAAGTTTGTTTTCTTTTCATGCACTACTAACAAATAAAAAACATGTTAATAATTTTTGAAAAATAAAGTTCAATTAATGAATGCAATTTCAGGTTTACAAATATTGAGGTTGCCCGAACGAAAACATCAATGTTAAAATCATCGATGTAAGTGTCAATGTTTCAATGGAGTCAAGTTTTCAAAAATCCTGAATGGAAACCCGTAATTGATGAATAGTTTAAGAGATTTAAGGTTAGTATTAACTTTAAAAAAATTATTATGTTAATTTGGTTAATTGATTAATATTAATGAAAATATTATTTTACAAATTTGAACTACAAGAAAAAAATTTATTGGGATAAAGCTTGTTGCTAAGAGGGTTTGGGAGAATCACACGATGACTAGGTAAGACTGAAATCAAGATTTTTTTTAATCCTAATGTTAAATTTTTATTTTTCATATATTAATAAGTAATTCATTTATACTATATAGGTTGTGTGATTTGTGGTATGAGACTCAAAAGAAAGTAAAAAAAATATGTGAAAGAAATAGAACTTCCAAGCTGGAAGGACGTGGTATTTTGGAAGGATTTCAGACCTCCATACATCTTGAAGGTTGTATTGGTGGAATATATTCAACAAGTGATGTTCGGGCATTTGGTGCAACAGTCATAATTTGGTATGGAGAACTGGAACCAACATATTCACGATTCCATTACCACGCACATTGGCAAATCCATTTCGTTTGTTTCGCATGCGAAGCAGATGACTATTCTTTTTTTATCACATCCATTTTTAGAATTTGTTGTTTTATATGAATATTTTTAACCAACACTAGTTTTCTCTTGCAAGCTACGATTCTTGGACACAAACTAAGACTAATGGAGCCTTTTGTAGAAATGCACATGTGGAATGCGGATCGCCGGAAGGGGTGCATCCGCTCGTGGATAATCGAGCTCAGCATTTTGTAGTATGTTGGATTTCAAAAATTTCTTTTCTTGAGTTATTATTATTTTTATTTTGCTAACTTTTGTTAGAATACATATAACACTTGGTTAAAGAAGAGATACAAGGATGATCTTTTGACCCATCCAAAACTCGATCCGGATTTGTGGTTGGTGACAGAATCATCTGGTGTACCTAATAAAAATCAGGTGTGTGATAACTCAAATACTATAGTCGAGGAAATGCAGACGACCCGAAGTGTTTCAACCATTAGAAGCTCGTAATTGGTTCTGAACACCCAAACTTTAGAGTTCGAGTCGGTTTTAGTCCAACAAGTTGAAGCTTGGACGACCCATCTTGCTGCTGAGACAGAATGACTAAGTGTTGAGACAATCAAACTCTATTGATTGTATATGGAGCTGAAATCACAGATGGGTGGTGCATGTCCTCTTCTTATTGGCCTCATGGTCCCGGCAAAGACCTGCCTCCTCTTCCTCCTCCATCCTCTATATTTTAGTTTATAAATTTATAAATGTGTAATAAATCTTTGATTTTTATATTAATTTAATTTCTTTTAATTATTTTCTACTTTAGTTTAATAGATTAAAAAAATGTATTTAAACCATTACTAACGGTCTTACCGACGTATTAAATTCATCGGTATATTCCAAATAGTTGAAAAATAATTACTACAAATGCCACTGTGTCACTGTTTAATCACCGACAATGTCATTCCGTTGGTAATATTAAAAAAAATAACCAATGGAATTATATATGGTTTTTTTATCAATGATATGTTATATTCACCGATGAAATAAAAAAATCACCGATAAAATTACATATGGTGTTTTTATCGGTGATATGTCATATTGAGAGATGAAAATATTGATGGATTAAAGCGCATAATTTTTTTTATTTGCGTGTTTTTTCCATCTGTAAATCCATTAATAATTTCATTACCGACAAACTTATCAACAAACTATAAATCAGCGACGATATATTTTTTGACAAAGTATTTCTATGTATAAACTTGTTGGTAAAAGTCGTGTCGATCAATGGACTTAGGGTAAAATACAGACAAAATATCCTCTCTAGAAATTGAAAAATGTGGTAGTGATTATTCTAATGTCTAAATTAATAAAAAGAATTATGTGAGTACTTGTACATGCATGATACATGATACCTTCAATTTGCCCTCACTATAAACGAAAAAAAAAAGGGGATTTTGTCAAACTCAATGTTGGGATATGACTGTAATGTGAATACGTTTTCTCTTGAAGAATTTTGGCTTTAGAATTCATAGCAGTTTACGTCATTTCAATGTCCATACTGCTCCCGAGGTTTTATTAATTATCGTCAATTTATTACTTTTATTTTCTTATAAATATAAAGATATTTCCTAAATGAGGTGTTTCTTTCTAAGTTATGTCCTTGTCTTCTTGTGATGAAATGCTATCATGGGTGGGAAAGCTTCAGTATTATAAATGATCAATTTTTTTTTGTCCTCCTAGAGTAGAGAGCAAACTAATTTACCATCTTATAGCTAGTATGCAAAATCATGGCAGTCTTTCAAGCCTCTCAACAATTGTATTTCTTACGAACTCTTTGATAATACTTATCTACACTTGGTTAACTAAACTTGGAAATTAATGGAGTAAAAACTAGGAGTAGAATGCAATATTTATGTAGGCCTCGTATGACATCATCATAAATGAGAGTATTGCTGTAAATTAAATAAAGCACAGACGTCAATTGTTGTTTTTGATTCCATTTCGTGGGAGTGGCCACAAAGTAGTAAAACTTGGATTGCATAATTTCAAGAGAAATAAAGCAATGCTTTTTCCTGAGGTGCAAGCAGTTTGCCAAGCATCTAGGTTACATATTATTCTTGCTTCTGAAAGAAAAAGTAGGAGTTTGAATGCTTGTGATGGAAGAAATAAAACCAAACAAGATTCTTGATTTATTGTTGCACATGCAACAATTAATAACGCCAATCACTTTTGCTTTATTTGTTGAGCCATCAAAGGACACTAGCTGTGGGTGATTTTTGTTTTTTCCAAGCTTATTGAGGAGTCAAAACAAGTACTTGCAAGCATGGCTAGGTAATCCCTTGTCCTCTCTTGAGATGAGATTGGTTTTGGTATGGGTCGTTTTCAGTCAAATTTCCTAGGGAATATATATTTTTATATATATATATTTGTTTCTCACTTTTCATTTCAGATTAGACAGGCATTGCCAACCTTTTTAATGGAGGGGGGAAAAGGGCATCATAATCCCTTTCAAACAACAATCACCCCGAAATCAAGGAAAAAGAAGGAGAAAGAGACCGGCTCGCCGGAGTAATTAGAAACTCACATAAGATGGTATATTTCAATATTGATTTACTCCCATAGGCAACAATCCATCCTTAGAGGTCCTATTCGAGAGAAGAAAAAAATAAAAATCTCCCATTATATATATATATATAGATTTAATCTTCTCCAAAAATTGCCAAGATCAATGCTAAGGTACTAATTCCTTCCTACATATAAAGTTAATCATCAAAACCATACTCTGCTATTGATTCATAAGTAACATCTATGTAAACTGAAATAAATTATTTCAGAAATAAAATACATACAATGTCAAAAAGAAGATTTCTTAACACTATTAAAAGGAAATCCTTTCTTTAATTTATGCATGTCCGAATTCTTCGAGGTTAGGTGAAGTATTCTATTTGGCATAAAAGAGTCAAACATGTATTAGCACTCAATTTTTGCAGGAAAGCTGCGGGAGCATGCAATAAGAGTAGAAAATCAAGACATGTAAACCGATCTTTTCCAAGAAATTCATCATGGCTGTCAATTCGAGAGGTATATCGATCCTATTTACTGCTGGCACTCAATTAATTGTTGTGAAGATGATGGAGCACTTAACTTTTTGGGAAGTTGATGGAAAAGTTTTCAATCTGTACATGTTAATGAAAGGAAGGACAATGCATATTCCCAATTAATAGATCAACTTTTGACCTTTTTCCATTTGCCAAGCAATCCTCCCAATTAGATGGCCATGCGCGCGGGAGGCATATAATTGAGATTATTACAGTATTCTTGTTTTTAATGATGGAAAAAGAAAAGGAGATGAAAACTTTTAACCAATACATGGAAAAGGTAATGAAACAAACCACAATATTCTCAAATTAAAGGACGATGAGCATTGAAGACAATAACCAATCCAAAATTAATTAAGACCCCACTTGACCCACATTGCCCTTCCTTCTCTTCGTGGCAACCCCCATGAAAGAAAGTCCACATGCTTACTCAAATATATAGAAAGCTTCCCCCACCCCTTTTTCTTCACTTTCCCTCACCTGAAGATCCCATCAAATTGACGACGCCCAAGAAGATTTACAACTTCATGGTAAAATCCTGATTTCCCCCCTTTGTAAGTTCCTATTACCACATGGGAAGCTTGTTAACTGATCATCTTCACCTTGTGCCATTGTGACCACGTTAGACATGTCCTAGAGAGAAGTCAAACTTTAACGGATCAGAGATACTGTCCAAAACTTCTCAAAATATGTTGCTAATTTGATATTGACCCATCAACTAGTTCATTAAATGTTGTCTTTTTTCAACCATGATTTACTTTTACTATCATTTTTTTCCTTCTCTTCTTTGAAATACGTATGAATTTTGTTCGATCAACTCCTTCACAATACGTCAGGTGAGGTCGGGATGGTGATATTTTGTGGCCCTTTCATGGCATGAATGATGAGTACAGGGACCATAATTAATATTTGTGTTATTACATTAATTCATGTTGACCCTATAATTACCAGTTTTTTTTTAAAAAAAATTATGATAGTATTAATCATCTTAAGCATAATCATTCATGTAGTAGAGTCAAGTGACTAGCTAACAATAAAACTTAATCATTGCAGCCACAAAAATTGAAATTCTCACTTCTGTGTTTGTCCACTGGTTCTGGGTATCATCTAATCTTTTAATTGTTAAGCTGTAAATGTATTATTGGCTTGCCATGATGTTATAAATATGAATTCTATTTGAGCTTACTTTAACTAATCTAGGGACCAAAGACTAGACTGAAAGATGGAGTCTAAGTGGTAATATTAGTCAAAAGTAGGGTTAGTGGTCCTGAACAAGGGTCTTGATCATCAGTATAATTGCAAGAGCTAATTAAGAGGTTTGATCCTATTGGAAATAAGAGAAAAAAAGGGCCCTACTTTTGGAAGAAAAGGTAATGCTAGGAAATGATTATACGAGTCTGAATAACTGGCTACGCAAGGAAGCTAATCAATTTGTTGGTCATGACAAATCTCAATTATCTATAAGGTTGTTCATGCATCTAGTACCGTGCCGGTATTCAAAGCAATCATACTGATGTCAGTTTAATGCTTTCTTTCTTTCGTTGATTGATTGTTGGCTAAAACCAACAGAGACAAGCGTTTAGATGCAGAGAATATGTAATCTGTGTAGTACAAAGCAAGAAAATGAAGTAAAACAAGGGCTTGAATTGTTGTGACATCGTCACCGAGTATTGCATTTCTTGTGAAGCTAACTCCAGGGTGCTCTGCAAACCACCCAATCCGAAAATGATGTGTGAGAGCAACGACGGGCCAAAAGGGAGCAGAGGTTGTCCGACGGCGAATTGAACTTTTCAAATTAGATGGATTAAAATCTTTCTAGTACAGTGTGGATTATCGGAATATGATCTATCTATCAAGTACTTGTGTTTGAAATTTGCTGGCGCATGTTAATATTGATCGGTGGATCGTATCAATACCGACTGACTAGAAATATACTTCCCCTCACATGGTTTAGGCACTGCCTGGAGACATCTGATATAATCGAAACAGAACTACCAATAACATTAAATAACTAATGAATCCAATGTAATTCTTCATTTTTTGCACCGTATAGACAATCTTAGGTCTTCTCTAAAAAAAAAAAACCTTAACCTAAAAATTTAAGTTTTTAAATAATAATTTATATTATTCTAAATCAAATTCATACAGTTTTATTAACAAAATTCTGATATTATATTGCTAACTCAAATACATATTAAAAGATATAATTTATAATTATTAGTACTAAGCACACAACATCACTCTTTAATCTCCATTTTTGCACCATAATTACAAGCATACATTAGTTATAAGTATTCAATTCCCAATTAATGACAATGAGACTTTACATACATAAGACGTATCTTCAACAGGGCTTCGTGGAACACAGTTTGCTTTGCTGCCGCTGCTACCAAAGCTTGAACCCTGGCTGATTGGTCCAAACCAAGCCATGCAGGACCAAGGGGCTTTTGGAAAATGGTTTTCAAAATAAATAAATAAAGCACTGTAAAATCCTATGGACCTACTTCAGTATAAACAGAAAGTAGTTTCTTTCTATTATATGCCATAATCATTTCATACATCTATACCTCAGTTACATATACTACACCTGGTTCTGATAACAATTCTTTGATGTGAATCTCTCTGTCACTTGAATGACTTCAGAATCGTTAAGGAATACAAGCAGTTGAACTAAGAAATTGAACTACTGAATATTGCTAAAACACACAAGTAGTTGATGAACAAGCAGCCATTTGATCTCTCCTTAGAATCATCGGTTTCTCATCTCATCAAGTCTGCCCAATGGCATTGGTGGGTAAAGATCCCTGGACAAATTAAATGAAGGATTGGAACCAGCACTGCTCTTAGAGTCTTCATTCAAAAGTTCCATTGACTTCCTAAGAAACTTATCCTCTATTATCTGCCTGTGAATATTTTGAGAAGGATACCTGCTGTTTTTTGGCCTGGAGCTTATTTGACTTAGTCAGATTCATGTAGGCAGTTTTTTGGCTATATCTCCCTTGTACTCTGTCTGCCACTAACATGTCCATTGAAAATGGTATTGGAGAGGGAGATGTAGATGAAGTTGATACCGAGCTCTCATTGTATAGGCATTCAGAACTCGATGCTGAAGACGAGCAAGTAACGTGATTGACAGCTGGAGATTTAGCAAGAATTTTGCTTGCAACATTGTTTTTTCTCAGTTTTACGGAGTCGTGTTTAGAAAAATAGAAGCTGCCAATATTATCTTCACTTTTCCTGGAAAGTTGAATCTCTGATGAGTTGGTATGAAATTCTTCCACCAGTCTTTTTTCCCATGGCTTGGTTGCCATCCAATGGTCCAGCCCGCTCCATCCAGGGCTGCTGTTATTCTGTGACTGATTCTTGAGAGACAATGCTGACTTGCTCGTCCTTCTACAATATGGGCTTGCGCAAGATCTTGTTACTGAAAGCAAGAAAAATATACTCATACTTATTCAAACTGATTGCAACAAAGACTTATTAACTTAGCAGATTGTGATAGCAACACTTTCTTCTTTAATTTGGTTGTCTAGATATATAATCATCCATCAACTAGCTAGCCAAAACAACGAAAAATAAATGTATTTGCTTTATTTAGCCTTTCCAGCTTCATTACCTGTCGAGAGAGGGAATATGCAATTGCTCTCTCTCTCTTAATGGCTCCTTCTTTCCTCATTTGTAACTTTCCCGTAACCTCATCCACTGTTCCTGGACTATCATACCATCCTTTCTGACAATTTCAAGAATAGCAGGATTCAGATTAAATTATCTTGTATTTAATCGTATTCTAATGAAGGAAAATGAAACATAGAAGAAAGAAAGGTAAAAGCTAATACATTACCTCCGCCTGCTCGGTGAGATCAGTTTGGCTCATATATTCAGTAAACGAGTTCTGTGCAGCTTTATTTTCAAGCACGCTCACAGCTGAGCCCTTACTCGAGTATGACCCCGGACAAGAGCTTGCATGCATCTCAGTGTCACAGCTGCTTGCTTTCGCACCTGCCGACCACGAAATATAGCTTGAAGCCTCACTACTGCTTTCAAGGCCCTCAGAGCCCGTCTTGCCTGCAATTATCCAAACAAACCATCATAATTAACAGAATTTGCTAGAAACAGAAGAAACTCCAAGCAATAGCAAGACAACTTTCACCCACAAGCAACCGAGTAATCAAATAAGAGAACATGAAATTAAAAGAAAGACACTGTGAGTAGAAAAATTGTACTGTAATGAAGTGCTTCCTCAACAATAATCATGTGATTCTTGAGGCAATAAAGAATGTGATAATTTTACAAGTGAGCAGCACCACTTGCGCATTGCAACTATTAATTAAACAACGATAATAAAAATAAAAAGGTTGCTAAGCCAAATTTCCTGTAGGTGCGATTACTTTAGGACAGAACAGTTTGTGACTCACTCTCGACCCCAGGGAAAGGGAACTCTACTTGGCAAAAGAGGTTCTGCTCACTTATTTGAAAAAGGTTGTAAGACACCAGATTGAACTCCCTTCTCTCAGCAACGCAAGACTGGCAAGCACACATTGACCCGGTTGTTCAATTTCATCCTTCACAAAAATATTTTAAGCAGAAACTGTGACTTAATATATCTAAATATATTTCTAGAACAATTTGATACAAAAAATGAATAAATCAAAATATTTTTTTTTTGTTATTAATAAAAAACACTCATGATTTTATTTCTTAATTAAGGTTTTGATACACTCAAATTTAATAGTGTATTTTTGTAGATAAAAATCTATATATTAGTGTGTAAGCTTAAGGACCAAAAGCTTATATTTATATAAAAAAATTACATTAAACTCTTAATTGATATATAATTTTGTTGTCATTTTTAATATAAGAGTTAATTTATTTAACCAAATTAAAGTTTTTAAAGAAACTGAATCCCATATTAATAGGTATTAGTCAAAATATTTAACCCAGCATCTTAACTTAACCTTATCCTTTAACTTTCTTAAAAAACAAATGGATAAATCATGGAATAAGTCATCTAATAACGAGTATTACATTCCATGTATTACAATACATATAATTTCTTTAGTATTATTCTGCATGTGGCAACCTTACTTAACAAATAAACTTTATGTTTATTCTTAGTTCTATACAAATAAATTTTCTCAAATAAATTAATATGCATATTAAATAATAAACTAAAGGGTGTGGGTGATTCACTGTTCACCCACACCCAATATACTGTGGATTACAACAGTAATACACAGTGTTTTTTTTTTCATTTTTTTTCCAACTTTTTCCTTTTCTTTATTTTTTTTCCAAAATTACTTATCTTTTTTTCCAACTTTTCTTTTTTTTTTGTTTTTTTAAATTATCATTCCTCTTTTCTTTTTTTACTTTTTCATTTTTTTTCATCTTTTCTTTTTTTCCCCAACTTTCCCTCTTTTTTTATTTTTTTTCCAAAATTACTTTTCTTTTTTTCCAACTTTTCCTTTTTTTTTGTTTTTTTTAAATTATCATTCCTCTTTTTGTTTTTTTACTTTTTCATTTTTTTTCATCTTTTCATTTTTTTTCCCCAACTTTCCCCCTTTTTTTATTTTTTTTTCCAAAATTACTTTTCTTTTTTTCCTACTTTTCCTTTTTTTTATTTTTTTAAATTATCTTTATCGATTTTATTTTTTTAATATTGAGCTGGTTAAAAATTTTGCTTTGTAATTTTTTTCTTTAAGAAACTGTGGATTACTGCGGTGTTTTCCCACATGGTTTTTTTATTTTATTTTTTTTATTTTTCAAAATTATTTTTGTTGATTTTATTTTTTTAATATTAAGCTAATTGAGAATTTAGTTTTGTAATTTTTTAAAAAAATATTGTTGATTACTACAATGTTTCTCCGCATGGTTTTTTTTATGATTTTCTCCGAAATTATCTTTTTCGATTTTATTTTTTAATATTGAGCTGGTTAAAAATTATAGTTACAATATGTGAGAAAAGCATTGTAACTTTCCTCGCAAATTACTGTGAATTGCCATAGTGTTTTTTCCCACATGGTTTTTTTCCAGTTTCTTTTGTGTTTTCTTTTTTTATGATATTTTTTTTCAAAATTATCTTTGTCGATTTTATTTTTTTAATATTAAGCTGGTTAGAATTTAACTTTGTAATAAAGCTTAATCATGTGGGAAAAATATTGTAGCTTTCCTCACAAAACATTGTGGATTGCTAAAGTGTCTCTCAATATGGTTTTTTTTTCTTATGATTTTTTCAAAATTATCTTTGTCAATTTTATTTTTTTAATATTGAGCTAGTTGAGAATTACAATTACAAGTCATTACAAATAAGGCTAAATCATGTGGGGAAGCATATTGTAGCTTTCATCACAAAACACTGTGAATTGCTACAGTGTTTCCAACATGGTTTTTTTTACTGTTTTTTTATTTTTTGTTATTTTTTTCTAAAATTGTCTCTATCGATTTTAATTTTCTAATATTGAGCTTATTGAGAATTTAGTTTTGTAATTTTTTTTTCTTTAAAACACTATGAATTATTGTAGTGTTTTCCCATAAGATTTTTTTCCAAAATTATCTTTGTTAATTTTTTTTTTAATATTGAATTGGTTAAGAATTATAATTACAATAAAGTTAAATCATATGGGGGAAGCGTTGTAGCTTTTCTCATAAAACACTGTGAATTGCTACAGTAATATTTGTCTAAATGGTTTTTTTTATGATTTTATCTAAATAGTCTTTATCGATTTTATTGAAGAAAGCACTATAGTTTTCCTCACAAAACATTGTCAATTGCTACAATGGTTTTCCTCATGGGTTTTTTTTTTAATATTAAGTTGATAGAGAATTTAGTTTGTATTTTTTTTTTGCTTTTTATTAACATAAAAGCTAAATAATGTGGCGGAAGCACTGTATCTTTCCTCACAAAACGCTATGGATTGCTACAAAGCATTTTGTTCAGTCTCTAAGTTTTTTATCACCAACATAATTTTTTTTTTCTATCATGAAATATTGGCTCCATCACACCTTTAGTTTTTATTACTTATCTAGCACTAGTTCACAATTATAACACTATCAAGTACATTTGTTTTATAAATCCGCAGCAGCGCGCGGGCATGCCATCTCGTAAATATGATAAAACATCACGGTAAGTAGAATTTCTTTAAAAATAATATAGTTTTTACAACTAAAATCACATAGAACCAAGTCTTATTTTCATTACATGATCCTTGAATTTAAGCAGTGGCATGCCATTAGTTAAAGGATTTGCAATAATCAATTCGGTACTAATATGCTTAATGACCAGTTTATTTTCCTTAACATGTTCTTTTGTGGCTAAATACTTGATGTCAATATGTTTACTTGAACTACCACTTTTGTTGTTCTTAGCCATAAAAATAATAGTTGAATTGTCGCAATTTATTATTAATGGCCTAAAAGTAGAAACCATGATTCTAAGTTCAAATATGAAACTCTTTAAACATACATAATATGTACTAGCCTCAAAACAAGAAACGAACTCAGTTTTCATAGTGAAAGTAGCAGTCAAAGTCTACTTAGCACTTCACCAAGATACAGTTCCATTGACTATCATAAAAATCCAATTGTTTTTAGATTGTTGTTCATTTATACATAAACATATATTCTTTGGTTCCTTGAAGGTGCCTCATTACTTTATTTGTAGCTCTTTAATGGTCTATACCTAGATTACTCTGATATCATCCTTACATTCCAACAATAAATGCAATGTCAAGCCTTTTATAGACAGGTTACCTACAACAAAAGCATATGGAATGTCCTTTATTTATTCCCTTTCAAGATCATTCTCGACCCTTTACAATAAGAGCTATACTTGGTGAATAATATTTCATTCAAAATCACTCTAAAAATTTATTGATATAGGTTTCTTGAGATAGACTTAAAACGCCTTTAAATATGTCTCTATATATCTTATTATCAATGACATAATATGCCTCACCTATATCCTTCATGTCAAATTTTTTATAAAAAAAAGTTTCACCTTCTACAACAAACCCTTATCATTTGTTGCAAGTAGAATATCATTCACGTATAAAACAAGAAAACAAATCTTACTCCCACTGACTTTCTGGTATGTACATTGATCCATGATGTTTTCTACAAATCCAAATGAAGAAATTACATCATGGAATTTAAAGTACCATTGTTAGGATGCTTCTTTTAAAATGTATATGGATTTTTTGAGGTTACAGACTTAATGCTCACCATCACTAAAGAAGAATCCTTTAGGTTGTTTCATGTAAACCTCCTCCTCTATATCTTTATTAAGAAATACAGCTTTCACATCTATTTGTTGCATTTTCAAGTCAAAATGTGCTACTAATGCCAGAATAATGCATAAAGAATCTTTCTGAAATACAAATGAATTTTTTTTTGTGTAATTAATTCCTTCCTTTTAAGTAAATATCTTAGCAATAAGTATTGCCTTATATCTTTCAATGTTGCCCAATAAGTTTATCTTTGAGTAAATTCCTTTTTAAAGACCCATTTACATCTAATGGCTCTTGCATTATTAGACAACTCAACAAGATCCCAAATTCTTAAAGATACACAACTTATGGCATTTTACCAGAATTCTGATGCTTTACAACTTATGGCATGTGAAGATGATTCAGGAATATTTTTTGCTCTAATGTTATAGTCAAATTCTTATAGATACACAATATAATCATTATGAATTGTTGATCTCTTTGTTTTAGTAGATTTTCTCAATGTTATACCATCCTCTTCTTGAAAAGTATTTGATTCAACTGGTTGTTTAAAAATTCTTAGTAATGCTTGAACTACCAGATCTACTAAAATGTTGTTAATAGCTTATGAAACTTCAATGATTAGTCATTCAACACCAGTTTATACTTGAGGGATGTTATGAACAATAACCAATCTATCACTTGATGTGGAAGGTTGTGATTCTAAATGATCTTTCTCAAAAAATATGTTTTGAGTTGATCGCTCCCACTAATTAAGTCATTTTCAAGAAACTTTGTGTTTCTTGATTTCACAATCCTAATGTTATGAGATGGACAATAAAATTTGTACCTTTTAAACCTTTCAACATATCTAATGAAATACAAACAAATGGTCATTGGGTCCAATTTATTTTCTTGTGAATTATAAATTCTGACTTCAGTTGAGCATCCCTAAACACGCATATATCGTAAACTCAATTTCCAACCTTTTAATAACTCAAATGGTGTTTTTGGAACAATATTAGTTATAACATGATTTAATATGTACATTGTCGTCTTTAGTGCTACATTCCATAATGATTTAGGTAAATTAGAGTTGCCAAGCATACTCCGTACCATGTCCAATAATGTTCGGTTTCTTTTTTCCGCTACATCATTCTAGTTTGGTGAACCGGGCATAATGTATTGGACAACTATCTCATTCTCTTTGAAAAAGCTTTGCAAATGAATTAGGTGTTTGTCCATCCTTTATATATCTACCATAATATTCTTCACCTCTATCTGATCTTATAACCTTAATTTGTTTCCCACATTAATTCTCTACTTCACCCTAAAAAAATCTTAAAGGCATCTATTGCTTTGTTCTTGTTATGAAACAAGTAAAAATACATGTATTGTAAGTTATTTCTTCATAAAAAAGATTAAGTATTTTTTACCGTGTGAGTCCATGTTTGGACTACATATATCAATATGAATGATTTATTATATATCTAAACTCATATTAGCACCTTTTTTGACTTATTGGTTTGCTTTTCCTTAATGCAATTCACACAAGTTTCAAAGTCGGGAAAATCAAAAGTCCTAAGTATCTCGTCATTTACTAATCTCTTAATTCTCTCTATGGAGATATGTCCTTATCTTTAGTGCCATAACATAGAGAAATCTTTATTAATAACACATCTTTTAATGTCAGTGCAAACATACATTGAACTATAAATGGTATTGTTTTATAAATTAATATAATAAAGACCATTAGAAAAAATATTACTGCTAACACAATCAGATTTATAAAATAAACTGAAAGTGATGTGAACCCTAGAGGAATTTGAATGGAATTCGCGAACCCAAGATCTATCTAACCCAAGTTTGCTGAAATTAGGATAAGCTTATCACAAAGGAAGACATGCTCTAAGGCAAGAAGTCTATAAATCAACCTAATCACAACGCCTACACCTGGAGACGAGCAAAAGGAGTATAAATTCACAACAAAGATTGGTCAATTCTTTGAAGAGCCCATGTATCTTAAAGAAGTCTATTGAAAGCTTTTTTGAACCTCTTAGCTCTAAGCCTTATAACTGGACCAACCGGAACCTCCAATGGATCCTTTAGAGCTGGGATCGCATCATCCCCTCTCTCCTTAAAAGAATTTGACCTCAAATCATCACCTACATCAAACAAAGAAAGATCAGCGACATTGAATGTAGCACTAACACCATACTCACCTGGCAGATCCACTTTGTAGGCATTATCATTAATCATTTCTATGATTTGAAAAGGACTATCTACTTGAGGCATCAACTTTGATCTCCTTTGTTCAGGGAACATTTTCTTCCTCATATGCACCCAAACTCAATCACCTGGTTCAAACCTCACCAATTTTCATCCTCTATTAGCCTTGTGTGCATATTGTTCATTTTTTTTTCTCTATCTTTGCATGTAAATCCTTCATCCATCTCTATACCTTTTCGCACTAACAACATGTCGCACCCGACATCGCGACGGCCCTAAAAAAAATCATAGATTGTGGAAAAAGAACAGATTTCTGGCATCTGGTTCTTTTAGGGGAAATGTCTTGTTTAAGGAGTCGCCACCTAGTATTATGGTCACTAGGAACCCTAACTGGTCAACAGAGATTCTATGGTACGGGACTGGTTACGTAAAAGGGAAGATATTATCACCCCTTAAACGTTCTGCCTAAGGCAGACTGCATTGCTGGTTTTGTCTTAAATTGCTAAACATTTATTTCGCTTATGCTATGATGATTTGTTTATAATATTCCTGACTCTGGCGCCAGTGAATATTCGATCGCGAATAATTCCAACTCTGGCGTTAGTAAAAATTCTACTACAAATAATTCCAACTCTGGCGTTGGTAAAAATTCGTAGCCACCAAAAAATTAGTATATTTTCTTTTTCTTTTTCCTTTTTTATTCATGATCCTGATATAAGTGAATAAATTGAGAAAAAAAATATATAATTTTCTAAGACATGCAAAATTTTTATATCTACACTTT
>Ga0325404_1000132_pt1 | contig 70301 bp, 37 predicted proteins | sample PopdelMetagenome_18_FD_205664 | JGI IMG/M metagenome (GOLD analysis project Ga0325404, IMG submission 205664) | Populus deltoides microbial communities from Bellville, Georgia, United States - Xylem-Control-R1 | ecosystem: Host-associated > Plants > Phyllosphere > Stem > Wood/Secondary xylem...
TGGTCTCATTGTAATGGGTGACCTACCCAAGCGGAAGAATGGTCTCATTGTAATGGGTGACTTACCCAAAATAAAAAAAACATGGAGAATTGGCGCGTTGTAATGGGTGACCGCTCAGAAAAAATGTTGGTCTCATTGTAATGGGTGACCTACCCAAGGAAAAAGGAAACAGTGAGGGCTCAAAGGCGTACTTGAAAGGAGGTAGGGTTAGAAAACACACTACTTGAGATGGTGGCTCAAAGGCGTACTCGAAATGAGGTAGGGTTAGAAAACGCACTACCTGAGAAATGGTGGCTCAAAGGCGCACTTAAAAGGAAGCGAGGGCTCAACGACGCACTTGAAAAGAAGGTAGGGTTAGAAAACGCACTACCCAAGGGATGATGGTGTAACACCGATTTGTTAATGAGAAAGCAATGCATTATGATTTATATGCATGTATACTTACCTGAGAAATATAGGTCCCCATTTTTTCATGGTGTCTTTCTTTTCTAAAAAATTAGAGTGTTGGTAGTAAACTTCGATGGCTTTTTCTCTTTTGTTTATTCGAGTCATTTCTTGTGATTTTGACCTCTAGGAAAGGCTTGATATCATCATACTTTCTTTGTCCTCCACCCTTTATCTCAAGAGTTGCCAATTTTGCCTGACATTTTTCTTAGAAAGGGAATCATGAAGCCAGCCCTACCAGGAGTTTTTTATTGCTCCCCAGTTTGATCGTGCCTCCAAGTATTCAATTCGGGTTTGGGGATGAGGCTATGTGAAGGAAGGTTTGACAAGCAGTTGTTTTCATGCAGAAATTTTGGAATTTCAAAGTTATTCCAAACAAAAAAATCATTTTGGTCTCGATTCAAAGCAAACTCGTTCTAAAGAAATTCAAGTGATTCCTATGAAGAGGTTTTCAGAAGTGATGAAAACTTTTTGTTTTGCTTTTGGTGAAAAAAATATGAAGTGACACTTGGTTGGTAAAAAAGGTTTAAGATTTAATTTGAGAGTTTCAAAGAACCAGTGTTCAAAACATTCATTTTATTTGCATGAATAATGATTTGGTTCGCGTGAGAAAGCATTGCCTACCAATCCTGATTGCTTGCCTTTGATCAGAAAGGGCTTGATTAGGCACGTAATGTAGGCTTGGGCTTTTGGTTATGAAGAAAAAGGATATATACAAGCTCAAAAGGTGTTTAAGGGATTTCAAGACTAATGGTCACTTATGCTTGTTTCATGACCTTTTGTCTTTTGAATTGTCTTTCCAAAATGGTCTATTGTGCCCCCTAATGTTGGGTTTGGGCTCTTTCTTTTTGTTTTTTCTTTCTTCACTTGGTTGAGCATCATCATATCGGTTATTTTTGTGAGAAGCTCAATTTTTTTGGACCTTTTGGTTTTTTTCTTCATGACCCCAACTCTGTTTGGACACTTTTGATTATTGAGAATTTTCTTTTATACCCCCCAGTGTTACTTGGACACTTTCAATCATTGAGGTTTTTTTTGCTGTCTCTCACACTTTCCCCTAGTGTGGGGTGTGATCCTAGCCAAGGTTATTTTCAAAAAATATTATTAGGCTCAAAAGGGGTCTGCAAAGGATATATTTTAGCATCGTGGAAGGATTATCAAATAAGGCATTTTCTCATCTCAAATGCATGCATTTAGGATCGGTAAGCCTTGCTTTCATGCGAGTATGCAAAATGATTTCTCATTATTCATTCAACTAAAACTCAACTTTGAGTCATTTCATGGTGTTTTTTTGTTTTTGTTTGTTTTTTTTTCAGGTTTTCTAGGTGTATGGTTATCTTTCCAAGGAATCAATTGAATTTCCAGAACTTTTTTATTTTGAACAAACACCAAAATGATTTTTGTTTTTGTATTAAACTTTGAATTTCCAAAAAATCCTTGTGAACATGTGAGATCATGCATTGTTTTGGGAAGAAAAGGGAAAACACCAGTGGTTTCGTGAGTAAAAATTAAACTCAGTGTGTTATTTGCATGAAACAAACAAGAAAAATGAAGGCATGTCCTGAACACAGGAAAACAAATGATCTTATTAACAAGAAAGACTCATTTGACAGAGAAAGTCTTGTGACATTATAAGCCAAATTACCAATAAAAATTGAAACAGGTTGAAACAAAAAATCAAGAAGTTTTGTAGGCATGATCAAACAGAGGTAGTTATTTTTGGACAGAGCAAGAACAGGCTCCATTCTCCAACTCTGGTAAAAATTCCCTTTTGATTAGTTGCCCCATAAAAGCTTTCACAAAAATGTTTGATTGTGTTGAAGCTTTTGACCATGTTTGCTTATTATTTCTTCAGGCTAAGTCGTTGTTGGGGACTGATTGAAAATGACGGGTTGAGTAGAAAGACCTTCATCAGAGGTATTTCCTAGTATTTGCTTGAGCAAGCTAGAGGCGAGCCACGCTTGTCTTCAGAGACTCCAACTCTTCTTGAAAATGGGCTTCATGGTGAGTACAATCTTCATCTTCCATGTTTCTCGTTCAGATTCAGGTGCTGTAAACTCTTTGGAGACCTATTTTTCAACCTGATGCATGGGTGTATAGATGTATGTGTATGGATGCAAATGTATATATATGTGCTTTAGGGAGCTTATACTCTAAGGATAGGTTTTGAGCCATTGCATGATGGGTGACTTTTTACCTAGTCGTAAAAGGGTCTCTTGCTGTCCCAGTGATCACCCTCGTGAAGGCAATATGGGGCTCAGTAAGTAGTGGGATGACATATGCACCAATCATTACCAGTCTAAGCACTCAGCGAAGAGTTGAGGTTTATACAAACTTAAACCTTGACTAAAAGTTATAAGGTAAGTTGCTAGTCCCCAACTTAACCTAAATTTTTTCTCAATATAAACTCTCATAAAATGTGAATGATGCATGAAACAATTTTATACAATGCATGAATAAATATATACAAATTAAAGCGTATGAGCAAATGAGAACTGCACATTAACAATGACAAACAAACCCAACAATAACACAAAAATCAGACAAAACAAATACTTAGTCCACAGAGTCTCCAGTAGAGTCGTCATTCTGTCGCACGTGTGCGGCGTCATGGTGATCGTCCTCCACACTCATATATGTATCTGGAAAATATAGGGAGACAAGGAATTCTTGTCTTTTATTAATGAAAAAAATGGAATGGGAGTCGCCACCTAGTTTTTGATTATTAGAAACCCTAACTGGTCTTAGAGATCGGGTATGGAGACAGGTTGCGTAAAGGGAAGGTATTAACATCCCAAATACATCATATCTAAGGTAAGTTACATTGTTTTATTGTTTGATAAGAACTAAGGTCTCGTTGTGTTTTCTAATTTTTGGTCTGTCTATGGTTTAAGAAAAGTCCTCCTCGGTAAGGAGGTCCTTATCTTATCGGGTAAAAACCTAACCGTTTTAACGTCCATAAAAGAACTACCTTTTTAATACCGGGAATATATTTTACGTATAAATTCGTAATCCCTGATATTAAAAGAAAATAAAATAATTTTTTTGGAATTTTTGAAATTTTGGCTAAGTTCTCGTGACTTTAATAAACTGGCTATTAAAGCCAAAACGCATGCTAAAACATATTTTTTAAAAGTTTTATTTGTTGTATGAAAATAGAATATGATTGTTTTTTTTTTTTGAGAGACTTGGTCATATGCATGAAAACAAAAATATTTTTTTGCTTAATTTTTCAATGTTTTGATGAAAATTGGGTATTTTAATACTGGATTTGTATTTTTATGATATAAAAATACAAACCACTATTAAGCAAAATTTAGTAAAAAAAATACGCGGGGAAATCACAAATTTTCTTAAAATATTTTTGATTTTTTTTTACTAGGCCGGACTCGGCCCACTCATTTTGGGCTAGTGGAGAGCGACTAGAGAAGAAGCAAGAGAAGGAAACTGATCGGACAGCGCTAGTGGCTTGCGGTGCTGGTCGCGGTGGCGTTGTTGTCCCGGTGGACGGCTGTGGTGGCAGACGGTGGTTCTTCTTTATCTCTCGTTTGCTGCTTCTTCTTCCTCTATTTTTCGTTCATTCTGTCAACAATATTCTTCCCTCTCTACGGTGGTCTCGGGTGGTGCAGCTGGTGACGGCCAAGAAGAAGAATGGGGTGGCGGCCAGTGGTTCCTGACGACGAAGAGAAAGAGGCCGGAGAGAGAGGTTACTGTTCTTCTCTCTGTTATTTGTTTTTTTCCCCTTATATTTTGTTCTTTTTCCCTTTCTTCTCTCGCCAGCGCCAATCTTCCACTCTCTCTTTTCTTGGTTCTGCTGGCGGTTGCTCTCGGTGCTACTGGTGGCGGTGGAGAGGAAGAAACAGCAGTGGTGCCCAGAGGGTGAGGACGGTTTTTCTTCTTCCCTGTGCAGAGGCCGTAGTCTCTGTTTTTCCCTCCCCACGTCTGTTTTCGCTTTCTCTTTTTTTTTTTTTTGTTTCTGTAGCTTGCTTCCCTCTTTTCTCCAAAAAAATCCTCCCTCGTCTTCTTCTTTTCCCCTGTATTTATAGGCAGCAGGGGGAGAGGTTCACCATACCCTTTCCAAGTGCAGGGCATGGTGGCGTGGGATGGCTCTTGTGCAGCTGCTGCAGGGCATGGGCTTCCTCTTCCTTCATTGTGGTGGTAGGGTATGGTGGGTATGGGCAGTGCCGGGTTTCTTGGGCAAATGGGGTGGTAGAGAAGGAGAAGTTGAGCGGGAAAAGGAGATTTAAAATCTTCTTCTCCCCTGCCACTACATGCGCAAGGAAGAAGGAGAACACTACCGTTCAAAACGGCACTGTTTCAATGTTCTTTTTTTTTTTTAAGAAAAGAAAATGTAATTTGAAAAAACCCAAAAATGGGTTATGATAGTTGCCCCCTCTTTACAATGCTTACGAAGCAAAAAAAACTCCTCGATGCTTTGCATAGTAAGCTTGTAAAGAAAAAACAAGAATGGTCTATTATCCCAGGCGACCTGCCTATACATACTCATAGTGGTCTATTTTCAGGGGCAACCAGCCCACGCACTCATACTGATCTATTTTTTAAGAGTAGTTTAAAGCCTCGTTTGTTTACTGGAAAGTAGTTTTCTTTTGGAAAGTGAATTCCAGAAAAATAAATTCTAGGAAAGTAAATTATTTTCTAATGTTTGGTAGTGTAATGGAAAATAAGTTGGAAAATAATTTCCAGTATTTGGTTATGTCGTGGAAAATGAGCTGAAAAATAACTTATTAATGTTTTATTTTTTTCAAATTTATTAAAATAATAAGGAACAAATCCTACAAATTAAAAAGTTGAATGAGAATAAAATTAAAAAAAATATAATTTCATAAATTATCTCAAATAAAATAAATAATAATCAAAATAATAGAGATCAAATCTAAAAAATAAAAGAAATTAAAAGATGAAGAAATTAAAATAATATTAATTAACATTTTATAAATTATTTCAAATAAATTAAGTAACAATCAAAAGAATGAGGACCAAATTTGATAGATAAAAAATTTCAATTAAAAAATAATAAGGGAAAAGCAAATAACAATTATAAAAATGAGGACCAAAGTTAATATAAAAATTAAATTATAAGGGATGAAATTGAAAAATAAATATTCAAAACAAAAAATATATATATATATATATATATATATATATATATATATATAGCAATCAAAAGTTTGAGGACCAGATTTGATATAATTAGCAAATAATATGACATTTCTAAATTTTTCTCAACTTACGGAAAGTGTTTTCCGCCCAAAGTAAAAGGAAAATACTTTTCTGAAAATCAAGCCAAATTTTTCTTTGATCAGAAAGTGTTTTTTATTAACCAACTTTTCTAATGACAAACAAATATAAAAAAGTTTGGAAAATTGTTTCCCATAAACTATTTTTTGGGAAACAAACATACTCTAAATATTTTTTTTATAAAAAATAAAAAACAATTATAAAAACAATTAATTTGCATTTCTGTTTAGGATACTTAAAGAGTAGTTTGAATGTTTTTTTTTATAAAATAAAGATCATAAAAAATTAATTAGCATTTATGTTTAGGATACTTTAAGAGTAGTTTAAATGTTTTTTTTATAAAAATAGAAAAAATATATATAAAAAATTATTTAGAATACTTCAAGGGTAGTTTAAATGTTTTTTTTATAAAAAATAAAATAAAATATAAAAACAGTAATTAACATTTATGTTTAGTATACTTCAATGATAGTTTAAATGTTTTTGTTTTATAGAAAATAGAAACAATTTATAAAAAAATTATATAGGATACTTCAAGGTAGTTTAAATGTATTTTTTATTAAAAAAATAGTTAGCATTTTTATTTAGGATACTACAAGGGTAGTTTAAATGTTTTTGTTATAAGAAATAGAAAACATTTATAAAAACAATTATTTAGGATACTTCAAGGGCAATTCAAATGTTTTTTTATAAAAAAATAAAAAAAAGTAATTAGCATTTCTGTTTAGAATACTTTAAGATTGTTTAAATGTTTGTTTTTATAAAAAATTAAAATGATTTATAAAAACATTTACGTACAATACTTCAAGAGTAGTTTTAATATTTTTCTTAGAAAATAAAAAAATTATATATAAAAATTAATCAGCATCTCTGTTTATAATACTTTAAGATAATTTAAATATATTTTTTTATAAAAATAATAAAAATTTTAAAAAATTAATTAGGATTCTTGTTTAAGATACTTCAATGGTAATTTAAATGTTTTGTTTTTATAAAAATTGGAAATTATTTATGAAAAAGTTATTTAGGATACTTCAAAGATATTTTTAATGTTTTTTATAGAAAAAATAAAAAATTATAAAAAAATTAATTAACATTTATGTTTATGATATTTAAGGGTAATTTACATTTTTTTTATATAAAAAATAAAAATAAAATTATTTAGGATTTTTGTTTAAGATACTAGTTTAATTTTTTATATAAAAAATAGAAAAGATTTATATAAAATAATTATTTAATATTTATGTTTAGGATACTTCAAGGTTAGTTTAAATATTTTTTTATATAAAAAAATTTATTTAGAATAATTTAAAAATAATTTTAATATTTTTTATAGAATAAATAGAAACAACCCCACTATAAATATAAAATATTTGCATAATAAACCATATTATAAATATTAAGAGGAGTCCAGCGGTGATCTCTTTTCCATTTTGTATTACAAAAGTCGTTGAAGTGTATTGGATTAAGGCATAGCTGCCAGATTTTTTTTTAAATTAATAAGATGGATATTCGGATCAGTTTGCATACACCTTTACTAATTTTACAAACCTTAAAATTAACAATTATATAAACCTCCAGTAACCATCATATAAGTAACCACAAAACTCAAACCTAAAACTATAAAAAAAAAACAAACATTTTAATTTTAAATTTTTATTACTAACCACCTCCTAATGGATGGTTTAGCTGCTGCACTCAATTAGCTTCAGCGACACTCAAAACATTTTTTATTTTTTTTTTAAATTTATTAACCGACCATGGAATGCACACCAAAATGATAATAATAATAACATGATGTCCTTGTTGTAATTATTATTATTATTATCAAAATTCATTCCTCAAAATTTCAGATTCCAGTCCTAATTCGTAGCGAAAAAATTAAATCAACATCAAATGGCGGAAGAGAAGGAGTCAACGTCGATTCCACTGAGCCATCCGGACGACAATGGCGGTGAAGATCCACCCAAATCGCCTCCTCATTCTAAGTCCTCATCTAATTCCTCCACTCGTGAGGTTTTGCTTCATTCTCCACTCCTTTTCTTTTTACACTCCCTGCCTGCCACTTTCTTTCTTTCTTTCTTTTCTGATTTTCGGCTTCACTCACTAATTCTTACTTGTATCTATAAATTTGATTACCTATATATTTGTTTATAATTGAAAATTGATCCTTTTCTTCTATCTATGATAGCTAATACTGTATTTGGCGGCCTTTTCTAATTCAATGAAAAAAAAAACCTAGAGAATGTAATGTTGCAGAATCATCTCTTGCAACAACCATGACATTGTTAAACAATCTGGTTATCATCATTCTGGTTGCTACAGATGTCAACTGCTAATGCCCAACCTTAGATGAGTTTTGTAAGGAGAAAGTTTGGAATGCCTTGGGGAATTTACTTTTATCACACTTGTGGGACCAAACACCATCCTCAATATTGAATATTTTCTTGCTTTAGAGACTTTACCGACCAACCCAACATCACTTCCAGTAACCGCTGCAGATGATCATAAGCAGCAATGCCTTTGTACTGCGCTGCAGAAAATACAGTGCTTGACTGCTTCTGTTTGTCAATTTCTCGCTCCCCCGACATTGATAAAATTGCAGCAACTTACACACATGTGACTGTGCTGTAAGGATCCAATAATTTTTCTAATCTTGCTCATGGTCCAGTACTTTTGCTTCCTTCGGGCATTTGGGTAGTGAAGTGGTGTTGCTAGAGAGATGTCTGTTTGCTCGCACTGGCCACCTAGAGTGCTGATTTGATGTGTCAACTGAACAGACTGTGGCAGAAACTATATCATTTCATGGCAATAGTGCCTCCTTGTAGAAATACTCCAAGTTCCGAACCTCTCGGATGTGATTTGAAATTCATCTACACGTCCAAAGGGATTTAATCTATGAAACAACACAATTCCCTGCACATACACATATTCACAAGATGTTTAAACTTGTTCACACATTTAAATCCATGGAAATCTCCAAGCTTCATTGCTGAGGTTTATTTAAGTAAATAAATGTTCAGTTTTTATCTATAACGTTGCAATTTCATTCCTCCAATTTTCCAGGCCTGCTGTTTTGTGCTACAAAGCTGGGTCTCCAAGAAGTTCATTACTGGATGGTAATATGCATGGCTATGCCTTATTCATTCCAAAAATATTTCTGACTTTCCAGCCTAAGAATGTGATGCATTGTGAAATTGCAGTGTAGTACTTTTCCCCATAGCTGTGACATTCTTTATTACATGGTGGCTTATGCAATTTGTTGATGGTTTCTTTAGTCCACTATATGCACACCTTGGCGTTGACATATTTGGTAAGCTTAAAATGCGGCTTTTCTTATGCTTTTGACTTCTGGAACTTCACCTTTTCTAATTCTATATCAACTGCTGTATTCTCTCATCTTTATTTGTGGATAAATGCAACCAGCTTACTTTGTTTCCCAGGACATTTAAAATAAGCATTTAAAGTAGAAAGAAAAAAAACCGGTGGATGTCGGGAAGAAATATAGGAAAATTTCTCAATAAAGAAGATATGGTTTCATGGTCTAAGCATGATGTCACTTCTTCATTTCAATGCTTTGATGCGAGAGTAATGCATTGTATCCAGTTCATTAATTCAATGGTCTATCTTGACTAATTTTGATTTGCTGGAATTAGTATTTTATGGTTTATTATTATGATCCGAGTCTAGAAACACAAAGTTCAAAACAATTATTCTAAACAACTTCATAGTATTTGAAGTTGGAACATATTAGTTTAGTGGTCATTGGATTTTGTTATAAAATATGGGGAGGCTTGCTAATTTCAGTTGCTAACTTCACATCTCCTTCCGTTGTTTTAGTGGAACATCTTAGCGAGAAAAAGTTCTCCAACCTCTAATGCTTTGACATTTGCTTTACCGTGATAGAAATATGTTTTGAATTGGATCGGTAGTACATAATTTATAGCAGATCTCACCTCACCTAAATTTTTCTAATATGTTGCTTGAATTGATTATATGCCTGGCCAAATGAAAACCCACATGTTACTTATTCTGGTTTAATGTTGGGTTATAACTTGTTGATCAATCAAATAATTTCTAGATTAATTATGCTATATATTCTTAATCAAATGACATGTGATTGTTTATTTCTGGTATAAATAATGCCTCCATATTTCTTTATTTAGGATAAATGAAGGAACATTAACTTGCCTTTTATGATCAAATCAACTGATAAATTGATCGCGCAATGTGGTTAGCCTATTTTATGTTGGATTAGGTTTAATCTTGTCTTGTGATGATTGTGTTTATGGTTGATCATCAACTTCACGTGTTAGTATTCGAACATGTGTTTGTTGTTGTTGATTATTACCTAAAGGATTGGTCTCTTCTTATCCTAAAACCTATTTTCCTAGTAAGGTGTATGGTTTATTATCATTCTTTTTCACTGGTGTGTTTAGACACTGCATCCTTTTGAGCTAGGTCTTGGTTAGCTGACCTTATCACCACCTTCTTTCCAGGTCTAGGAGATGTTGGCAATTACTTGTTAACCTGTCATCCTCATCATTGAGTTTTGATGACTTCTGTCGTGGTTGATGCTTATACCATTCTTTGTCAAGATGCTTTTTTAGGCCTAAAGGTCTTGGACTCTTGTTCCTTGTGAATCTCTATTTAGCTTTGTCCTCAAAGTCTTCTTCCTTAGGTAGTATTTTATGACAATTGGGACACCTATATGCTTCACAAAAAGGCTTATCATGATTTTCTTGTGTCAATACTTTTGCTTTACCATGATTGATATACACTTACCAATAGCAACATCAGTGACCAACTCTAATTTTTGTTGTGGTCGATCAAACGTGGTATATTGTATTTCTCCTTTACCAAGAAGTACTCTTGATTTTGGAGCAACCATTGTTGTTACCTTAGAGAAAGGATCTGATTATTCTTTATTTTCACTAGCCACTTTGGTCTTTTGTTTCTACATGAATAGGCTTGTTAGCCTATTTGGACTTTTTTAATGCAACAATCTCAAATGTTTTTTCCTCTCTAAGTTTTGTGACTAATATTAGTTGTTGTTGAACTTCTTTAAAATCCTCATCAGAGTTTAAGTTAACCATAGAATGAGCAATTGTGACCTTGTTGAAGTAGCCAACTAAGCATGTTCCCTTTCTAGTAGACAACAAGCCCCTCCCCCCGAGGTATAGGAAGATTGAGATTGTCTTGCTAAAAAACCCGTGGGCACTGAACTACCTAATTATAGGTTGAGTTGGTTGTAAATAAGGTGGTTTGGTTATATAATTGGTCTAAGACTGCCTATATATTTGCGGGATAGGTGGTACCTCGCGTGTGATTGTACTCTATAGTTGTTGGGTTTGTGGTTGTGTTTGATGTGTAAGCATTAAGCATACGGTACCCGGGATATGGTTGGGAATCCCCATTTCTGCCCATTGAAACCTTTCTTGTGGAAGGTGCCCTTATGCTCGCCCTCCACGTGTCTGCATGGGAGATTGATTCTTAATCTAATTGAGCTGGTCGACCATGGCTTGCATGGTTCTATTGATTATCACAATGTTATTATAGTAAGTCGTGTTTTTTATGTTCTCCATTTCTAACTAGATGACTCTTAAATCAATAATGGATAGGTTTATTTGTTGATAAAAAGACGATCCTTCAGGAGCCTTTGGTGGATGACTAAAGTTTGGCCATGATAATTATGACCATTTGACTGCACCATTAATCCCTCGAAAGGGCTATGCGTGAGGTTGGGTTGAAGGTGTAGAATTGATACGGCGTATAACGTGGATAAAAGTTAGGGTTCTCAAGCCTTAAGGTTACAAATGTAAACTGTCGAGAAATTTAGAGAAAACTCAATGGTGTTTTATAAAATCTGAATAATAGTCTTCAATCTCAAAATAAACAATATATCCTTATTTATATTAGTTCTAAAATTCTTTATAGGAAATGATTTCTAATTAAAACTTTCCTAACCAATAGAATCCATCTAGTAGTACGATTTCTAAATAGTAAATTACTAATTAAATCAAAAGTCCTTATTTAAATAGAAAAAATAATCCAAATACAATAAGGTAAATAAAGACAATCATGCACAGTAACTTCTGAGCTGTATTTGAAGGCTTTTTCGATCTCCTTTCATCGTGAGATTTTAACCTAATAAGGAACAAGGCCTTCAGATTTTTTTTTTCAAAATTGTAGCTCGATCCAACGGTTCGATTAAAATTTATTTGATTTACCTAATAGAATTCATCTAGCATCAAAATTTATTTCTAAATAGTAAAGTACTAATTAAATTAAAAGTCCTAATCTAAATAGGAAATGAATCCAAATAGAACGAGGTAAATAAAGACAATCATGCACAATGACTTTTGAGCCTTATTTGAAGGCCTTTTTGATGTTCTTTCATCATGAGATTTTAACCCAACAAGAAACAGGGCTTTCAAAATCTTCTATCAAAATTGCAACTCAAACAGTCAGATTAAAAGTTATACTTGATTTACCAAACTGTGTCTTAGACTCTTCTTATATTCCTCAAAACCTAAAAGCTTAGCCATTGATGAAATAATGCAATAAGCATTATTATGCTAAGAATATGGAAGAAATCTCCCATGTCAAGAAATGCCATTGAATCCTCTTGAAGTTGACAAAGGCAACAACATTGAGAATGATGGCAAAGGTAGAGGTTGTATGGAAGCACTATGACTCTGTCCATGTGCATCTCTTTATTGCTTAAAGGAGTTAAACAATGATTAACCATCGTGGGGTTCAATCTCATTAAGATTGCTAAATTGGCCATAGAATTGGCTATTGGCTTACAGATTCTACATGGCTATGCAATTAGCCTTAGTCAGTTGCTTGTACTAATTATTCATCAATCATAATGACGATGTTTTTACCCCTTTTTTAGGTGGCATGATTACCGACTAATGGAACAATATTGGATATAATGTCTTGTGAAGCGTGCCAATCTATTGATCAATCATATAATATCTAGATCAATTATGTTACCTGTTTTTAATCAAACAACATGTAGCTGTTTATTTTTGGTATAAACATAACTTTAGCTAATTCAGTCTTCCTTGTTGCATGTGTCTTTGGTACAATTTATTAGTGGTTGTCGTTGTTGCTGCTTGTATTAGATGGTAGTAGTTTGGCTTTATTTGGGTTATGTAGTGAGCAATGCCTTTATGGCTTTGTTGAGAGCTTTTAGCGAGGCTTTGTAAGGAGATTTTGCAGTTTTATTTAGAGAGATTTCTGGGGTGTAACTGGTGTTTGCACTGTGTTTCTAGGCTTTTCTTGAGTGAAGTGGTTGTGGAGTAGGTGATTTGCTAAAACACCTGAACTTTGTGCACTCCTTTTGGTTGTTTTGAAGCATAGAAGAATCTTATTTGAAACATGTGAGGCATATGCCTGACTTCTAAGAGGCTACATAAGGCACAAGCTAAGCACCTTGGATGCCTTATCATGTGAATGCTTAAAATTTTCTAGTTTCCAATATAGCCTAGTATAACTTATGTGATGAGGTGAGGTTTTAAATCGAAGGAATCTAGATACTCTGGAAACTAAATTTAATTAAAGAGATTTTTTTTTATCTAGAAGAAAATAGGTAGAAAGGGGCAGAACACTTAGTGAGGGCATCTGGTGATTGAGGAGAGCAGACATAGTTGACAGTGATGATGGAGTAAATGTTGATGAAGATTAGAACACCATAGGCTTTTGTGCTCTTAAAGCTTAAGCAGTTGAAATTAGATAAATTTTTTCTTAGGTTATTTATGCAAAGAAGAGAATGCGAGTATCACAAGTTGAAAATCGATGTTCAATTCAATTGTCAATAAGTTTGCATAAATCATAGAAGAGGTTCTCTTGAATAGACACCAAAACTCTAGTAGTATCCTTTTTAAAGGAGAAAAGTAAATAGAAGAATAGAAGAAATCTAACCGAATCAAACAATTAAAATAAAATGACTCACACTACGATAATAAACAATATGTCAAAGCCATATAGCTAGTTCCCCATCATTGTCCTCCTTTCCGAATAGTGAAAGCATGGATAATCACAAAGTGGAAGCTCCATGAATTGGTCTCATTCGAAGCAGATCCACCTAAAACATCAAGCTTATAGGACAAGAGGTCTGGCGATGCCTTGATAAGAAACAATTCTCCATATTGAAAATAGTGATAATGTGTTCATAGATGGAAAATTGAGCAAAGACACATTAGACTCGTATGAACAAATAGTGTGAAAGTAGAGGCCAGAAATGGGGAGTGTAATACTTGGCATAGCCACTCATATCAAACCTTGAAGGCACAAAGTACATTTCAATGGAAAACGAACAATTAGCTTTATTCAACTAAGTGTTTGTTGGTAGCATATAGAGCAAGACTATGATAATAGGAACCGACAAAGTCCTAATGGGAAAAATCCAATGGTAAATATAGAAAGAATAACCACTTGAAAATCTTTTCTTTCTCTTTAGGTCTTCTTAGCTTAAAGACACTGTTCTTTTGCCATTATACTAAAAGTTGTAGGTAGTTTCTCTACTACGATGAATTGAATCCACATCAAAATTCAAGGATGACCGAGCAACTAATGGGCAACATCTATAGGCAACACACTACACCATACTTTTTTATTTCCGACTATGTGGAAAGAAAATAGACTTCTTATAACATTAACTTGAGCATCTTTGATTTCCTCACATGACTCACTAGGTGTTAAAGGATGAACTATTTTATTAATATTTTCCTTAATGGACTTCAACCTTCCATGTTCATGAGTTCAAGTATGTTGAGGACAATGAGAGGCAAGATAGTTTAAAGCACTCAATATTATTAGAACCATTTCGAGGAAACCCAAAAGCTTTATCAACTTTAATCCCTCAACAAGAATAGTTTGATTAGGATCAAATGGCTTATTAAATGTTGAAGATTTTTAGGTCTAGGACTCTTTTATTTCTGATTGACTCAAAGACCTAAAATAATGTTCATATTCTAAAGCCGTTTGTTAGGGCTTTTTCCAAGCTATCCAGAGTTTACATTTTGACTTCCTTTTACATTTTGTCTTAATCCATTAATGAATCTTGAAACAATTGTTAATAACCCTTCATGAAGGTCACATCTCAATATTAGATTATCAAAATTATCCATGCATTGAGTTACACTTGAAGACAGTTGATTCAAAGTTGAAAGTTGTTCAAGCATTTGTCTCTCATGATGGGAGGTAAGGTAGTTTTCCTTCATCTTTGTTTCATCTCTAGCCAAGTAGTGATCGGTTCTTCATCTAATCTCTCTAATCCTCTTTTAACTCTCTTCCAATATCATTTGGTAGCCCATGCAAACATCATTTTTGTAAACTTATCCTCAACTCACCAACCATGTCTTGCCATACAAAAACAATTTCCTTCTCTCCTAACCAATCTAGAAAAGCATTGCGGTCCAACTTGCCTTCGTAGGACTTGGCATCTACCTTGACCTTTTTGGAAGTCATCTGTCTCAACAAAAGGTTGTCTTGGCAACCTATATGAATTCCTCTCAAGTAAGGAACTTGAGGTCTCTGTTGCCTTTGATACCTCCCACCCTCATTTTCAAAATGTCCATAACCCCTATAAGAATACCTAGCTTGATGCCTAGTAGTTGATTGAGGAGGAACATGATAGTAATTGCCAACATCCTCTTCAAACGAGTTCGCTCCATGATATTCTCTAAAAGAAGTTTCCTGGTATTGACTCAAAGTAGAATTATGTGTGGCAATGTTTCTTTCCGAGTTTTGTGGATCTTTAATTGAAACACTTTGTGCGTGGAGAATGGGAGCTCTGGATAAAGAACCGTGGTCAACAATGCTAGTGTTAGGCACTATGCTAAGGTGTGTCATACCAATCGGTTCAAGAGGTTGTTTTCCTAGTCGGCAAGTTGTGTTAGGATTTTCTAGAATTATCAGCTAAGTCAGCTATGCCACTTCGATGTTACGTGGTATATCCTCCATAGCCTAGTGAGTTTTTTTCCAATTCTTTGTTAGTTACCATAAACCAATGTAAAAGCTCAAGATATTCAAACAAAAGGCTACTAAAAGACTAAATTGAATGCAATGTTTTTTTTTATGCAATTATTTTTTCTTATTCTAACTGAAAGGTTTGATGGGAAATTTATAAATTAAACAAAGGAGACAGATGCAAAATTGATACCAAAATTGATGGAGGATAGGGTTAGTTTTGTAGAGAATGTAGAAAGGAGTAGAAATTACGATAGGAGAGGTATTAAATGGAAGAAAGACATAAAAGTAATGCAGAGAAAAAGAAGTCCCTAACAGAAAGGGATAAACAAAGGAAAAATAGAGGAGAGAATGAGAGTGCAAAAGTTGAATATCACTGTTCAATTCAATTATCAATAAGTCTGTATAAAATATGGAGAAGGTGATCTTAAATAGGCATCAAAACCCGAGTAATATCCTTCTCAAAGAAGGAAAGTAAATAATAGTAATTAGAATTGAAAGAATTCTAACCTACTCAAACCACTAAACTAAAACAAGATATTAAAGCTATATAGCTGGTTTTCAATCATTTTGCCAATGGCCTAGTGCATAGGAAGCCTGGTTGCCTGACTGCCTTTAAGGTGGTGTGCTGCTCTTGGTACAACACTGGCAAAGAGTTATTGTGAAAAATAAATATTCCTTTACTTTGAATTAGAAAAGCTAATAAGAAGTTTTTTAGTGAACATTTTTGCCACTTTCTATCTCGTTTGACCATTGGAGTGTTAAAAAAAGTTGCAAGATATCACCTGAAAATATGTGCAACCCAAACCCTACAAGAACCAAGGAGGGAAAAAAACCAAGGCTTCAAAAGATAAGCTTGAAATTCGTCTTTTCCATGTGCTAAGATATGAAGTTGTGATAAACTTCTTTGGAACGTTAAGCACCATTTGGATTTGCATGTCTGATGGATCATTAAGTGTTTTCTTCTTCACACACATTTTATTACTCTGGATGATTATTGTGTTTCAGATGTTTTTTCTTCAAACACTTTTTGGGTCTAATTTGGTTACAGAAAATTATTGTTTGTTAAAATGTGCGATGATTTATCTCAAAAAAATTGTTCTGTGATGCAGGACTTGGATTTGTCACATCTCTGGTGTTTGTGTTCTTTGTTGGTGTTTTTGTTTCATCATGGATAGGTTCCACCATCTTCTGGCTTGGGGAATGGTTTATAAAGCGAATGCCCTTTGTGAAGCATTTATATTCAGCCTCCAAACAAATTAGTGCTGCAATTTCTCCAGGTTATGATAAACTTTCTATTTTTGATTGCATGAGGGGATCTGGAAATGAAAAATTAGTTCCAACTGCACCTTATTGGCTAGGAAGCAGGAGTTGCTTTATGTAGCAGTCATGCTTTGGAAGCCGTGATCTAACAGTGGTCACTGAAATTAATATTTTCATTATGTTAGAATTTATCATATATAATATCAACATAATTTCAGGTTTGGTTTGGATCACTACTGGCTGTGCTTGGGGTTTGATGCTATATGGGATAACATTTTTGTATGCAAATTTTGAATTGTCTAAAATTTAAAGACATTGTCATATGCTGCTTAGGGTGTGATGTTGATTTAAATCAGTCATATTTCCAGTTCTCATTCAATCTGGAATCTAAGTCTTGTGGAATACTGTATTAGGAATTGAACTTAAGTGTTGAAGATGGATGTCTTTGGTCCCTCGTGACTATGTTACTATGGATGCGCAGCATGGATTCTAAGAAAAGTTGGTCTCGGAGCATGTTATTCTCTGCTATTTTAGCAGTTGTCTAGTTGCCATCACCATGATCATTTTTATTGAAGTTATGCTTACTTGGTGTGAGGTTTCTTGGCAATTGACACTGACATCAAGCCTATAATCTCTACAGATCAGAATACCACAGCTTTTAAAGAGGTGGCAATTATTCATCATCCTCGTGTAGGTGAATATGCTTTTGGTTTCATCACATCAACAGTAATCCTTCAGGTATTTGCTTTACGGTGATGAACTTCTCTTGCAAAAGAATCTTTTTTCCTTTTGTGAGTATATTAAGAGAACATCCTATTTCTTCATACCAAGAATCACTCTGAGTTCTTGAACTTTGATTCTCTTGGTTATTGACTTCAGAGAGATAATGAAGATGAAGAGTTGTGTAGTGTTTTTGTTCCGACAAACCATCTATATATTGGTGATATATTCCTGGTGAATTCCAAGGACATTATAAGACCAAATCTGTCAATTCGAGAAGGAATAGGTATGTGTGGTATTATGAAATAGCCATATCTATCATGTTGCTTGGGAAACATGGACTTTTGTTTGCTGGGAAGCTTGAATTTGTAACACAGCATATCTTTGTTTTGTTTCTTATTTTTATTTCTGCATTTTTTCTTTTATAGATCATCTGTAGTTATTAAATTATTCAGAACATGATTTTGAGCCCCAAATCATGTTAAAAATCTACCTTTAAATTTATGAATAATGGAAGTTTTTATGCTGTGCGAGAACCTTCAATTACTTGATGCTTTTCTGAGTTCAAATGCAGTGTAGTCCGACAACTACAGTTAAAATCATCCCGACAAAACCATACTTTACTAAACTTTCAGTCATATTCTAATTTATTCCTTGGTTCTTTTTTCATGCAATTTGATATTTTTATTTTATTTTTTTCGATTTATTCAAGTGTTAAAACTTCACTTCAATTTGCAAATAAGGATCACTAGAGATATGGTCAAGGATAAGAGTTCCGTGCTTTAGTTATGAATGGATCACATCCTTTATTGCACTTAAATTCCGAAGTCACTGCATGTAGGAGGAAATAAAGAACTGTGACTTAGATCTGATTTGCATATAAAAGAGCACGGGAATGATATTAGGGGGGGGGGGGGGGGTAAAGGTACACAAAGCATGGTCTTATTTATTTACTTGTGTGCATTCCAATTTTTCATATTTTCCTAAGTTTATAACACGAGACCTCAATCAAGTCATATATTACCCTGAACTTAGACAAGCAACTTCTAACTACATCATGGTAAGAAAGTTCAGCAAGGATTGTTTAGTAGACACTTGAGAAAATATCATGCATCTGGACTGGACTTCAGTTTCAAATGGGGCTTATTGTTGACAGTTTTGACTTGCATTGTGGCAAAGGGAATATATGAAATGTTAGTCTTGTTTTTACAAGTTTTCTGATGCAGGCTTATTTCTTTATTGTTGTTTAAATGCAGAGATCATTGTTTCTGGAGGTATGACAATGCCACAGATGATCTCCCCGGTGGAACGGGTTGTTCACCAAAATGAAGGAATCCCTTTGAACAGGATGGTGTAATGGCATCAAGCAAGAAGTAAACCCTTTAATTACATTCAAATCCCACATAAAATGACCACGGAGAGTTTATTCTTATGACAACCGAGTCAATTGATTTGTTGCTTGTAGCAGTAAAGCTTTCGAGAATGCACAACTATGGTGTCTACTTGAATCTGTCTGTAACTACTATTGTTTATGGTGTCCCTGCAGCTGTTTTCACCATACGAAGGAAGTTGTAAGGGAGCCCCGGCCACAAACTGTAATTGTCAGTAGCCCGTGTCATTAATGGAATTTTTATAATTATATATCTGTTTTAGTTTTTTCTTATTTCAGGATGCATTGCCCACCCTCATGCATGATATGATCGTTCTCACCGTGCAGTGAAAAAAATTTCTGTGTTTATTTCTTTCCGTGAATGATTTAAAAAAAAAACAAAAATTAGGTTTTTATTATAGGCTAAAGGCTATGGTGACAGTACTTTTTGTCAATCTTCGATGCTTCAACTGATTTGATTAAATGTTATTATTGATCTAAATTAATGGAATTTATAGGCAAGTTCATCTCTGTGAAGCCAAGGAAACAAATTTAGGTTTTTTTAATGCTATCCTTTGTCCACCCTCACCTTCCTATCATTTATTTTATAAATTCATGGTTCTCATGTAAATTAATTGGTTATCGAGTCGGTAAAAAGGTCATCTATTGGTAGTGTCCTTGACTTGCAGAATTAAATTAATGCCTCGGTGCTTTCCTGAAAATCCAGGTCTGTAAAGAACAAAAAGTTTCCTTGTGTGGGATATAAACTGAATTAATAGCTGAGAACGTTAATAATAATAATAATAATAAAAACAATGCATTAGACGGGACACGGGACACTTAGAGATAAACGTTTTGAAAGAATGTATTTTTATTCCTTCTGCTGGCATTTATTCATCACTGATGGTACTTTTTTCTATTTTATTTTTATTAATATGAGTGTTCGGTTCAGCTTGTTTGCATTTTAATTAATTTTAGAGTGTGTTTGGTATTGTGGAAGCTATTGTGGTTGTGGTTTGAAAAAAATTGTTTTATAAAAAGTACTTTTAGTTGAGGTTGGTTTGAAAAAATAGCTGTTTGGTTAAAATTGAGGTTAAAGAAAAAGTAGTTAATGTGTTTGATTAATAATGCTTTTAAAATTGAGGTTATAAAATAATTTTAAAAATATATATTAATATTGATGATTTTTAATTTAAATATTGTGGGTTTAACTATTGCTATTATATCATGAAATAAATCATACTTTATATAAAATATTTTTTATTATTCTATGAAACCATTTATAATTTCATTACGTACGAAACACATCCAACAAAAACTACAGTTTCCATAATATTTTTAGCATGTAATAAAATTAGATAAAATATTATCAGGTATAAAATTCACTCTAAACTAGTTTTTTTTTAAATAAATGTTAAAAAAATTAACACACTACTTCAAAAAAAAAAGTCACACAGGTAAGTGAACAGTGCAAGAGAATTGCATTGCTCACTATTTTTAAGTGAACAGTGCAATTCATTGCACTGTTCATATGAACAATGTATACTATACACTGTTCATGTTAAATTAACATGAACAGTGAAAAAAAGTAAAAAATAACTGTTTTTTTACTGTGTTTCTAACGCAGAAATTAAGTGGGGCCTAGTGAACAGTATATCTATTTTTTCTTTAACCAAACGATTGTAAACTGCATTTTAAATTAAACACAGCCGCAGCAGCAGAGCCAAACGGGCTTTTAAGTTAACTATTATGTAAACTTTGAGAGACCATCATATTAGTAACTATAGAGCTCAAACCTGAAATTATAAGAAAAGCAAAATTTTTAATCCTAAATTTTTATAACTGTACTACGTAATGTTTATATATGGTCCTTTATACAAAATTACATGCTCAAACTGTCAATTCAGGAGTGCAAGGTGTTAGTCCAGATTTTGTTTTTTTAAGTTTTTCATTTTGTTCCTTTTAAACGAAATGAATGTGTCTCCCATTTTGGGACCATATCAAATTTCTTTATTATAACAAAAATTAAATAGTTTGTAGTTTTTATTGTTAATCTTTTTACTGTTTACTAAGATACAAGTCATTATAAATTACAGTATAATAATATAGTTGTCCTTACTAAAGAAACTTATCAAGCATGCAGATGGGATGATGTTATCTTTTCCATGAAATACATTTAATATTGAAAGAATAGTTGAGGACAAAATAGTTCGTTTAAGTTTGTTAGGGTCTATCATTTGGGAATTGTATGGTTGTCAAACACCTGGCACTAAGGTCAGGCATGTCTGCCAAACTCTAGGCACTCGGGCCAGACCCGAGCGCCCGGGTCGATGTGAGGTTTTCATTGTTCACCAAGACACAGATCACTATGGATTAGAGCAGTGTGATGATGTAATTGTTCTTGTCAAAGAAACTTGCTAAGCATGCAGTTGGGGGTAAGATTGTTTTTTTCGTGGGATACATTTGGCATTTAAAAAATAATTGAGAGCAAAATAGTCTGTTCAGGTTTTTTGAGGGCCGACGCTGGGGAATGACATGGTTGTCAGACATTTGGCATTGGGGTTAGACATGTTTGTTAGACCCTATTAGCTCGGGCCAGACCCACGCGCTTGGATCTGACATCACACATGGTTGACAGACCCAAACAAACATATCTTCATTATTATAAACAAATCATCATCAAAATTCAATTTAACGTTTTAGATCTAAAAATTTAAATTATATATTTCCATTAAAATAGTTCATGTTTTATATTTATAAATTTATTATTCCTTCAATAAAAATTCTATTTTCTATTATTGTTATTGTTATTAGTATGATTATTATTATTATTATTATTATTATTATTATTATTATTCAAGTAAACTTGGGTCAGACATGTTTGCCAGACCAAGTAAAGTGGGTCAAAAAATTATTTATAAACGAAGTATAAATAATTTATAAACAACAAACTATCACAAAAATCTAATTTAACATTTTAGCCTTGAATTATCCTAAACAGAAATGCTAATTAATTCTTTTTATAATTGTTTTCTATTTTTTTTTATAAAATAACATTTAAACTACCCTTGAAGTATCCTAAATAGAAATGCCAATTATTTTGTTATAATTATTTTTTATTTTTTATTAAAAAAATATTTAAATTTCCCTTGAAGTATCCTAAATAGAAATGATAATTAATTTATATATATATATATATATTGTTCTATTTTTTATTAAAAAACATTTAACCTAACCTTAAAGCATCCTAAATAATTTTTTTTTATAAATTTTTCTATTTATTATATAAAAAAATTCAACTATCCTTAAAGTATCTTAAATAGAAATTCTAATCAATTTTTTTTATAAACTATTTTTTTAAAAAAAATATTTAAACTATCCTTGAAATATCTTAAATAAAATCCTAATTATTAATTTTTAAATTTTTTTTAGGCTTTTGGCCATCAGATCCAAGAGCACCTCTATTTGTTTGTTGTTTGCTTGGGTCAGGCAAGGGTTTCTAGACCCCGGCACCCTGAGTCTAGCAGGCGCACGGGTCTGCAGACAAAGACGGGTGACACAAGCTCGCGGGTTTGTAGACCTAGATGTGCAGGTATTATAAATATTATTATTATTATTTTTATTAATATAATTATTAATAAATTTTTAAAAAATATATTATTAATATTGAAAACAACCATAGATTTGATTTGAAAGGTAAAATTAAAAATTATTATTATTATTAAATTTGAGAAAAAATATTATTACTATTGTAGAAAAGCCATCAATTTGATTTGAAGGGATGGAAAACTATAAGAACATGGATTAGACAAGTTTAATATTATTATTTTTATAATAATAATAATAATAATAAGTATTATTATTATTAATATAATTATTAATAAATTTTTTAAAAATATTATTACTATTTAAAAAAAACCATAGATTTGATTTAAAGGCTAAAATTAAAAATTATTACTATTACTATTATTATTATTATTATCATTAATAAATTTGAGAAGAAAGTATTAGTATTGAAGAAAAATCATAAATTTGATTTGAATTAATTAAAAACTATAAGTACTTGGGTCTGGCTAGGACGCAGACCCAACAGTCTCTCGGGTCTGGCTTGGCCATCAGACTCAACTCTCTTTTAAAAATATTTTTTAAAATGTATTTTTTATATTTTAAAAAAATATTATTGACCTGCTATGGAGCGTAGGCCCATACACTTGTGTGTGTGTAATTGAAAATACATTGGAAATAAAATATTAGGACAATCATGGGCAATTAAAAAAAAATTAAGGTTATTGAGCAAGTTTTATCAAGTTGATCAAATTAATCTAGGTCATTCCCTTCCCCTATTCTTTTTTCAATTTAGACCGGTTTATTTCCCGGGTCATCCAAGTCTTAGGTCAACCTTTTGGGTTGGTTCGAATTTTATAACTATGATTTTATTTTCTTTTTTTTTCCTATCTTATCCTTGATAATTGGGTCTTGACTAATTAGTGCTCAACTTTGTTGGTGATCAAGTGGGTATTTTTTTCATTGAATTAACATAAAATAGTTTTAAAAAGAATACAGTTGTTTAACTCGGTGAATCCATTATGGTTGCCTTTGAATTATGTTTATGTTGGCTGTTTGAATTGTCTTTAAACCCATTAAATTAACTGTATTAGTTGAAGGTACCTACCAAACTATTTCATTTTAATCTAATACCTTTAGGGGTATTTTGATATTTTCACATGAGCATTTTGTATAATTAAGAAGATCATGGAGGTGTTTTAGTATTTTCACGTTTTGTTTTTGATTTTTTATTCTATAAGATACTGGCGTGTGTTCCACACGCATCAGCGAGTGGGCGGTATCCGTGCCATTTAGGTAGCCCGTGTGACACCTCCCAGTGGCCAAATTTAACCATCCATCGTCTTCCTAGATGTGCAACCGGAATCAATTTTTCTTTCTTTTCTCTCTCTTGACAGATAAAATGCACAATTGTCCTATTTATTTGTTGTTTTCAATTTCAGTCCTTATTTTTTGAATTTCTTATTTAATCCTTATTCATTTTATAGAAGTTTTTGTCCTTTAATTAAAATTTCTCATATGTTTTGTTTGTCATTTCAATTCTTATTCTTTTAATTTCTTATTTTGTTTTTATTCTTTTTATAGTTTCAGTCTTCCTAAATCCGTTCCTATTTTTAGTTGGTGTTTTAGAATCCATCCTCTTTGTTTTTATTTTTCGTTTCAGTCCTTATTCTTTTAATTTTTTATTTTGTTTTTATTCATTTTATAGTTTCAGTCTTTCTAAATCCGTCTTTTTTTTTTGTTGGTGTTTCAGAATCCATCCTCTTTGTTTTCATTTTTTATTTTGGTCATTTCTCTTTTATTTGTTTACAATTTAGTCTTTTAATTCTAATTTGTGTATATTATGTTTTTCAATTCGGTATTTTTACTTTTGATTTCATATTTTTTTCACTTGGCTCTTTTGTCAAAGTTTTTATAGTTTTTAATTTTTCCATTCAAATCAAATTTATGGCATTTTTCAATAGTAATAATATTTATTTTAGTTTAGTCCTTTTTTGTTTGATTTCTTATTTATTTCATTTGCTTTTTTTGTCAAAGTTTTATGATTTTTTTTATTTTATCCATCAAAACAAGTTTATGATTTTGTTATTTGAATAATAACAATAATAATAGTTTATTATAATGGTTGTAATGATTATGATAGTAATAATAGTAACAATTGTGATAATTATATTAATCGTATGAATAATAATAATAATAATAATAATAGTTAATAGTAATTTTGATTCTAATAGCAATAATAATAATAATAATAACGATGATGATAATGATAAAAATAAAAATAATGATAATATTAATTATAGTGGCGGTGATAATAATTATAACAATAGTATAAATAATAATAATAATAATAATGATAATAACAACGATAATAATGATAATAATAGTGATCATGATAATAATACTAATAATAATTATGATATTACTTATTGATAATAACAATAATAATAGTAGCTATAATGATAATAGCAATATTAGTAATGATAATAATAACGATGAGAATAATAATTGTTATAATAATAATAATGATAATTCATTATTCGATGTTGTATTTAATGGGAATTGAGTTTCACTGTTTTTCCATATATGATTTTTTTTTTATCTAATATCCCGGATTACTGGTTTGAAAAGTTTACATGACTCGACATTGTTTTTTATTTTTTATTTTATTATTTATTTTTTAATTTTATCATTTAATATTAATTTTTAAAAATAAAAAATCATCATCCAAATTTTCTTTAAATATATTAAATAAATCAATTCCCGTGGAGAGAACCCTTAAAAATTTATCGTAAAAAAATCTCAAGCACTTTTAATAAATATTATTTTTATATTTTTAAAAATATGGGTCTGCCCGCGTGTGAAACGCGTGCAAATGAACTGGGACCAAACTCTATATAAAGAAGTTTTAGGGTTTCTTCACTCCGTCCAAATTGTCACCCTGTTGTAATCGGATTCTGTTGAAATCCATACCCTTCCTTGAGGTTCCTCTTTTAGCTGTTGAGGAGCTACTTGATTAGCCTTTCTTTGCCTTGAGATTTCTCTCTTTTTAATTTTGAATTGTGTTGGCTGAGAGAGGAGGACTGGTCTGCTGCTGTGATGGCTGATCGAGAGTAGATGGGTTCTATGGTGGCTGGCTCTGCTAGTGTTATCTTGTTTACTGCTGGTTCGTAGTGGAGAGATGGGTGGCTGAGCCTTTCGAGCTGTTGGCTGGTTTGTTTGGGTTGCATAATGGAGGGAAAGGAAGGTTGTTCTGTTCGGTGGTTGTGATGATTCGGTGAGAGAGGGAGGAAGGGCTATTGGGTTGGTTCGATTTGGGCTGAATGGTCGGTGGTGGTCTACTGGCGCCATGAATAAGCATTACCATCCGTACATTTGTTGTGGCAATTTGCAAGTTCAATAATAGTGTGAGACCAGAGAGTTTCCACATGAAATGTGGATGATCCTGTAAAAGCATAGAAGCTACATTATTCATTCTGAATAATATTCTCTTTCGCTGTTCTCTACAGCCATTTTCTGTATATCAAAATATACATTCTCTTGACCACTTGACCAACTGTAAAATACCCTAGAAAAAGCACAACCAAAAATCCAAAATATGAGAATGGCAAATTAGTGAATCCCATGACTTCTCCAACTTGTGTGAAAGGAATTGCTATCCCAATGGCAGAGATCACCACCGTTGAACAGATTACAGGCCACGAGGATATCTCCTGAATGAAGGGGATTTTCTCCGTTCGGATTAAGTGGAAAATTAGGGTCTGCATTAGAAGGCCTTCAATAAACCAAGCAGAATGGAAGAATTTGACATCGAATATGTTGTAATCTCTGTAATAGAACCACAAAAAGATAAGGTTCGCCAGATCACAGAGGGTGCACACAGGGCCATTCCATAATATGAAGATGGGCAAACTTTTCTCAGACCATTTCTGGGGGGTCTTTACATAATCTTCTTCCATCTTGTCCCATGGGATTGCGATTTGACCCACACTGTAAAGGAAAGTTTGTGTAAGGAGCTGCCTCGGAGTCAATGGCTCAAATTCCAGCAACAGTGTTGCTATCAGGAGTGAGAGAACACTTCCTATGTTGGCGACAACAGACATTTTAATGTACTTCATGGTGTTGCCGTAAGTGAGGCGACCGTTCTCAACCCCAGCGACAAGTACATTCAGATCTTTCTCAAGTAAAATGATGTCTGCCAAGTCTTTTGCAACCGATGCACCTGAGTCAACTGATATACCCACGTTGGCAGCATCTATTGCGAGCGAGTCATTAACTCCATCCCCTAGGAATCCAACTACATGTTCACCAGCAGTCTGCAAGGATTGCACTACCCTGAGTTTCTGAGTAGGGGTTAGCCGAGCAAGCACCGTTGCACTTTTAACAGTCTCATGAAAGTCATCCTGATTTAGTAGCTCAAGTTCCGGTCCTGTAGTCACATTGGTGGTTCTAATGCCAAGTTCTTCGCAAATCCTTACTGCCAGAGATAGCGAGTCGCCTGTTAATACCTTTGCTTTTACTCCCTTCTCAGCTAGCCTCCATAGAGCCTGCTTTGCTGAGTCCTTTGGGGGGTCAAAGAACGTTATTACACCAAGGAAGACCATGTCTGATTCAGTGATCTCCTCATTGGCCATGTTTGGATGACTTCCTTGCTGCAAAAATATATGAAGGTTATTTATCATGAGATGGTTGGATGGGATTGCTTGTTTTGTAAGCAAATTTTAGCCTGCCATGCATGACATGTTATGGAGGTTGTCTGCCAGGGAAAAAGAATAATTGCAAGGCTTTGATGAACAATCAACATTTGTAGATCAGGGAAGTGATGTACGCAAAATATTAACCTTGAGAAGAAATAAAACAGAGATATTGAGACACACCATTTGTAGCCTTTTTATCGCAACTCCTATTATCCTTAGTCCCCGGTTGCTTAATTCTTCTCCCATATTCAGAATCCTCTGATAGTCTTCTGAAGAGAAGGTAACAATTTCACTCCCATCAACATTGTCTATAAAAGAACAAACTCTCATCACTTCTTCCAATGCTCCCTTGGTTATCATGAATCTATCACAGGTGTGGCTATTTCTTCCTTGGGAAGCATTTGATTCAGTTTCCAAGATAACTGATACTCTTCTTCGTATAAAATCAAAAGGAATTTCATCTATTTTACTCCACTTGGATGGCTGGAATCTGTATCCATTTGTGAACACATATGCCAAAATGGCATCATCTAGAGGATATTTTTGATCAGTCTTGAAGTACGAATTCAGGAAGGCAAAGCGTAAAACCTTTTCTTGGGGTGAACCCCAGCTGTCAAGATGATTAACTATGATTGCATGGTTCATGGTGAGTGTACCAGTCTTGTCGATGCATAGGATATCCCTACGTAAACAAGTAAAACATGCATGTATATATAAATGCTGCTTGAGATTTGAGTAGACTAATAAATCCAATATGCGGGAAAATTAAGCATATGAACTTACATGGATCCCATATCTCGTATAACAGCTAAGCTTTTGACGATGCATCTGTCTCTGGCCATGACAAGTGCTCCTTTTGCAAGACTCGTGTTAACAATAAGGGGAAGCATATTCGGAGTGAGTGCACATGCAACTGATAGCCCGAAAAGAACACTCTCACTCACATCATGAGACTTAAGATAATCAGTCAATATTATGATTGCCATCACTACCAGCATTACGCTGATGAGCACGTAGGATATGCATCGGATGCCATCATTGAAGCCATCTGGTGGTTTTTTCTTTCCTATACTTGAAAACATGGTGCTCATGTAAGTCTTACATCCTGTCGAAACAACTAAACCCATTCCACTACCTGATACAACATTTGTTCCCTGAAATTATATGTATCTAATTAGCCCAGTACATGTTTCATTTCTCAGTACTATGTATGCTATACATAAACATTCCAATCCGTAGCCAGTGAATCAATCCTACTGAAAAGTGAAAACCACCGTAATCGTTGGAAACCTTTTTTTTTTTCTTCCTCTTTTATTAGTTTAGGAAAATTATATGAAATTCTAAACTCAAAAGGCCAATCAAGAACGAGAAAGAAGGGCAAGCACGATAGAGAACAACAATTGAGACACGCACACACCTAATATTCTTTGGTTTTCTCTGCTAGTCCTAACAGTATCCGAATTTTCAATTGCACCGAGTGGAGAATAAACACGAGTTCTAGTACAGATCAAGAACCACACAAATGTTTCAAAATCCCTTGAAATATTTCTGTCCCATTGGAGTAGGATTGCACGCAACCCCATCCCCTAACACCATTACAATTAATGTATTCCCTAACTATTGTAATTCCCAACTCCTGCATGCTAAAATAGACTCTTAGAGAGAACTCCAGTATAATAAAATACATACATAGTGTCAGAATTGATTCGTTCTAGGATAATAAACTCTTGCATTTCCCAATTTTATCACCCTGTTAAGATAGGAATCTGGATTCTGAACGTAATAGTATTAAGGCTAAAAATTCGACACATAATCTTACATACCATGAAGCAAATATTTTTCAACTCTAGCAAAGGAGTTCTCTGATTTTCTTTAGCATCTGCTGTTTTTTCAGTTATCCAGGACTCGCCTGTCAATGAGGACTGACTGTTCATAAGAGCAGGATGTGTTAATTTGTTCTATAATTTGCTCAAGCGTATAGCAAGGGAATGATGTGAAAGATATATATAATTAGAAATACCTGACGGAAAGGTGCTTCGAAGATAGTAGTCTAACATCACCAGGAAAAAGGTCTCCAGGTTCAAAAATAACGATGTCCCCAGGAACAATATCCCTTTGATCAACTTGAACAATCAACTCTGTCTGAATAACTCTGCCAGCACATCTTTGAACTTTAACAGGGCATCTTACAAACTCAGAGAGTTTCATGGCAGCTTTTGAACTCGTGTATTCCTGAAGTGGGCATCAAGAAAATGATGTGAGCTGGCAGAGTGTTGGTTATGTCAAAGAACAATCTCAACCCAATAGCTTAAGCTGTTAAGTGAGGTTCTAGGATATGATTTATATTATTCTCTAACACATCTCCGCAAGTAAAAACTCTTTGGGCTTAAAACTCGCACATGCACACACTACTTTGTGTTTAATTTTTGTCACATAAATGAGAATGGTGAGATTCGAACCCGTGACCGCTTAGTCGTTAAGGCTCTGATACCATATTAAAGAACCAATTCAATCCAAAAACTTAAGCTGTTAGGTGAGATTCTAGGATATGATTTATATTATTCTTTAATAGGTTATAAAGAAGATAACAAAGTTAATTAAGCAGAAAATACCTGATAGAATCGGAGGGATACACTTATAAAAACTAATATGAGCATAATGCATCCATTTGGACTATCACTGGCTACGTAGGAGAGGGCAGACAGTATAATCAAAATAATATTGAAAGGGTGGAAGAAGGCATGCCACAGAAGATGCCACCAATTTGGAAAAGTATATCCAAGAGGAACATTTGGACCATTTTCTCTCAACCTCCTATCAGCTTCAGTGAAGCTCAAGCCTGCGCAAATAATACAAATACAGATAAGCAAATCTAATACCAAAATGGTAACAAGAAGTCATGATTTCTGCAGACATTAAATCTTAGCTTCCACAATCAAATATATATATATGCGCGCGCGTCTATTGCTTACCCCTTTCGGTGGAGCGAACGTACTCAAAAACCAAATCTTTATCCGATTGTGCCAAGGCGTATAGCCAAGAATACACCTTCTCTTCTTCCTCCGACTTCTGGCTCCCATCAGATTTATCTGCACCTTAATCAAGTATCTAATTTGCATCAAATATTATTCAAAACCTTAATTAAATATGTCAGTCTACTTACTTCCAGATACTGCAAGGCGTCCCAGTCCCAGGTAGTTAAAGACAGATCTGGGGAACGTCAAGTATTTACGAGGATTCTTTATGAGATTTTCTTGAATAGAACCGTTTTGATTGTTTGCATTTGCAGAGAAGATAGAGAAGAATTTGGGAAATCCCATAACTGACCATGAATGGATGAGGCAAGCGAGAGTAGAATTGTAATGTGGGTTTTGAATCGAAGAATACAAGAGGATATGTATGGTCTACAGATGAGGGTCAGCTTTCTTACTTTTCCTTCTACTCTGCTTCTTAAACCTCAACCACCAGACTTTCAAAAGACCGTTAGGTGCAGCAGCTGAGCGCGCATCAACAGTTGAAAAGTTGTGCATTCACCCGCACCGGATTTTTATTTTTATAATCGTATTTGACCTTTCATTGCACCGACCCATGTAAAGGTGTTTTTAAAAGAATTTAAAGTTTTATATAAATTTTATATTTTTTTTATTAAAAATAATTTTTAAAAAATAAAAAAATATCATTTCAATATATTTTAAATAAAAATATTTTTTAAAAAAACTAATAATTTCTCATCTATCTAAACATTGAACGAGGCCCACCATAAACCGAGGTCATATCTCGTACTTTGTATATAATGTTTTTCTTTATTTGAGCTCTGCTACTAGGAAGCAATACCATCACAAGCATGGCCATCGTCATGTAATGTTGTTTGTTTCTTTTATTTACACCTTTTGTCTTCCTTCCATGGTTTCATGTTACTTTTTTTTTTTTTTTGTTCCAGCTCATTAAATTAATAGATTACATTGAAAATAAATTGAGGAATAAAAAAATTCTGATCCACAAAGTTTATATATAAAGGGCCAACGATCTTGCTGTTTGCATCAAGAGAGAGCAGGGTTTGATTGACTTTTCTACTTAATATTTTTGCAAAATACATCAAAAGATTTGTCCTAAAAGTGATTAAAACCTTAGTCAATTAAGAGAGTTGATTTTAGTGTCGGAAGGTTGCTTTGAAGAAGACTTGTAAGCCTAGGTTTGAAGAAACAAAAAGGAAAAGAGAATTTGAGTTTTCTTGCAATCATTTCTTAAATCATTATCCAATCAAGGTAATGAGCATTAGAGTTTTGACAAGTGTTTTTAGCCTAAAAAAATGGAGTGAGAATATGTCCATAAACATGTGAAGTTTAGTTTTCTTGGAGATCAAGACGTTAGCCATGGTTGGAATGAGGAAGGCCAGAAGATTAATCCCTTTTTTTCAACCATAAACAAGCCATTAGTCAAATAATCAACCATCCTGCAATACTAAATTGTTGTTTTCATAACTCAATTGACTTCCATTGAATTGTTTTCTCAGAAAACCTCTTAGACAACCATTTTTTCTTGTCATTTTTGGCTGGGAAAACAAAAGCGTACTCTCTCTCTCTATAGACAGGCAGATAGATAGAGAGAGAGAGAGAGAGAGGGTTGAAGAGAGACAAACAGCAGGACATTTCTTTCTTACTTTATTAGCTTTTCACAACTTGTAGACCTGTAGCAAAAATGGCTACTGTGTCTTGTAACAGGAGTTATAGCCTTCAGCCTGCAACAAATCTAAAAGGCAGTCTTGCATAGACACAAATCACTATGGATTAGAGCAGAGCAGTGTAATAATAGTCTAATCCCTGACACAAGAAGTTGTAAGAGCAACAAAAAAGGAGTGGGGTTATCTTTTTGCTTGGATGCATTTGACATTGAAATGCCCTGACACCTTGCGCTTGGATCTTAGCAAAGACCTAATTGGCTATGAAAGCCCCAACATCACGTGACGCTAGGACAGCCCAAGCACCCCATGGCGCAAGAGCAGCACAAGCGCCAAGTTTCCGCTTCTAATTGTTATTATAATATTATTACTTATAATAAAAATATTAATATTTATATCACAACTGATAATATTTTTAGTATACATACTATTAATTATAAATAAAATAATAATATTTATAGCATAAATAATCTATTTTTTATATGAATATTTTAAATTTTAGTAAAAATAATAATATTTTTAACGCAAATACTATTTATTATAATAAAATAATAATATTTGTAACACCAATTATAATATTTTTAAGAGTAATACTTTTAATTATAATAAAAATTAAAATATTTATAACACAAATTATACTTTTTACTATTAATACTTTAAATTATAATAAAAATAGTTATAACACAAATAATATTATTTTTTATATTAATAATTTTAATTATAATAAAAATTAAAAATATTTAAATTCTTCATCGAGACCCATTAGAATTGGGTCACGCAAGACCCATTAAGTTTGGGTGCCGACGCTAGACCCAAGACAATGGGTACTTCTTCAAACCCAACCATCAGGTGCCCTACATTGAGTGAGAGTAGGCTGGCTCCCCACAAGCCACCTCATCGTCACGTGGCGCTCGAGTATGCACATGGCTGGGCGTGACCAGGCTCACCTAAGCTCTCCCAAGCGCAACATGGTGCTCCAATCTGATTGCTACAGAATTGTCCCCTGGCGCCGCATGGCGTTAAGGTAGACCAATCACTAGGTGTTCGCTTTTCATTTTTATTATAATATTATTACTTATAATAAAAATAGTATTATTTGTGTTATAATTATTTTTTTTTATTAAAAGTATTGATATTAAAAATAGTATTATTTGTGTTCTATTATTTTTATTTTTATTATAATTAAAAATCTAGACGCGTCCACGCCCAACTCCAAGTTGGGTTTGCACGCGTCCACGCCCAACCACATGTGTGTTAATATAATAATGTGTTATAAATATTATTTTTTCTCTTATAATTGAAAGTGTTCATATAAAAAATATTATTATTTGTGTTATAAATATTATTATTTTTATTATAACTCAAGGTATTGATATAAAAAATATTATTATTTATGTTATAAGCCTCCTTAAAAGAACACACGTGAGTAAAAGAGCTTGTAGCAATATTAAAATTCTACTATTATAGACAATTTGTATAGAATTAAAAAAGAAGTAAATAGATTATCCGATTAAATCAACAGGTGGGGTTATTCTCCATTAATGTCCAGCAGAGCACAAAGAAGTGGAAAGGGATAAACGAGCATCACTTTGTCCAAGTCCAACCTACGGAACTTTCGTCCCGGGAATATATTTTATGTATTCCTCATGGATGATAGAGAGTGTGTCCGAGGAAAATATATGCTCGTTAATTTGGCTTTCGTGGAGACCGACTTCATGCCTCGCATGTATCTTGTTAAATAAAAGACAATGATATACGGGAGAACCCTTTTCTACTATAAGAACCTTCTCCCCCAAAACACTAATGATGACACTTTTTTTAAAACCAGAATAGCTTTTTGAGGATTACAGGAACTCAAGTCAAAATTAGTGGAGAACTTCTGGCAGTCACTAGCCGGGAATAAAATTAGTGGAGAACTCAAGTCAAGAACACTAATGGTTCGTACTGGGTGTGTTGCATGTAAAGGTTTATCTAAGAGAAGGATTGACATAATGGGCCATGGAACAAAGCCAGGTGCCCGCCCACAGCCATCCTAGTCCGAACTTCTAATGGCCTATTCTCTGCTCTTCGTAGTCCGAGTGACCAAAAATATCTAGCTGCGCAAGCAAGCTTATACATGCTGCGAAGGAGCAAAAATGTACTTTGAAGCAATATCTAGCTGCGCAAGCAAGCTTATACATGCTGCGAAAGAGCAAAAATATACTTTGAAGCAATATTGATGTAACCATATTATTTAATAGTTTTATTTATATTTAATTAGTGTTTTGTTTATGTTTTATATATAAAATACCTTTATATTTTTTGTTTTATGTTTTGAAGGTACTTTTGGATGAAAGATGCAAAAAAAAATAAATTGAAGATAATTGACAGATTTAACTTTTAGTCAATGTTTTGTGCAAAGCTTGAGCTCTAGAGGTTGAAATGAAGTGATTCCAGTGGCATTAAAAAGCTAACATCAATACCTTTTTGAACATCTAAGGCAAGAAAATAAAATAAGAAAGAGTATAGAAATCGCAGCCTTTAAAGTCAAATCTCGCAATCTGCCAGTGTTGACCTTCGGCCATTCCAACTTAAATATCTGGAGCTACAAAAGTCCAATTTATGCAAACTCAATTTTGTTGGATTCATGACTTAAAGTTCTATAAACGCTCCAAATTTCAGCCAAAACTGATGTCGTATGAGGGAGATATTATTTTTCAAAGATGATATCTGAATTCTGCCAACAAACAAGTTTCGTGAAGAAACGAGTCCAAATTACGTTCCGAAACATCTAAACCGATAACCAAGTTTTTATTTCAGCAATTTAGCTCCTCTAAGTCAAAGTTTGAAGATTTCATGCAAGGCTATTTCTTCTTTTTTAGGAAAATAGTTATTGAAATACTTAAATGTAAACAATCTACTTAATGGAGGACTATTTTGTAAAATAGAGACCTATGGTTTCCTAAGATATAAAAAGAATGAGAGAAGAGAAGGGGGCAGCCAGCCAAGAAGAGAAAAACACCTCCTTCCTCTAAAAAAACCCTAAATTATACATTCTTTCTTCTTTTTGATTAGTTGTTCAACAAACATACAAGGCTAAACACGTTTTCTTGGTTGCAAGGATAAGGAAACCTTCGGATTTCAAGAACTGTGAGATTTATTTAGCCTTTTCTTTTTAGTTTATATGATGAATATGTTTGTTCTTCTATGCTTATTTTTTCTATGATTGTTTATTTTAATTGCTAGAGCGGACTCTAAGTTATTATTATAGACAATCTATTGCTAAGTTTGATATCAAAACCAGAGTTGCGGTATATGAACTTGTGAAGCAACTGAGTTTAATAATTGTGGTGGATCTACATTATTAATCTTAAGGAGAACATTCGATCAAATCAAACATAGACTACGAACAGTTATGTTTTCTTAATTAATCAACTTATCTAATTCTTAAGACTGCCATTAAATTAAATTACTAGTGCGAACACTGTGATTATTCAATGATTAGGGTTAGTTATACAGCAGATCCGTTAACTAACCAATATTAAGAAGAGATAAATATTGAAAATATAAATTGATATTTCGTTTTCATGATCAGTTCTGATTTCTGTAGGTGAATGTGTGCTTGTGACCAAGGTTTATTCTCTTGATAATTTTCTGATTTTATTAAATTTCGTTTGATAGTTTTCTGTTTTTTTTTTTTTGCTTTAGCCTAGATAACGTCCAAACCCCCTCAAATTACATATCATCTAGCATAAAAATCCGACTTGAACTTCCTCGTGAGATCGACCCCTTGCTTGCTCTATACTATCTTGTATGTTGTGTTTGAAGCTAGGATAATTAATTTGTGCGACCGCGACATCGCAACAAATATGTCTGTAATGAGGTATTTGGTATGGGAGTAAAAGATTAACTTCATTTCGAAAGGGGAAAAATAACTCGACAATATACTTTCTTTTTGTTCATAGAACTTTGGAGGAACCTAGCTATGACCGCATTCAACCATTCCTCTACGATTCATGTCAATCATCATCAGAGCCAAGGACCTGCTGCTTAAACTCTGCAACTTCAGCAGCCAACTCATCCCTATTTTTCTGCATAGCACAGGCACAAGACATTGATTAGTTGATTCTTGCAGTGCACAATTATTTTGAATTCCAAAACAATTCAGATTACAACCTTGAAAAGCAGATATCGGGTGGCGAACCAGGTGGTGTAGCCAAGACCCACAACTTCCATCAATTTTGGAAACTGAAGCCATGAAAATGGAACTTATTCAAACAAGGTTATTCATTGTTCCGAGGAGCTTCAAAATTATCAAATAAATGAACATACGAACCAATGGAATAGAATCAATAGCACCAACAACAGCTACAACCAGCCAAAAGGCAACCAGAGCACCACTTGCATAAAAAAGAACAGAAAATGCATCTTCAGGGTCAAACTGCAAATTTTAAACAAGCAAGGTATCAATATTCCTAAATGCAAGGAACAGAAAGTTTTCAATCCTCCCACCCCCAGTTCCATCTCAGGAAAAAAAATCCATACAAGGCAGCACCCAGAACCATTGTACAGTGGCCTCTAAAAAGAGACCACAGGGTGAAAAAAATTGTAGATATCAACCAAAAAGCAGCTTTCAATTGGCAACTTGTTTTCTACCGACTCTTTCACAATCCAAATCACACTAATAAGTCAGTAAAATTAAGAGAAACAGGGCGGGGGGGGGGGGGGGGGGGCAAAAAAAAAAACAAAATATTTAAAAAACAAAAATCGAGTGTCTGGAAATCATCTCCTTTCACAGATGGTTCTCCCGCAGCTACTTTTGCATTGAGGTTGGACCCAGGTGAGATGTATATTAATAGACCATTCTCAACGGATCTAGGATGTAGAAAAAGCTTCCGATTTTGATAAAAAGAATGGAACGGATGAGCATCAGTGTCAACCTAAGATTGTTAAAACATAGGAAAGAAAAGTTGGATTCCTAACCTGGGGTGCCCAGATGGTACCAGGGATCCAACTTGATCAAGCACATGTAAAAACTTTTACTACTTTCCATTACTCATCATGCAGACAAATTTGCATTAGAAGTTATGGATCTGTTAAGATAGATTATTCAAAAGGAGCATACCGCAAGCACAAGTCCAAAAATCAAGGAGAGAAGATAAGGGATAATAGAAAGAAGAAAAAACTCAATTAAGTGTAAAGATTGAAAAAATAAATAAATCAAAAGTAGCAATGGAAAATATGAATTTGTCAAAACTGTGTTGCTCAGATAACCGCTCAGGAATGAATTTCATCAAAACTCTCATAACCTTTTCATACTCATCATAGCAACAACAACTTTGCATTAAAAAAAATCCCATTGGAAGCTGATAGCGGATGAGATGAAGAAATAAAGATGAGAGAATCACAAGGAAAACGATTAAATAGATGAGAAGGGAGAGGTTAAATTTATTAGAAACACAAAACAAACAAACTTTGCTTTCCTCACCTGGTTAAAAAAAAACTCATCACTGACTTCAGCTGCTGTTGCTTCCTCAGTTTCAATTTCAGTGAGTGCTGGACTTTCTTCCACCGCCACTGCACCATTTCGGTCTTCTTTAACATATTGATTTGGTTCCTCAGAGAATGTTGCTCTGATCCCTAAAAAAGTTAAGAAAAAGTTACCATGAAATCCAACCAAATACAAAAACAAAACAAAAAATGTAAAACCTAGGGTTCTGTATCGTACGGGAGTAGAGGCGGCGGCGGCGGCTGGTGGGGGAGATTAGGGTTTTCTGGAGAGTGAGAGAGGTCTTGGGGCGGAAGTGATAGGGAATTTTGGGGTGATTTGATATGCAGGGAGTTGGTGCACACAGCTCCATTACCACTTCCTTTCCTTTTCAAAGCCTCTGTCTTTGGAAGGCCTAAATGCGTGCTCCCGCTGCATTTCTCGGTTTTCTGCTTCTTCTTATGGTAGTTCAATTTTACTCTTCTATCCTCTTGTTTAGGGTTTACCAAGTCCATATCATACATAGCTTTATCTCTACAAGGGTACCACTCCGTAAAATAACATTTCAATAAAATAACATAGCTTTATCTTTACTAAATAGTATAAAGGAATGCTATTAGTTTTTGTAGCAACTATTAAATATTAAAATAAGTTTTAATTTTATATTCCATTTTTTATCATATTTTAATTTAAGAAATATATAACTATATTCATTTATAAGTAATTCAAAAATAAACTATTGAAAATTAAAAAAAAATACTATAAAATAGTTGAATCCATACACACGTGTGTGTTGAATACATAAAATAAATAGTTACTAGCCATTTAACCTCCTCTTCTTCATCGTGAATTATAATTTTTTTAAAAAAAATATTAGATAAATAAGTTGTTTCAATATTTTTTTACATGAAAAATTTAAAATGTAAATTAAAATGTTTATACAATCAAGAAATTAAATAAATCAATAACTATTTTATGTCAATAAAAAAATTGCTAACAATAATCAAGAAATAAATTGCAAAAATGAGTCATTCACTCAATTATATTTACTAAATTTATTTTTTTAAAATAAATAAAATATAAATTCATTCTAAAAAAACTCATGACTTAAACAATAAATACAAATGAAATTGATTGAATAAATCCACACCATAAAAAAAATATTACACAAGACCAAACACATTAACAAAATGTAAGAAATAAACACCTACCAATATAATGCAAAGATATATATATATATATATATATATATATATATATATATATATATATATATATATATATATATATATAAGCCTCGAAGAAACTTGGAAGCCAACGCAGGTCAACAAATCAAACACATGATTTAGGATATGAAATTGGGATGACTCCATAAATAGAAACCCAAAAAAAAAATACCAACAAAAAAAATATTTGAAAAAAAAATTAGAGATGACCTAGGCTAATATTCCAGATTTATGATCTAGATCATAAGACCAGGGTGACCTTATTAAAGGCAAACCCAAAAAAACAAAGAAGTAGGACTCTTAATCAAACAAATATTGAAGGATAAAATTAAAAAAATAAAAAACAATGCAAAATTAAACAACTAGCAATTAAAAGAATTATGATGAAATTCAACATAAAAATTAAACAAAATTAAATGTCCTGGAATTGAAAAAAAAAACTGATCAATTAAAAAAATAATTAAAAAATAGCAATTAAAAGAATTAGAACCAAATTTGACAAACAAAAATAAATATTTAGGGATGTAATTGAAAAATCAAATCAATCAAGAAAATGATTCAAATAAAAAAATAGCAATTAAAAAAATGAGAACCGAATTTGATTAAAAAAATTAACAAAATCAAACCATTAGGGATTCAATTAAAAATAAAATCCAATTGGCAATAATCAATGTAAATCAAAATAAAAACAATTGTAATTAATAGAAGAATGACTAAATTTAAAAAAAAAGAATGAAAGGCTGATATAAATTTTGCATAGTTAGCACATAATTCGAGGAAGAAAGATAAGAAAAAGAAAGAAAAGCTAATTGGTGTCAAATCTGACCTAAGAAGGAAGAAGATGCTGAGATGAATCAAATGATATGGTAGAATCATGATTAAAACCACTAGAGTTAGTCACATTTATCGCCAAAAGGTGGCTAACGCATGTGAAGCGCGTGTCAATAACTTTTTTTCTTTTTTTTGTACAAAAACAAAAATGCCCTTAGTACTAAACAATAATAACTAAAAAATTATAATGAATTACAACCAAGTTTCTAAAGCCAAGGCTAAAAAATTTGAATGGCAAGGGTAATGAAGTAATCACATTGTTCATTGATTTGTAAGGAAAAAAATACCCCTAAGACTAAAAAACAATAATAATAAAAAATCATTATGAAATCACAATCAGGCCCCTAAAGCCAAGGCTAATAAATTTTAATGGTAAAGGTAATGAGCTAATTCAACTGCTCATTCTTATTGTTAACTTTTTAAGGGTAATATGGTAATTATAGTGTTGTAGAAAAATAAAAAGACATTGTTGCCCCCAAACAAATAAAGAATGATAAATTAACCATGTGCAAAGATCATTTTACCCATCAAACAAAGCCTTAAAAATAAAAAGATGAAGGGTAAAATAATAATTTTATTGTAACTCAAGACACATTTTATTATGGATTGAGCTATAATGAAACACTCATATGGTTTAGTTTTTTAGTTAATTAATTACTGGTGCTTAGTGTATGTTAAATTTATAAATGTCCATGCTCCACTAGTATTCAATCCTAGTTGATAATTTGTTCTTCTTTTTGAAAAATCTATATTAAAAAATAAGAAAAAAATATGAATACATACATATTTTAATCCAAAAATCACACTCTGTTAGTATAAGTTTTAATATCGAATTTGGTAGAAAACAAATGTATTATTTACCTCACTTGGATCCTAACTAGCTATTTAACTTGCAAGATAGGATAATTTTATTTTTAAATAAACAAATTGAATATTTAAGCTTTTTTAACATATTTTTATCTACAAAAAGATTCCTAAAAAAACCAAAATGCTTATCCATGCATTTAATTAAATGAGTTAAGAATTATTCAAGCCAATATATATATATATATATATATATATATATATATATATAAAGTTAATGATAAGTAAAGACTAAATTGAAAAAATTAAGAAATATATTTAGATAAGATATTTGATCTTGTAACACTAGTCATGTACATAGTTGTGTTTAATATCTTTGTTTTTTCAATAAAATTTTTATTTAATCAAACCAAAAGAATCATTTTCTTTTAAAAAAATATCATGAAATAAGTATCTTATGCTTATATTTAATTAATTAAATTCATTTAATTAAAAAAATATTTTAAAAAAATAAATTTAAAAATAAAATGACAACTAAAAAGACATAAGATAACTCAGGTCATTTTCAAAGTCAATAAGAAATCCTATAATAAAAAAAAATAATGGAACTCAATCTCTAATTAGATAAATATTAAAGGATAAACATAAAAAAAACCTTAAACTTAAAAAAAAAGGGGGGGAAAGTGAACCCAGACAAACCCAACAATGTAGGTTTAAGTCATATCACAAATCTAATAAAAAAAGATTAACAATTAAATTACAAATATCCTTAGAATTGGTTTCATTTATATGCAAGTTATTTTTAAAATTACATTACACAAAAAGGTAGCCAACATATTCAAAATTACATCATCACCACCTAAATAAAAGAAATGCAATATAAAATCTATTGTTCTGTCTGAGTCTATGATAAACCTGAAAACAATTTATTTTTATAACATATGAAACATATTGCAATAAATACTTATCTCTCTCTCTCTCTCTCTCTCTCTCTCTCTCTCTCACACACACACACACACACACACACACATATATATATTAATGATGTAAGGAACTCGATCTTCACTAACTTTTTGTCCGAACATTAATTTATGTTAGATTCCAATTTAATACATTTCCATCCATCTTTTGATGAGCTTTTCTATCCATCTTTTGATGAACTTTTATTTCATCATTGTACTTATTTAACTATCACAATCATATCATGGAAATTTTTATTTATAACATGTTTGATTCACACTACGAATCACTTCCTCAAAATCCCTTTAATTCCTACAATTATATATTATTTCACAACCATATCTAGTTTGCACCATTGTTTCATTTTGTATTACATTTAAATTTAACATATATCTCATAACAATATTTGGTTCGCACCATTGTTTCAATTCGTAATATATTTAAATTATGTCATATTTGTATTTATGTTGTTTCAATTTTTCAAGTATTCAATTTATTCTAATAAAATACACGTGTTCTCTTAACATATAATTTGTTATTTCAACTTCTTGTGCGATTGACTACTTAGTTTGATCTCTTAAAATCTGTACTTATCATTACTATGTTTCATCGTCTCATTTCTTTTTTCATATAACTCATGTTATTATCCTTCACACTATTTTGACTCATTTTAAATTTACTCCGACTTATGATTTTTAATGAAAACCTTCCCGATTAATGAAATTTTGATTGAGCTTCTTTTATACGAACCCTATCCAAATTTTTGCCTGCCATTTTTTACATAAAACTTGTCACAAATTCTAATTCACCATCATACAAGCAACTTCGAGTAACAACCTCAACTTTTAAAATACGTTTCAAACAACTCACTGGAAATGGATCCCTAAAATCCCTAAAATATTATTATATTTGTATTGACAATTTGGCTTCTTCCAACATTTCATTACTAGTTCGATGAGTTGGTAACACATATATTATTTGTTCCCTACAGGGCCACTAGCCAAATCATATATATCCAAGTCATTAATGCAAATAACATCATTAGCTCCATTTTGGATAGCCAATTCATCTTTTTAATCAATTTTTATGGTCTTATTAGTTAAGATTCAACTTCAAGAATTTCAAGAAAATAATTATAATAAAGTAAGAAAAATCTATACTAACTAAATTTATATGAAATAAGGCAAGATAATCCAAGAAAAACATGAATTCAATTTAGCAATACCAGGATTTGGTATGTATCTATTCGGCAATATCAAGAAAATATTCGAAAAACTTGTAGTCAACCCTAAAATTCAAAAGTTTGTATTTGGTTATGCCCTAACTTATCAATTCAATCAATTATTGCAATTTTTCTTCAACTTTTCCCTTTTTTATCCACATAATTTGGTAAGAACAAGATTTATTTTCCTTTTTTTTTTTACTTTAGGTTGAAATCAAGAAAAATAAAAGACAAAATTCAAGAACATAATTTTTCTTTGATGTGTTTAGTAAAATAAAAAAACTAAACAAGATGATTTTTTATATATAGGGTTTGACACAAACTTTGAAATAATAAGAGAAAAATAAACTCTATTTTTTTTTTAAGAAATAAGACCTAGCCAAAATTAGAAAGAAAAAAAAATCAAAAAATGACACAAACTAAAGATTAAAGGGATATAACCAAATAATAACACAAACTCTGATACTAACTGACGTAGACACCTCTTAAGGTACGTTAAAATTAGATTTGAATGGTTTGCAACTTGAGCCAATAGAAACCTGCTTTGAAGAACTAAAGTTATACGCAATCATCACCCTCACCGTACATCTATAAAGAGACACGAACAAGTAGTATAAAATCACAATAAAATTAATCAATTCTTCAAAGAGTTTACAAGTCCAATCAATAACTTAGTATAAGAATCACTCAACCACATAAAAGATAGCAAGAATATTGATTTCTTTATTAAAAATACTCTAACCTCAAAAAGTCTGTACAAAAGTGTATTTATACTAGAAAGAATCATAAGTCTAATAGGATATCCCTAATAGATATGGATAAACCTAATAATAATAATAATAATAATATCCAATGAACTCAAATTTAAATAAAGGCTCTAATATCTCTAAAAAATATAATAATAACTAAAATATAAATAAAATAATAGCCCAACTAATTTAAATAAGACTAGTCATTTTCGTAATATGTTAGCAAAATCAAAATCCAACTTTAAATGCATTGTTCTATCTTTTATTGATAAATTAGAAAGAGTTCCATATGCCACTAGAAATGTATGAATATTTAATTTCCAATGCAACTAGAATCGCATTAAAATTTCTTTTGTAGCTCTAGTTATGACAAAAAAAATAAAGAAATGTCAAAATTGATAGATTTGAATCTTCTTATTCCAATCTTTTTATAATGTTTGAATGCCCATCAACAAGCCCTTCTTAAATATGAATTAAGTTAATCAAGGCTTGTTCTTAATTATTTAATATCCTTTTGAAGTCCACCTTGACTTATGTGTTTTGAAGAAATCCATTAAAAACCTCTTTAAACCTTTTAGCTCTAAGTCTTGTCATTGTACCACCTAGAACCTCTAATGAATTTTTTGGTGTTGCTTGGATCACATCAATTACCCTATTCTTTAATATATATTTAAAGTGCATTATTTTGAATACCTAGTTGGTGGTTCAGCCTAACATTTCACAAATATAGTAATAATGGCTAAAAATGATTGAACAAGCCATTAAAACAAGAAAGATCTCAAATGCTTTTAAAACAAAACAAAAGAAAAGGGTTTACTAGAAGAAAAAAAGATGTTGAAGTCCCTAATATGGAAGGAATTACTATTGAAATAAGAGAAAAAAACCAGCAAGAAAACATAAGTAATGTTAGCTTTCAAACACCTATCAACACTTTAGCTATTGCTAATTTGAACTTTTCCACCCCATTTTCTAGTAGCCAATAAAATAACACCCAAAATCAACCCCCCTAATAAATAACCAAATTGAAAACAACTATTACACCTATAAAAACTTCTATAAAAACCACCTAAATAAGATATATAAAAGATTGCTAACATCATCCCTTAAAGCACACCCTAACCACTATATCTTAAATGGTACAAGTCTGACCAAACCTGTAAGTATCATGTTAGTGTTGGTGGTCATAATATTTGATGAGGCACCTCAATATGAATACTAATCCATTCCTAAACCATACCTTCAAAAATGAAAGGGTAAATGTGATATCTATTAAGGTTAAAAAGAAAAAATAAAAGGTATTTTTTAAGGTAATTATGGGTAGGTTATATGAAATATTAGTAAAGTTGAAATACCTCAAGCTACTTTTCAAGACATAACCTATAAAAGATTATGATGAATATTGCAAAAATGACTACCAGTTTGGACATGATATTGATTATTGTAAAAAATCTCATCTGAATTAGAGATCTTAATAATTCTTGGAGTGCTAAAAAAGGTGGAAGATGTTATGAAAAATATTTGAGGTAGGAATGATGACATTCCAAAATGGGAAGATTGAGGTATGTAAATATTAACCAATTTTAAGTGGTCCTCCATAAATTATTATGATAAAACTAACTTATCCAAAGAGTGGAGACTATAATGCACCTCTATATAACTATGATCATACCTTCCACATTAAAGGTTGCTTCCCAATTATGTAAGTTAAAGTAGGAGGGCTGATAAGAAGTGGAAGGAGTTTTACACCTAAAGAATTAGAAGGAAGAAAAAAAGCTAAAAGGGAAAGTAGTTGATGTATTGACTAATAGTGATGAGGTCAACAAGCTTGTAACTGAGGAAGAGGTGATTGAATTCCTAAAATTGATGAAACATAATAAATATAATGTGGTTAAGCAATTGAAAAAGACTCAAACTTGGATTTCTTTACTTTCACTAATCTTGAGCTCAAAGATGCACAGAAATGCATTATAAAAGGTTTTGAATAAAGCCTATGTGCCTTAGGGTATACCATTTGTCACACGTCTCCCGCGCGGCGTTGGTTTTTCGTTGTCGTTTTGCTTGATTGGTTCGTTGGAGTCGCCATCTAGTATTTAATTAAGGGCTACTAGGAAACCCAGGTGTACTGATCTTGTCAGAGATTCACGGGTAAGGTACTGGTTATGGTTAGGGAAGGTATTAGCACCCCTAACGCACCCTACCTGAGGTAAGCTACTTCGTGGCTTTGATGTGTTAAAGAAATTTTAATAATTATCTTTTCATCGGATATTAGAAATATAACTTACGTATAAGTTCATAATTCTTAACCGTGAGCAAATCAAAATATGGCCAGGTGTGGACGGCGCTGCCGGCTGACGGTGTGGACAGCGCTGATGGCTATGTGTGCGTGCTGCTGGATGGTCTTCACTCCTGTTTGTGGTAGCGGCCTGTGATGGTTGCCGATCGGTCGGCTGCCTCTGGAAAGTTGGTCGATGGAGACGGGGGAAACAGTTCTGTGGTGTGCTGGTGTTGGGCAGGGGAAAAGGATGATAGGTTGAGAGGGGAAGTGGAGGCTTGAGAGGGCTGGAAAAAGAGGGGTTGAGGGGAGATGGCCGGGGGCGCGCTGCTGATTCTGATTTCTTTTGGCCAAGGGGCTGTGAGCGGTTGCTGGGTAAGGGAGAAGAAGATGGGGCTACAGTGCTGTTGCTGTTGGGGTTGTCTAGGTATGGCTGGCTGCTGGAAGGGAAATGTAATGGTTGAGAGGGAGAAAACAGACGGGGAAAAAAGATGGAGGGGTGGGGGCGGCGGCTTCAAGAGAAAGGAGAAAGGGAGGGGGGGCGCTGCCTCCTTTGAAAAGAGCTGCTTTTAGGGCCAGGGTTTTCTTTTTTTGTATTTTTTTCTAGTGTTTCAAAATTGCTTCACCCTCTTTTTGTGTGTGTTAAAGGCTACTATTTATAGGCAAAATGTTGTTTGGGCCTCAAAATTAGTCCCTCAACTTTTTTTTGGGATTTTTCGTTGTTTTTCTCTATTTTTGGATTTTTCTGAAACTTTTTCAAAACATGGGTCAAAAATTAGGTAGCAACATATGCCCCCTCTTTACAATGCTTACGAAGCAAAACTCCTCAATGGTTTGCATAGTAAGTTTTGTAAAGAAAAACTTGTCTTCCACTCATCTAAAGACCTTACCTTTTTTCTTTTTCTGTTTCTTTCTTTTCCTTCTATTTTCTTCCTCTTCTTTCTTTCTTTCTTTCTCTTTCTCTTTGTGTTTTTTTTCTCTTTTTTTTCGTTAACCTGAGATCTCATTTGGCGATCTCCTTTAACCAGAACCAAAGAATGTGTGTAGCTCGGTCAACCTGAAATCCCATCTGACGATTTCCTTTAACCAAAGCCACCTGAGATCCTATCTGGCGACCTCTTTTAACTAGAACAAAAAACGTGTGTAGCTCGGTCAACCTAAAATCCCATCTGGCGATTCTCTTTAACTAAAGCTACAGGAGATCCCATATGGCGACCTCTGTTAACTAAAACCAAAAGAATGTGTGTAACTCGGTCAACCTGAAATCCCATCTGGGATTCCCTTTAACCAAAGCTACTGGAGATCCCATCAGGTGACATCCTTTAACCAAAACCAAAAACGTGTGTAGCTCGGTCAACCTGAAATCTCATCTGGCGATTCCCTTTAACCAAAGCTACCTGAGATCCCATCTAAAGACCTCTTTCAATTATAACAAAAAAGGTGTAAAAAGTAGTCTCATTGTAATGGGTGACCTACCCGGTGGAAAGAATATGAAAAACAGTCTCATTATGGTAGGTGACCTACCCAGATGAAAAGAATGTGAAGTGTGGTCTCATTGTAATGGGTGACCTACCCAGATGGAAAAAATATGAAGTGCGGTCTCATTGTAATGGGTGACCTACCAAAGAAAATGTTGGTCTCATTATAATGGGTGACCTACCCAAGAAAAAGGAAAGAGTGGTCTTATTGTAATGGGTGACCTATCCAAGTGGAAGAATGACCTCATTATAATGGGTGACCTACCCAGATAAAAAAAAACATGGAGAAATGGTCGCGTTGTAATGGGTGACCTACCCATAAAAATATTGATGGTGGCTCAAAGGCGCACTCGGAAGGAGGTAGGGTTAGAAAACGCGCTACCCAAGAAATGGTGGCTCAACGCACTACCTGAGAAGTGAGGGCTCAAAGGCGCACTCGAAATGAGATAGGGTTAGAAAACGCACTACCCAAAAGGTGATGATGAAACATCGATCTGACAATATTGAAAATGATGCATTATGAACAATATGCATGTACACGTACCTGAGAAATATAGGTCCCTATTTCTTCATGGTATCTTTTTTTTCTTAAAAGTTGGAGTGTTGATAGTAAACATCGATGGTTTTGTCCCTCTTGCTTACTCGAGTCATATCCTGTGATCTTGACCTTTAGGAAGGACTTGATGTCATCATACTTCTTTGTCCTCCAACCTTCATCTCAAGGGTTGTTAGTTTTGCCCGACATTTTTTTTTGGAAGGGAATCTTGGAGCTAGCCCTATCATGCATTTTTTAATTGCCCCTAGCTTGATCATGCCCTCAAGTATTCAAATCAAGTTTGGGGATGAGGCTATGCTAAGGAAGGTTTGACAATGAGTTGTTTTCATGCAGAAATTTTTGGAATTTCAAAGCTATTCCAGACACATAAATCATTTTAACATCGATTCAAAGTGAACTCATTCTGAAGAAGTTCAAGTGATTCTACGGAGAGGTTATCAGAAATGATGAAAACATTTTGTTTTGCTTTTCGTGAAAAAACATGAAGTGATATTTGGTTGGTCAAAATGGTTCAAGATTTAATATGATAGTTTCAAAAAACCAGTCTTGAAAGCATTCATTTTATTTGCATGAATAATGATTTGGTTTGCATGAGAAAGTACTGTCTACCAATCCAGATTGCTTGCCTTTGATCAGAAAGGGCTTGATTAGGCATGTAATGTAGGATTGAGCTATTGTTATGAAGAAAAATGATATTTACAAGCTCAAAAAGTGTTTAAGGGATTTCAGGACTAAGGATCACTTGTGCTTGTTTTTTGACCTTTTTTCATTTGAATGTCTTTCGAAAATTATCTATCGTGCCTCTTAATGATGGGCTTGGGCTCTTTCTCTTAGCTTTTGTATTCTTCGTATGGTTTTGAGCATCATTATATTGTTTTTTTTATGTTCAAAACTTTTGATCCTTTGGATTTTTCTTTATGCCCCCTAGATTTGTTCGGGCACTTTTAATGATTGAGAATTTTCTTTTATGCCCCTCAGTGTTGCTTCGACACTTTCAATCATTGAGTTTTTTTTTGTCTCTTGCACTTGCCTCCAGTGTGGGGTGTGATCCTAGCCAAGGTTATTTTCTCAAGAAAAGCATTAGGCTCAAAAGGGGAATGCAAATGATATATTTTAGCCTCGTGAAAAGATTATAAAAAATGGTCTTTCTTCATTTCAAACTCATGCATTTAGGATCGGTAAGCCTTACTTTCATGCGAGTATACAATGTGATTTCTCATTATTCATTCAAATATAACTCAGCTTTTGGAGTCGCTTCTTGGTGTTTTTTTTAGGTTTTATAGGTGTATGGTTACTTTTCTAGGGAATTATTTGAATTTCCAGAACTCGTTTGTTTCGGACAAACATCAACATGATTTCTGTTTTTATACTAAACTTTGACTTCCCAAAAAACCTTGTGAACATGTGAGATCATGCATAGTTTTGGAAGACAAGTGAAACACATCAAAATATTTTTGGTGCAATAGTTTCATGTTTAAAGGTTATGCTCAATGTGTTATTTGTATGAAACAACAATGAAAAATGAAGGCATGTCATGAACACCAGAAAACACCTGATCTTATTGACAAGAAAGGCTAATTTGACAGAGCAACTCTTGTGGCATTATGAGCTTACCAATAAGATTGAAACGGGTTAAAACAAAAAATCAAGAAGTTTTGCAGGCATGATCGAACGAAGGTAGTTTTTTTTTAGACAGAGCAAGAACAAGCTCCATTCTACAACTGTGGTGCAATTCCCCTTCGGCCAGCTTTCCCACAAAAGCTTTTATGGAAATGTTGTATTGTGTTGGGGCTCTTGATCGTTTTGCCCCCAAATTTCTTCAGGCCGAGTCATTGTTGGGGTTTGAACAAAGATGATAGATCAGTCGAAAGGAACTTTCCTAGAGTTATTTCTATGTATTTACTTGAGTAAGCTAGAGGCGAGTCAAACTTTTCTTCAGAGACTCCAACTTTTCTTGAAAATGGACGCTACGAAGAGCACAATCTTCATCTTCTGGGTTTTTCACTCAAAGTCGGGTGTTGTAAACTCGTAGGGGACCTACTTTTCATCCCGGTGCATGCATGACAAATGTATGAACATGTAATCTATATGATGAACTCGCCCTTCAAGGGGTGACATATGATCATAACTCTTGCATGATGAAGCAAGAATCTTGATTCTTGCCCAAACTCTACAATGAAAATTTTCTGAGTGACGGTCATTGTGTCACCCACAAATCTTGAGTTCAAGATGTTTCAAGAAGGGTTTGCCTTGATGCAAATAACGATAACACATACAACCTAAGGACATGTTCTATTCATTATGTGAACATGGATAGGTTTTTTACCTGGTCTCAAAAGGATCTCATATCTGTCCAGTGACGATCTTTGTAAAGACAGTATAGGGGTGTTGCAAGAAATGGTTAAGGTACGTATACCCACCATTATCAAGCAGACACTCAGATATGAGTTGGGTTTTCACGCATCTGAACCCTGACCAATAGTCTTAGGGCAGATTGCTAGTTCCCCACCTAACCTAGAAGCTTGTGTGTGCTTTAAAAAATAAAGGTATGTGATGCATGAGACAATTCTATAAAATATATGGAAAATATATTAACAAAAAATAGACAAAAAAGCAAAAACTTAAACACATCAAATTCACAAAGCTTAGTCAAATATTGTCAGAAACAGTACCTTCCCCAGTGGAGTCGCCATTTTGTCGTATGTCTCCCGCGTGGCGTCGGCTGGCGATTTTTTCATTTTCGTTTTGCTTGATTGGTTCCTTGGAGTCGCCACCTAGTATTTAATTGAGGGCTACTAGGAAACCCGGGTGTACTAGTCTTGTCAGAGATTCATGGGTAAGGGACTGGTTGTTGTTAGGGAAGGTATTAGCACCCCTAACGCACCCTACTGGAGGTAAGCTGCTTCGTGGCTTTGATGTGTTAAAGAAGTTTTAATAATTGTCTTTTCATCGGATATTAGAAATACGACTTACGTGTAAGTTCATAATTCTTAACCGTGAGCAAATCAAAATATTAAATTCTTCTTTATTCTTTGCAATTTTATCATAAATAAAAAGAAACATCCATAAAACAAATACAAACACACATATGCACTTTCACTATATTTCTTTTCTTTTATTTTTTTTTGTTACATCAACACTACAAATAATAAAAATTCAAAACCAGACAAAAAAATTACATGAAACAATTTAAAATTTGCAAAATAGCCCCTAAAACTCCATAACAGTGCCGAGAAACCTTCTTGACCTGTATGAACAGGGGCGTGTTGACCCATGTGCCCGCACAAAACGCTGGAAAAGCAGGGATCAGTCACAGCGTCATCTCCTCTTCCCTTCCCTGCCGGCGGTGAGGGTCTTCATCACCTGCAAAAGAATAAAACACCCAAGCCAGTTGATTTTAATTTTTTCTTTCTTTTTCGGATCTGTTTCGGTCTTCTCCTTTTCAGATCTACTTCACCATAGATCTTTCTTTTGTTTACATCTTCTTCTCCTTCGCTTCAGGTGGCCGGTAGTTGGGCGACGCTGCAGTGTGCAGAGGGCGACGGTGAATCTATGGCTAGGTGTGGACGGCGTTGCCGGCTGACGGTGTGGACGGCGCTGATGGCTCTGTGTGTGTGCTGTTGTATGGTCTTCAATCCTGTTTGTGGTAGCGGCCTGTGATGGCTGCCGGTCGGTCGGCTGCCTCTGGAAAGCTGGTTGATGGAGACGGGGGAAACGGTTCTGTGGTGTGCTCTGGTACTGGGTAGGGGGAAAGAATGATCGGTTGAGAGGGGGAAGTGGAGGCTTGAGCAGGCTGGAAAAAATGGGGTTGATAGGAGATGGCCGGGGGCGCGCTGCCGATTTTGGTTTCTTTTGGCCAAGGGGCTGTGAGCAGCTGCTGGTTGAGGGAGAAGAAGATGGGGCTATAATGCTGTTGCTGTTGGGGTTGTCTAGGTATGGCTGGCTGCTGGAAGGGAAATGTAATGGTTGAGAGGGAGAAAACAAACGGGGAAAGAAGATGGAGGGGTGGGAGAAGCATCTCCATGAGAAAAGAGAAAGGGAGAGGGGCGCTGCCCCCTTTGAAAAGAGTTGCTTTTAGGGCTAGGGTTTTCTTTTTTTGTATTTTTTTTTCTAGTGTTTCAAAATTGCTCCCCCCTTTTTTGTGTATGTTGAAGACTATTATTTATAGGTAAAATGTTGCTTAGGCCTCAAAATTAGTCCCTTAACTTCTTTTTTAGGATTTTCGTTGTTTTTCTGTATTTTTGGATATTTCTGAAACTTTATCAAAACATGGATCAAAAATTGGGTAGCAACACCATTAGACTCAATAGAACATCTAGTATAAAGAATCCAATCTACCAATTATTTGTACTTTTTATTAAATGAGCTAGATTTTGAGGGACTCAATAGAATATCTAGTATAAAAATCCAATCTACCAATTATTTGCACTTTTTATTAAATGAGGTAAATTTTGAGGGACTCAGTAGAACATCTAGTATAAAAATCCAATCTACCAATTATTTGTACTTTTTATAAGATGAGCTAGATCCTAAGGGGACAATACATAACAAACTACTATATATCATTGTGAAGTGCAAAGATTATGTAATTTCAAAAATGCTTATTGATAATAGGTTAGCTCTGAATATACTACTTAGGCATATAGGATTGTTTGCTAGTTGATGCATTGTATATGAGGCTAAGTATTATGATGGCTAGAGCATATGATGGGTCTTTGAGATAAGTGATTAGTAACATAAATGTTGAGCGTATTATTGAGCCCCAATCATTCTAAGTGACTTTGCAAGTGCTAGATATCTAACTATCTTGCAATACTTTACTTGGATGACCATGGATCTACTCTGCTAGAGCTATAACACTCTCTCTATACCAATGGTTAAAGTATACAGCCTTATCTTTAACTAAGAATGTATCAATCGTATAAATTGAAGTAGAGAAGAGTTAAGATGGGAATTTGTATGCTTTTAAGGTTGGAAATGCTAAATGGATGCTTAAGAATATTGTAAGAAGAAAGCCAAAGATATTTGAAGTTGTAAGAATGACTACAAAATACGTTTTAAAATATTGGTTGCCTATGAGATATGACCTAACCATCAAAATACCAAAAATAATTAATATAATGAAGATGAGAGTTGCGACCAAATATTTAACTTGGGTTTCAAGTTAGGAAAGAACATACTACTAAAAAATGCTAAAAGAAAGAAAGAAAAAATAAGGTTGGCTTGTATTGAAGATCGGGGGTTGAACCAATATAGGTGATTTTTTCATGACTGGATTATGTGATGCAACCTAAAGAAGAGCTGAAAAAAATAAACAAGATATTTGATGATGCTTCAATACATAACCTGAAGGAAAAAAAATAGAGGCTATGATAGAGATCTTATAACAAAATAAAACCGTTGTTGCCTTAGCTAAATATGAACACACTGGAGGACACCCTATCGATTTAAGAGTTTGTGAGAAAATGTGCCGAGAAGAAGGAGCTAAATAAATTGGAAGTCCTAAGATATCCTCATTAATTTTCTAAAGTAATTGCTTGTGTTGCTTGTCTTTTTATTTTTACTTTATTGGCAATTGTGTCTCAAATTCTAACAAAAAGATTTTATTTATGTTGAACTTTTTTCAAAAGTCTTAATGAAATCGTGCATTCTTAGTTCAATTGTGCCTCTTTTCTTCTATCTATATTTATTTATTACTCCAATCCAATTTACGCACTTGCTCGAAAAACACTCTTCTCTTTTAAGAACCTGAAAGCGGATCCTTCATAAAAACACAAAACTATTATATTGAGAATAATTGACGTAACTTTGATGAAAATTTAATTACCATGAATGAGAAGGAATGGAAAGAAAATGATGTTGAAAAACTTACTACACTAGTCAAACAATCATAATGTGTTTAGAAACCCAACAAAAAAAAGTTAGAGTTGATGAATATGGGTACCGATCAAAGTAAAAAAGATTTAAAGATAGGGATGTTGATCTTTACAGATGAGAGAAATAATTCGGTTGCCTTTTTAAGAGAATATATAGATGTATTTGCATGGTCTTATGTTGACATGCTAGTATTGGATACAAACATTATAGTAGATAGGTTACAGTTGATACCAGGTTACAAGCCACTCAAATAGATATTGAGAAGGATGAGGCCTATATTGATCAAAGTCAAAGAAGGAGTGTATAAAAATGGGATGTTGGTTTTCTGAAGATGATTAAATAATCTCAACGGGTGTCAAATATTATAGCTATTCATAAAAAATATGACAAGATCAAGGTGTGTTTTTATTTCAAAGATTTGAATAAAGCAAGTCTAAAGAATAATTTTCCTCAATTTTATATAGATATACTATTAAATAATGCTGGTAAGAGTTTTACCTACTATTTTATGAATAGCTTCTTAGGATACAACCAGATAAAGATGGCAAAAGAAGATAATAAGAAGACCACATTTGTCACACATTGAGGAACCTTTTATTACAAGGTTATGCCATTCATGTTGAAAAATGTTGGAGCAATTTATCAATGGACAATAGTAACTCTTTTTAATGAGACAATGCACAAGGAGATTAAAGTGTATGTAGACGATATGATTACCAAGTTCAATAAAAAAAAGGACCATATCCAAAACTTAAGAAAGTTTTTTGAAAGGTTGAGAAAATATCAATTGAAGTTGAACCTATCAAAGTGTAAATTTGGAGTAAAATCTAGAAAGTTATTAAGATTTGTTATGAGCAATAGAGGAATTGAAATAGATCTTGACAAGATCAAAGCTTTACAGGCCACGCTCGTACTCGAGATCCAAAAAGAAATGCGAAGCTTTTTAGGGCACTTGAGTTACATAGTCCTCCATTTCTTAATTGACAACTATTTGTGAGTTAATCTTTTGGTTACTCTGGAAAAAGAACCCCGTGGTATTGGAAGAAGACAATAAAAAAGCATTTGATAAGATCAAGTAGTATTTGCAAAAAACCACCTCTTGTGGTACCTCCCTTACCTAAATAATCCCTTATCCTTTACTTGATAATGACTGAAGTAACTATGAGTTGATATATTATATTATTAAAAATCCCATTGATCATGAGTCTTGTTATAATTTATTGGAAAATTTGTGCTGCAATCTTACATGGAGTGCCAAATCTTATATGGAGTGCCAAATAACTCTAATAGTACATATTGTATTACATAACTTGATTAATCTCTAAATCTGTTTAGATATATTTATTAGAAGCCTATCTGTCAAATAGGATAACGAGATGACAAGTCTTGTTAGGCAGGATATGAGATTTTTTATGTGAGTAAAGGGTGTTTGATAATATGGTAGAAATTATTTTTTAAAGTGTTTTTTGTTTGGAAATATATTAAAATAATATATTTTTTATTTTTTTAAAATTTATTTTTGATATCAGCAAATTAAAAAATTAAAAAATTAATTTTAAAAATAAAATTTCGAATTTTAAGAAAAAATAAATTTAATATCAATGACAATGACCTCTTAGAAAGCAGTGAAGGATAGTGCAAACATAAATTTCCAGTTTTCCCTTTTATCTTAAAAATTGAAGTATTAGCGTGATTCTGAAGGCCCCCACTGCAATTTAGTTTTGTTTTTATAATTTTAATACAATTTCTACTGCAAGGAGAGTGGTTATTCAACACGCTAGTCGCCTCACCTTGTGCCAAAGCTTTTTTTTTTTTTTTTAAAAAAGAAGCTGTCCCGATCCAAAAACTTTTCCTCACCGTCTCTCTCTACTCTGGAGAAAGATGACAACAGTCAGTCACAAGGTCTAAATGTCTGTCTTCCAGCGCCAGTTGGATTTTCTCCTTTATCGGACTTTCTTTTTAGTGTCACCTTAGATCAGGTAATCAAAACCCTGAATTTTTTTTCCTGGTTTCATCTATACTGTATTGATGATCGGAATTACTTACAATTTAATCGTAGAGTAATGCCATTGTAGACTAGGGTTGGGAAAGGAAGGGAGTGTATGTTTTTCCATTGTATTGTAGGATGGCGGACGTGGGAGTGGGGGAGTTGTTTATTTGAAATGGTTTGTCCTTAAATGGTTCCTCCATTTTTAGAGATTTTGGAGGTTAATCTCCACTATCGATAATGCATTTGTGGCACCTGTAATTTAGAGCAATCCTTGTGATGCAAGGGTTTCCTTCCGCCATACAAACACAACCTTTTAGTTTTGACTTACGAGAGGAAGCTCTTTCTCTGACTCCGATAAATGTCCCTTTTACGAGGAAGAGCCGAATTTCCCTTTCATCACCATTGACTCACGTTTCCATCTGAAACAAGTTTAATTATTTGTTAATTACGATAAGTGTTGCATGGCTGGCTTAATTAAGAATTTTGTTGATATTTTTTATATAAATATTATTTGTTAGTTAAGAAAGAATGTTTTGTTTCATCTAAGAATTAATTGTAGGCTTCTGTCTAAATACTATTTGTTAATCTTAAGGATTAATAGCGCATATCTGCTGTGGTTCATTCAAAGCCAAACTATAAATGCTGGTATAGGATCATAAAACTGTGAAACAGAGAGCAGATTATGTCATGGTAACATGGTACTATAATTGCAGTGTGGCCTTAAGCTGTGTTTATCTATCTATTTATTTTTGTTTTATTCTTTCCTGCCTACAAATCTAATTTTATATCGTAAATGTTATTTGGCATTATAGGTTCTTTCTTTCTGCTATCTGTCATGCAAACCCATAATCAAACAGAGTTTGAAGGGCAGTATAAGATGCTCCCTCCAGAATCTGGAGTTTTTCAAGATCGCGAGGAACTAATCAAATATGTTCGTGACTTTGGGGCTAATCAAGGTTATGTTGTGACTATTAAGAAGTCAAGGAGGGACAGAAGAGTTATACTTGGTTGTGACAGAGGAGGCATTTATCGTAATAGGCGTAAGATTGATGAAAGTCAACGTAAAAGAAAAGCATGTTCGCGCCTTATAAATTGCCCTTTTGAAGCAATTGGTAAGAAGGAAGATGATATGTGGGTGCTTAATATAAAAAATGGGGAACACAATCATGAACCTTTAAAAGACATGTCAGAGCATCCTTACAGTCGACGTTTTTCTGAAGAAGAGGTTAGACAAATTAGAATGATGACTGAAGCTGGTGTAAAACCACGACAAGTGCTTAAAGCTCTCAAGCAAAGTAACCCAGAGCTACAATCAACACCAAGACATTTGTATAACCTCAAAGCTAAGATCCGTCAAGGCGGTTTATCAGGTGAGATCCCATTTAATGCCTTTCCCTTTGGAATTGGTTATGCAGTGGTGGTTGGGAATCATTCATCGTTTTCTGCTGAAATGGAGGCTTCCTTTTGCTGGTGATAATCATAAATGAGCTCTCCATGTTACTGTATTCGTGGTTGTTAAATAGGCTTGATATGAACTGCTTGCAGTTGATTTGCATAGTTTTTAAACATTAAAAAATAGCAAAGTTTTGGTAGAAGACATTAGTTGGTAGTTCTCTACAGTTTTGTTCATGATGAACTGCTTGACAGTCAATTGGCATATATTTCAGATATTTTAAGAAAATCATTTCCTGGTAAAATAAATCATTTGGTAGTTCTATAAAGTTTTCTTCACGATGGATTATCGTTTTTTTTTTCCCTTGCAGATAGAAGTTTGAAGTCATGGAGACCTAACAGATCTGTTCCGGTAAACACTAGTGCATCTTCAACCGGAGAGTCATTAAAGGAAGACAGGCAGCCTGTAGGGTTTGAATATATTTGAATTTCTAATTCCCTTCTTCTATCCGCAAGCTGTCTGTTTTTTCCTTGATTAAATGAATTGGGCCCAAAGCCTTAAACTAAATTTAATTGCAGATGAAGGTCCCTAACTTTATTGGAGGAAAGTTTGTAGTGTCTCAAGGGTGTACAATTATTGATGTTTTAAATCCTGTAAGTTCATATATGTTGTTACCTTTTCCTTTCAAATAGAGGTATTTTGCGTTGTGTTTTTTCAGCATGATTTATTTCTTAAATAGGCTACACAAGAGGTTGTTTCGCACCTTCCTTTAACCACCTATGAAGAATTCAAAGATGCAGTTATCGCAGCCAAGAGAGCATTTCTTTCTTGGAAAAACACGCCTATTGCCACTCGTCAACGGATTATGTTCAGATTCCAGGAGCTTATTCGCAGGGACATGGTCTGTAAACAAGAATTGCATACTTATATAGTTCCTTTTCCTTGTGAAGTTATTATTTTGAATGCACAAAAAATTATTTCCAGGATAAGCTTGCTACCAGTATAACCTCAGAACAGGGTAAGACTCTAAAAGGTGCCTTGGGTGATGTGCTTTGTGGATTGGGTAAGTACCCAGAGAGTTCTCTTATTGTAATTTTTTCTTTGATTTCAGAAGATCAATTACAATGTGATCCCTAGTTGTCAAGATTGACCTTGGTGATTTGCCATTTATTTTTATAGAGGCAGCTGAGCATGCTTGTGCTATGGCAACATTGCAAATGGGGGAGTTTGTTCCTAATGCATCAAATGGAATTGATACATACTGCATTAGGGAACCCCTTGGTGTTTGTGCTGGGATATGCCCTTTTAATTTCCCAGCGATGATTCCTTTGTGGGTATGTGCCATGTGTTCTAAATTCTTTTCTTTTATTAATTCTGTCCCTTGCTTTTCTTTACCCTTTCTAGATTTTATCTCTGGAAAATGGTGGCTCTGATTTCTTAAACATTCCTAATTAAACAAAAAATTCTAAATCTATGCGTCATGATTTCTCACACTTGGCTTAGTTGGACAAATAATCAGATTTGGCTGAGTTGTAACTTCTTATCTGAATCTTAGTTTATTTAGGTTCTCTATCCTTTTATCATTCAAATCACTAAAAGAGTGAGTGATAGGAAAGAGGGAAGAAGGATTTTTCTCTCTCTCTCTAAAATGGTTTTATGTTTTTTTTTCAGATGTTCCCTATTGCAGTTACATGTGGCAATACATTTGTTCTTAAGCCATGTGAAAAGAATCCAGGTGACTTTACCACAGATTAGTTTATGTATTCCTTGTTGCTGTCAGCCATTGAATTTTTTTTTTTTTGAGTTGGAATCCCTTGCAAGATGAAGCTAATTCATTTGAGAGTAACCATACAAGTGGAATTTGGTTCTGATTGGGCAGGATATTTGATTTATAACTTGAACTTGGTCTTTGCTTGAGCTGGATATTTGATTAGGATGTGAAAGCATGTGTGGGTTATTCTAGGAAAAAAATGTATCCTATTACTCAAGGATGGTGCAGTAGAGTCAAATTTTGTTGAAAACAGTCAACGAGACCAAAAAATTTCGCCCATGCCTTTTTTGACATGTGGACCAGCATATTATAACAAAAATTGCCGTGTCAGTAACTGAGTTGTTTCCAGAATGCAGATTAATTTAGAGGATTTCTACCATTAAGCATGTAAACAACATTATCAATAAAAGAATATAAGAACTATTTATGATTAATTTATTATTCTGTGAAGACATGTTATTAAATAGTTATGCTTTATGATCTGCTGAAGCTTACTTGGATGGCATCCTTTAGGCATTTGGACTTGTTATTTTTGTTATTCCTAAGTTGTTGTTGATATGAGGCTAAAAAATGGAGATGAATATTACATGAGTAATTTTTAAGGGTGCAAAAATAGGTGTAGAAGTGAGTTTTTAAAATTGTTTGATACAAGGTTAAGAACCAAGTGTCTTAGTGGAGCCAGTTAGAATTAAATATTTGAGAGTCACTAAAGAAGGAAAAATAGGCTATAAGTTTGAGAGAGAGAGAGGATGCCCACCCTCCAAATTAAATTTTTTACCCCTTCCTCTCTCAGGTTAAAATTTATCCCCCAATGAGCACCACTTGGAGAGTAATTTTTGAACCCTTAAATATTCCCTCTCCACTTTTTTGCACCGAAAGCCTTAATCATTACTGTTGTAATGTTAAATCTCATTACCCCCACATCAGAAATCTCCTTAAATGAAATCTGTTCTTATACATAATCAATGCACTTTTGCGGATCGGTTCTGTGAACTATAACTGATATTAATGGCAATTTTATTTTCAGGGGCATCAATGATACTTGCAGCCTTGGCAGTGGAGGCTGGTTTTCCTGACGGTGTCTTAAATGTCATTCATGGAACCAATGTAATATTTGCTTCTCTTGAATCCTTTTATTCCTTATTACTCACATTATCATAAAATAATTTATAGAGGGATCAATTGACTGTAATGTCATTTTAGGGTGTTACATAGAATATATGCTGTTTTGAGGGCCCTTTCTGGTTTTCTTGGCAAGCTGCATTTTCTTGCAAATTATATGTAAGTGAGATTCCCAACCGGGCCCGACATCCATTTTTTCGAGATGGTGCATTTGCTTTTTTGAGATGGTGCATTTGTTTCATAGAACGGCTTTTGTTGTTGAGATTAGTTGGTTTGCTTTTAATGAGGAATTGGCAGTTGTCTGATGTAACAAAAACCTAATATGGTTTTGGGTGGGATTGGATTCAAGGAACACTTATAAGACATTAAAGTCGATCATTTAATTTACTCATCTCAACAAATTTCTGCAGGATATTGTTAATTACATATGTGATGATGATGATGTAAAGGCTATATCGTTCATTGGTTCAGATCTGGTGAGTTATTTGAAGATTAAACTGCACACTGATTACAATTATATTTGTAATGTTCGAAGTTTGAATACCATTGATTTGTGTGTGCAGACGTGCTTACAATCTGATAGCAGACTAATATTTCCTTTCATTCTTTCACGTTATAGTGCAATTTCTATAATAACATACACAGTTGCAACTTTGAATAGACTTGTTGAATGTTACCTCTGCTTTTGTTAGTAAGTCAAGATCATTAGAAAGATAGAAGGACAAAGGAATTTCTCATCTTAATTATGCTTATAATAGACTGTGATGTATGCAAAATTAATACATCAAGTCAAATCCTTACACTGACATTCTGTGCTTGGTCTTTGTTTGCCACTTGTAACTTGTTTTCCAAGGCTGGTTTGCATATATATGCTAGGGCAGCTGCCAGAGGGAAGCGTGTTCAGGTGAAAACCTCCTTTTTCTCCTCTCTGATTTTCTCTTGTGTGTGCAAGTGCATGCATGCACATGTTTTTATTTCAGGAAAAGACTTTGGGCATGAAAAGGAGGGCCACAGATCACTATATGAACAGGTCAAGTCTGTTGATTTTGTGGGACCCAAAAGTCAATGGTCATGACCATTTCTTGTTGTTATATGTGACCTCCCTTTTGTGCTGTATACAGCACTACTCTTTTCATTCTAACATATTGGGTTGAAAAATTGTTTTACTTAAATGGGCTTCAAAACTAATTATCTGTTTTTTTTTTATCCTTAGTCTAATATTGGAGGAAAAAATCATGCTATTATAATGCCTGATGCAAGCATAGATGATACTTTGAATGCTCTGGTTGCTGCTGGCTTTGGTGCTGCAGGACAGCGGTGCATGGCACTGAGCACAGCTGTTTTTGTTGGAGGTTCATCAGCATGGTATTTTTATTTGTTTGTTTGAGCTCTTAAATAATTTTATTTCCCATTCTTTATCTGAGCTAACTCTATTCTTACATATTATAATGTGAAGTCTGTGACCTCCAGAAAAAAAAAATTGTTATTTTGGCTTGTTTGTTAGTAAAAATCCAACTTCTTGTGGGATGGTTCCTATTTGTGAATTTACAAATTTTAGGCAAGTGAAATCTGTTGACAAGATATGCTGGCAAAAAAGAGTTTAAAGAAGGGAGTAATTTGTGAAGAAATTGAGCGCTGAAAAGGAAAGAAAATGATATTAGAAGTTGTCCTGGGTAATTGTCACGCTCCCCCTTTTCGTTCTCTTGCTTGGCAAAATTTTCCACATAAGATATCATTTATCCTGGTTAAAATTATTTCGCGTGCTGTATGTTAAAGAGATCCAAAAAAGCTCATCTTCTCTCAACCCTCTAAATTATGTTTTAGCTATCACCATTTAGCAATATACTTTGCGACCAAGACTGTAGTATTCTCTTCCACAGGACTGGGACCTTTTTGAAGGGATATGATTTCTTGAGAATCCAATGCTTTTCTCTGCTGTCCATGTGAACAATTATCAAAATGTTGCTTTAATCATCTAGAGCAGCGATGATCACAGTTTAAGGTGAGGAAAAGGAGGGGATGCTGTGGAGAAATTTAACAATTACCTTCTAATAGAAGTTTAGTTAGATTGTGATTGTAGACCTAGTCCAATTTGAGCACACAAAAAAGTTCATCTTTCATTGCTTTCTCAACTAGTTGCCAAAAGTAGTAGAATCACTAATAACCATTCTTCTCTAAACCTGGTGTATGATACTGCCAAAAGATGCTGGTTTATCTTGTCACATGGTAGCTTCATAGGTAATTTCATGCACATAATATCTAGGACACCAACATGGATGTTGTAACAATATTTCCAGGGAGCATGAACTTGTGGAGCATGCCCAAGCACTTAAAGTTAATGCAGGGACTGATCCCAGTGCAGACCTTGGTCCAGTGATTAGCAAAGAGGTAAAAACAGTATGATTGAACATGCTTCAATTTAACTTGCAATATGAGAAGAGTGAAATTGAGATCTGGCTTTCCATCATACATGAATTCTCTATTGGCATTATTTTATGTCATGCATGTTTTTCAAGTATGCTTGTTCAATGCTCAATTGCTTTGTTGGTTTCTGTGTGTTATATTCTCGAAGGCATGTTAAATTTGCAGGTAAAGGATCGCATATGTAGACTAGTTCAGAGTGGTGTTGACAGTGGTGCTAGGCTTCTTCTTGATGGGAGAAACATTGTGGTACATTGTTTGTTTCTATCTTTTATAAGATGATAACTTTGTGGAGGTTGCCCATGTGTTGTTTTTTACTTGGAGTAATATGTGTGCATGTGTGTAGTTTCTTCTGTATGCTTGTGTGTAAGCAGTTGCTAGATTTGCAACTGCCATGTACAACAACACAAGCATGCTAACATAGACAAATCACTTTCTTTCTGTTGTATAGGTTTTTGCTTGCAATATTTATCTCGGGTTAAATATTGTATTCGTTTATTAGGAGAAATAGCATACTGGAATTTAAATTCCTTGTTTGGACTCATGTATTTTTGTCATAACTCTGAAAGGCATGTAATAATTCCTCATGGCTATGGGCTCATGGGGCAGTTAAAAAAAATATAATTAACATGACCTCAATTTTTTTTTTCCTGGCCGAAGCTATTATACATCAACTGTTTAGCTAAACATGTGGATCAGATTTCAAAGTCGGGAGTATGATGTGTTTCTCCTATCTGGTCAGTGGAACTGAAAATGCCTAATTCATCTTTCCTGCTGGAACACTATCTCACATGGTGTTGGTTTAAAAAATACACATATGGAGATTAAGCTGTCATTTTGCAAATCAATTTCACTAAAAGAATTATTTAATTCAAGTTTAAATCGTTTCTTAATCTTTTTTTTTTTGTTCAGTGTTGGGAATAATTTCAAAATCCTTGATTTATGTAGAAAAACAAGATTTGTAGGCAAGACAGTGTTTTAGATGAGAAGATACTCTTTGTTTGTTCATGAGGTGATCATTAAGTCATGTAAAAATGGATTGAATAGTTTTTGAAACATTTCCTAGAAGATATATTGCCAATCACTTAGATTTTTCTTTATGCTGCAACTTACTGTGAAGGCAGGAGATGCTGCATCAGTGCGGCTTTTGTTAATTTGTTTTTGAAGGTTGAAAGAGATATTTGTTCGGTTTGTTTGAAATGACTTTAAAGGGTAAAGGAATTTAAGAGTGCTTGATGGCTTATGACCAACATCCACATTGATATCGTAATTTTTTTTTTTTTTTAAATCAACAAGGATAATATGTCAAACAACACTATTAGATTTTACTAAATTCATGATCAACAAGGATGCAGTAGCTTATCATGGTTTCATATTTTGTATTCAATTCAATGATAGTAAATGTTGCATTGTCACTTTTAGAGCCATGTTATTGTGATTAAAATAAAAATCTTGATTGACAAGTGCCACATCAATTAGTAATTAAGTGCTTGTAAAATTGTTAGTTCTTTTGGCATTGCTCATCCACCTGATTTTCTCTTTGATTTTGGTTTTCTAGAATTTCTTGATAGCATTTTTCATTTCCTATTTTGTATGGAATCTTTCTACTATACAAGGACCAAGGTTCTGTGTAAATGGGATTTGCTTGTTTTGCCCTGATACAAGATTCTAATCAAAACAAGAAATGGAATTGTAATGAAGTAGAAGTCTTGTGGTAGTAATGAGCCATTAGAGAGTAGCAAATAGTGTAACCAACACTTTGTCCATTCCATAGAGACTGTCCTCTTTGACTATGCACACATAACAAAAATGGCTATTTATGTTATTAATTAAAAGTAGTTAGAGAACAAGTCATCCAACTTTTATTGAGAGGCAAATTAGAATAGCAGGATAATGGTTTGACATTTTAGAGTGGACATATAGGGCAAACTAAAAAAAGGGAAGGACACTCGTCACGGGAGGGGGGAGGGGATTTCTTGTTGATCCTGCTTCACCATGAGCCCACTCACTCAAATTATGTGGGACCAAAGTGATTACAGCACCCACCTCTTCCTGAGTTTGTTTTAATAGTGAGCCAAGCTCACCCAATTAACTCTCCCTTGTGTGATGTAGTGAGTGTTAAATGATCTAACTTTGAAAAATTTACTAAAGTAAAATAATTTCTGAATTGACTGTATAAAAATGGATAATACCTTCAACTCTTCTTCCTAGGATTGCATCATGAAGTTTGAGGAAAGTCATGGAGAGAGCTCAATTGCTCAAATAGGAGCAAAGAGAAGTGTTTGCTGAAACATTAAGAGTCAGTATGAACTTAAGTTCAAACAGTGGAAAATTTGATGTTTCAGCTGTCAAAAAGAAAAGGACATTAGAAGACCTTGTCTAGACACTAGACACTGGAGAGAAAGCAAAAGGTGAGTGTTTGTATACGTAGCTCTGAAAAGGAGCAATGCTTGTTTCTGACTTTTTTTTTTCATGATTGATTTCTACTTTCTAATAGAGGTTTCTCTATTTGTGAGCCTAAAGGAGAAAAAAATTGTTGGGAAAAAAGGAAGGCCATTGTTCAAGCAGGGAAAAGTTGACCTAGTTTCTGAATTGTTTTGTGAGGACTGAGGACCATTGAAGCTTTGCATGTTCCTTAATTGAAGAAAAACCTCATTTCCTTGAGTACTCTAGATGCCTAGGAAGCATGTTTATGACAGGAAGCATGATTGTACTCCAGATTCTAGGTTTTATTAAAAACGTTACTGTGAGAGGCTGGGATATGTAATATGAAGCATGGTTTCTTCTGTCCCTGGAGGGGGTTGAATTGACTGAGTCACATAAATTGTTATTGTTTCCTCCTTTCTCAATTGTCTATTTCATTTTCTAATATCTTCTCATCTCTAGTTTAACTGTGACTTTGACCTTGAAGGATTAACTATTATAAGTCTTTCTTGATCTTTAATTCAATTCTTGAACCTGAGCTTGGTTATAATTTTATAAGGAAGTTTTCTTTTTAATCTCCAGTTACAGTGTCTTGAGAAATAAAATGGATCCTTGATAAGCTTTTTAGACACAAAGAGATTTCCGTTGTTGGATTGTTCACCATTGGCACAAGTTGAGATCAAATGCAAAATATTTGAGTTCTCTGTGGATTGAATGTACTGGTTCAAGGTCATTCTCTCTTTACACACCCGTGTGTGGACTGACCCTATAAAATGATTAGTCTCTGCTGTATTTGTTGTGCTTTTCACTTTTCCACATCTGAATTACATCTCATTGTTGCCTTCTCCAGGTAAAAGTTCGGTTTAATATTCTCTGTGATGAGTGATAAAAAATTTTTCTTTCTTTCTTTTTTATAATTCAATTGCCGGAGAGTTTAATTCACTAATCTAATTAACTTGTCTGAAATTATTTTGTAGGTTCCAGGATATGAAAATGGAAGTTTTGTTGGTCCTACAATCTTATGTGATGTTACAATCAGCATGGATTGCTACAAGGTATCCATTTCATGCTTTTTACTCTTTTATGGCTTCAGAATGAATGGACTTGGATAATTTATGATTCTCAGTGGAAGAAGAGTTGAACCAAAGACCTTGCCATAATCTTGACAGCGATGTTTGTGTTGAGCAGGAAGAAATTCTTGGGCCAGTCCTGCTCTGTATGCAGGTAATTTTCTTTTTTCTTAGATTGTTGCTTTTGAGTGAATCCTTTGGGAATTAGCTGGAGAATGGTTAGCAATATCTGTTATTTGATAACCCACAGGCAGACAGCCTAGAAGAGGCCATAACCATTGTAAACAGAAACAGGTACATATTTTAACTCCTCTCTTGATCCTCAGGCTGCTATTAGAACGTGTCTTATATGTTCATCATCATAGAGATGTGTTTGTTGATTCAGTGTTTGTTGCAGTTTTCAAATATGTGACTTTTCCTCCATTCTTTCCAGACTTAATATACCATGCAAACTTTTTCCTACCTACTTTTTTTTTTCAGAATATTTGTAGATTGTGACAAGAAATAGTTTTAGACATGTATAGCCTTGAAAGGAATTGGAACTTTCTCAAATATATTATCTGTTCAGTATTCACACATCCAAATATCTCCCTAATTAGTCATTATTTGGGGAGTACTTACCTTCTTTGGATTCTCATATCTATACCTTTGTAGGTATGGGAATGGAGCTTCCATTTTCACTACATCTGGTGTCGCTGCGAGGAAGTTCCAGAATGACATTGATGCTGTGCTGGTAAGCCAACGTTTTTCCATATGGTGTGGGAAATGAAGAATTGCTTTTGTCAAAATGCATCTTGAAGAATCTCTGTTACTTTCTAGAAGATTTGTCCCCTTACGGAAAGTGCCATTCAGGTTGGAAAGTGTCTTGATGGTGCAACAGGAGGGAATGGAAAATTTGACCTCAGCAAATGATTATGTTATGTTGGATATTGTGATAATTTTTTTCTGTGGAATCCAACCCTAACATCTACATTCAGGAGGACTGGGTTCAAGCCTTGATGTTTGTCATGTTGTAGATACAATAGAGGGAGAGCTTGTGACAAACAAAAGAAAATGTGTTTATGGCAGGTTTTGTTTGAGTTTGGGTATTCTCTGCAAGTGTGAACTACATCTTGTTTTGTATTACAGGTTGGAATCAATGTTTCAGTTCCAGTTCCATTGCCATGCTCCTCATTTCATGAAGCTAAGGTGTCTTTTGCTGGCAATCTAAATTTTTGCGGTATAATTCCTTCAAACCCTCTCTCAGGCACACACATTACTTGGAGCAGTGGTTGGACCACTTATGAAATGCAACTATGGAGCTCTCTTTTTTCTGTTTCTGCATGCAGGAAAGACAGGTGTGCAATTTTATACCCAGATTAAGACAGTTGCGCAACAATGGAGAGAGTTACCTAGCATAGGAGTCTCGCTGTCTATGCATACATCGAATGAGATGGACATGACAAGTCGAGGGGTTTCTTCACCATTGCCTCCATCTGAGAGAGATTCACCTGGCAAGATAGTGTCACCGGCGCCAGAGAGAAATCCTCGGAAGCATAGAGAGCTGCTGTGTGAGAATTTACCAAAATCAGGAGGGTCATCAGTGCCCTCAATAACTGACAAGGATTTGCATAACCAGGAGGCATCCCTGGTTTTGCCTCCAACAGCTGAGAAGGATTTACAGGCGAAGATACCACCCACTATACCTCATGCATCTGAGATCAAGCTATCAAGCCAAGAAATATCATTAACCACATGCGAGACATCTGAAGGAATGTATGTACCTGTACCATCTCAGTGGAATGAAACTCCAACCCTAACATCTCAGAGGACTGAAGGTATCTCTCAAATTTCTCAGAGGATCTACTTACCTACTTCTCAGAGGAGAAACAATGCTGCCCCTTCTTCGAAGAGGATTGATGCTGCAACGGATTTAACTTCTGAGTGTGTATATGTGGCAACGCCTCGTCAGAATGATAATATGGGTCCAGCATTGCTCAAAGACAGCAGTCCATCTCCAACCTCTCGTCCAACTGACACCGCTGCACATCCTGCTTCAGAGAGGTTACATGATATTATAACTTCTCACTTGAGTGACAGCATGGTCCAGTCATTTCAAAGGAACGATCACATGTTTCCAACCGAGAGGAAATACACATCCGCTGCAGCTCACAGGAATGACCATATTGGCTTAACATCACAGAGGCCTGATGTTGCTTCATATCCAAGTTCCGAAAGGGTTTACAGCTCTGCAACATCTCAAAGGACAGACAATATGATTCCAGCATCCCAGCGAGCTGAAGCTATGCCACCGACCACAAAAACTATGTATATGCCTCCAATTGTTCAGAGAAATAACGGTCCGCAGAAAACATCAGAGAGGCTATATATGTATCAATCTGAAAGGATGTATTCTGAGAGCACATTAATTTCAATAGATGGTTTTTCCAGCCAGGGAGTTTCAATGACTTTGGCGACATCTCAGAGGATGTAGGACACTGACAATGCTGTTTATTTTCCACTTGGGAATCTAAATTTCAGAGAAAACATTTAAGAAATATTCTCAGTGAACTCTTCCAAGGTATAAAACCTACCCTGTCTTGTATGGGCCATCATTGTATTTCTTTTCGATGAAAAAGGTATCAGAAATTATCAGTCTAAAATTGATATGCACAAGATTCAAACCGAGAATGTGGATGCCGGCGGCTAATGAATTATCAGGGATGCTAAGTTTTGCAAACCCAGAGCTTGTAACTGGGAATCAGTTTGCAACAGGCAGTGCTTATAAATAATTGTTCATATTTACTCTATATAAATGAGACACAAGAAAAAGGGAGAGATTGACAAGAAAAAATGCATTAGAGTTATTAATGCTGATTAAATATTAAAATAAAAAATTATTTTTCCTTGTAAAATGAATATTGATGCCCTTTTCAATTTTCTTTTTAATTTATGATAATTGAAATGGATGTTCTTAAGAAAGGTAGAACAAAAATTATATTTTTGTAGTTTAACTTCACTTTTTCTATTCATGTATTTTTTTTCACAACAACATATATTTATTATTAGAAATATGGTTTATTAATTAAAAACTAAAAGAAATTAAAATAAATATTCAAAAAATTCTCATTTTTTTTAAATGGGAAAAAAATTGCATCTCTTTAATCAAAACCCCTTTTCTTATTCATGTGTTTTTTTAACAAAAACATGTAATTGTTTTTTAAATAAAAACTTATCATAATTTTAAAATCAATTCTCAATAAAAAAAAATATGAATCAATAATTTTTATTTGAATGTATAAAAAAATGTATGAAAAATTGTATAAAACATTTTACAATAAAATATATATTTTATTTACATTAAATATTAAGGAACAAAACTTTTAAAAATATATGCATATTGGATTTATATATAATTATTTAGAAAGTAATTATTAGTATTATAATTAAAAAATTTGATAGTATTTGAGTTAAATAATTATTTAAAGAAGGAGAGTCAAATTATAAAATGTAAATAAATAAAAAATGTAAAGAATCATTAAAAAAAAAAAAAAGAGGCAAGTGTGCCTGGGGTGAAAGGACAACCCAAGCGCCTAGCCTAAAATTTAAAAACCTAGCTTGCTTGGGTCTAAAAGATTAGGCATGTACTTGATTTTTTTTAAAAAAAAGCAGATAATTTATTAATTTTTTAAAATGAAAAGGATGATGGGTTATCTAATTACAATATTTCCCAACTATAAAAGAAGGCTAGTGATTGAAAAATCAGGTCTAAATATTTGAACGTTAAAAATTTATATTTTAATTATTTTTAGTCTTAAAATATGAAAAATAAATAAAATATTATAAAACACTATTTATAATTACAAAACATATTTTAATTAAATTAAAAATAAAAAATCAAATAAAAAGCTTGTTGAAATCTAATATACTTTTTCAGGCATTGTTAAAATAAAAACCATCTTCATTAAGTTTCTCTTTCAAGGATAATTCTATAGACACTAAAATTATAGTTATTAGCGGCTATAATTTGATCATCTGCAAGTTTTTTTTTATTTATTTTTTTAGTAATTTTTTATTTTAGTTTCATAAATGACACGGGACTGAAATAAAAAATAAATGAGATTTTATATATAAAATATAAAAGTAAAAAAGTAAAAGAAACATTAATCAATCATATAAAAGATAAAATTTAAAGGATTAAATTAAAATTTTTTGATTGGAACATTTTGAACAATGTAAGTGGAAAAATGCTTTTTTCTCACATGTTAATTTTAGCTGTTGTTCTATTTTTTTTAAATAACATAAAATTATATTTTATAAAATCAATCTTTAATTTAATATTGAAATATTCTACTACATATAAAATATATAAGAATATGCATATCAAAACAAATTCCAACACATAAAATCAAAACAAAAGGGCCTTTAGTTGCATTGTATAATATTGTGAGCTTCTTAACTGATATCTCTATAACTAGTTTGATTCTTTCGCACTACATTATGGGATCATGTTTTTTTTTTCAACCCAAAAAAGGTGCAAACATTGTTGACTGTTTTTATACTTTCAGTGAAAGTTCTAACCATACAAACTGAAAAGATTATACGTGCATTCAAGAAAATAAATTAAGAATTGCATGTAACAATAAATAATAACAAATCTATTGATTCCAATCAAAGATTAAGTAGGGAAGATGATATAAAGATGTTATTTTTT
>Ga0325404_1000134_pt1 | contig 70163 bp, 46 predicted proteins | sample PopdelMetagenome_18_FD_205664 | JGI IMG/M metagenome (GOLD analysis project Ga0325404, IMG submission 205664) | Populus deltoides microbial communities from Bellville, Georgia, United States - Xylem-Control-R1 | ecosystem: Host-associated > Plants > Phyllosphere > Stem > Wood/Secondary xylem...
TGTTCGGCTGCAAGTAGACTAAATGGATGTGGAGATGTGGGTTGTTGACTTATTGTTCGGCTAAAGAAGAGACAAATACAAGGGGCAAGACGCAAGGAGGATGAAAATTGAAGGGCAAGAGTCAAGATAGATGCAGGTGCAGGGGGCAAGACAGATGCAGAAGGGAGAAGGTGATAAATCGTCTTTGCTCTTTGGTGTGGGTGGCGGCTTCAGATAATGTCAATTAGGGTTAGGCTTAGTGGTTTACTGTGTTATTTATACTACCGATTCGGTTCACTGGTTTAAGTGGTCAAACCGAAACCGAACCGAACCGGCAAGATTTTATGGTTGTAAAAATCAGTTTAATCAGTTTTCTATCTCGGTTCTGTTTTCTCGGTTAATTTTTTATCGGTTTTTTCGGTTAATCGGTTTTTTTGAACATCCCTAATGCTACGATATATTTTTGTTCAACTGACATAATCTTTACTCTTTTGTCTTTAGGTCGTGGAAAATGGATTCGATCTGATAATCTTATTCAATGTGGTGTCCTTGAATGAAAACACTAACTTAAAAATGCAGTGGTTTTTAATCAATTATGTGTTGCGTTTTTATCATAGTTGTCATACCAGACTCGAGGATTGACCTGGAAAAGGCTTAGTCCACCAGGTCATCTGGTCAAACCCACCAGTCATTAGGCCAACTCGAGTTACCCTTTTTTTTATTATTAAAATAATGTTCTTTGTTTTTTTTTAAAATCCTTGGTATTATCTGACTCGGTTTTGCCAAGTCAACTAGGTCACGAGTCAAACCGCTTGGTCAAGCTGAGTCTAATAACTATGGTTTTCATTGGTCTAGTATGGTTTTGTTTTTTTGTAATGATAAAAAGTAGTCTATTTCTTGTTTTATTTATGTATACTCTGTTTTTTTTTTATTATTTGAATGTTCCAATAGATGATCATGATATGTACATAAAATATTGGGGATATTTTCATGTGTAAGAGGTGTTGGTAGAGTATTTGAAAACATCATAGACAATTGTTAGAAATTAGAGGTTTAGGACTAATTAGAAAAGGTACAACTACAATTAATAATACAATTATCTCTTCGATTTAGCTAATGATTCAAAGGCAAGTGTCAATGAAGAAAAGCACGAGCTTAGTGTCCAAATTTAAATTTGGAAATCAGTCACTCAAGTGCAAATGGGCCTAACTAAAGGGTACATTTTTGCATTTACCTAAATTAAGAATTATGCAAAAAGTTCAAGAATTATGCTACTATGTTGGATCATTGTTGTTAAAACCGTGCCATAGGCACATTTTAAAAGCATTCCTTAGGCATATTTGAGGCATAAGGTAGGAATGCTAAAGCCAAAGCTTTTATTCAACTTGGTGAAGATCCAAAGGCTCAAAGCCATGCCTTAAAAAGAAAAATCTTCTTTTTTTTTTCGAGGGAAAAGGTTTCCTTTCTAAATATATCTTTAACTATTTATCCATTCTCTCTCTCCCCTTTTTATCTTTCTCCTCTCTATCTACCATATGTTTTCCTTAGGTGAGGTCTCTCCCCCTTTTATCTTTCTCCTCTCTATCTACCATATGTTTTCCTTAGGTGAGGTCCATGACCATTTTTTGTCCTTTGCTATACCATTTGCGCTAATGCTCTAAATAAAATATTGTTGTACTTTTATAGCCTCTCTATTTCTTGGAAATCTTTCCATGCAACTTATCATGCATTCTGTTAAAAAAAATACATGCCTTTTGCCAAAGAATCATCTCAACCCAATAGCTTAAGCTGTTAGATGAGGTCTCAGGATATGATTTATATTATTCTCTAACACACCCCCTCAAGTGAAAGTTCTTTAGGCTTAAAACTTGCACAGACTCACATTACCTTGTGCTTAATTTTTATCAAATAAATGAAGAAGGTGAGATTCGAACTCGTGACCGCTTGGTTATCAAGGTTTTGATACCATGTCAATGAACCATCTCAACCCAATAGCTTAAGCTGTTAGGTGAGGTCCCAAGATATGATTTATATTGTTCTCTAACACCTTTCTCCCAATCTCACACCTGCTCCTTGATGTAGGCTCCTAGAGCTCTTGATGCATCGGTGCACTTAGCACTCTTAACAACTGATGCAGGACAACTTTGGCATCATGTCCTACAAAGGGTTTGGTGAATTAGGGTTTGATAAATGTGGATCAGGGGATTGTTTTACAAGAATTAGGATTTGAATCGAGGCTGTAAATATTACCTGAGGCACTATAGCAATAAGAAAGAGAAGAAGAAAATAGCACACAGAAAAAAGAGAAGAACACTCAAGGCTGCAGCCCTCAAGCAAATCCAAAATACTCATAGTCGTGTTATCAAAATTCTTCCTATTACACTGAATATGTGCTACTTGTATATGCACCAAAGTGCTAATAGTTCTAACTTAAAACAGTAAATAGAAAACCAAAAAAGAAAAGGAAATCACACTTAATAAAGAACTCCTAATTATTATTCTAATATCCTAAGAGAACAATATTCTTAAATATTACTAATACATTTTTAAAATAGAACTCTTGCTACAAGAAAATCTAAAATATTTGGGTTTTGAAGTTAAATGAAAATAAATTCTAGGCTTCTCTCTTGTTGATTGCATCAACAACACTTCTTGAGGTACAATTTGTTAAGCATGTTGTTTGTATTTAATTTGAGTGTGCTTAAATTACATGCTTGTTTCTTATCATAGGCTAACATTTGTTTGTTTCTCTAATTCTTAATTCTTTCAGAAGTCTATGATAGGTGTCTTTATGATTAGGAAAAGCAATAATTAATAACCATTTTAACCTGTAACTTAGTTAATCTTTTAAATTATTTTATGATTATTTGTGTTGTTGCCATCCTGATGCCTGAGTAAGAAATTAAGCTATCTTCCATGGATTAGCAATTCTTGATTCTGATTTTTTTTTTGTCTATGGTGATCTGCGCTTGAATTTTGTAATGCCAAGTTTGCACTTGTGAACGAGTCTTTGATGCTTGAAGTGGTGTGTTGTGTGTATTATTCTTTAATATTATGAATGTAACGTACAGGGTGGGGGGCCATATTACCTCATTGGTCGTGCCCTTGGTCCAGAGATTGGAGTGAGTATTGGATTATGTTTCTTCCTTGGGAATGCGGTTGCTGGAGCTCTGTGAGTAAATCTTGTCTTTTTTTCTGATGCCACCATGATATATATGGTTGATGCCCTTGACCTCAGGTTTTAGGAGTTGAGGCTCCAATTAGTTTTTATCTTTATAACCTTATTGATGTGTGCTAAGTATTTGTGTAACTTTTCGTTTGCCTTTTCTCATTTGTTTTAGTTATGTACTGGGAGCTGTTGAAACCTTTTTAAAAGCCGTGCCTGCTGCTGGGATGTTCAAAGGTAAAGATTCAGAATTTTCTGCTGGTATTATATATAATTGGTAGTTGGTAGCAATAGTGTAACCATAATCATCTCAAGATGTCAAAATGATTAATTGAACACTGCTGATTTATATGTTTGGCTGTTCATGTTTTCCCTGTAGAGACCATAACAAAAGTTAATGGCACAGACATTCCGCATCCCATACAAAGTCCAAGTTTACATGACCTCCAAATTTATGGAATTGTTGTTACAATCATCCTATGCTTTATTGTGTTCGGTGGAGTGAAGATGATCAATCGAGTTGCACCTGCTTTCCTCATTCCTGTTCTGTTCTCGCTGCTCTGCATATTTATTGGGATATTTTTGACGAAGAAGGATTACCCTGCCGGTGAGTGTTTAGTTTTATATAGATCCTTCTTCTTCTTCTTCTTCTTCTTCTTTTTTCAGAACATGGTCTCTCTCCCTGCAATGTTGTCGTATTACTTGTTATCGCCACTTGGGGTGATGTTATGAGCACTTAAATCTGATAGAAGTCTGGCACTGGAATGGTGTCTTTTAGTACATGTTCCAAAATCCATGACACTGCTCTTTGTACTGAATTTAAAGTTGATGAGTACATTCTTGGTGTTTTTTTAGATGACACATCTATCCGTTCTAACTTTGGAATAAAATAACTACATATGGTAGTTTTTTTTTTCAATTCACGGCTGTCTTTTTAAATCTAATTTTGATATATATGTGGCCCATTCAAACCCAAAATTAAAGCTTGGTTCTATTAGAATCAGAAAAAAGACCTGCCATATATTTTTACCTAAATTGGTTTGAGTTTTGAATTGAACTGTTAAAGACATACCTAACAAGAAACTAAATTGGCCTGGGCAGACAGACCAATGAACCAGTCGAACTAGTGAACTATTGTTTTCCAAGTATTTTCAACTGTGTTTATGTTTTTAATAATTTGTGAAAGTGAATTTGACAATATAATATTCCATGTTTAAATGTACATATGATCTCAGTTAGTAATAGAGGTGACAAATAGGCGGGTATGAGTTAGATCAAAATGGGTATGGGTAATGTTTTACCCATTGCCATTTAATGACCCATTTATTTTTAAGATGGGTACCCACACACACTTAAACTCACCTTACCTTGCCCATCAACCCATTTAAATTGTTTAATCAAGTTTACTGTCTGATATGCAAGGACTTAATTATAATAAAAAAAAAAAAATGGGACTAAATTGTATTTAGTATAGATTATGAGGACATAAAAACTTCCAAATAAGGACTTACTTGTTAAAAAAATGAAATAAATAAAAATCAATAAATCCATGGACTAAATGAACATTAACGAAAATTTCATTTACTCTCACAATGGTTTGAGCTATATCTTTGAATGGGTCACATGGGTAACCCTTACCCAACCCTGCCCAACCCATTTAACTTGGGGTATTTTTGGGTCAATCCATTAGTGACGCATTTAAATTATTTACTGACCCTTTTATGACCCATGCCCCTTTAAAATAGACAGATACAGGTTGGTTAATGGGTACGGTTGGATTTTTCCACCCTTGGTTAGTAATTATGGAAAACATGTTAATAGTTCTACAGTACTTATGTGTTTTATCTGATTCACTGGTTCAAATAGTGACCTGTTATCTTGACAGCTTCACTATCTAGCTCAGTTTTGATAACTACGAATTGTGGTCCTCAAAATTGTGTTTTGATATTAAAAACTTTCTTTAGAATTATCTACAGATAGGTGAAAACACTTGATGATTATTGAAAGTGATGGCATGAGATAGGGCTTTAGATCTTACGTTCATCTTTCATAAGGAGGAAATTGAATGCTTTAGTTATCAGCTCTGTGATTACCATAATGTATTTTTTCGTTCACTAAGGAGCTTTGTTTTGCTGGGATGTTCCACAACATTTAGTTGTCCGTCCATCTTTTGGATGTTTTTTTTGTGTTTTCACGGGAGGAATGAATTTTGTCTTGCCTAAAGGGGTTTACTGTGTCTGTGAAGTTGAAAGCATTTCTTATTTGTTCAGTTGTGCATCTTAATTATCAATCTAGAGGGCTTTGTATGGTATTGATTAACTCACTTAGAATGTTGCCATTAACCATCCTATTGGATCTTTCTTAAGACTCCTCCTACCTTGGGGTTTACCTATGTCTGCGAACATGAGGAGGAGGCCATTTTCATATCTTTGTTTCTCATATAGGGTGGTTTGCAACGAATCTTTATATAATGGATGGTGCTGCGTTGTCAAAGAGTTGGAGATTTCTTTAGTGTTTACTGAGCCTTGTTCATATATATATCGCTTAGATACATTTAGTCCATGAATAAATTTTTATACTGACTAACAAAATTGTTTGAATTTGCATGATGAATGTTAGTGGTTTAGCTTTATAGGTTGGTGGCATTAGAGCTCTTTGGAACTTGATTATCCACTTGCATCTCTGCATAAAACATGGTGTAGCCAAGTATATTGCAGATTAAAGCTATCAAGGCATACAGTTTCTTTGATGGGCACCTCAGGATTCACTTTTAATCTTAACCTATATGCTAATCACAGTCAATTTTAGTTGTACATGTGTGCATGATGTTTTTATGGCCTTGCTTTCATTCTTGTTGCTTGTTCTTTCTTATTGTTTGGTGGAGGAATAAAACCAATTGCTTCTTTTTCCATGATTATAACAGATGGAGTCACAGGCTTGAGTTTGGAAAGTTTTAAAGAAAACTGGAGTTCTGATTATCAATTTACTAATAATGCTGGAATACCTGATCCTGAAGGAAAGGTCTACTGGAATTTCAAGTAAGCCAGGGCAAGAATTTTCAATCTCATTAATATTTGTTTCTTGTTGAAGTTAATAACGTAAATGGATCTGATTGCAATATTATTAAGTGATGTATCTCCCTTTTTATTGTCATACCAGAATACTAGGGGTCTCTGGTCCACATTAATTTCTAACTGTTGAATAAAGTTGCTGGAAGATGTTCCTTACAGTTTTGCAATCTGAACTTTGCTTTCTTTTGGGGGCACTTGCAACTGAATTTGAACAGATGATTTTTTTTGTACGTTGTTTGGATAGAGATATGCATGTTCCTTGTACAGTCAAGGAATATAGAATAGAAAACCAAATTTGGAGCTTTATAACCATGGAGAAGAAGCTGGTACAATCGATTCTTCTACTTTACACTGGGTTTTTTTTCCATGTTCAAGTAACTAAACACAAAATGTATCCCATCACTAGAAAAAGAGTAATGAACAACATCTAATGGTCCAGAAGTTGCCAATTAACATATCATTTTTTTGTCTAGTTTGTATCATCTTAGTTGCCATAGATAATGGATTTGAAAGTTCCTGGAATTAACTTTGAGCTTGATAGACTTTGCTTTTCTGCCACACCCACACCCTCCAAGTTAAACCCACCACTCTCTTTTTAATTACCATCATTGGAACCACTGGACATTATACAATCATGTATAGCTTTGAAGCATTTCGTAGTTTTCATGTTTCTGTTAGATAATACTTTGTCTAGATCTCAGTTCCTTGCCGAGAACACTTCTATCTCCTCCAAAGTGTTCCTTTAAAGCATATAATTGCATTTTCTTGAAATAGGGGGTGAGATGAAATCTTTTTTATACTTTTTCTATCTTTTTTCTTTACTTCTTTCAGTGCATTGGTTGGCCTATTTTTCCCTGCTGTAACGGGAATTATGGCAGGCTCTAATAGATCAGCATCACTTAAAGACACGCAGCGTTCAATTCCCATTGGTACACTGGCTGCAACTCTTACAACTACCGTTCTATATTTAGTTTCTGTGTTATTCTTTGGAGCACTTGCAACTAGAGACAAGCTCTTGACGGACAGGTATCTATCTGCATGGCCTTCTAAAAAAGTTGCCTTCATACTTGTTGCAACATGTTACATTTTTTTTTCTTCAACTATGGAATGAAATCTCTCAATATTTGCTTGAAACTGTATCACAAATGTCCTTTTTCTCTAGTACCTAACCATATTCATCCTTTAGTCAAGTGATAGGACATATACAAGGCCACCTTTAGGTTATATACCAATACTAATAGCTGGCAAAGCATATCTGCAGAAATCTATCATCACTTAACTGTCTACTGGAGTAATATTGTCATCTAGTTTCTGTTTATTATATCATTGACTCGCAGAGTGTTCTTCATTCATATGATGGGTTTTCTGACGGGATTGTAGGCTGTGTTCTCTATTTGTATTTTCTTTAGAGGCTTCCACCTATAGCCAGCTTGGATTGCATCTTTATGCTTTGACTCAGGATTCATTATATTTCTTATGTGTTACATGCAATAAATGCTTCTACTAAATGCTCTTAATGAATTGTTTGATTTCTAAAGTGTTACTTATCATATTTTAGTTTTAACTGTTTAGGTTTGATGCATTAAATATAGAAAGTGTTTCTAGTCCTATTTAGTTCTAAGCCTTTTATCACAAGTACATACTGATTATTGGATTGTTCAAATAGTATTACTGTAGCATTAATCTCTGTTTTAAAAACTTTACTCATTTATAGAATTGGGGCTGTTGTGAAAATTTAGAGAAAGATGTTACCAATGTCTTAATGCAGATTATCTTTCATTATAATCCATTTTTTCCCATACTTGTATGATTAATAAAAATTGTAAAATGATGCTTGAAATTAATGATTTTATGAAAAAGTAAAGTTCATTTTTATAATTAAAGATTTTAAGAATTTTGAATCATACTGATTCATGGATTATGTTGTCATGCTAGAAAAAAAGAAGATATGATGTGAGAATGCATTGTTATGGTTTGGGAATTCCTCAATGCTTTCAAAATGACCAAGTAGCCTTTGTCTTCAATTGCGTTATTAGCAAGTCACTGTTGGTTCTTCTTGTACACTTCCAATAGCATCAATATACCCATGCATGTAGAACTTGTAATACCTTTTCCTTCATTCGATGATGCTTTCATCCCAGTTCCTTACTGCCTACTTTTTGCTTTGAATAAAGATTATGCATCATGGTCTACGCACACAATTGGGTGAAAATCTTGAATTAGATGGTGCTGATTTGAAATGCAGTGGTGTTTTTCATAGCAGTCCAAGGAGTTGGTTAGGACATGCCCCATTTGCCCTTCTCGCTGATGAATATGTGTAGCTAATATTCTGGTTTGAGTTGTAGAGTTTGAAGGACTACATCAAAGCCCTCTACTATACTTCTGAACTGTACTTTTTATGCAGGCTACTTACAGCTACAATTGCCTGGCCTTTCCCTGCCATCATCTACATTGGTATCATTCTTTCAACCTTGGGTGCTGCTCTTCAAAGCTTGACAGGAGCCCCACGCCTGCTTGCAGCCATAGCCAATGATGACATTCTGCCTATTCTTAACTATTTCAAAGTTGCAGATGGACACGAGCCTCACATTGCTACTCTCTTTACTGCATTTCTCTGTGTTGGGTGTGTTGTTATTGGGAATTTAGATCTTGTCACACCAACTGTAACTATGTTTTTACTTTTGTGTTATATGGGCGTGAACTTGTCTTGCTTCCTCCTGGATCTTCTAGATGCTCCCAGCTGGCGACCACGGTGGAAATTTCACCATTGGAGCCTCTCTCTTCTTGGAGCATTACTATGCATAGGTATGCCACTTACTTTTCCCTTTTAAGAAAATATCTATATAAGGTCAATACTGGTCTTAGCAACAGAGTGTTGCTGCACCTTATAGCTTCTCCTTTATGAGTTCTTAATAGTGTCCTGAAAGAACAAATATACAGTAATAAGCCTGACATTAACACACTTATTTGATGCTTTTGGAAATGTGATATCCTTTCCAATAGGTGGAAAATGCAGAAAGAGTTCTTTTACAATCTTTTGGCTTTGTTTGTTAAAAGCTGAAATGCTGTCTGAATTAAATTCAGTTAATTTTCTGGAACGTCGGGCTAATCAGTGTTTCAGTTAATTTTCTGGAACGTCGGGCTAATCAGTGTAGTGTGTGAGGTTAATGCCCATGTGTATTAAAAATGGATTGCTTTAGGTGTATGCGCATATAAATGAAGCTCAACCTCAATCCATGCTTTTGGTTGACTTTGTCAAAATCGTGAATGCTTTGGGCTGGGACAGAACTACTTTGATTGATTGGGGGGGGGGGGCGGGCATGGCACCCCCAATCTTTGAAAAAAATTACATTTTAGTCCTAAAAATTTGAAAATGTTTAATTATACCCTTCAATTTTACATTTTTTGCACCCCCAAAAATCAATTATTTTCTTACCCCCAATACTAAATATGTAGCTCCACCCCTAGCATTGGGTGCACTAAATTAAGTGAGATATATGCTGGAATATTATGCTACTCGTTATGGTGTGCGATTATCATGCCCATGCCTATAAATAGTAGATTACTTTGATACATATATATGAACACTTGAACCTCAACTTGAAATTGATGGAGTTGTTATGTTATACTTAAAGAACTCTCTCCTCTTTGGAAACTGAGTGGTCCTTCATCAAGCAACAAATCGTTTTGGTCTAAGAATAATGTCTGTGGTGGATTTTTTCATTTGGACCTAGTTTTTTGAATCATGGATTATTCTATAAGCAGGGGGAAAATTGTATTTTGCACATTCGTGTAAAACAAGAGTATTTTGGTTATTTTGATATTTGGTAAAAGGTCTAGGAATTAGTGTGTTAGTCTTTAATTGTTTATTCCTATTTAGTTGCTTTCCTCGTCAAGTTGGGATTAGTTATGCCAAGTTTATTTTCATATTCCTATTTTCTAGCCGTAGTTTAGCTAGGAATTCTAAGCAAACACCCTTAGGGGAAAGATCACCATGATGTACTATAACTGTGGTTCACAGACTAGTTTGGTGTCCATAAACTAATTTGCATGCCTAATTTCTGCTCAGGCGCTTGGTTTTATACATTCAATATCATTTTGTATATGTATGCATGCATGCTTGCAAGTTGTTTGTGTTTGTTTTAGGATCTTACCTGCTGTCTTTGATTTGCTGCAGTCATCATGTTCTTGATTTCTTGGTCATTCACTGTTGTGTCTCTGGCACTAGCAAGCCTCATTTATTATTATGTCAGCATTAAAGGAAAGGCTGGGGACTGGGGTGATGGCTTCAAGAGTGCATATTTTCAACTAGCTCTCCGCAGTCTTCGATCACTGGGAGGTAGATTTCTGTACTATATTCGCTATACGACAACTTTTAGAGTTTGAGTTGTTGCATCTTACTGGTGAATATTGAAAGCATTGTGTGCTGTGTGGTTGGTGGCCTATTATGGCAATTTGCTATGAGCAGTGGTACCTATTTGCCTATTTGTGTGCATGCATGCCTTGTCATTGTGATTGACATATCTCACCATTATTTACAGCTAACCAAGTGCACCCAAAGAATTGGTATCCAATCCCCCTTGTATTCTGCCGGCCATGGGGAAAGCTGCCAGAAAATGTTCCTTGCCATCCCAAGCTTGCTGACTTTGCAAACTGCATGAAGAAGAAAGGCCGTGGGATGTCCATATTTGTCTCTATATTAGATGGAGACTACCATGAGCATGCTGAAGATGCTAAGGCAGCTTGTAAGCAACTAAGTACCTACATTGATTACAAGCGTTGTGAAGGTGTCGCAGAGATAGTTGTAGCCCCCAATATGTCTGAAGGTTTTCGTGGAATTGTCCAGACTATGGGCCTTGGCAACCTGAAGCCCAACATTGTGGTGATGCGGTATCCTGAAATTTGGCGTCGTGAAAATCTAAAAGAAATACCAGCCACCTTTGTTGGAATAATCAATGACTGCGTTGTTGCAAACAAAGCAGTTGTTATTGTCAAGGGTCTTGATGAGTGGCCCAACGAGTATCAAATGCAGTATGGAACCATTGACTTGTATTGGATTGTAAGAGATGGTGGTCTAATGCTGCTTCTTTCCCAGCTCCTTCGTACAAAGAAGAGTTTTGAGAATTGTAAGATTCAGGTCTTCTGCATTGCAGAGGAGGATTCAGATGCAGAAGAACTCAAAGCTGATGTGAAGAAGTTTCTATATGATCTTCGGATGCAGGCTGAAGTGATTGTAATATCTATGAAATCCTGGGATGCACAAATAGAGGGTGGATCTCAACAAGATGAATGGTTGGAATCACTTACAGCTGCTCAGCAGCGCATTGCTGGTTATTTAGCTGAGAAGAGGTCGGTTCAGGGGGATGGGGATACGCTGATGGCTGATGGGAAACCTGTAGTCGTGAACGAGCAACAGGTAGAGAAGTTTCTTTACACAACCCTGAAGCTAAATTCTACGATATTGAGATACTCAAGAATGGCTGCTGTTGTGCTGGTGAGTCTACCCCCGCCTCCAGTAAACCAACCTGCTTACTTTTACATGGAGTACATGGATCTATTAGTAGAGAATGTGCCAAGGCTTTTGATTGTAAGAGGTTACCGTAGAGATGTTGTAACTCTATTCACATAGTTGCCAGTGGTTTGCGTTCAGGATGGTAGACGCAGCATCCCTCCTTGTTCATATCTTTATATCTTTCCAATTTTTGTAGTTTAAATGTCACATTCATTCTTTTTACGGCCATTCTTGCAGAAGTGGCAATTTTTCTGCCTGTGTTATAGTCACGGTAGAAACTTGGTAGTTTTTTCAACCCTTTGGGGACGTGCATTTTAAATATACAAGGTAAAATTGTGGGGTTGAGTGATCAATTTGTTTTATTTTTTTATTTTTTTATTTTGTGAACAGGAAAAAAAAAAAAAGGGGGAGTAATCTCAATTTGCCCTTTTCATTTCTGAACTTTTACACGCGCGCGCGCACATTTATATATATATATGCTTAAATCCATTCCTTAGCTAAAAGATATGATTGTATTGTAGGAGTGATGCCAGACAGAGCAAACAATCTTATCCTCATAAATTATAGCTTGAAACCCACGAACAACAGAGCAAACAACATAATCATTTCTCTCTCAAGTCTCATGAACTAGATCTGCCACTCTCTCTCTCTCTCTCATATTGAAACCATTATTTCGCCTACTCCATAACATATCAAGCTAGATTTTTATTTCACGGGGTGGGAAACTCTTGAAAATCTCATCGGTGCAGCGTGGCTAATAAAACTTTGGTGGTGGAAATATGTCGTTGCTTTCATCGGAGAGACCAAAAACAAGTAATCTCTAAAAAAAAACTGCTTTGATAGCTATTGAAACTTTAATAATTAATTCCACCTGTTGGTAAGGAAGAAAAGAGTGAAAAGATTCATCAATTATGATACTTTAGATTATATATATGGTATTGTACAACTTTAGAATTTTATTGTTTTTTTTTCCTTAGTGGAAAAATATGTCAACTTTGCTGAAAGTAAATGGATAGCTTTATGCATTTATGTAACCTGGGTACTAGAAAAATGCTTGCTTTATTTCCATCGCAAGGGAAAATCCTTAAAAACTCTTGAAAATCTTGCATGTTGTAATTTATAGAATAGTTAAATATATTTTCTATATATAAAAAAAAAAAGTTTAAGAAGAGAGAGATGGTGTTGAGGCTATTTATTACAATTTATAAATAGTATTTTTTCAACCCAACCAAGTTCTGGTTGGATTCCATTTAGCCGAGTTACAAATATAAAATAATTTATTATTCTATCATATTTTTTAGCTAGAGTTATTGGTGGAAATTACAACAAAATAAAATTATTGCTTTGAGCAACTTCAAATATTTTTTTAGATATTTTTCAAGACTATATATTATCAGATTTACAAGGAAAGAGAGAAGGGAGATGATTGATCTTAATAATACTACACATAGAACTCATAATGAGACAAGGAACACACAAATCTCTTCTCTACATACAAAAAATACGTATTTCATCTTCTTGATTTTCTACATGCTAATCACTTCATTAAATCAAAAACTGATTTAAGTATAATAGTATTCCTTGTTACATTTAAGACTTGTTTTACATGTACAACTCAGGCCTAGAACTCATCAGCCAAAGAAAGTTCATTTATTTCCATTAAGTTTTTCCACAACTTCATCTTAAGTTATGTAAGTATATTTATATTTGAATAAAAAGACTACAAGTAAGATTATACTTTACTATAGACACAAAAACATGTAGGTGCTTTTTTTTCATTTTAATCTTCAGACTTTTTTAAATATGATTTTATCTTTTCAAATTATAAAATGAGATTATTTTATTTTATTTTATTTTTTCATGCGTATAAAGTATTTAGAGATTTTTTTCAAATTGAATTGAAAACTAATTTTGTAAAATAAAAAAAATATTAAAAGTAAAAAGAAAAAAATAAGTACCAAAGTTAACCAAACAAACTGCATTTTGATATTGGCAAGGAAAATTGCTATTCTCTTTATACTTTCAATTTATCTATTATTTGTCTTTTGATTTTTAGCATGTCATATTTAGATACAAAACTTTATTTTTCATACATTTCAGTCCTTAAAAGTTGAGAAGGGAGAGAGGAAGTGTTTGGTTGTCGACATATAAACCACTAAAAAGAATGATTTTTGTTTCAATAGGTTGAGCTTTGCAAAGTGAGTTCGATGAAGGTGGTTTTCCCCTCACACAATACCAAAAAAGTAGACCAAGGTTGTTGAAGTTTTTTTTATTTGATTATTTTTTTGTTTCTGAAAGTGATTTGAAGTCATTTTGTGATTGAAAATGAGTTTGTGGAATTTTTAGGTAAAATAGGTAGAAAAATAAGTTATTAGATCTCAATACTTTGAACCTTAAATTTTCAATCACTAGAGATGAATAAATCATCTGTTATAATAGATGATTTATTGTCCATTGAAAAACAAAACAAAACAAAACAAAACAAAATAGAGTGGATGAAGCGCCATCCACTCCATCAATTGAAAAATAAATAAATAAAATCAACCCAAACACATCCAGGCTCTTAGGCTGGCCAAACACGCGAGCCTAACTTTTCAAACCTGGTAACACCTAACAACTTTTTTTAATTATGATTGTTTTTTTAAAAACCTTAATTAATACCCTACCTCTTTTATTTTTATTTTTTTACTTTGCATAATATTTTTAGTTAAAACTTTCTAATGCTTTTAAAAATTGTTGTAATTAATCTTTCAATTTTTTTCCTTTGTATAAAAATAAATTGTATTTTCCTGATGTATTTATAATTTCATGTTAAAAAAAGTTGAATATTAGAATCTTAAGAACTTGAATCACAAACACCAATTTTCTAGTCACACAAGTGGCAAGAAAATGTTGCAGGGGCTGAGAGATTGAGCAGTTAACATTTAATAAAAAAATCAGCCTAGACTCTCTAGATCGGCTTCCAAGCTCATGCACATTTAGATTTTTGAGTTGTTGACTAGACATGCGGCCTTAATTTGACAAGCCCCTCAATACCTAGCATATTTTTATTTTTATTTTTATTATTTTTTAAAATATTTAATTAATACCATCCCTTTATTTATTTATTTATTTATTTTACTTTGCATTAGTTTCTTACTTTAATTTTTATTCATGCCCTCTCTTTTATTTTTAAAAAATTATCCACTTCACCTTTTTAAATCATAGTTATTTTTTTAACAAAATTGTAATATTTCAAAAAGATTATAAAAATTTATATTTAATTTTTTTTCTTTGATAATTTAAATAAGTAAATTGTATTTACATGGTGTATTTATAAAAATAAAACACATTTCCTTTTGGTAAAACATAACCTTTAACATAAAATAAAATAAAAATTTTTAAAATTAAAAATAAAATTTAGGGTTAAATATTTGAATATATACATGTCTTTTGCTTTTAAAAGAATAAATAGATTTCTATTTTAGCTTTTAATTAGCATGAGAAATTATTTTTTGGTTTATTGGATTATATATATATATATATATATATATATATATATATATATATATATATATATATTAAGCGTAAAAACCATGTTTGTGTTTTTTAATTATAACAAATCATGATATTTGAAAACATATCTATAAAACATTGGCCCAATTTTTTATTACATTAAAAATTAACCTGAAATCTCACTTCCAGCGTAGCATGGGTAACAAGTTTAGTACAAACTAAAACCCTTCAAGGTCATACACTCCTTCTTTATTGTTCATGAATAGTGAAACAAGTTTCTATTTTTTTATTTTATCTTTTTTTTTGTCAATTTTATCCTTAGACTTTTATTATCGATCATTCGGGTTGCTTTTGAGCCAATCAAGTCAACTAGATCACATTAAATAAAATCTCACGTGTGTTAATTTTAAACTTAGAATAGGAAAGGAGTTGGGTGGAGAGATTTTTTTATGTGAACCTAGAAGGTAAGAGCCCTTGAATCTCAAAAAGCTAAAATTAGATTTAAAGATACCAAAAAAACCTAACACAATGATTACTTAAACTAAGACACCAAATTTTTTGGATGAAAAAACTCGTGATATGATCCGTGCAAAGGTTGGACAATTAGATTTGGTATTTGGCTTAATGTTTTTTATTATGCAATTTTACGCTAATAAGTATAACTCTAAATTTGACCATTGAAACACGCTGAAATTTTACTAAATGTTTTTAAAGGTCTTTTTTATATTGGGCTAAAATCGTAAGTCATTCGAAGTTTGGAAAGGCATCTTGATATAGCCTATAAGTTCTTATATGGATTTTGCTATTTATTTTCTTATGATTTATAGACTTCTTATTTAGTAAGGATTTCATTTCTATAAGGAGAATATTTTGGCAAGGGTTCTCATGATAACAACTTGTCTTTTTTTTTTCATGGATTTTCTCATTGGAAAATTTTTCTTTTCATTTAAAGACATTAGAGGCAATGTTGGACTTATTTTTCTTAATATATAGTTTTATGTTGATAAATATAATTTTTTTATTTAGTTGTTGGATCAAGCTGACATTTCTTCATATGATTTTAAGGGCCTTGTTTTATACACAGTTAAAATTTTATAGCAATTGGACATCGAGAAGACCTTGTAAGATGATCTAGAAGCTATTGTGTGAGATTTGTATAAGTTTCCTAGTTGATTTAGAATTTTTTTTTAGAACTCTTTTATTATTTTTCTAGACTTGTTTATGACCTTTTATCTATTATAACTAGGGTTATTTAGCTTGTATTTAGTTTTTTTTTAAAAAAAAAACTTTAGTTTGTGAATGATATTTATAGGTGCCTGAGCAAAACTTATACTTTTTTTCTTCATTTAATTGATTTTGATTTATCAAATAATAATTGTCTTTGTTAGGTTGGTTCTTCATTGAACTACTCCTACTTATCAAAGAATTAACCAAGTTTTGTAGCGTCTTTTATACTTCTCGATTGCGTCTCTTTATAGGTGTTGGGTGGGGTTTAATTTTTATAGTCTCGGTGCCTTGATACATGTTATAATTGTGTCAAGCTCAATAACAAGCATGAATTTAGCTTTTATAAGAAGGGTCAATTTGATTATGAGTTTCTAGATCTTTATAGTCACGAGGTTCACATCATTTGGTATCAGAGTATGGCTCTTAAATTAGATTATATCCCTTTATCTTTTAGTTTTTATGTTATTTCATCTTTGTCGTTGTCACACCTGACATCGCGACGACCTTTAAAATATTCTTGTGAAAAGAACAGATATTTAACAACTTGTTCTTTAGAGGGAAAAATGTCTAGTTTAAGAAGTTATCACCTAGTATTATGATTACTAAGAACCCTAACTGGTCAACAGAAATTCTATGGTACATAACTAGTTACTCGAAATGGAAGATATCATCACCCCTTAAGAGTTCTACATGAAGTAGGATGCATTGCTGGATTTGTCTCAAATATTTAAGGATTTGTTTCATTTTGTTTTCAATTGTCTGTTTATAATATTCCTGACTTTGGCACCACGACTACAAATACTTCCAACTCTGGTGTTGATAAATATTACGTAACCAAAAAAATATGGTATTCTTGACCTAGCGTCAATGAATAAATCAGTAAAATTTGGATTTAAAAGAAAAACATATATTTTTTTTAAGAAAAGGACAAATATGTATTGCATACTAAATTTGCATTTCACAGTAAAAGTTTACAACTCAAATACTCAGTGAAGTTATAAAAACAAAAGTGCGAGGGACCCATAAATAAATCAAAAAAGTCCCTGAATTTTTTTGGAATTTTCTGATATCTAAAAAAGACTTGCTTGGCTAGATATCAATATAAATATAAAAAAAAGTGGAAAAAAAGGGAAATGACATAAATGTGTGTTTTGCTTTAGCCCAAAGAAAATTGGGCCGGCTAGGACTAAGGCTCAACTTAATCTCAACTGTTTTCTTTTTTTTTTTAGGGTGGATCGAGCCCAGTCTTATGGGCTAGGCTGGATCCAGCCAACTCGGCCTCATCCAGTATTCCGGCTGGCCATTATCATTTATCAGCACGCGTATTTGAATTGTTCATGCACGCTTCCTACATGGTCATCCAGTATTCCGGCTGGCCATTATCATTTATCAGCACGCGTATTTGAATTGTTCATGCACGCTTCCTACATGGTTAGGGTAATTAAAATGATAAGGGGCGAAACAAAAAGTTTGCCTGGTGTAGCTGGACACAAAGCCAAAGACGATGGTCTACTGGCTGGATGATGCTCTCTCTATTCCTCTTTTCATGTGTTTTCTCTTTGGTTGTTCTTTTCTTTGGCCATGTTTTCTGGTTTTTTCTTTGTTTTCTTTTTTTTTCTCATCCCATGACTCTCTCTGTTTTTTCATCTTATATTCATCCTGGTCCCCCTCTCTCTCTATTTTTGTTCCCCCCTAGGTTCTCTGTTTTTGGGTTCTATCTCTGGTTTCCTGTGTGTGAAGTGTTAGTTTTTTGTTGGGACGAGGACACCAAAACTCCTACCATGGTCAGATTGTTGGTGATGGGTTTTAATCTGAACACCAGAGGTGTGTCACTGGTTGAAGGAGACAGGATTGGCTTGGGAATTGTGGCAGACCATTTGGTTTACATTCTGCATGGATTGAGATGATGAGTCTTAGCTGACCAGCATTTTCTCTTTTGTAGGTGGCTTCCTTTGTTCCAGGCGAGGAAGGGGATGAACAGTAGGTTTGAAATTGCACCGTTTTGAGATTGAAAGGGTCACATTTCAATTTGCCCCCTAATATTCTGACATTTAGCAATTGGACCCTTATTAATGGAAATCTTTTTTTTTCACCCCTGGATCAATTGCAATTAGACCCCTGGATTTTAGTGAAATTTACAAAATAGTCCTTGGTTTCCAATTTAATCAATTCAGTCTTTAATTAATTCTTTAACTTTTAATTATTTCAAAATTACCCTTAGAAAAATCAATTAACCCCCCTATAGTATCACCGCTTATTTACTTCGGTCCTTGAACTTTAATTTCTTGCAATTTTGACACAAATCTTCCCCAAACTTTGATATTTCTTGAATAAAACTCTTGATTTCATTAATTAAACTAATTCAAAGTTTAATTAAGTTCTCAAACTTATCGATTCTTTCAATTTTTGATCAAATTGACTCTTAAATTTATAATTTCATCCTTATTAATCCTCAAACTTTCAATTTGTGTTGTCTTAACCCAAATTTCAATTTTTTTTTCATCATTTCATTTTTATTATTATTTTACTTTATTTTTTATTAAAAAATAAATAAATAATTGGATTTTGACAATCACCATCTAGAATTTAGTTACGATAAAAGTTTTTTTTTTAAAAAAAATTATTTGTGATCTAGTTGTCTACAATTAAAAAAAACAAGAAGAAGAAATATCAAAGAAATCACAAAAAAAGAAAATAAGGTTGAGCCACAAATTATGTTTCATCAAAATTTTAAATTCAGCAACTCTGGAAAAAAATTATAAATATAAAATTTTTTTAGTTTTGGGATATATTAGTGTTAGGTCTTGATTTTGGGATTATTTAGGATTTGTTTTGGTAATTATGAAAATTTGACTTAATTCAAATTCAAGATTGTTTGCGTCAAAAATTCTTTTGTTTTTTATTTCGGGTTTTTACACAAAAATTGGTTCAAATAATGTCTTTTCTTAGTTGAGGTTGCTTAATTATTATTTTAATAGTTTTCTTATTTTTTTTTAATTTTTTTGTGTCATTGTATCGTTCATATTTCACGTGAATTAGTTTTGTTGTTTGCTTTTTTTGTATTTGTAGTTTCGTGTTGATATTTTTTATTTTTTATTGCTTCCTAAGTCTATATATTAATTTGAATTGCATTACCAAGTTGTTATTTTATTTAGATTAGTTTCTTAAAGAATTGAAAAAGTGAGTGCGAGAGGTAAAATGCAAAAAGGTAAGCGTATTATTATGAAACGTTAAATTTGAGTGAAATATGAATGAAATGATATCTTACTGATTATAAATACATGAGGAAGTGTTCTTGCTACTAATATGATCTTTTGATTTTGATGATGGCTTCTGAAGGAGATACATCCCTACCGAAAAAAAAGGAAAACCAAGCTTTTATGGTACAAGCCATGAAACAACAACTTTAAAGGATGGATATAAGATTTGATGAGTTGTTTGAACATGAAAGTAAAAGAGATGTTAAATTACAAAAGAGACAATCCTAAAGGGTTTTTAATGCTAAAAGGTAAGAGAACTAAGGTTCCAAGCTCTAAAGGCCGAAGGTGAAAAAGCTTATATGAGTTCAGTAAAGAAGCATAAGAAAATTACAGAAACAAAAAAAAAACTTATTGATGATTGAGAAGCTTTTTATTATCACCAAAAGGATGCAAAATGAGAGAGAGAATCTTTACACCAAAAGGATGCAAAACAAGAGAAAGAAAAGTTGTTACATTCATAATTGTTATTGGAGGTAAAAAAAAAAAAAAAAAAGAGCATCGAAAGCTTAAACGAGAGGCTAATGAAATTATATAATATACTAAAAGCACTTAGTGCTTCTCTCATTGTTTACCTAGACACAGATTACTGTAGATTGGAGCAGTGTAATGACGAAGTTGTCCTTGCTAAAGAAACTTACTAAACATGTAGTGAAAGGTGTGATTGTTTTTTCCAAAAGATACATTCGGCATTGAAAGAATGATTGGGGATAAAATGATCAGTTTGGATTTTGCTGGGGCATGATAAGGCTGTCAGGCCCCAGGCGGGGGTATGGCATGATTGCCAGATACCTGGCACAGAGGTCAGCACTTGGATCAGACGAGTTTTTTATTATTATTAAATTTGAAAAAAATATTATTACTATCGAATAAAAACCATAAATTTTATTTAAAGAGATAAAAAACTTGGATCAGACTGACCCAGGGCTTTTGAGTTTGACATTGCAACCAGACCCAAATCCAAGACTCTTAAATCTCACTTTACAGACAGACCCAATGCTCCTGGGTCTAGTTTTTTTTAATATTTTTTATGCCAAAAAAATTAACTAGCAACGTAACGTGGGCCACTTAACTAATGTGTGTTATGCTGCTCTGAATCTTAGCATTGTTCATATTGGTTATTCGATGATAAATTCTTTTAAAGAGAGAGGAACTGATACGATCCATACAAGGGTTGGACAATGAAATATGGTTTTTGGCTTAGGGTTTCTTAATGTATAATTTTATGCTAATAAGCATAATTTTTAATTTAACAATTTGATCAGGTTGAAATTTTATCATAAGTTTTTAGAGGTCCTGTTTTATATTGGATTAAAATTTTAAGTCAATAAAATAGAAAGCATTGCGATAGAGGCCAATAATTATTATATGAGTTTTGCTATTAGCTCACGTTAAAAATAAAAAAAAATCTAAAAAAAATTTTATTTTTAATTAAAAAATAATTTTTTTAAAAAATCTCCACACATTACAAAACACGCCATCTCAATCCATTAGTCACGAGTCTTTAGTGGACCATAAGCCAAATTGGGTCTTCACGTGTTCGCGTCCTTTCCACGCCAAATATATTCTGAAATTTTGTCCTTCCTCCACTAAGACATTGTCTAACATTAAATAAGTATATTTTGTGGAAATTTGACCATAAGCGATTGACACCCTAAATAACATTATCCATTCCAACACATGGCGATGGCAAGGAGAAAATATGGCAACAATTAAAAGTAAAATGCTATTTGACAAGATATTATCAAATAAGCTCCATTTCCAACAAGAAACATAAAAAGAGTATGTTTGTTTTAAAAATAGTTTTTATGGTTATGGTTTTAAAAAAATATATTTAATTGTGGTTAGTTGGATTTAAATATACGTTTAGTAAAAGTTATGGTTAAAGTTTATGTATAGTAAAAAATATATTTGAGGTGTTTCGATAAAATTTTTGTCTAAATTGATGTTGTTAATTATATTACTAAAAAAACCATGTAATTATTTTTTTAATTTTCAATTCATCTCAGGTTTCTCTCCAGGAAGTCATTTTTCGCCTTTCTTACAAACGGTAAAAAGGAGACCAATATGGACTTTTTGGTAACTTCGGACAAACATATCAAGAATATTTATCAAACCCGATTAAAAAAGCATGCAGAAACTGCTGCATGAGAACTATGTTTTAAAAGTCAATTTTTTAGTGGGTCCTTATGCACAAAACTCAATTCTTTTGAAAACCAAAATATTGTTCACTGTGGTTCACCGTTAACGTGTAAGCTACTGGAAAACAAACACAGTCAAACAAGCATATTGACATTTTAATCCATTGCTTTATAGGAATACAAATAGTCACGTGATTAACAAGACAACTATTAATATCCTCTAACCATTGATTATCCCAAAAATTAAATGTTTTTATCATTGTATAAAGACCATAAAATCCTAGAAACTACAAAAAAACTAAACTAAAAGAGAAGGAGAAAACATTATTCATCTAGATACAATTTATTATGGATGGGAACAATGCTTTCTACTTTTTGGCCTTTAAAAAAAGCTCTTTGTCATTTGTTTAAGTGTAAAATAGTCTTTGCCTTGAGATAATTTTAGTGTTTTAAAATTGATTGGGGGCACGACGAGGATTTTGTATTTAGATTGTAAAGTGGATTTACAACACCACCTTTAAAAGAAATCAATTTTTAAACTTCTGCCTAGGGTCAATTTAGTATTTTTAATTAAAAATACACAATGAAATAACTTTTTTACCCTTAGAATAAAAAAAACTAACAACAAATTAAGGGTTTTTTTTGTTATTTTCAATATTGTTGCATAGTAAAAAGATCTTGGTGTCAAATAATTTAACTCTTAGGTTAAATGATACTTGTATCATTTTGTTGTTGGGTTTTTCTATGATTAATTGTTCGAGGTGGGGTCATTTGAGTATTTTAATAATTAAAAAGGAATAAAAAAAAGATTGATGGGTGGTGTCAATCGCTCCACTGTTTTTTAACGGCACATGCAACTGATTCCAACAATTAAAAAAGTCATTTCGGGATGGCTTCAGCTTCATCTCATAATCTTCTCTCTGGATATGTGGTGCGTGCACCAATTAAAGGTCTAGTTTGTCATCAGCAACCATTTGTTTCTTCTTTATTTCCTCTATCTACCTCGGTGTTTGAGCCTTGCCATCCGACTTTTCAAGTCAGCCCCTAAACTTCTATTTCTTTTCTTTAATCCCTATTTTATTTTTTATAATTGTTTTTTGAAATAATTCATGGAGTTAGATTTTTCTTTCGATTTCATCCTCATTCAATTTTTTACTTTGTAGAATTTGATCCCTGTTTTTTTATTACTATTTTTTTATAATTTAAGATAATTTTTAGAGTTACTTTTTTTATTCCATCATCTGTAAATTTTTTTCCTAATAGATTTCATTCTCATTCTTTTTATTGTTTTTTTTTTCTTTGAAAAATTTTCAAAAGCAGTATTTTTTTCACCCAATTTAATTCTTCAATATCTAGTTGGTTTGGATTTAATCTTGTTTAAGCTTGTGTCTAAGATTTTACAAGTTGCAAACTTTGGAAATTAATCTACCTTCCTGAGGTTTGCCTTGGATTGCTTTAGTTTTTTTTTAGCATTTTTTTAAAGTTAATGTTTTTTTTATTATTTATCATTTAATATTTATTTAATTGGAGATTGAGGTTTGTTTTTTTTTTTTCATGCTTTAGATGAACTTGGTTTTATCATTTTTTTAATTTAATTAGGTTATCTCAAGCATAATTATTATACCTGACCTGGCCTGAAAGGTTGACCCAGGCAACCTGAAGCCTTGACTGAGTTTGAAGAAGGCCAAATTCAAGCATGTAGTTAGCCTAGAGAGACCTGGGTGACCCAACATAACTGGTTAGAGACCTGAATTTTTTTTAAGAAAATAAAAAATTAATCTACAAATAACTAGCCTAATATATTGTGTTAGAGGTAGAAGATATTCGCTTGTGCGTGTGTTCCCCAAAAATAAATTATTTTTTTTCCCTTAACAAAAAAAAAATCACAAAACCTAGCCTCACATACTTTTATAGAGTTAGAACACATGGGTATTGCATATTTTTTTAGAGGTGAAAGATATTTGCTTGGATGTTCCCTAAAACAAAGTAATTTTTTTCTTAATAGATTAACAAATAAATTCAAAGCCTTACATATTTTTCTAAAGGTGGAATAATTTTTTTTTTTATGGATGTTCCACGTAACAAAGTAGTGTCTAATAGAATTTTCATGGAGAGGCTAAAATAGTGGTTTTAGTAAGGGCCAAAACCAAAAAGATCAAAAAGCATAGGTGTTGCCTCATGTACAAGGGGGGACCAGAGATTTTCCTCTTGCTTGATCCAAGCTCATGCGCACAAGTCTACCACCCTTTCCTTGTTGGTTATTAGCCTATATCAAAATTCACTATATAAACACTAGAAGAATGTTTTATTTTTTTAATATGCGATTGAAAATTCATTAGTATATATATTCTATGTTCACAAGAAGAAAGTTGCGTTTTTTCAATGTGAAATAATTTTTTTTATTTAAATACTTCAACTTAAAATGAGAAGATAATATCTTTTCAATGTGGGATAAAAAACCTTTTTGAAATAATATTTTAAAATTCATTATTTACAGCATATATAGCTTACATTCACATGGATTATTTCTTAACTTTTAATGTGAACTTCTTTTTATGTCATCGTCCAGAATTTTATGGTTGGGTTTAGATTGTCTTAGTAAGCTTTTTTTTTATAATGGACGATGTCCACAGTGGAGTGACAATAGTTTGCCAATAATCTTTTTTCCCCATTTACTTTTGGGTATGATATCTATAGCTCATTTGTTTTGGTTGATTGTTGCCAAATGTTTTTTTTTATGGTTCGTTTACCATCATTGTCTGTAGTTTAAATCAAACTATTAGACTATCTAATTTTATTGGGTCTACTATCATGGTTTTCTTGCTTCTTTATAAACATTGTCATCTTCTAAACATCTCTTTTGTATGCTCAAATTTTTTTGACCAGCTTGCAGCGCAGCGCATATCATTAACTAGTAAACCACTAAAAAGCATTAATTAAGGGATGGATTAACCTTTATGCTACCATTTAGAATGATAGCATAAAAAAAGCCATAGTTATTTTCATAACACATGAACCCAAAGCTTGTCTCTATCATCAATAAGACCTCAATTGAGCCTCATTCACAATTTTTAATTTTTTTTAATACATGCTCTACCAATAAATTTTAGTTAGCAAGTTTGCTTTCAACTCACTAAATTCACCTGACACTTATCAACTTCATCTTCCCCAAACCAAAATTCATTTACATGATCAATAGCCTCTAACAAGTAGTCTTATGGTCTTTGTTGATTGCTTAGTATATAAAGGGAAGAGATGATCAAATAGATTGACAAAGAGTTAATCGACTTGCAAGATATAATTTATCAAATTAAAATATTGTCAATCCTTTTTCAATTAGATGATCATAGGTTGAATTTAAAAAATAAATAAATATTTTTCCTAGTTAATTTTATTTTTTTCTATTTTAATTTCCTGCTTCTCTAGTTTTTTTTATTTGAAGAAATAATTTTTCTATTTTATTTTTTCATTTCAATATCATTAAGGTTTTCTAGTTTTGTATTTATTTATTGTAATAACTTTTTGGCAAGGAAAGATATGAATGAATAAAATAGGTATTTTGAGAGTCTTTTTATATTTATAATGTTCTTAGTTTTTAAAGGTTTTGACTTGTAACAAATTTCATTATCCTTTATTGCCAGTTGTGTCCATTAGTATCAGAGCCCAACAATTTCTTGTGGTTTTGGTTGGAGATCATAGAGGATGTGTATCAGAGTTCAATGATTCTTGATGATTAATTATTATGTATTGTTGAATAATCATGGCTAAAAAATATCGTAGAACAAGATGTGCTTATGTAGGAGGGGATGACGAGTTTCTCCCTGTATAATGAGATGTATTGGAAACAATGTGTTGTTTTTGTCTATGTCGGTTGCTGTTATTTGAAATCCTATTGATGGAATTCATGATCGAGTAACTCACACAAAGGTGTAGTGTTAGGGACCCATGACAAGAGATGCGCAAGGGTGTTATGTTAGAGACCCATGATGAGTGGCTTAGAAAAAAGCTGTCAGACACTCAAAATAAAGTGATCAACATATAAAAGAATATTCATGGTGGAGAAAGTTTCCGACTGAGGTCTAAACTCGAGGATGAGTTCTTTTCAACATGAGAAGACTTATGCATGGGCTTTTTTTTAAAATTAAATATTTTCTTAGTTAATTTTTTTCTATTTAGTTTAAAAAACTAAATATCATTCATTAGAAAATTAAATAATATGATTAATAATTTTATTTTTTCTATTTTGTTTAGGACTTTTATTATATTTCTTTTATTTTTAGGTTTATTAGTTTTTGAGTTATTTAAGGAGTTGTTTGAAGGACAAACAACTAGAAAAGAAGACATATTTAATAATAAAATTGTGAATTAGATCAATATATGATCCTTTCTTTTGAAAAATTTATGTTATTTCAGTCTGGGTTAATTGATATCAAAGAATTGTTTTTCTTATTTTTTTTTAGTTTTTTTCTTGCTTTTCTAGTTTTTTTTTTTTGAAAAGAATAAATTTTTTATTTAGTTTTTTTTTGTAATGGCATTTTAACAAGCAAAGACATGAATAAATAAAATTAATTTTTATAATTATAATATTTTTAGTATATGAGAATTTTAACGTGTAGCAAATCCGTTATACTTTGTTTCCAACTATATCATTTTTATAATTAGACCATGACTTTATTGGCCATTGGACATTTAACTAGAGCCCAATTGCGAGTAAACCCATTTTGTCTACACATATCGTGTGCTAACTTTTGAAAAACATTAGTAGAGAAGAAAATTTTCGTTTTAGCTGAGCTAACACGTTGCTGTCCCAAATATGCATAAAATAAATTTAAATAATTAATCACCACTTGAATTTGATTAACATTAGTGTAAACGATGTTTTGAAAAGATTTAAAATTTATTTTTATTAAAATTTAATATATTTTAAATCATTTTAATATATTAATATTAAAAATAATTTTTAAAAAATAAAAAACACTTTTAACATTAATTTCAACATAAAAATTTATTTAAAAAACAATTATAATCATGCTAGGAAACATACAAGCTTATTGTCAGCAAAGCAAAAGATTAGACACGCCAGGACCCCATCTACTCACGAGTTAATGATTCCGCTTCTTGCATAAGATGAGAACGACGCTCATGGTACAAAACAAATAGGTACACGCTTTGTTATTGGAACACGTTTACTATTTTATAACAGCTAATTTTTTTAATTTTTTTTATTTATAAATATATTAAAATAATATATATTTTTAAAATTTATTTTTAACACCAACATATTAAAAAAATTAATTTAACATAAAAAATTAAAATCTTTCAAAAATATTTTTGAAATACATAAACAAATAGACTTTTACTTTAATACTATAAACTATTTGTTTTTGTATTTAAAATTATATTTAAATACATTTTAAAAATATATTTAGCTTGAAAAATTATCAAATTTATATTTTTTAATAATTTTAATGTATTTATATTAAAAATAAAAAAATATAAAAAATTAATTTGATCAATTTTTAAATAAAATATATTTATAAAAAGTACAATGCTCTATAATACCACACATGAGCAACGGTGTAATTACATTTATGGGTATAATTTCAAGAGAAATTAGTAGTTATAAACACAATTATTTCTTCTTTTCATTGAGAGAGATTGGGTAAGAGTTAGGTAGAAGTTATTTTTTAAAATGATTTTTATATAAAAATATATAAAAAATATTTTTTTAATTTTTTATATTATCACATTATAAAAAACATTAATTTAAAATAAAAAAATTAAAAATTCTAAAAGGCACGGTTGGATGCTAAACGAGATATTAGAACATAAGATCTACCGTCAAACAGCAGTAGCCAAACATACCCGCATTTTCAAACAAATAAACCATCTCTCCTCCCCCTCCCTCTTCTCTCTCTTACTTTATTCTACTTTTTCAAGAACAAAAAAGACACAAAAAGAAAAAGCAGGAAGGCATTCGGCATTTTGTTGTTGTGGGGGGTTTGTAAAGCACTCCACTTCATGTTTTCGAAACGCTGCAGCTGCAATTCCTTCACTAGCTAGATCTACTTGTTTGGCTTTGTACATTCCTTCTACTTGGATCCACAGAGAGGAGAGGAAGCTTGGAGTTTTGCTAAGGAAGTTGCATTTGTTTCTGGATCCAAGCTCCATCATTTGAATCCAAGGATACATGTTTCGCTTTATCTTCTTCTTCGCTTTTAGCATGTAAGTTTCTAGTTTGTCTTTGAGTTCTCTTTGTCGGTGTTTTTTTTTTTTTTTTTGGTTTGGGAATATTGCGTTATTATTTTAAAGAGGAGTGAAAATGACTCCTTAACCGAAACAAATAATGGCATGACAGCAGGTTTTGCCTGAAATTTGTGATTTTCTCCTAACGTAGTTGTTTCTTTTTTAATTTGCTCACTTTTTGACATTTTCTCAACAACCCAATACAAAACCAATCAATAATTCATTGCCCTTTGTTTTCCTTTCCTTTCCGGGGTCTTAATAGTAGTTTCTTAATCCATGTTGTGTGTTTTTTTTTTATAAATTAAATTCGATCATTCTTACATTATGATGCCTTCTTGTTGTGGTGGTTAATTGAGAAGCAGGCTTGTTTAGCTTAAAAATGGAGGAACCACTAGGTGACGAGGGGGCTAGAAAGGCCCCGACTTCAGAGAGACAGAAGCAGCAGTCCTCTGTTAGCTCAGTGGAAACTTCCATGAAGGTTTCCAAAACCACGAAACCTACCGTTTCAGCCACCTCAAATCTCTCGGCACCAAAGAGGAGCAAACCAAAGAACACTTCGGATTCAATTTCAAATGTGACCACCACAACTGCATCCTCCCGCAAAACCAGTTCAGTTCCAGTCGCAAGAAGAAACAGCACTGGAGGGGCTCCTGAGAAGCTATCCGTCTCTGCAACGAAACTCCAAAATACTACTACAGGTTCTGGCGGAAAGACGAATGCTGTTTCAGATCCAGTGAAACAGTCCCTTCCACAGCTTAGAAGGAGTTCCTTGCCTTCCGCAAAACCCACGATTCGAACTAGTAGTGTTTCCGAGGCTAGGAAGTCAGTTCCCATGGATAAGAGCTTTAGAACATCAATTGGGTCGGGTGTACGTAAGCCAGAGACAGTCAAGAAATCTTCAGTTAAGCCAGCATTGTCAGTCTCTTCTTCTTCTTCTTCGAGAAGACTTACTTCTTCATCACTGGACAGTACTGGCAGTAGCATGAGCAGGAAGACAATTTCTAAGCTTTCTTCACCATCTGCTCGCTCCCCTTCCAGTTCTAGTGGTTTGAGAGCCGGTTCCCTGTCAATATCTCTGGACAGGAGTTCTAATTTGTCTGGTCGGAGAAGAGCAGGTACTCCTGAAAGCCGGGATTCTCGCTTCATTATTCTTCCACAGGTGGAGATTAATAAAGCTGGGGATGATGTGGTAAGCATACTATTACTATCACTCTCAAAAGAAAATAAAATGAAAAAGGCATACGTTGTCATGCAAAACTCAAGCGAACCTCAATAAATTGCAATAACAATATGAAAGCTAAAAATTAATTAAGTTTAATAGAATTTAATCTAAAAATAATTTTATATTTAAGAATTAAAAATATAAAAAAAAACTTGAATTTAAAGATAATCTTATCTTTAATCTTATATTCAAGAACTTTAAATATACAAATAATATATATAATTTTTGTTCCTGCATAAACAAACAAAAAAAAAAGACTTATATTTATTTTTTAATTTATTACTAAAATTTATAGTTAAAAAAATATAATATAATTTCTTCTAACTAATCCTAATAAATTTCTTTTGAGTTGCAAAGCTAGCGAGTCTAAACTAGTAATTATTTAACATAAATTTAATAATAAAATAAATTTTTAAAAAATATCTAATAAACTAGAATAAATTTAAATTAAAAATAATTATTTAATATTAAATAAATAAATAAAATAAAATAATAAAAATAAAATTTTTATGCTAAAATTTGTCTATGTAGCCTGAGTCTTTAATTTTCACATATTTTAAGCAGATTTTCAATCTTAACTTTAAACATGTTGTTCTCTCTTGTCTTGATGAATTAATAGGCATACTATATATGGTTGAAAAGCTTGAGATTTTTAGTTTCCAGACTAACTTGAATTGCAAAAATATTTTAGCTATAACTCTAGATATATCCCAAATAATATATAAAGGTTTAGTTTGATAGATTTAATAAAATTTGTTTAGTAACTTCAAACCTCTAAAATAATATGTTCTTGAATTTTATTTGACCTGAAAATTTACTAGAATATAGTTTGATGTGTAAAATATCTTCCTGTAAAATTTCAATTTATTCTGATATACAATTTGAAAAATATACCTGATGTTACAAAACTAATCAGCCAGCAGATATTTTAAATTCAAATTCAAACTTGATTTAGATTGAATCTTCTCTGTCACATTTATCCTGTAGCATATTTGGAGACAGAGACATTTTTTTTTTCATTTTGTATTCTATTATTTTGATAGGAAATCAACATGCTTGATCCAGTATGCACAGAGGAGGAGACTGAGACATAGATTGTCTTACATTTCGTTTTCTATTATCTTGATATATGAAAATCGATCACATGTGAATTAGTTCCAGAAACGAGTCAACCCATTTCCTTATGTCTACTTTTTTACTTCATTTTTTCTCTTTTCTCAGTGAAGAAATGCACCACCATCTTTTTGTATTTTTAGCTGAACAGAAGTGCAAAAAATAAAAAAAAACTGGAATCATCAATTGTGAATTTTGTTCAACAGACATAAGAATTAATCACTCAGGTTTCATTTTTAGATGCCTGTCCAAGCATAACTGTTGAATTTCCTTTCAAGTTATGAGCTGGAATTATTCTTTTGACGTTATGACAATGCTGTTGTTATATTCTAAGGTGTTAAATATGCGTTTAGGATTGTAGGTGAGGCATTTCTGTTCGATAATTATGATTATTAACCAACATTATCTTAGTAGTGCCCCTTGTATCCCGAAAAGATAAGGGAAACTGAAAACACACTGTATTTCATAGCTGCAGGTTGCTATTAAAGGCAAATACACTACAGAACTCCAATCTCCTTTCTTGGTTTATAAATGCTTCTTCACAATATTCTAAAGTCTTGATAGTCATAGTAATCTTGAGAATGGATTTTGAGAAGAAATAAAAGTGTAAATTTGTAGAAAATGGACTGGTTACAGTTCTTTAGTGGAAAAAGAAACAACCATCTTTAGCTGTTCTTTTAATAAACAGTTCAAAACACATAGGGGCATACTGATGCCAGAGGCTAAATAATTGTGTGACGTTCAAATATTGTGTCTTTAATATTTTTTTTTTAATCATACGAAACTGGAGTTGTTTCATGTATTGTTAGAAAAAACTTAGGGTGTTTTTTTTTTTTTGTTGTTGTTGTTGTTGTAAAAAATTTACCATTTTCTGGATTTTATTTTGTTTCTTTTGTGTAACATATTGTACAAAAACTTGACCAAGGTAAAATGTTTCATCGACAGCCTATATGCTTAGTTCAATTGCAAGAAAATATTTTCAATTCATTAAGTTCTATTATATGTCATATGAAGAATAATCAACCTATAATTTTCCACTTACAGTTTCATCCAGCTATTTCAATCTCATTGAAACATATGTTACATGTAAAATATTTCAGTGAAAAAGATTTACATGTAAAATTTTAATTTGTAAAATGTTTTTGAGATAGGAAAATGCTATGCATACGAACAGATCATTTTAAAACTCCATGCAAACATATTGGCAAGTGATAAATGGTGAACTGTGGATCACATAAGCATTAGATGATTGGTTAAACTTGAAAAAAAGTAATTGCCACATCAGTTGTATGAAAAACTATGTATGATTTGTTTGCATTAAAGGCATTGCTCTTTGAGATATCAATTAGTCAGATAATTGTGTTTATGTCTTTGTTCTAAAGGTTCAGTAAATATTCGTGTGAAATAGTGGTGTAATGTGGCTGAATGACATTGAGAACTCTAGAAGCTATGAGCATCAGGCATGCTTTTAATGATTCAATGCGTGCTTCACAACAAGTTTGACTATGGTTGCTTATTTTTCCTTTTCCCCACTTTTTTTGGTCCTTGCCAATTTCTTTGCGATTTTTTTTTGTTGCTTCAGAGATTGGATCTTAGGGGACACAAAGTTCGTAGTCTTAATGCGAGTGGGTTGAACTTAACACAAAATCTAGAGGTAAACACGCACTATCTGGATGCATTGGTGCTTATATTTGCTAACCTTAGTGACAGAATGTTTAACTGAAACTCCTGTTTGACAGTTTGTTTATCTCAGAGACAATCTCCTTCATACATTGGAAGGAATTGAGATACTGAAGCGTGTGAAGGTGTGTTTCATGTTTCATCATGATTCCATTTCTTATTACAACACTACTTGGCCATTTTCTCTGCATACAACTTTTGAATTAGCAAAATTCAAAACTTGCCAAAGTTCCGCATTAGACATGTCTGTTTGCAAATAAAAGTAGCTTAGTTACTGATAGGCAATGCTGCTTTTGCAGGTCCTTGATTTGAGTTTCAATGAGTTCAAGGGGCCTGAGTTTGAACCTCTTGAGAATTGCCAGGCCCTTCAGGTTTGTTTCTCATGTCCATTCATCTCTTAAGTTTCATGATTAGATATACTATAGACTGTGATGGTTCATTTAATAAGGTGATGAAATATCTATTACCTGCAGCAACTCTATCTTGCTGGGAATCAAATCACGTCACTTGTAAGCCTTCCTCAGCTTCCTAACCTGGAGGTAAGCCTTTAAATTGTTTAAGTCTTGCAGCTCAGCTATTGTAATTCATGATTTACAATGGACTTCTATGTCTGCACTCAAATTAATCAGTGGTTTGATATCTTTCTTTTTATTTCAAGTTTCTTTCGGTTGCTCAAAATAAGTTAAGATCTCTGTCAATGGCTGGCCAACCTCGACTACAGGTGTGCATGTTGTCTAACAATCCTCCAGCATATTACAAAGTCATGATTGAATCATTTTCTTCAACTTTTTCACTTTTTTTTTTCTCTAGGTATTAGCTGCCAGCAAAAACAAAATAACAACTCTGAAGAGCTTCCCACATCTACCAGTCCTTGAGGTTAGTTTTAAGTATTCTAATTCTGTTCTTTAACTTTTGGAGCATGAGACAGGGTTGCTAAAATGGTCTTGTTTTTTCACATTCTTTACTGCCTTGCCAATCCTTCTGTTTCCTTCCATGTAGTTTTGTTTGGGTTCATACAACTGTAGCTAGTTTCAGAGTGCAATTAATTGATTAATACTGACACAAGTAAGTTTGTTTGACAGAAAAATTGATATGATTCTCTTGCTTGACAGAGATAATGCTTTAAATCACTCGTGAATATTTCACACTAAGGTTTAGAAATCATGAAGTATTTTGCAACTATTCACGAGTTTGTCTCAAGGCTTTCTTGTGCAATGTGAATAAATATTGGATGATTGGAGGTATATCATTTTCATCGTTAAGATTTCTTTATCTTTTACTTCGTTAAAAAAAATAATTCCTCATGTTTAAGAATATTTAAGGTTAATATGGTGAGATGACAATGCCTAGGGTTGTGGACTGTCATGGAATCTTTTGCAGTGGTATTTTGACTTGAGAGTGGTAGAAATTACTAAAATATTTTTATTTTTTTCAGCTTTCTGCCATCAATGTCTGAATTCTTAAAGATCGACATGCAGTTAATATATATATATATTTTTCTTTATCTTCTGAACACTCATATTTATTTTCCAGTGGTATAAGAGTTGGAGAGAGATTTGATGCATTGATGACAGATGAATGGAAACATGTTGCTCATTTTCTTAAACCCATAAGCAAGAGTACATATGTAACATTCTCAATATTGTGTTGTGTTGCAGCATTTGCGAGTGGAGGAGAATCCTATACTTAAGATGCCCCATTTAGAAGCAGCCTCAATTTTGCTTGTTGGTCCTACCTTGAAAAAGTTTAATGATAGAGGTATTCTGTGTCATATTTCAAATGCCTTTATACAAGATTGAATGATATGTTTGTTCCTCATATACAGAACATGCATCTGCATTTGCTTTCAATTTCCTTTGTTTCTTATTTTTTTCTCCACCTTAAAATAGGGTTTTTACTTTATTAGGTTTTCTTGCTTTGAAGATACTTCGTTACTTTTCTTCATTGTCTTCTAAACTTGGAAATTCTGATAGATCTTTCCCGAGAAGAGGTTGCAATTGCAAAACGTTATCCAGCATGCACAGCGTTGTGCATTAGATATGGTTGGGAGCTTTGTCGCCCTGAGAAAGCAGCAGGTATTTATTTTGCAAAACATTCTTTGTTGGTGCATGGTTGGGACTTCAGACACTGCATCAAATAATCATCACATCTCTATTGATGTTAATTTTGTCTGGATCAGGGGAGAACCCCCTATGTTAGATACTTGATTTTTATGTACTATTATCATTTTATTGTGCTTAATTTGTTATAGGAGGGTGATTTTTCATACTGCACACATACGCTGTATGCAAGTATCAACTTCACAAGATATCTAAATGGACGACTAGCTAGGTTTGCATAGTTTTATTAATTAATTGCATGTGTTTTTTGGTGGATATTAGAATTTTTATATTATTTTCTATTTGCTAGCTAATTTTTTTTATTCAATCACCTATTAGATGGTTTTGGTTTTGTTTTTGTTTTTTTTTCTCACCATTCTTTTGAGGTTACATTAGAGTTTGTTGTTCATATAAAAGCTCCCTGTTCTCCTTTTACTTCTTGGTTTCTTTCCTTTCTTTGTGCTGTTTCTCTCCTCCTTTCTTCTATCATCTCTGCTCTGATTCTCCTATCCTCTTTCTCCATGACCGAATGCTTAATCACAGCAATGATGAAGGCCATGGCTCTGAAATCAATAACCTAAGGGCTTATTACCTGAATGTGGACTTGCTAACTCATGTGCGTTGTGCATGCCCCATGAATTTGTACATGATGAATAAAAGTAAACGGGATCTTTTAAATTAGTTATGAATGGGGTAATCAATATTTCTAGGTTCAATTAGGTACATGCCATGGTACTTCATTCCACCTTCATCACATGTGAATTTCCAAACAAAATAAATATTCAATAAGGATTCAGTAATATTCCCCACTAACAAAAGACTGTTCCACATGTTAATAGTGCATGGTATTGAAACAAATGCCATTCAAATAGGTGAGAGATGATAAATTTCCCTTAAATGCTCTTTCGTGGTGTTTCCTCAGAGGAACAGAAAGTAGCTGATATAATACAATGCCAAGCATCTTTTGCTTCCCTATATGGGAACAATACCTCTCACTATGCATTCATGCCCACCTCAATTATACCTGCAATGAATTTCACAGCTTCATGCTCCAACTCCATAAGCACTCATCTGACACACATGTTAAGCAACAGAAGGCAATTGACAAATGTGGCTGTTACTTTACACAACAAAGACCAGTCCACTCATTGTTGTATTATATTTGTATGAACATTCTGAGCAATCCTTCACTATGTCTGCCTCACTGTCACAAAATCAAGCATAAAAGAACTTATGTCTGATTAACACCTCTATCTAGCTCTTGTTTTGATTCTTTGATTGCTTTGCAAAGGCTACTGAGCAGGCAATGTAATCAGAATTAATACATAGTTAATGTGTTCACGTTGAGGAAATAGCTGGACCTCTAAAGACTATGAAACATATACCAAGCTATAAGGCAACATAAGCAAGGGTGACTTTGTGGATCTCCACTGCCATGTTACATAACACTATGTGAATATTAGGCTGCTGTGACGTGTGAAGCTATCTTGCAACTAGTATTTATTGTTGATCATGCCAATTCATGAAGGTTCCTTTATGAAACCTTTTGAATTGAACTGTGGTCTGCTGAACAGATTCAACCTTTTGCTTTCTATATGAGCAATGGAAAGAGCATTTCCCTCCAGGCTATCTGCTCAAAGATGCGTTGGTAGATCAACCTTTTGAAGAAGACGCTTGCCACTGCCACTTTGTTTTTGTTCAAGACAACAATCTAAGTGCCGATCCACAGTTAGTCTTAAAGTATCAATGGTTTGTGGAAGAAAGAGCACTTTCAAGCTTTTCTGCTATCCCTGATGCCACTGGAGAGGTAATTGATTCCTGCCATATAATGAACTTTTGAGCAGACATCTTCAGTTTTTGCCATGCTGATAACATCATATGATGACCAGGTATACTGGCCAAAGCATGGAGACATTGGTAAATTTCTGAAAGTGGAATGTACTCCCATAATGGGAGAAATAAAGTATCCTCCTGTTTTTGCCATATCTTCACGAGTTTCACCTGGTATGTTTTGTTCCTATTTTCTTTGTAAATGGATGGTTGATATTGGATAAATTGCATGTTAATTTAGCTTCCAATTTATTAACACGATGTTATTTATTTTTATCTGGATAATTTTGTAATTTGTACTTGTTGATTCACATCAAAGTGGCATCGCACTTACTATAGAGAAGCCCTTTTAAAAATGCAGAAACAGACAAACATACATGCAAACATTTGAGAAATTATAGGTTCTGTTATTCTCAGTCAGAAAGAGTATGGTATAAAATACATGATAACTTTTCCTTTAATCTAACGTTTTTTCAATCTTTTCTTCAACCATGTAACTCGAATTGTACTGTCTTTCAACCTCACTTTTCCACCTTATAAAGGAAATGGAATTCCAAAGGTTGTGAACCTTGAAGTGCAAGGAGAGTTGGTGGAAGGAAATGTTATCAAAGGCTATGCTGAGATTGCATGGTGTGGGGGGACTCCGGGGAAAGGTGTTGCAAGGTAAGGTTGATAACATGGTTGCAGGATATACATACCCAAAGTCAAAATATGCAATTTAAGTATACTATTCCCATTTTTCAGTTGGCTGAGGAGAAGATGGAATAGCAGCCCGACGGTTATTGCTGGAGCAGAAGATGAGGAGTATCGTTTAACTCTAGATGACATTGATTCAAGTGTGGTTTTTATGTACACACCAGTCACAGAAGAAGGAGCCAAAGGAGAACCTCAGTATAAATATACTGATTTTGTTAAAGCAGGTGTGTAGGGATATAATTTTTGATTAGTTAGGTGCTTTCTGTTTTCTCTTCTTGTTCCTGTTCTTGTTCTTGTTCTTTTTCTTTTTTTAATTCTAGATTTTTATAAATTCCCTATTTGAATAGATGCTCGGTTCCCTTACCAGGGGAGGATCCCAAAGAAATATCCCAAGAGAAAAGATTGACCCACTCCAAGACGTTATTGAATTTAATCAAAATGAGTTTCCTTTGGTCAACTATTTTTGGCATCCATGACAATTGATATTCTTTGTTCCAAGAGTTTTTATTGGTGCATGTGAACTTTCTTTATGAAATAAAAATCATTTCAAACTTTCCATTTCAGATACACTTAGTACGTTCCTTGAAAAGGCGAGGGAGTATTCTTTCATTTATTCAAATTCATTGAATGGACCTGAAAATTGTAGTATTTCAATCAAGAATGATGAAATATTCTCATATTTTGCATTGCCAGCTTTTTTTTTGCTCAACAATTATAATTAGTTCAATAATGGAAGTGATTCCTCTAGCCTCAAACAGTTGACTTGAGAATTTAGTTAGAATTGCATAGAAAACACATGCTTGATCTCATCCTCATCCTCATCCTCATCCTCTCACTTTTGACTCTCTTGAGTAGTCATATCTATAATTGTTAAATAGTTTCTCCATTTATTTTTAAATTCAAATAGTATGGCATTGGATACTGAAAGATTATGTTATGTTTCATTGTGATAGCTCTTCCATCGGTCAGTAATGTTCGAATTATTGGAGATGTTGTTGAAGGAAATATCGTAAAAGGAGTTGGGAATTACTTTGGGGGGAAAGAAGGTCCCAGCAAGTTTGAATGGTTACGTGAGAATAAGAACACTGGGTAAGTGTACTTATTATTTCATACTCTACTCTGCTATTCTTATTCTCTTGATGTTGTATTTTATTCTTGTCGTAAGAGCTCACACTTCAGTCGGTTTTATGCCCATAGCATTTCCTTCTTTCCTCGTTGTCTGTTTCAACTTGGGTTTGGATTGTTTTTGTGTATTCTAAGGGATGCACCGTGGCTTCATTTTAAGTTTTGTTTTTTTTGGTAGAGGTTATTTCAATCTTCTTGGCTGTTTTTTCTATTCCTAGAGATTTTGTATCCATATCAACTGGTACATCTGAGTATGCTTTGACCAATGAGGATGTTGGGCGACGCTTAGCTTTTGTGTATTCACCCATTAATTTTGAAGGTAGGTCCACTACCTTTTTTGTTGTCGAAGATATAACAAACATGTTTGCTCATCATCTGGATTTGTAATAGATTATATTAAAAACTTAGCATAATAATTTGCACTCTTTGCAGGACAGGAAGGGGAATCTGTTACAATATTGTCTCTCCCAGTGAAGCGAGGTAGATTGAAATGATGCTCACAAATTGTCATGATTATTTTTATTGTTTTCTTCTGCTGGGGGGTGGGTTGGTCATTCATTCTTAGTGAAAAATGTCTGATAGATCGGAAGTTCATATCAGTTGGCAAGTAATGGGTCTTTTTCTAGAATAAATTCAATTTTGGACCTCTTTCAGTCTGTGGTACCCTAATTCAAGATAACTGAAGCAAAAGTGCTAGTTTAAATAAATATAAAAAAGTAGATTCACTTTTACTCGTGAAAATGGGAACTAATCAATGTCTCAGCATAGTTCAATACAAATGTACGAGTAGTTCTTGATAAGTGTCCTTGGTAAGTATATACTCTTTGAGTTTGGTATGGTTCTCTAGATTGTATTCTTGATAACAACGTTACAATGTGAATTAGCTTTAATGAAGTTCCATGTATAATAATTTTCTTCCATTGCTAGTAATATTTTTTACAGTATTGTGTTGTTGGGTATCTTTGTTATGTTTTTGCAGTTTATAATGTTGCATAAAGGTTCTAACTTCCATATTCGTAGTGATGGTTTTCTTTTTTCTGATTTCAGCTCCTCCAAAAGTAAAGAATGTGAAGATAATTGGTCATTTACGAGAAAACAGTAAGGTCACTGTAACTGGAACTGTTACTGGAGGAACTGAAAGTTCTAGCAGAGTTCAGTGGTTTAAAACTAGTTCTTCGACGTTGGATGGTGAGAATAGTCTAGATGCATTGAGCACTGCAAAAATTGCAAAGGTGGGTAAATCTGTATGCCTGTATATGCGCACATAAATAATGAATCAGTGTCTTTTTTGGGTTTATTTTTGTTACATGATTATAGTTGAACTTTTGCCTTAATTTAGGCATTCCGCATACCCTTAGGAGCAGTTGGCTATTACATTGTTGCGAAATATACTCCTATGACTCCAGATGGTGAATCTGGAGAACCAGCATATGCTATATCAGAAAAAGCAGTTGAGAGTAAGTAAATCTCTTTCCTCTGTCTTGCAAAAGAATGTTGAATATTGATTTGATACGAGTTAAAGTTCTGTTTCGAAATTCACATTGACTACATATAATTTATTCACTTCTTTCAGCTCTTCCTCCAAGCCTAAATTTCTTATCAATTTCGGGCGACTACATTGAAGGTGGACTATTGACGGCATCATATGGCTATGTAGGTGGTCATGAAGGAAAAAGTGAATATAATTGGTATCTTCATGAGGTAAACACTTAAATCTAAACCATGTGTGGTACAACCTCAATTTTTTTTGTAATGTTGATTTCTTTTTCACTTGTTTGGACCTATATTCCTAATGATGATTAGATTAGCTTGAAGTTTTGTTAACGTGCTTGCTAGAAGAACTTTAGCATATAAGAGAAGTTGCTTTCGTAGTAATAATGCAACTGAAATCATTCTTGTATTTGATGCTCTCGTACCCATGTAGGAAAATCACTTCATGATATCCTTCTTTTATTTCCTTTAATGTATTCTTACATATAAACCAAAATGGAATCATTCATCAACTGAAAGAAAAAAAAGAACTTATCTGATTTTCACAATTAAATTTTTTATCTTTAATTTTGTTCAAATAGGTGTCCATTCATTTTATTTCGCAGATGTATGTTAGTCAAATGTTGATACATCTGTTAAGTGATGACATGAACACCGCCATCTAAGATACCATTAGGGATGATGTCATTAACGAGATGTCACATCAGCAAGTAAATGGGAGGGAAAATTTCCTATAAAAGCTAACTGGAATAATTAAATATGTATGAATTAAAAAATTATTAAATATATATAAATTAGAAAATTTCCTTCCAAAATCTAGCATATATATATATAACAATTATTATTTTAATTTTCTAATTTATATATATTTAACATTTAGTTTTTTTATATTTAATAATAATTATTTTCCAATTTTCAACTAGCTTTTGGAAGGAAGTTTTCCACCCATTTACTTATGTGACATCTCATTAGGGATATTAGCCCAAAATGTTATTTTAGTATTAGCGATTATGTTATCATTTTATGAACACGTTAACATTTGCTAACATACATCCACTTAGACATTTATTATGCAAAATAAAAAGATTGAACATCTATTTAAACAAAATTAAAAATTGGACACTCAATTGAGAAAATCAAATAAGTTCAAACACTCAAAATTGAATTATCCCATTAATTTTTTATTATTATCTACAACTATACCTATATGTATCCCTTAGTATGTGCATATTTACATGTTGCAGCCTTGGTAGAATTTCAAATTTTTCTTTATTCATATTGACTGGCTGGTATTTTTATTATTTTCGGAAAACAAATGTAGCTATTTATTTTTTCCATGTTGTGTGGATTGCATTGCTTACTAGAAGAATGGGCATTAGAGGTTTCACAAGGCTTTTCTTAAGCTGGTTATAGGTTTTTTTTTTCTACCCAGCTTGTAGGTTTACAGCTCATTTTGCAAGGTGTAGCATTTTTTGTTTTGTTTTTAACTATGTGCTATTTGCGATACAAATTTTCAGTAGTCTTTTTTGCATCTCTAGAAAAATATCTAAGATATTTGGAATTTAACCATTTGAGTCTGAGTGAACCATGCTTCAATTACTGGTGTTCATTTTTGTTTTGTTTTTGTGCTTATGTGTTCTGGAATATGTATCTTGTAACGTTATCAGTTTTTATGTACTAAATGATTTTTTTGTCTCTTGTTAGCTTTCTTTGCTTTTTTAATTTATTATTTCTTGAAATCCATTTTATTGCTCCGTCTATTTTAAGAAAATTTGAGTATCTCTTTATTTAGTAACAACAACAATCGAGCCTCAATCTCAAACTAGTTGTGGTTAGCTATTTGGATTCTTTTGCGCCATTCCACACAATTATCCCTTTATTTAGAAACGTTGTCATAATGAGTTGAGCCTTTTGTCTTCTGTTTCCTTTTAGTTGTAAATTATAAAATTACTAAGCGTGTTTGATTCATTTTTTTCCTCAAGAATTACACTTATACTGACTTTAACTGTTGTTTGAAATTTTCAGTTTGAAAATGATACCGGATCATTGATACTCGAGGGTTCTGGAGTTCTTCAATGTCGTGTTACTAGAGATGCAATTGGTAAATTCATATCTTTTCAGTGCGTTCCAGTTCGTGATGATGGAATAGTAGGCGAGCCAAGAACATGCATGGGGGTAGAACGTGTTCGACCAGGTAAGTTTCTTGTCTCAGGTTTTGACAATTTTGCTTGCTTGTCCAAGTCTGTGAACCAAGAAGATTAAGCAGAATAATTTTGCAATTAATGTAAATCACAATATGTAAATCAGAATTATTCAGTGAAGTTTTTCCATTAGCAATAAAACTGAAGTTTTTAGGTGAAGGCCAATGGTTTATTTTTATTTCTTAGCCTGCACTCTCTCAAAGTTTATTGGCATTTAAGCACAATTCCGCTACTACTTTTTGTTGAAATTAATCTGTAAATAAATGGAGTTACTAGGATTTGAATTCTTGATATTTGGGTCAAATGAACTCCAATACCATATTAAAAATAATTTAACCTAAAAGTTTAAGCTGGGAAATGAGGTTAAAGATAAAATTTTGAATTTTAAGAAAATTGTATTGAAGGTATGTTAGTTTCTTTTGGTTCTAGTTCTATGGATTTAATTATCCGTTGAGAATACTAGCCAAGACTTATGTTTAAACTGATTTATTGTTTCTTTTTCAAACTTATTTCCTTACGCCAAGTTTTCTTTGATGATTAGGAAGTCCAAGACTGCTTTCTCTACAAATAGTTGGAACTGCTATTGAAGGAACTATGCTAACTGTTGACAAAAAATATTGGGGAGGGCAAGAGGGGAATTCGGTTTTCCGTTGGTTTCGGGTACTTATTTCTTGATGCATGTATGAACTTTGTAAATTTCTCATATTTGAAGGGAAATTGCCATATTTCCACGTGACAATGTGTAGCAAAAAGGAGGAACATCACGTCATGGTAGAATTGGCATTTTTCTGCTAGATCTGATTGTCGACTGCTGTATGCTTCATTCACCAAGCTATTGTTTTGCAGACTAGTTCAGATGGCACTCAAATTGAAATTCGAGGTGCCACTACTGCATCATACGTGCTTTTAGTTGATGACATTGGCTGCTTTGTCTCGGTTTCTTGTGAGCCTGTGAGAAGTGATTGGGCCCGTGGTCCTATAGTACTTTCTGAACAGATGGGACCTATTATACCTGGTATGGGATTTATTTCCGTTGTTGCACCCTTTTTTTTGGCAGCATTTTTATAAACTTGTAAAGTATTTAGTTTTGAGGTTTAATGTTCCTCCCCCCTCTAATCCTATTTACTACTTAATGTCATGAGTGTAATAATTGACTCAACAAGGTCTAGTTTTGTGATTCTATCTTTAAAATCTTGTGCAGGTCCTCCAAATTGCCAATCATTGGAGTTTCTAGGATCAATGTTGGAAGGACAACGTTTGAGCTTTGTTGCATCTTACAGTGGAGGGTGAGACTTCTAGCGAATAATTTGTCCCTTTTTTTTTGACATTAGCGAACTATTTGTTTTTGTTAGAGAGTAATATAAATCATATCTTAAGATCTCATCTAAAAACTTATGCTTTTGAGTTAAAATAGTTCTTTGATATGATCTCGAAACCTTGTTCACCAAGTAGTCATGAGTTTAAATCTCACTACTTCCATTTTATTTGATAAAATTAAACAAAAAATAGTGGTGCGTCTGTGCAAGTTTCAAACTTAAAAGGCTTTCATTTGAGAGGATGTATTAAAGAATAATATAAATTATATCTTGAGGTCTCACCTCATAGTTGTCTAAAATTAAAGTCTTTTGTATTTCAGAGAGAGGGGGAACTGCTTCCACGAATGGTTTAGAGTGAAAAGTGGTGATATCAAGGAGAAATTAAGTGAAGATGGTAAGTTTTTGTCGAGCAATACTGAATATGTTTTTTTTTTACCAATTTGATTTGTCTTCTTGAAATCACTCACTATATACTAAATATCTTTTTAACATATTGCAGAGTTTCTTGATTTGACTTTAAAGGATGTCGGTAAACACATTGAACTTGTTTACACTCCAATTCGCAAAGATGGTGCCAAAGGAAGCTCTCAGACCATATTATCTAATGTGATTGCACCTGGTGAGTCATACTTTCATAATTTAGGATTTATAAGACACATCTATAATCTTTTTATGGACTTCAACATCTTTGAAATTATTGCCTACAATAAAGTAAAAATAGTTGCAGTTTTTGTTCATCTAAAAAGGATCTTTGGACCTGATTGGACTGCCCAAACTGCTGTTATGATTGCTTGATAATTAGATTACATAAGGGGATGATGGTATATAGTTCTCTTAAAGGGCTGCATCCTTACATCAAATTTTTAGTTTGTGATCTAAATTAGTTTTGGAAAAGCTACTTCTGAGGGAAAGCTTTGCAAGGACTCATGGACCGAGTTTGAGTTGGGGACCATGGAGTTATTATAAATTATTGTTGCCATGTTTGCATGATATGTAGGTTGCATAAAGGGCAATTCATAATTCTCAAGAAGGCATATATGTTTACATTAATTTTTACTTGCTTGAGTATAAATTAACATCGGAAAGGTGCTTTTGATGGAAAGCTTTGGAAGGGCATACATATTGAGTTGGTTGTTATCATACACCAACTTCTCTTCCTGCCATCGGAGTAGCAAAAAACGATTGGAACTAATTTGATAATGTTTCAATCTGCAAACTGATCTGATCAGTTCTCTTGTTTGCTCCACCCATTGTTCTTGCCACTTGCTTTGTTGATCAGTCATTGATTCATGAAATTCATTGTGAAGGCCTTGCATTCTTTCATCCAACCTCTTGCAATGTTCTTTAACATTTTTCAATTTGTGATTTTCCACCATCATTGAATCTTAAAGCTCTGATACCAATTGTTAAGCTTCAACCTTAACAAGTTACTACTAGAAAGGAATAAGGGAAAAGAAGAAGAGAAGAGTTGATGCAGAAATTGTTCCTTCATTCATTGCCTGCCTCACTAATCTCATACAGTCTTATTTATATCTTGAAGCTAACTGGCTTGCCTCTAACTTCCTGTAACTACCTTCCTAATTGCTACTAACTGAATTAGCTAATTTCAATTCACATGCTAATTTCAAGCCAATGTTATACTATAACCAATCTTTTGCTGCAACCACTTCTTTCCAAAGCCAAGGTTCGTAACAAATTAGTTCTTATTGGTTTTCAATGGCATACACTGCTTGGATTGTAGTTCACATCTTTGTTCTTGTATTGCGACTTCACCTATCCTTATTAACGTTTTGATACAAGAAAGGGCATTTGAAATATATACAAAAAAATTGTAAGTGTCTTTGCTTTTTGTTAATGTATCTTTAGCCTCTGTCCTCTAACTTGGGCATGCTGCTTCATTACATTCCTGATTTAAGTTATTGAATCTAATTTGATATTTTAGTGTTTTCAGTACCGATTCTTTTTAGCAATTTTGTCATTCTATAAAAATGCTATTGTACTCAAATATATATCTTCTATGTTAATATTTTTAAACAGCTGATCCAGTGGGATTGGAACTTGTGATTCCTTCTTGCTACGAGGACAAGGAAGTTACCCCGCAAAAAACATACTTTGGTGGACAGGAAGGTGCTGGAGAGTATATTTGGTTCCGAACAAGGAACAAGCTAAATAAATCTGAATTGTTGGATATAGCAAATGCTGGTGATCATGTTCTTATATGTGGCAAAACCCTGTAAGTACATATATAATACACTGGGTTCCAAGAATTGAGAATGTTAGAACCATATTAACCATAAATTTCTGAGATTAATGTGCACTCGTGGTAGGGCATATACTCCATCAATTGAAGATGTGGGAGCTTATTTGGCTCTGTACTGGCTGCCTACTCGTGCAGATGGCAAGTGTGGAAAGCCTTTGGTCTCAATTTCCAACTCTCCAGTTAACCCTGGTACTCATTCATACTTTTAAATTCTTATGTTCCTTGACAATGGTCAACACAAATACCCACCTTTTTATGCAAGGTTACAGATAGTCATAGACCTTCCATAAATTTCATCACAGGTGCATGCATTTTGGTTTTCTGTTAATCATGTGATGAACCTACCATATTTTGGCTACCTTTTGAACTGTAGTACAATTGATTAAATTTTGAATTACATACACTCCATTCATTATACCAATCCATGCTCTGGCCCAAGTTATGCCAAGATGTTGCATTTATTTAGTTCTTTTCCTTAAATTTTGCTCTTTAACATGTGAAATTGATATCACATGGCAGCTCTTCCGGTAGTTTCTAATGTTCATGTGAAGAAGCTGCCTTCGGGTGTTTATGCTGGAGAAGGAAAGTATTTCGGTGGGCATGAGGGATTGAGCCTCTTCAGCTGGTATAGAGAGACAAACGATGGAGCTATCATTCTTATTGAGGGAGCAACCTATAGAACTTATGAGGTCACAGATTCAGATTACAATTGCCGTTTATTGTTTGGGTAACTTTTTTTTTTTTAACCATGGTATCTGCTGGCAGAAAGTGCTTTAAAGTTTAAACTAATTATTTATTGATGTGCCAAACCTTTGAATATTTACTCTATAACACTTTTCCCATATTCCTTTGGTTATTAAGCCTATATAACAGTATATCCTTATGTAGGCTCACTGTTTTTCTTAGATACACACCTGTTCGTTCAGATTCAGTTGTCGGTGAGCTCAAGTTGTCTGAGCCAACTGGCCTTGTTCTCCCAGGTGTGTATTTTGGGAAAGAATGGGTAACATCATTTTGCATTTACTTGGTAAATTGTGAGCACATTTTTTACTGCAGATGTTGACTAAGTTGGAATTGCTGACCTTATTACTAGTTCATGTGTTCCCCAACTCTTTAGTTCTTTAGTTGTGTTGTTGTTCCCCACATTTATTACATGAAATGGTGAGCACATTTCATGTAATTGGAAAATAATATTTCAATAAAATTTGATTCTATCAAAATAAGATACTCCATAATTATTTTAAAGATGAAGTGGAAGTGGGATTAACAATTTATGAGTGGAAAAAACATCATAAGAATACCTTTTCTTTTACATTTCTACCTTTTCATTCCTTGCTTGCTTTCTTAGGAGTAGGTGTAACTTAGTATCCTTCAAACCTTGCTCTTGTTCTCGGCAAGACCATTACAAATTTGTGATTCAACTTGTAATGACAATCAAGATTTATCACTATTGTTGTTCAAAAACTTTTGATGGTAACAATACAGAACCCAACTTTTATACATAGTAAAATCAATTGTCTTGCTAATTTCACGAGCTCAAGTTTCTTGTGAATTATTATTATGATTATTATTTTGCTAAATGGAATAATGAATTAATCTAGACAAAAATCTACGAGAAAGGCAGGACTAGCTCCTAAACCCTTGCAAGAGTAATCCACGTGCTTAAGTCATTCATCTTCCCAAAAATACTTATAAAGTTCTTAGTTCAAAGTAATTTTGGTGAATAAGGCCTCTAGTTCTCTTTTGTAGGCAAGTGGAACCTTAATATCCTATCTGGAGCTCTGTTGATATACAGCTGCCTTTTTCCCTAATCATGTCCCCCATCTTTGATTATTTACTTTCCTTGTAGAATGACATTCTTCTCTTCCACTCTATTGCTGATATTGACATGGTTGCCGAACATTATTATATTATGCTCTCTTGGATACTGCATTGTGGCTTCATCTCATTGGGAGCATCATGCAAATTAAACTATATTTTGCCTATTTTCCCCAGAACTTCCAAAAGTGGAGATGGTTTCTCTCACTGGCAAGGCAATTGAAGGTGATGTACTTACTGCTGTTGAAGTGATCCCAAAGAGTGAAACCCAGCAATGTGTTTGGAGCAAGTACAAGAAAGAAGTCAGATATCAATGGTGAAATGCTAAATTCTCTTATCAGAGTTTTTCTTCTATGATTTTAGTTATTCTAACAATAACCCTTACTGTTAGGCATTCTTTTTCTAAATCATAAGCAAAAATATAGAAAAAATCATAGACGTGTTTTAAACTTCTAACAATAACCAATAAAAGTTGGATTTTTATGAATTGTAAATACAATTGAAGTGTTTTAAACGTGTTCAACTTACATGAGCAACATGAATCTAATTCGATTTTTCTTTTTATTGGAACCAAAATTCTTATCTAGACATGTTTAAATCAAGTTATTTCTGTTGGGAATCTACGTAAATAGCTGCCAAAATTGCTATGGCATAATTTCTGGTTATTTGTGAAATGGCTTGCATAACAATTGATGGCTGGTTTCTGTTTCAGAATTTGGCATTTATGCAATGAAGTCACAAATGTTTCTAGTCTTTTGAATTTCATCATAGGTCCTTGTCTATTGTCATTCTCGTATTTGACACAGATGCTGCAGGTTCTGCTCATCAGTGACAGGGGATAGCAACTCTTTTGAGCACTTGCCTGCACAACGCTCCTGCTCTTACAAGTTGCGGCTAGAGGACATTGGTAGATGCTTCAAATGTGAATGTGTTGTGACTGATGTCTTTGGAAGGTCAAGTGAGCCAGCATATGCTGAGATTGGTCCTGTATTGCCAGGTTTGAAGTGCAATCACTTGACTTGAAACTGTGTTTTTTCTTAGTCAGTGGAAATAATTTTAATTTTTAATCTCTTGTTATTGATTTGATTTCAAACTTATGTTATCACTCCATGAGATGCGTGTACGTGCTTATTCTGATTGCTTGTGAATTTTAAGCTACACAATCCAATTTCTTGATTTAATTGCTCCAATTGTACTTTTCTGACAGTTTTGGCTAGCTAGTGAATGTCTACAAGAATTGACTATAAATCACATATATATATTGCAATTATTTCAACATGCATGGATGTCTTTCTATTCAGGTTAAAGTGCTATCGCTTAATTCAAACGCTATAAAAGTAATGTTATTCATCTATCTTTGTGTTTAATTAAAAGTGAAATACTATCATATATATATGTGTGTGTGTATTTCAAAATTCAAACTATCCTGTTATTTTGTAAAGCATTCACTCGTGAACCTTTTATGTCTTTTTATATCTTTCTTGGTTTTACAAGTAGTTTTTCTTGGATTTTTGTCACATGTAAGCTGGATATAATTCTAAATTTTCAATGCCAGATCTTTACTGGTGAAAGTTTCTGGTCTTTTTTTCTTGTTGATGTTTTCTTTGCTAAGATTTGATTGTACTGCTGTTTGCTATGTTCTCTGCATGCTAAACACTTGATTGCATTTTTATATTTTGGATTATGAAGTATTTGTTGTTTAAGTTACTGAATTATTGTTTGATTTTAGGGATACCTAGAATAGCTAAGTTGGAGATTGAGGGAAGAGGTTTTCACACCAATTTATATGCTGTACGAGGCGTTTACAGTGGAGGAAAAGAAGGAAAAAGTAGAATTCAATGGCTTAGATCGATGGTTGGTAGTCCTGATTTGATTTCCATTCCAGGTATGACAGCTGAAAAAGCATTAAATTGTTCGGTAAAATGATGGAATCTCACAAACAAAAATCTCATGATAAACATGTTCGTAGACAATATTCTCTTTTGTTTAGTTACATTACTGGTTTTGGGTTCCACTTGAGTACAAGTGATGATATTGATGTAAACATGTATTTGACTTGAAATATTATTTGATCTTGCAGGGGAGGTGGGAAGGATGTACGAAGCTAATGTGGATGATGTGGGGTACAGGTTGGTGGCAATTTATACTCCTGTGAGAGAAGATGGTGTTGAGGGGCAACCGGTGTCTGCCTCAACAGAGGCAACTGCAGTTGGTAACCACGAATTCCATCTGCTGCTTATTCTTTCCTTTTCACACTAATTATTTTAACCATGTAAGGAAGTTATTGTTGATAAAAAAAAATAAAATTCCAGGTCACTTGTACAGGTTCAGCGAGATTTGAATTTTTTAAGTCGTATAATTCTTCTGATTCTAGCCTAAACCTTAGAAGGAACCGTGGAACAATGCATGACCAAAACAATACTATCGTATGTGTGAAACAATGTCTGATTAACTATTTGACTATATACTGTAATGAAATTTTGAGAAAGGAAAATAGGAAGCCTTAGGTTTGTTGAATCTAGGATTTGGTTCTGGCTATATCTAGGCTTAATTTTTAGGATGGCTTAGATTTATTTTTATTATGATTGATGGAAAACTATTTCATATGAAATTATTCTGTTTCTCATAGTAAACATCAAGCGCAATAACAATTAATCTTTAGATTTGTGAAGAAATTATTTTTATTTAGATGAAATGATTACTAGTTAAAAGAAGTAAAGAACGTTCCTTGAATAGTAAATTGATGCTTGCAATAATTGAGTTTGCCATAATACTGATGAAATTGTTGATTTTGGGTTTGGTATGAATCATAGCATTTATCTTTCAATAATTGTTGAAGGTTGAGCTTTATGATTGGGTATTTAGGTGGGGAGAGTAAGGGACTTTCCTGGAATTTTGCAAAATGAAAAGCTGTTGAACTTGAAAAGAAAAGAGTTTTAAGGAAAATAAAGTGAAGAAATGCTGAGGGTTTTCTTTTTTTTTTTTTAGTTTGTATATTTGCTAGCAGATTACTTATGCGTTGTTGGGGTTTATTATTAATAAAACAATTTTTACTTGTTAGAACATATAGATTTAATTCAATAAATCAATGGATTAGCACTACTTGTAATTAAAAATGAATAAAAAAATTCCACAGTACTTGTAATTAAAAGGAGTGGGTATGAATTCTTAAGAAAATTTGAAAAATATTGCACTAAATTGTATGTTAAATAAAATTTATAAAGAAAAAGTAACTTACATATCCTACATCGGAGCACCAGAATTGAGGATAAATACTTAAAGCTTGTCCAAAAGCTTGAGATTTAATATATATATATAGATAGATAGATAGATAGATAGATAGATACTCTTCTAAATTTGTTAGAAAACAAAATTGACGTGCCTTGCTCTTTTGGAGAAAGATTTAGAAAGTGCCTTAATTAACAAAAAAAAAAAAAAAAAACTGGTTGAACTCAGCCGGACACCCATCTCATAAAATTTCTGATTTGTTCCCTGGCATATCAATCATGTGCCATGAAATTGTGACCAAAGTTTAACTGAAACCTGCTAGGTTGTGGCTTGTTCTAGTCATTGCTGAATTAAAAAAAGAAAACTTTTTTTTATTTTGAACAAGAGGTCTGAAGGCTCTGGACTACACAATAGGAAGTGTCCCTCTCACATCCTTAAATCCACTGTCCCTCCCATTGCCTGGACTTGAGTACTCCAAGTAGAAATGGCTAGTCTTAACTGAGCGGTCGTCCAGGGACAAATTGCTGCAAGCTTTAAGATACTGAAATAATGTATTGATCAAGAAATGAGATGTGTGCATTGAATTTGATTTATGACCAGACAAGATTTGACTTGCCAATTCTTTTGTCCCACTCCAAGAGCGAAACCTATGACAAACTTTATGTGTGGTGTTTCCTGTCCATGTCATACCATTGTTTTGCTTATATTTTTTCTCACATCTGTATAATCTCTCAATTCTGTGATAGTCTGTCTTCTATTTTTCTAATTTTGACATGACTAACTTTCAGAGCCTGATGTTTTAAAAGAAGTTAAGCAGAAGCTTGAACTTGGATCTGTGAAATTTGAGGTGTGTATATTTTGAGTATTATGCTGAATTTAATTCCTTCTAAACTAGTCGATTGTTGCTGCGTTTCTTGTACATCTACACTTCTGCATTTGGTAAAACATGTATCTAAGGACGTGTAAACTTCATGAAAAGAATTCTCTAGAGTTTCTTGTATACTATGTTCTTTTATTGGAGATTTTTCTCCCTCTTTACTGTTGAGTTGCAAAGGCTTGGTAAAGGTGCATTTTAAGTTATGCCACACATCTCATGTGCTAGAACTCTTTTAATTTGAGGGGGGAGAAAGACAGGAGGATGAAATCTGGACAACTTTTTTTTGTTGGCGTGGGGTGGGGTGGGGAGGTTGTTCTCTGTGAGGGAAAAAAAGGGGCGTTGCCTGAATTACCATGTTTACTATTATTGTTTGGTTTTGATCAAATATATTATTGCTCATCATGAAAGGAGCACTTGAAGTGGACAGTTGCAATAGTCTCAACTGTGCAAAGCAGTTCTCTTACACACACACACACACACTTCTTTTACTACATGGTTCCTGAACTGACTGCAAGTCTTTGAATACAGGTATTATGTAACAAAGACTGTTCTCCAAAAAAGGTCTCTCCATTTCATTGCAATTTTGTGCTTAAGTTGAGAATGGTAAAAAATAAACTAGCATTTTAATGTCATTGTTAATATTGCAGATTCTCGGAGAGGGTAGTCTTGAGAGAAGAATACTAGAAGTTAATAGAAAACGGGTGAAAGTTGTGAAGCCAGGTTCTAAGACTTCATTTCCAACAACTGAAATTCGTGGAAGTTATGCTCCTCCCTTTCATGTGAGTTTGTGTCAAAACTTCATTAGTTTTGTTACATCCTGCTTAGTTTGTTCCGTGGCACACAGTATTGTTCCAAACTTGTTTGCTATCATGGTTTGAAGGAGGAATTCATTTAAGTTTTTCATTCAGTCAAATTGGGTACAGATTATAGATGCAATATATAGATTGCATCTCCACACATTTTGCAGATGATAGGATACAACCATTTCAGGTGGAGGTTTTTTTTCCCAATAAACCATACTTGTTATTTATCAAAATAGGGTACTTCTAACCTAATCCAAGATAACTTTGTCATGTAGGGCTCACCTTGCCATATCATTTTCTTCTTTCAATAACTAATAATGTGTTAATAAAATAAATGGTATCTTGGAAATTCATCCACCCTTGTTGATCTTGATACTCGTGTGCTTTTGGATGTCTATTAGAAGATTTAGTTAAAGACTGCGTAGGCCTGTATAGTATCTATGCAGTGATTTTGTGGATCAGTTGTAAGGACTAAGGAAGTTAATGATGGGATCAGTTGTAAGGCCTGGAAATTCAAGCACAAGCTAAGGGACAAAAAACATGTTTGGGAAGTATGATGGCTGGGAATCCAAGATCTGGAAGCAGTGTGTGTGTGTGTGTGTGTGTGTAAAAGTTCTGTTGTTTAAAACAAGATGTTTACCTAGTCATGTATATAAAAACCTAGGTTGCAAACAAAATCAACTAGTCTAACGAAATGTTCATTGTATTATTTTTATTAATATCTTTGGGAAAAAAAAGATGACAGGGATTGTCGAGGTAGAATCTACGTGCTTCAAAGTACCGCAGTTTGGTAAATAAATTTAGAAACACTTTATTATGGTAAAAAAATATTTAAAAAATTGCCCCTATTAAAAAAAAAAAAAAAAACTGATTCTAGGTGATGCATCTCATTTTATGTTGCCCTCTTCCCACATGACAAAAACAGTTTTTGTACTGAGTTTGAGCTTCATACACTTCTCCTTGCTATCTCAATAATACAAAAGGCTAAGGCTAAAAGAATTTGCAGGTGGATCTTTTCCGAAATGATCAACACCGGCTTAGGATTGTTGTGGATAGTGAGAATGAAGTAGACCTGATGGTCCCCTCCCGACATTTACGGGATGTCATCGTGCTTGTGATCCGAGGCTTTGCTCAACGATTCAATAGCACATCCCTCAATTCCCTGCTCAAAATAGAGACATAACTAATATGTAGAGTGACTGGGGTATTCATGCAGGCCTCCACTCTTATTCCTCCACGCTCATTTCTTATTCCTATTTGTGGTGCTTTGGTTTCTTGGAGCCTCTTTGTGTGTAACTTGTGGTTTGCAGTAATGGAAGGATGAGGTGTTGAGAGATTTCATGCTTTAATCACAGTGTCAACTATGAAATCAAGCTATTTGAGAATACGATGTATGCTCTCTCTCTCTCTCTCTTTTTAACCCTTTTTGATATTAATGTATGGCTGGATGCGGGTAAGGCTTCACATATCTCCAGGGGAAAATTTTAGGTTGACACCCTCCCACCATGAGCCTACTAACATGAAATATCTGGGATATCATGAAGTAGGAGAAATCTCTTCCTAATTCACTGGTGTTTCATTGGTTGTTTGAGCTTCCAACTTTGAGCAGATTACTTGTGTTAGAATTTCGTATGTTGCACTATGGTTATTTCGTGTGCTTTATGATGTATAGCGGAGAAAATTGTTCTGTAGCTTTCTTTTGCTCTTTCGTTTTCGTCTCTCCTCTTTCTTTTGTTTTTTATTTTTTTAAATTCATAGCACTTGCCAATTAGGTCTTTTTTGCAATAATAATGGCATGTTTGAAAATGCTATGTTATTTAGATGTTAGCGGGTGTTTGGGAGCATTTTAATTGTAGTTTTTAAAATTTTTTTTATATATTTTTGTATTATTTTGATTTGTTGATATTAAAAATAAATTTTAAAAATAAAAAAAATATTATTTTAAAAAAATATTTTAAAACACAATCATCATATAAAATGTCACTTGAATTGCAACATCTCGAATGAGATGGACTAGCATCTTTTATTATAGTATTCTCGTGAGTGCTTGTTATTTTCTGGAATCTCATTGAAAAAATCGTAGTAGGTTACAACTAAGATGTCAAAATATAATATTATAATTACATAATAATTCTGTGATTAATACATTCATCATTAAAACATGCATAGACAGCTTCAGGGAAATTGTTGAATAAGGAGAAAACAACAAGGTAAAAAATTATATCTCAATGCAAGTTCTAAGGTTATGTTTTTTGTGTTCTCCGTTTAATAAAAATATTATGTTAGTATAAATGTTAATGAAATTATATGTCTGTTAATAAAATAATTATATTTTAAATTAAATTGAATAGCTGATATTTAGTTTTATTTTATTAATGTTAAAATTAATTATAAAAATCAAAGAAATTAATGAAATTATATGTCTGTTAATAAAATAATTATATTTTAAATTAAATTAAATAGCTGATATTTAGTTTTATTTTATTAATGTTAAAATTAATTATAAAAATCAAAGAAATTAATTCAAAAACAAATTAATCTTATCAATATATTAAATTTCAAGTGTCAAATGTTATTTTTTATATTATAAATATTCATATAATAACATTAAAAAGTTTACTAGGAGAGCTCATGTACTATGACTTTTATTTAATTTACTATATAATAGAAACTTACACTTATAAATACTTAGAAGGGAGTGTTTGTTTCCAATGTGGGATATGCATCTTTTTGTTGTTTATTCATTTACTAACTACACCAACAATCCTCCACTAGTTTGTAATGAATGTCTTTTCATTTGACAAAATTATATTTATAAGAAGGTATTTTGTAATTTAAATCTTTATTAGTATTATAACTTAAATCCTACTAAAGTTATTGATGTTTCTATATGAAACCAAAACTTTTGCTATAGAATCGAAGATACTACATACATAATACTCTCCAAACTCTTAAAAGGTTTACAATTGTTTAATAATATTATGACCATGTGCTAAAATCTCATTTTTATGAATATTTACAAGAAAAAAACTTAACTCTTGTAAGAAACAACACTACTTTTATATTCATATAGGTGGAATTATACATCTCTCTATTACATTAGATACGAACTTTAAATTTTATTAAGAGTTTACACTCATCCTCCTTTATGTAATAGAATGCACTGAATACTATCAGAATAAGGTCTAAAATTAATTATCAGTGTCCAATATATACTACCTATTAAACTTAGAGATAAGCTTCTTGTTAATTCGAAGTTGGGTTTCTATTACCGGTATCTTTAACACGGGTTTCAACCTCATTTCACTAGTTGTTTTCCTTATCATATCTCTAGATAGTTCTTTTGTGAGCGGATCTGCTAAATTATTCACATATTTCATATAGATAATATGATTACCCCATTTATAATCAACTCTCGAATATATCTATAAATCATACTATAAGCTCGAGACATAGTTACCACAACTTAATATTTAACAACATACTTCTTAACCATTTTGCTTCTTGTAGTAGCCATAACAATAAATTTCACGGACTTGATCCATGATTGACTTGTTGTCAATAATCTCATACTAAAAAACTGTTAAAGTAAAAAAATAATCAGAACCTGATTTTTCCTGCTTGTAATGTGTCTCCAAGATAGCTAAATTTTTTTGGCGACTTTAATTTAGAGAAGATGTGATTCAAAATATGCCCTCGAAAAAGCACTTTATTTTCCTCATTTTTCAGTCTTTCAGTCTTAACAACAACAAATTCATCTTTTTGTGGTTCAGGTAGTGCAAACAAGTTTGGGTAAAAAATATAGTAAATCTTTAATAAAGTAAGCATGAATACCATCATGTCCATCCACCTTGTGTAATTCATACCATCAAAAGGATCTAGTTGAATTTAAAATCCTTAGCAACCCTGACACTTGAATTTAGATTTGTCTTCATCATAAAAACAGCTTAAAATTTTAAATAAATTGTTTAATATGAAACCAAATAAAAAGTTAGTTTAGAGGCATGAAAACACAATCTTTAAGGTGTCTATTTATCTCACACAGAGATAACACCTCTAGCATACAACTAAACCCTCTAAATCTCTAAAAAAATAAAAAGGGAAAACAAATGAAAGAAAATATGTTTTTTTTTTGTTTATGTGTTCTCTATGTAGTAACATATTTATTAGACTTGAAATATTATGTATGTTAATATTTTGACTATTAATGAAACAATTATGTTTTAAGTTAAACTGAATAGTTGTTATTCAGTTTGATCAAACAGTCATAAATATCAAAATTAATTATAAAAATCAAAGAAATTAATTTAAAAAAGTAAATTATTCTTACCGACATATCAAGTTTTATGTTTAAAGTGCTAATTTTATTATTATTATACTAGTTAGAAAATTAAATTTGGACAATATTAAACATGAAAAACCTTATAAACTTCAATGGTTAAATGATTATGGAGAAATATGAGTTACTAAGCAGGTTTTGGTTTCGTTTTCCGTTGGAAAATATAAGGATGAGATGTTGTGTGATGTTATGTTTATGTATGCTATTCATTTATTGTTGGAGAGACCTTGGCAATTTGATAGAAAATCTAAGCAAAATAAGTTTAATAACATGTATTCTCTTAAGAGGGATAATAACTTATACTATTGTCTCCTAAACAAGTGTATAAAGACCAATTAAAATTGAAAGGAGAAAACAAAATTGAAGAAAAAGATCAATCATATGATGATGTGATAAAGAGTAAAAAGAAAGTGAGTCAAGAGAGAAGAAGATTAGATTCAACCAAAATAAGTTAGTAAGGATTTAGATGAGAGAGGAGAGAAGAAAGAAAGGGAGAGAAAAAAATAGTGGAAGACAAATAAAGAAACATGTTAGTTTTTATGCTAAAGAAAGTAAAATTAAGAATGTTTATTTTTCTAACTTGCTTATGATTTTACTTATGTATAAGAAGACATATTTTAACATCAATGACCTTGATCATTACCTTCCTAGTATTTATGTTTCTTTATTACAAAATCTTAAGAACATCTTTTCTAATAAGATTTCTAGTGAGTTGCCACCTATTAGAAAAGTTAAAAACCAAATTGATCTTGTACCTTAAGTATTTATACCTAAGCATTTATACTTAAGCATATATAAGCAATTTTAGGAAATAAAGAAACTTTAAAGGAAAGTGGAAGAATTAATGATAAAAGGGTACATAAGAGAAACCATAATTCCTTGTGTAATTCCAGTGTTGTTAATACCAAAAAAAAAAAATGGGACCTGGAGGATGTGTATTGATTTTCATGACATCAATAATATTACAAAAAAAAACTCATAGCTTATTTTAGCAAAAAGCTCAATGGGGCAATATTGAATTATTCTACTTATGATAAAGAGCTTTATGTTTCTATAAGAACTTTAAAAATTTGGCAACATTACTTATGGCCTAAAGAGTTTGTATGCTAAGAGGTCAAAGGAAGTTGAATCGTTGGTATGTTAAGAGGGTTAATCCTGATGACAATAGAAAAACATAAGTAGTAAAGACTCTCAATGATAATGTGAAGTGGTAAATACAAAACAAAAAGGGCAATATACATCCAAAGCTAATAAAGGGAAAGATAAGGTTATTGTTTAACAAGTTGATTGAGTTTGAATGTGTATGCGGAAAAAACAATTTACTGAAAAAAGAAGATTTAAATCGATGTTGAGAGGAGATAGACCATTCTAAGTCCTTGAAAGAATTAATAATAATGCTTATAAAGTAGATCTATTAGGTAAGTATAGTGTTAGTGTTACTTTTAATATTTCAAATCTTTTTTTGTTTGATACAGGTGACAATTCATGGACAAATCATTTTGAAGAGAAATGAGATGATATGGTCAAGACTACACCAAAAGATCCATTGAAGTTCTAATTTAGCCAATTACAAGATCAAGGGTAAAGAAGCTCAAAGATGCATTCAATAAGTTTATTATAGTATTTAGGCTAAAGTGAATTTTAATAAGATTACAACTTCAACAATTGATGATTAAACCTTAGTTAATCTAGTCTATGTACAAGAGGGGCCTGATTCATCTACAATATAAGCCTAATTATTTCACAATGATGGGTAATTAATTTTGGTATTAGAGGTGGTTTCAGGCTTATTTTTTTCAATGCACAATTTTACTCTAACATGTATATTTGTTTATCCGATCATTAGATCAGGCTGAAATTTTACCAGATATTTTTAGAGGTCTTGTTTTATATTAGGTTAAATTTTAGACGATTAAACATCAGAAAGGACTTGTAATAAATTCCATAAGATACTGTGCAAGAATTACATTAGTTTCCTAGTTAATTTATGATTATTTTTTCTATTTTATTTAAAATTCTTTTATTATTTTTCTAGCATTATTTGAGACCTTTTACTTATTATAAATAAGGTTATTTATCTTGTATTTATATTTTTAGGTACAAAATTATTTCAACAATTATTATTGTGTGTGAGAGGTTTTACTCGTATTTTTTTGTTCTTCATTAAACTACTCTAACTTTTTAAAGAATTAACTAGGTTTCATGATATCTTATATACTTCTCGTTTGCATCTTTTTATATGCATTTAGGAGGGAGGGTTTGTTTACTTATAGTCTTGGTGTCTCGCTACAGGTTATTGTTGTGTCATACTCAATTCCAAATATGATTTTAGCTTTATTAGAAAGAATTAATTTCATTATGGGTTTCTGGATCTTTATATCCATAAAGTTCACATCACAAGGCTATTACAAAAGATTTACAAACCCATATAAATAATAAAGCCTAATACCTGGCATATAGGCTTTTAAGGCCTATAAACCCAACTAGTTTCGTATTAGTTCAAATAGTTTAACCTATCAACCATGTTTCAGACTTTAGTTACACTTTGAGACTTTTCAAGAGTCATAGTTTAACTAGGACTCATGGAATAAATCTTAATCTCATTAAGATTCTAGTTTTATGGACAAAGCTAGACATCTAGTGATAGTAGGATTATAAATTCTAATCTCATTAAAACTAGTTTTGAGTCCAAATCTCATTAGCACTAGTATAAAGTCCAAATCTTATTAGGACTTTTAGGAGAGTTATAGTCTCATTAGGGCTCTAATAAGAAGTATTTTATTCTTTGTACTACATTGATATTCAATTTCTTTTGTATGTGTGACCTTTTAGGCTTTCAATCATATTTGTAGTAAGTTTTTATTACAGTCCTAGTATAAGTATAACTGTTTTATTCTTTCAATCAAATATGATATGAATACTTTATACATGCATTTTGTTTTATTGAATCAAATGAATGAACTAGCATTCTGTCATGACACTCAAAGTGATTAGAAACAATCAATCAAGACTTTTTTCAACCCTTCCTAAGTATGATTACCATATAATTCAACCTCTGTGTCATACAATGCCATGAATTGACCTAAGGCTTGGAAGGTGCATGCCCTATATAGCCACTTTTGATTTTATTCTTATTACCTAGTAAATAGACTTTATATGGAATATAATTTTATAACTCTTCTAAAATCAATTCCTACTATGTATACAGATTTTATGAAAGCATACACTTAATGAATAGTTAACGACATTAACTTTATCTACCAGAAGTGACAAATCCTATATTAATTATTTATAAAGCTCTATATGTCTTAGTGTATACCTTATCACTATTATATTATATGCACAACCTTTCAGAGTTCACCTAAAAGTGCTAAAGTAAATGGTTCTCCATACAAGATAATATGATAACTTTAAGTCAAAGGATCGGATGCACCCATCTCTATGAGATTTTTATACACACTAGGTAAATACAAAATGGTTCTTATACAAGCCACGTCCGATAAACTTTTTTCCCTAACAAACATTAACACATTATACTTATAACCACGTTTGATGAATACATTTTTTTAATGAGTTATCACACAAGGCACGTTTGATGAATACATTTTTTTAATAAGCATCTACACATTATTCTTATAACCATGAATATTTAATAGCATTATTCAAAATATATGAGATATGTCTCACACCAAATATCATACATATATCACTATGTAGATTTTTATTAAAGAAGTAAGCACATAATGTAATTAAAATAAACTTAAACGGTGGGTAAATATCAAATGAGTTATCACACAAGCCACGTTTGATGAATATATTTTTTAATAAGCATCCACACATTATTCTTAGTATCAACATACTATAAAAGTGAGAATATCCACTATCATCCTATGATAAAGATCTAATGCATATCATCATTAATGACTAATCTTAACAAAACTACGACCAAAACACTTAATAGTGTTATCCATAATGTATGAGTATCTCTCATGTCATATATCATACAAATATCACAATATAGACTTTATCAAATAAATTAATACATAATATAATTAAAACAAACTTAAAAGATAAAACAATGCCTTAACAGTTTCATTAAATAACTATATTGTGTTTACACTCATAAGCTAATATCTATTAGCTCCTAGGTCATAACACTCACTCAACAAATTCTCCAAAACTTTTTTTTATTCAATCATTAATCATTCTTAAGCTTTTGTAGTTTTTAAAACTTTTAAACTTAAAAATAAACTCAAACTTTATAGTTTATCAACTTTTTCAAGCTAGCTAAACTATGTCTTAAATCATTTTCCTACATTAATAACTTTGCTCTTATTTGTCATTCAAGCACTATTTCTTGTTTTATATCATGACTCATAATGCTCCATCCTTTTAATGTCTTATATCCTCTTAATCTTTATAAGTGATTCATATAGTGAGCTTTCACTTTGATCATGTTCAAATCATATGGCCTAAAGAACTATGTATCATGACACCTTAAATGATATATTTACTTAAATCATAAATGTTATAGATAGAAAACATAACAAGTATATATTCATAATTGTTTTTAATTCTTTGGCATTTTCTTTTTTGCAAACCAAACATTGGTACTCATAGCCTTAAGAATGTGAAATGGGACACCTTTTAGTTTTTAAAAGAAAATATAAAAATAATGGTCAAGGTATACAAAGTATGGTTTAGCAAAAAAAGACAATTAGCTATCTCATTCTTGTTTTTAAATAAATTTATAATCTTGAATAACTATCAAATGACCTACCGATTCCAAAAGGAAAAAGAAAAGACAACAACACTCTAAACAACTCAAATATGAAATAGTTAACTACTATTTCATATAGTTAACTGTGCTAAAAACTTGAAAAGTTAGAGAGAGAAGCTCTCGTTTTTCCCTGAAAATTGGTTCCCTTGTGATGACGCCCACTGGACCCTGACTCTTCTTGTTCTGTGATTCTCTTCTATTTTTTAAATTCTTGTTTTTTCTTTGGCCCCCATGGAAAAAAACCAAATGAAAACCTATAACCTGAGGTAAGCGAAACATTTCACCTACGACTCGAACTGAAAACTCCTTTCTGGGTTTGGAAGTTCTATATACTCTCTGTGCTACCTCAAGCCCCCCTTTGACGGAATCATCTCTACCTCCCACAGTGTTTGCGAGTGGACCCAGTTCGAGTAACCAATCTCATCATGCTAATGATGTTTTAGTGCAAGATTTGTCAAACAAAGATGCTTTTGATGTGGATGAAGTTGATTATTCTAGTCTAGATGATGGATTTGACTCTGGTTCAAAATTCCTCTCTTCCCTGGTTATGTGCTCTGTCAAGAGACAGGAGGATGACTCTAAGATGGGAGGATCCTCAGCTACCTTTTCAGACCGGATAATGGGTGACTCATCCAAAGCTGCTGATGTTACTCCTCTGTCTGTTGTTGTTGCTCCTACGGTTGTGAATGCTACCTCTCCAGTGCCCACCATTGTTGGTCCTCCAGCTCCAACTGCCTCTGCTCCCCTTGAAACAAGTATTTCTTCGACTCATAAATCTGCAGTAGGCAAATGGAGAGATTTGTTTGCTAGTAACCGTAGCCTTGATTATTGTTCTAAGCTTTCTTATTTTTCTGGTATAAATTGATTTGAATCTTGTACTTTATTGTTTATGGATTTGGGTTCTAATTGTGATGTATGGAAATCTTGTATTGTTGGGTATGTTGCGGGTAAGTCTCCAGGATTTAGATACCTAAACAATATCATTAGTAATACTTTGAACTATGAAGCCACCTTATCTGTTCATGACTTAGGGTGGTTGATTTACCAATTCAATAAGGTGGAGGACAAATTTGCTATCCTCAGTAGAGGCCTCTATTTGGTTTTTAGAAGACCACATATATTGAGACCTATTCCTCAATTCTTTAATTTCTCTGCTGAGGAGATGTTTAGGGTTCCTGTTTGGGTGAAATTCCCTAACCTTCCCTTGAAATGTTGGACTCCCAATTGTTTATCAAAATTTGCCAACATGTTTGGGAAACCTTTACAGAGTGATAGATTAACCTCAACTATGGCAAGACTTTCTTATGCTAGGGTCTTGGTAGAGGTGAATTTAATAGATGTCCTGCCCTCTTCTATTAAAGTTATACTACCTAATGGCTCAACTTTGAATAAAAAAGTTGTCTATGAAACTATGCCAAGATTCTGCAAGCTATGCCAAGTCCTTAGCCATTCTACTACAGCATGTCCTTCAGCTGGTAGTAAGTTGGCACCTCAGGGCAGTGGTGAAACGGAGAGTAGGAATCGGGGGAGTGCTCTCCAAAGATTGGATCCTACAGGAGACCAGGTTGTGAGAAACATTGAGACCATATAGGTTAAGCAGGCTTATGACCTAATGCAAGCTGAGGTTTCCAATGGGGCTTAGGTAGTAGTCCAGGGTAAAAATCGCTCCCGTAAGCATTACAATAACACTACAGGGGAGCAAATTATGGTTTCATCCCAGGCTGCTGTTGCCAAGAGCAAGCAATAGAGTTTGAGCTCAATGATGGCAGTTAAGGTTGGTTATAATAATAACAGTAAGGAGAAGAAAGTGGCAGGCACGGTGGATGTTCAGGTGGTGCCTTCTTGTGAAGGCCCCCAACAGGTCATTGCTGATGACCAAGCTCAAATTACATCTCAGTTTAAAACAATTCTTGCAAGCTTGACAGTTAGTTTTAAGAATAGGGTTAAAGCTGTAGCTATTCCAAGTCCAGGGGTGACTTACCAGTATGGTACAAGGAGTCGCAATCAGAGACAAGGTGGGTAGGAGGGTTCCTCTTTCCCCTACAAACATATGATTATTTCTAGCTGGAATATCAAGGGTCTTAACAATCCCCTGAAACAACATGAGGTTATTTGCCTCATGAAGAAGAACAAGGTGGATGTTTGTGGTTTTCCTGAAACCAAGATGCTGTCTTCCAGGGTTGCTTGTATGCAGCAACTTCGCTCAAGCACTAGAAGTTTTTTTTCTAATGCTGATATTATTAGTACTACCCGCATTATTTTGTTTTGGAATCCTGTTACGGTTAAAGTTGATTTGCTTGACTCTTCTACTCAAGGACTTCATCTTTCAGTTAGCAGTCTGATCTCTCAATATAGCTTTATGGTCACTTTTGTTTACGGCTTTAACACTATTATAGCTCGTCGATCTCTATGAGAGGATTTGCAGAGATGGTGTTCTACTTGTCCATGGATGGTTCTCGGTGATTTCAATTATGTGCACTCTTAAGGAGATAAGCAAAATGGTGCATCTGTTTCTACTTACAAAACCTCAGACTTTTGAGAATGTTGTTCTGCTCTTAGGCTGCATGATCCCAACTATACTGGTTGCCACTTTAGCTAGACAAATGGTAATGTTTGGAGTAAGATGGACCGAGTTTTGTTTAACCCTTTTTGATCCTCTCTGCAGTGCTCAGCTTATGTTCACTTCGACATGCCAGGTGCCTTTTCATATCACTCTCCATCATTAGTCTGTCTTAATCAACGATTGTCGGGTCACTGTAATTTTAAATTCTTTAATATGTGGTCTTTGTATGACCACTTTATGTAGATTGTCTCTAGAAATTGGTCTATTTTTGTTTATGACACTCTCATGTATACTTTTTACAAGAAGCTCAAATCTCTAAAGGGGCCATTGAAGGAACTCAATAAGCTCCACATCAGCTATATTTCTGAGCATGTATCAAGACTTTAAACCGAGTTAGATCTTCATCAAATTACACTTCACCATGACAGAGACAACTCTCTACTATTAGATCAAGACAAACTCCTTTGGTTGAAGTTATTGAGGTTGAGATCTGTAAAAAACATGTTCTTTAGCCAGAAAGCCAAATGCGATTTTTCTTAAGGAGAGTGACAAGGGCTCCAGGTTTTTTCATGCCCTTACGAGTCAGAACCACCAAATAAATTTTATACCAGCCATTCAGTGCAACCATGGTAATATTAGCACCTCTTTGGAAGAAGTGGGATCTGAATTTGTGCAATACTACCAGTGTTTGCTTGGTACTTTAAAAGCTACTATCTTCCTAGATAGTGCTGGGAAAAGTGGGGTGCGGCAAGGAGACTATTTATCCCCTTATCTGTTTATTTGTTGCATGGAATACTTATCAAGGATGCTCATGCTGGCTTGCAGGCAACCTGGCTTTCGGTTCCATCCAAAATATGGTATCCACGACATTAGCCACCTTTCTTTTGCGGATGATGTCTTGTTGCTTTCTCGTGGGGATTGCTCTTCAATTAATGGTATTTTCCAGCAGCTCACAATCTTTGGCAAGACTGCAGGGTTAGATATTAATCCGAGTAAGTTTTCAATTTTTTTTGGAGGTGTTAGTCCCAGTAATAAGCTAAGTATTCTTCATATGTAGCTTTCATGAAGGATGTTTTCCTTTCACTTATCTTGGAGTCCCCCTGAGCCTTTATAGGCTTCTTGCTAATCAGTTTTCCCCTCTCCTACATTCCTTAGAATTTTCTATTCAAGGTTGGATTGGCAAACACCTCATTTTGCTGGAAGGCTGGAGCTCCTGAGATCTGTTTTATATGGGAAGGTGAAGTTTTGGTTGAGCATCTTCCCGCTGCCAGAGATTGTTATCATACAAATCACTAGCATCTGCAGGAACTTCCTCTGGACTGGGGATGTTAGGAAGAGCACTTCTGCTTTGGTTGCTTGGAAATCTGTTTGTCTGCCTAAGGTAGAAGGACGCCTTAGGTTGTTCGATATCAAAGCTCGCAACATGATTTTTCTTACAAAGTAGCTTTGGAATATCCATCTCAAATCTTATTCTGTTTGGATACGTTGGGTGCACCATTTCTACTTACGCAATGAAACTATTTGGACTGCTTCTGCCCACTATTCTTCCTCTCTCCTATGAAAGTCTATTATCTTCCTTAGAGACTACACCATCCGGCAATGTGGAAGTCAATCTGGGAGTATTGCTTTGATGAGTGGTTGGAATTATGGAATGGATAAATTTCTATTTCATGCTTATAACTTCTTTCGACCATCTAGCTCTCCAATCTCATGGGAAAGAGTTGTTTAGGAAAAGTGGTCTCTACCAAAGCACTGCTTTATTTTGTGGCTAGCAGTTTAAAGGAAGCTTCGAACTCGAGATAGGTTGCCTTTTCTTCCTAGTGATCCCCTTTGTGTGTTCTGCCAGCATGAGAAGGAGTCGCATGGCCATTTGTTTTTTTGCATGTGAATGGACATCCTGTTTGTGGGGAAAGATTAAGTCCTAACTACGGATTGGCTGGAGCATGACGACTTTGTATAATGCTCTGCGTGATCTGAGGTTTAGGAAAAGCAATCTTAAAGCTCGAATGCGAAGAGTTTCCTTGGGCATCGGTGTCTACCTTATATGGAAAGAAATGAACAAGCGGATATTTGAAGGAAAGTGCTTGGGGGTTGATAGAGTCTTCAGGAGATTTCAAATCTTATTCAACACAATAATCCACTTCCATATCGTGAACCACTCCCGACTGAATGTTGGCTTAGTTTATTTTGCTTTTACTGTTGGGGTTGCAAGCCTCTTATTAATGGCCTTTGTGTGTTTCAGTAGCTGTTGGTGGTTCTCTTAACTGCAAATTGTGTCAGCTATTGGATTTTCTTTTAGTTGGTATTCTTTTTGGTTGGTTATCTTTGGCACCTGCTAGATCCTGGGTTCCTTAGCTAACCGATGTGATACTTTTGGTTTTCTCTCTAGGTAATTATCTCCTTATAATTTTGATGAATGGGAGCATGTTTCCTTTTGCTTCTGATTTTTATATGTGTATATATGACTTGCCAGCTTCCTGGCTTATTTCACTTTGATCTATTATATTCTTACATTTGATTAAAAAAAATACGTATGATTGATTTTAAAAACACGAGTCCAATTAATAATCGATCCAAAGAAAAACATTAAAATATGGTTAAACATTGTTCAAATAAAACAAGGAGATGCAAATGGTTTATTGGCCCAAACTTAAACTAAGAATTGTCCCCAATATAAAGAAAAAGAGAAGGATAGAAGAGCAACTTCTAGATTTAATTTCTAAAAATAAAGATTAAAATGTTTATGAAGCTCCTCCAAACTTGAACAAACCTAGAACAAGAAAAAAAAATACAAGTAATAAGAAAAGAACAAATAGAAAAACAAAATGAAGGAATTTAAAAAACTTGGGTTGCCTCTTAAGAAGTTTTAGTTTATAGCTTCTAGTTAGATTTTTTTTGGTTATCATTTAGCATTGGTGAGTTTAATGAAGTGCTTGTGTTTATTGAAATCTCTATCCATATAAAAGCTTTAACCATTGTTCATTTACATTAAATGTGCACCTTATTTTCTAGTGCACTTCAACCATGCCATAAAGAAAGGTGTGGGTCATAATGAATTATCTTGACTGTAACTTACTAGGAAAGGGTTAAAGGCGAGAATTATAGAGAAGTATTTTCTATCTAAAAGCAAATTCATGTATTGATAATAAAATTAATTAATTTAATTATATTTTTATTTAGAATTGTGATTTATATTTAAATCAACATATTAAAAACCTAATAGGCCACACATTAAAAATTATTGGTAAGAAATTAAACTGAGATAATTAATTAAGTATTACTTGATTATAAATAAGTCTTAGAAATTGAGGACTACAAAGTAATTTATATAAGGGATTACAATTCTTGACCAAGAAAAATCAAGTAGGGACTTAATTGCATAAATTTATAAATATATTTAGAAATAAAATATGAGATATTTTTCTATTAATAGGGTAATCTTTTTTTCTATAATTAGAATGTTATGCCTCATAATTTTCTCAATATATGTATTGTATACACTCTAAACATTAGATACACTTATATAGATAAGCATAGTAGAGAAAATAAAGATATAACACTAAAAGTATAGCAATTTCTCTCTCTTAAATGAGTTTTAAGAGATTTCTAATCTAGTGATTTATATGAATTATTATTAGAGGTCTGATAATTGAATGTTTTATGATTTACAACAACCTTGCATTGAGAAGTTTATTAAACTCCAAAAAGAAGAATTGTTTTTTAAAGAATCTTCACACAAATCATAAATGATCGTTTAACATGATCTTTAAGATTCCCACAGGCTTTAAAAAAATATTGTTTTGGCTACATTTATATGTTTTGAAAAACCTAACAAATCATTTATTTAGAAAATATTTTAGTTGAATCTATGCACATTTTTTCCCACAACTTTCACTATTTTCTCAGTGCAACTCTTGGTTGCATTCCAATGTCTAGAAATATTTTGATTACTTCTTTTAGATGGATAGAATTGATGATTCACCTTATTAGCAAGAAGAAGAAGAAGAAGAAGAAATGTCTAGAAATAGAGGTGTGTGTGATTGTTGATTGATTTTGGGGAACACAACATAATTGCAAAAATGGTGGTAGTTACAAATGTGATGGCAAGAAAGAAAAGATAGGAAAGAAGATGATCCCATTTAATTTAATTTGCAGTTGTGAATTGCACAGAGTTGAGGATTTATATTTAATTTTTTAACCTTGAGAGCTTTTTAGTTATTAATTTAATTATAATGGCAATTCTGTGATATATTTTAAACTTGTTTGTTGATTGAATTTGCAACGCTAAACCTAGGATGTAAAGTATATTTTTTTACACTACAGAGGCAAAGTAAAACCCAGAAACCCTTTTGTTGATTTTTAACCTAAGAGCTTTTTTTGTTATTAATTTAATTAAGTTAAAAAGCTTTTCAAGAGTTCCCCTGCATTATTTCTCCATCAATCTTTGAAGCTGATCTCCTTGCCCCTTCTGTTGATTTTGGTGTTGGAACGATCGTTCGCAAAACCTAGAAACAATTATCTGAATAAATCATAGCAACAAAAGGATTGTCGGGTCTAGGAAATTATAGAAAGAAGGAACTTTTTATATAGGAATATGAACTGTAAGGATTGTGCCAACGGTAGCGTGAGCGTCTAGCCCTGTATTCCCTGCTTTTTATCTCTTTATGCTTCTCATTCCCGCCAGGGCCGTGTATAGTGTTCATCCTCTATAGACATCGCTAGATATCTAATCACCATTCTACTCATTTAGTTACACACCAATTTATATATATCTGACATGTCAACCTAAAAAATTGTAAGGACAAAAAAAACAGTACAAAAAATCATCTCCATACATTTTTATGCCCCAAAAAGTGTTCAAAAAACAAAGAGTCCACAGCTAAATCACATTCGAATGAAGGCTGGTGAGAGATGGAGGAAGCGCATGTTCTACGGTAGGCCTTTCTGATTAGTTATGCTCCAGTAGAAACGAGTACGCCTTCTGTTAGTGCTCAGAGCCAGGAGTAGCATCATCTCCGGAACCTCGGCGCTTCTTCTTTCCCTCCCCATGCCTTGACCGTCTTGGTGCCTCGTCCTCACTTTCACTCTCATCATTTCTGATGCTATTTACAGCACCAAATTGATCTTCATGGGAAGCCTTTAATGTTTCCTGAAGGTATTTTCTCTCGTCATTTGATTCCCCAGCTGCACCCCTGACCACATCTGATTCTACACTATGCCTGTCATTTCGATCATTTGCGGGCGCCCTCTGGTCTCTCTTAACAGACCGGTTGTTGTTCTGGGAGGATGGCGCAGGAAACGGTGCAAACATGCCACCTGGCCGAGGACCTCGGAGAAGATTTGATGGAGTGGGACCCATCCCCCCAATAAAGGGAGCACGTCCTGGACCCATCATCATCCCAAATCCACCAGCTGGAAACACAGCCCCCGGTTGGGAAGGCCGCCCAGGAAACATCATACCAGATGTAGCACCAGTAAAATCACCAGAAAACCTAGGACCATATGGGGGGAATCCACGGGATGCCACACCAAAGAGATCTGGCATTCCAAAGCTATCGGGTGTAACAGCTCCATAAGAAAACCCGTCAGCACCCATCATCATGGGGGGGAAACCTCTGATGCCAGGGATGGGTCTAGCCCCACGGGCCATTGGATTGTGAGAAGGCCACATCATTCCTCTACCTCTCCCCCTGCCTTGAGCTGCTGGTCCAAGAGGCTGCCCAAAGGACTCGTCCTCCTCTTCACTTTCTTCTTCTTCCTCTTCTTCATTGTCCTCAAAGGGGACAATGTCAGGGTTCTCACCACCACTGTCAGGATTGACTCCCTTTTCCTTTTCCTCTTCTCGTTTTGCTTCTGCTGCAAGTGAGACTGCCTGCACCCCAGAAGGAACATTATTTAGATACATTTAGTTCATTGCATTCCATAATTTGGAGAGTTGCACCTTAGTATCCAATGCAATATTGGGTCAGGCAAGGCCACCCATTAAGCATACTGGTTTCATCAATATAAAAAATAGTTCTACAAAAGAAATGTTTTTGGTTCTGAGCTAATGGATCCCCACCTCCCTAAACCCTCAGCTACAACCACAGAATTCTAAATGTACAAAATCAAGGACGAGAAATAAATGGAAGGAGCTGACGTCCATAATTGAGATAATTTATAAAACATAAAAGAAGAAAAAGGAAAACTGATGCTAACTTGTTCCTGAAATCTTGAATACTAGGATTAATACCCTCGAGCAGCTGCAGGGTCTGACATTTTTACTTCAGTTTGTAAACATTTAAAACCACAAAAGTCATTCATGAAAAGTGAAAGAAAACTGGAAAAGAGAAACTTTTGTTTGCTTTTATAGCTATTTAACATTAGGGGGCCTCACTGAAATCTTTTGGAAACTATATGGGTGATAGTTACAAATTTTAAACTATTAATGCCAAAGTGAAATATCATTAAATTAGCAAGGACTAGAATATAGTAGATCCACCTGGTTAACATTTGTGACAAATTATTATTATTATTATTATTATTATTATTATTATTATTATTATTGGATACACTAAAAGCCTGCACCTATTACACCTAGGTCGCTATAGAGCATCGCATAAATGGAACAATAATGTGAAGAAACTGC
>Ga0325404_1000135_pt1 | contig 69842 bp, 33 predicted proteins | sample PopdelMetagenome_18_FD_205664 | JGI IMG/M metagenome (GOLD analysis project Ga0325404, IMG submission 205664) | Populus deltoides microbial communities from Bellville, Georgia, United States - Xylem-Control-R1 | ecosystem: Host-associated > Plants > Phyllosphere > Stem > Wood/Secondary xylem...
AAAATTATTAACAATCAAAATTATATATAAGCACACAAACTGGCTTTTGCTGAGATTCTAAAGTATGAGGTTCAGGGAAGGCCACGAGGAGACATGGTGTGCCCATAAATATCAAGTCAAGCTACGCCTACTTATCACGGTCCTATCTGTTTATGTCATGGTATGATAAATAAATAAAGATAGCTACGAGATTAGTAAACGGCAGCGCGCATCATCATCGTCATCCGTCAAAATCTCTTCTTTTTCCGGGGTTCCTGGGAAAAATGTAAACTATTCGACTTCGGAGTCAGAGTACAAATAATCTACTTTGTAAAGTTTCGAGGTTTCTGCCCCATCCACAGGGAAAGCCAACATTGATGTCACCAATTATTTCAGTTCACTTTGTGTTTATCTATATCTTTATTTAATGAATAAATAACAAAAAAAAGTGGGTTCATGTGCCCCGTCAGGAATCCAAAAAAATCCATGATTTCTTAGGTCCCGAGCTGACCATATTCATCCCGTATCTAACAGTTAATCAGGTTTTAGATTTTCTTTTAAATTAAAACATACGACCTCAAGTGCTTGAATTGAGCAAAGTAAACAAATTACCAGCATGTATTCCAACAACCATTCGATCGAGGAAGAAAAGGAAATTGTTTGATCTCGAGTTGGTGATAATAATCTCTCCGGAGGAGGATCCAGCCGATCGACTGTTGTTGACTACTTGCCCTATCTATGGTAGTTACTTTAATCTTCTAATAAGAAACAAGATGATCGCAATATTTAATATATAGATATACTTGTTTTTTAAAAAAATATATTTTACAAATATATAAAAATAATATATATTTTTTATTTTTAAAAATTATTTTTTACATCAATTTATTAGAACAATCAAAATTATATATAATAATTTTAAATAAAAAATTAAATTTTAATCAATTTACATGTAGACAACATTTCCAAACTAGAAAAATCTGGATTAGTAATCTTAAGAAGTATAACTTAACTAGTCAGATTCTAAGTTTGTTTTCTATTGATCATCAATTCAAGTCTCACAAACTTTAAAGTTATCAAAAAGTTACATGGTTATTAACTTTAAGATTTATAAAATTAGTCGAGATGCACACAAGTTAACCCGAACTTCCATATTAAAAAAAAAAACTGGAATAGCACTACAGAAATGGTGGATGACTCGTAACATCTGTTGTTAATCCATAAATAAACCTTTTTATTTTCGGAATCTCCATAAATAAACTTATCGCTACAGCATATAGCAAGCAGGTAATTTTGACTATGAATTGGCATGTTATGGTTCTTGAGATTCATGAAATATAATATATAAATAAAAATTCCACAATAGTTGGAGGTGTCCAAATTTTTCTCTTATATTTTTGCCCTTTTCGATGTGGGATAATGTAAACCTTTAGATGATGGACAGTTAATTAATTAAAACCAACAAAAAATTTTTTTAAAAAAAATAAATGTAAAAAAAAACCAGAGAAAAGTTGAAAAAAAAAAAGTAAAGTTGAAAAAAATAATAATAATAAAAAATACATTATGGATTACTGTTGTAATCCATAGTATTTTTGGATGTAGGGAAACAACGATTCCCCACACCATTTAGATGTATGTAAAATGAGTGGATTATGATATTTTTTAAAGTTTTATTTATTTATTTATTTTATTTTTAATAGCAGTATATTAAAATTATTAAAAAAATACTAAAAATATTAATTTAATTTTTTAAAAATGAAACACATAAAAAATGAATTAAGCTTGTTTAGACCCACCAATTGCTCACCACGTGTAACCATCATTTATATCTCGCTTGGGTCGTTACGAGAGTGTTTGGTAAAGGCTTTTACACGTTGTGCCCTGGTGACGATAGAATTTACTATTGTTTAGTCTGACGCTACAAATTGCGTGGCTAAAAACTAGAGAGCACTCAAATCTAAAATTACAATCTGGAAATTTTTTAGCAAGAAGCATACGCCAATTAGTAAAATCGTAATTTTAGCTAGTGTTCTTTCGTCTTAAATTAATTGTATAATGGTATAAAAATTATTATATCGAAACAATAGCTCGAGTTCTCTGCAATTCGATGGATATGCCTCCGACCTCAGGGTGGTTCGATCAGAAGAAGCTGTTGCCTTTTGGACTTGGAATTGGATTGGGCGAGTAAGAGAGGAAAAAGGCTATTATGCGCTCACCCGTCGCTACAAGCTACTCGGATGGGTCTTCCATTCCTTAATTATTATTATTTTTTTGTAATTGCTTTGTTTTTTTTTTTTTTGAGAATCAAAAACAAATTTGCACTGGCTATTTTAGCAGTCTAGAATTGCCGGCCTCCTCTGCATTTCCTATTTACATGTGGATTTATAGTTTTTTCATCTCTGATAATAATATTATTTTAGCTCTAATTATGATATTGCTAATTTAGAGTATACTGATAAGAAATCTAGTACTAGATAATTTTCTTAAATTCCTTCACTGGCAAAACATGATGAACTTTTCGATGAGAGAAATACTTTGGGCAAAATGGCTACAGCATGATTAATTAGAACCACGAGGATGGTGATTAATTTGATTATTGAATTCCTAGTGGTATTGATTATTGAATCAGTCTTTGAACGGTAGAAAAATTATTCATAATTAATTAGAACCACGAGCATGGTGATTTTCGCTTGCCAGCCGCTCTTGAGTAGGAGGTGTAAGCATAAATAATCTGTATATAAAATTGTTTCTTCCTCCCACGGTATCTTAATTTAATAATTTTATCAAGTTATATGTTTCCCGAGAGTGGAGATTTGTTGGGGTGTACTGATGAGTTCAAATTTAGGTGGAGATATGCTAACAAAGTGTTCAGAATTGTAGTCTGGCATACTTAAAAGCATGAAAACAGTGTTATAGAGCGTAGTTAAGAACACAGCCAGACATTTCCTTATTTGCTAACAAAAAAGAAAAACATATACACAGGACCACTGTTTGCCAAGTAACTAAAATGTAGATAGTTGGGCAAAAGTCGTCGATCAGCCATGGATTTGCCAATAGTTGGCCCATCAGAACTTGCTAGTTGTCAACCAAATGGTTTATTGGAGATCATCAACTGTTTGATGAGTACTGCATGTTGTTCTAGACCGAACTTGATTGCTAATTAAGTTGCTACCCAAATGTATCATCTAGCAAAAATGCAAGCAAATTACAGGAGAAGGAGAGAAAAAAAGAGAGAGAGGAAAATTCAATAGCGGACAGTTTCCAAGCGGGAAAATAGAGAATTAATCAGAATTAATATTAAAAGTAGCTAGATGCATACATAAATGATTTGACTTCTTCAATTTCTTACCAGAAACCCATAAAGATTTTATAATCAGCTTACATACGCGTTTGTATTATCCTTCTTCTCTTGTTCATCCATGGCATTGGAAAGTGACAGACCCCTGGTCTCTGGCAAGAAGATGACAAAGAAGATACAGGATATTTCTACTGATCCAAAGACTCCATAAACTACAGAATTATTTCTCCTGGCAGCTGAAACTAACAGTGGAACTAATATGGGACCGAAGTTTATAGCTTGCCTAAACATTGATGTGGCTGAAATCCTTACACAAGTAGGGAACAACTCTGTAGTGTATATTTGCAGGACGTTAAGTGCGGCACACGAGCAGAAAGCAGATGCTAAAGACATGATAATCTGGAAAGTCTTTAGTTCTTCACCAATTATTGCACAGACAATGCTACATACCCCACTTGCAATACCAAAGGCCACAACTGAACTTCTCCTATTAAATCTTTCCATTACATAAGGGAGCAAAAGAATAGAAGGTATGGTCAAGGATGCAGTAAGTGTCACGCTAAGGTAGATGTTGAAACCCAAGCTTCCAACCCCCAAGAACATGCCATAGTATACCATTCCCACACCAAAACCAAGAGTCATTGCAGCCAACAACCTTTTCAAAGCCCATCTCCTCTCCAGCAAGCTCTTCATCGATGAATAAATGTCAAGATTCGACTGCTCATGGTCGAGGGGCTTGTAGGCAGATTTTAGAATAGAGCTACTAATATTTTTTGTTGGAACCATTTTATTCAGAATTGCAACTGCTTCAGCTTCACGCCCCCGCATGCAAAGCCATCTTGGAGACTCACTAACAAAGAAATAAGCTATTATACAGTAAACGATGGCTGGAATAGAGGTATAAATGTAAAGATATCTCCATGGAGAACCTCTATTCAAGTAAGCTATAAGGGGCAGTGAGAGTGCTCCTAGAGCAAAAAACAAGAAGCCCACCACCCTTACAAATCCACCCGATTTCTTCCCTGCCATTTCTGTTGACATCACAACAACACACGTTCCAATTGATGCGCGAAAAAGTCCACTAACAAATCTCAAACCTGAATACATCCACACATTGGTGGAGAAGGCAGTGATAAGTGCCACTGTGGACATACCTAGACAAGTTAGGAAGAGCAACTTCTTTCTACCAAGCCAGGAATCAGCAAGCGTAGCAAGAGTAAATCCACCAATCAGGGAGCCCACAAAGTAACTTGAAGCGGGTAAGCCGACGATGACTGAACCGCCACATTCAAGGGCCCAATCGGAAACTATCGATGAGCTGGCTGGCTCATCCCAGGCCCATTCACTGTTTGAGAGATTGCAAAAATTGGAGCTCGAGTAACAAGTTTGATTACTAAAATCAGTGCAGTGCCATGAGGGTACAGCATCAGAAAAGTCACTAATGAAGGTTTGCTGCCCATCGAACAGAAATGCCAATGACACAAGGATGACTTGCAGATATTGTGCCGGTCCAAAACCTTCTATGTATTTTTCGATGGTGTCATCTAGCGAGTGTTGCTCCTGATGATCCAAGGTTTCTATGCCGGACGATAACTGGGATTTTGAGATAAGTGGAGCTGAAGTTGCCATGTTTTGGTATTTGGTTCTATGAACCTTTTTTTCTTCTGTTTTTTGAGTGGTAGAGATATGAAAATAGTGAAGCTAGCTTGTTTTCAACAATAAATCTTGGCCCATAGGGGGTAAGAAATTACAGGCTGGCCGGTAACTATAGGTCTTTTGTCCAAGGATCGCGTCGAAAAAAAATAAAACCAAGCGAAGCTGATGATTAGTTTTGGATGATCATATAAAACACGTCAGGGAGAATCATGGAAATAGCACCAAGGACTATTATTAACAAGGAATCACAAGATTAGTGATGATGAAGAATCATGGAAATAGCAAACAAGAAATCAAAACTACTCTTGCTGGAGTCATGGAAATGATAGCATGCATGGACCACTTATGGCGGACAAATTATTGCTTAGGGCCATGTTAGTGATCGGCCCTGCTTGTTTTCGGCCATATGCAAATATAAAGTTGTGGTGCTGATGGAAGTTATTTTAAGTTATTCTACGGGTGAATTCTTGTACCCTAGTTTTGGTTTCCAAACTCCACCTGGATGGATCGGAAAATCCATCCATTGTGCAATAAAATAAATATACATAGAGAGAGAAGAACGTGATTTATTTGTAAAATAAAACAATAATTTTTAATTAATTCTTTTTTATAGCCATCTTGCTTTGATAATTATTTTTGTTTTACTGAGTTTTATAATGCAGCAATAAAATACTGAGTTAAGATAAAATCTTTCATGCCACAAGAAACGAACATTCTGTAAAGTTTGAAACAAATGAGCCCACAACTTTGAAACAACCACATGGGTTGCCGAGAACACCTTCTCCTAGGATCAAAGGATCTATTTTTCCTGTAATTATTAGTATTTATAGGAACTAGAAATTTATCTGGTTGTTAATTTTAGAATTTATAGAAATTAGTTAAAGTATACACAAATTGAACTGAATATCTTACATTAATAATAATAATTAAAAAAAATACCTTCTGCAATGAAGATAAAGACACCATGTAGTGTTTTAGCTTTATAAAGGAGTATTTTATTTAAAAATATAATAAAATAATTTTTTTTTATATTTTAAAATTTATTTTTAGCATGAAGATATAAAAATAATCTAAAAATATAAAAAATGATTAAAAAAAAACACGCATCAATTATTAAAGGACGTGCAACAATTGCCCTACTCATGTTTTTTTTGCAATCTTTTCACAATTGCCGACACAGATTGATGAATATGTCTTCCTCGCTCGAGAGATGCTCTAAAGCTGGATCGAGCAGATCTCTTGGTTACATGTTACGTCCATAATCCATGTGACTATTGTCTGCCTACTGCACTGTATGGCAGTTGGCAGCCTTGTCATAGCAGGAGCAGTTGAAATCATATCCTTGATTGAAATTAAACTTTAATTAACTCATCAGATTACAAGCCTATATCCGACAACTATGAAGTATGAAGCCAGTGACACACAAAACAGTGCACGAACACCGAGGAATAATGCTACATGCAATTCATACCTAGTCACAAGACAGTTCATGCTACACAATACATATCTCACTTGATATACAAAATTCAAGTGGTCGTCTTCTCCTATTTCACCCTTTTATCAATATGAAGGTAACAAAACAGGCAGCATGTCCACCAAACAATTGCTGCTAGGCAGAGCACTTGTTGTTTTGTTTTGTATTTCACTTGGGCTGGGTTTCTAAGGCGGGTCATGAACTTCTGGGCTAAGGCTCTTGGGCCTGCGTTTTATGTTTCTAGTTTGTTGGGCAAGTGTCTATTTTTGTAAGGGCCCAATGCGCGTAAACTTTCTAAAGCTGGCTGATCAGATAGCGAAGGGCGAACGCATCAACGTCAAAATGAATGGGCTATCTCGGGTAACTTTCTACCTGTCATGTTCCATCTTTACCGAGGTATGGAGGCTGAGTCACCACATCATCTTGGACATGTTTGGTGTTCTAGAATGATAAAACAAGAAGAGAAAAGACTACAATGATCATTCTCGATGCTTCAACAGTAACAAGAAAATCTATCACTCCACACTTGTGTGCAAAAAGCAGGCTCAACTTGTTTTTTCATAATTGAAGTATAAACTTGGTAAAGTGATGGGTTCAACTAATAAAAACATAGATCTAAACTGTAATCAAACACTTATATATTGTGGTTCAACCAAAACGTGATACAATTACAAAAACAAACAATCACATAAATAAATGAGTTCTTAATATTCATGTAAAAAAAAGGGTTACAACTCCACCGTAGACCTATTGTCATGATATTCCCCTCTTAAGGTTTTTAAAAATGGTTTTATGTTTAGTAAAAAATACTAAAACCCAAATTATTTAAGAAAAAAGGAGTTAATTTCGAAACAAACTTTCTTATAAACGAAACAAGGAACACCCGTACTTGTGATGTCTTAGAGTTTGGTCTCATGAGATTGTCTCAAGTGCAAAGTTGCCCTCTTTTTGTCAAGCATTCTTTTGTATCTTGCAGTTTTTTGCAGGGTGAGATGATGTTAACGTCATGGTTGTCTACTTGAAATACAAGACTAAGATGTGATAGACCAGCTATTCTTATGTAATCATGTGCATAAATCTTACCATGTGTTTCGATGTCAAATTAATATTGTAGTATATCGATCCTGCTTATACTTCCCAGCAAATGAAAGTTACGTCTCAACCTTTCACCAAAACCGAGAGTGCTTTCGGCTTGGAAGATCACCCATCTCCCTCCATCTGCCACTCGCCATTGATGCCGACTCTCCACCACATTAATCGTAATATTGAGATCCAATTGCCGGCCCACCTCTTTGTGGATCCCAGATGATAAGCTTTTTTTCAAAAAAATTAAGACAACTTTACTATCAACGTCGAATATAAGTGCAAGTGGGCACCTAGTTTTTTCTTTTTTTTCCTTCTGGTATTCACTGACAAATCATGATCACTGATATTTAAGGTTTGATAAATTGGCTGATAGTAGTTATATATAAAATTAAAAGCGAAATTCGTCTGATATTAATTGTAAAAAAAAACGAAATTCTGTGATTAATGCTAATGATTACTGATAAGGTAGGCCTATATTCGACGATTCTTCTTTTGGAAACTAAATTATCGCATGGTGGCAAGATTATACGCTCGAGGGAACCATTTTGGGAAATGCAGATTTAATAATCACCATTAAAGAAGATACGGCCAGGAAGCTAGTGATTGCACTGAACCTCAATTGCCCCGTGTCAGCTCGGATCTAATGACCGGAGAGGATTTTGTACTCAAGTATTTGTCAAACATTACCAAGAGCATCGTACCGAATCAAGAGCGTTGAAAAGACACCCGGGAATTCAAGTGAGGTTAATCGCTGTCCATTAACTAAGGAAAGGGAATGTTGTAATTATTGCTTATTTAAATTTAAAGTCACCGCGCAGAAGTTAAATTTATTAAAATAACCTTTTATATTTTTAAAAGAGGTTTGCTACGTTTCTACACTCTTTGACTCCGTTTGTTTGCTGGAAAGTAGTTTTTTTTTTGAAAGTAAATTCTGGAAAAAATAAATTCCAGGAAAATAAATTCCGGGAAAGTATTTTTCGATGTTTGGTAGTGTAATGGAAAATAAGTTGGAAAACACTTTCCAGTGTTTGGTTATGTCATGGAAAATGAGCTGGAAAATAACTTATTAATATTTTATTTTTCTCAAGTTTATTAAAATAATGAGGAACAAATCTTACAAATTAAAAAGTTGAATGAGAATGAAATTGAAAAAAAATATAATTTCATAAATTATCTCAAATAAAATAAATAATAATCAAAATAATAGAGATCAAATCTAAAAAATTAAAAAAAATAAAAAGTGAAGAAATTAAAATAATAATAATTAACATTTCATAAATTATTTCAAATAAAATAAGTAACAATCAAAAGAATGAGGATCAAATTTGATAGATAAAAAATTTCAATAAAAAATAATAAGGAAAAAGAAAATAGTAATTATAAAAATAAAGATCAAAATTAATATAAAAATTAAATTTTAAGAGATGGAATTGAAAAATAAATATTCAAAACAAATTATATATATCAATCAAAAGTTTGAGGATCAAATTTGATATAATCAGCAAATAATGACATTTCTAAATTTTTCACAACTTCCGGAAAGTGTTTTCCGCCCAAATTTTCCAGGAAAACACTTTCCTGAAAACCAAGCCAAATTTTTCTTTGACTGGAAAGTGTTTTTCGTTGACCAACTTTTCTAATGGCAAACAAACACAGGAAAGTTTGGAAAGTGGTTTTCCGGAAATCACTTTCCGGAAAACAAACACAGCCAAAAGGGAAAACACTTTCCTGAAAATCAAACCAAATTCGAAAAGTGTTTCCGTTGACTGGAAAGTGTTTTCCGTTGATCGAAAAGTGTTTCCGTTGACTAGAAAGTGTTTTCCGTTGACCGGAAAGTGTTTTCCGTTGACCAATTTTCATAATGGCAAACAAACACAGGAAAGTTTGGAAAGTGGTTTCCCGGAAAGTGAATTCTAGGAAACAAACATGGCCTTGGTAATGTTTGCCTTTGACTTTTAGTGGCAACACCTCCCACTATTTTTTACGCTGAACCGATTTTTATCTACGATAAAAGTGAAGTGTACTATAACATCATTAGCATATTGTTGCAATTAGATATCGCGACTTTAAAAATTAATCAAGAAAAAAAATAAATTTTTGATATTTTATTTTTGAATAAAAAATAGTTTTATTTAAAAAGCTGCTATCTAATATTATTATGGTCACTAAAAATTCTAACTGGTCAATAGAGATTCTATGGTTCGGGACTGGTTACATAAAAGGAAAGATATTATCACCCCGCAAACATCATACCTGAGGCAGGCTGCATTGCTGATCTTTGTTATTGATTGCTAACATATTTGTTGGTTTATACTATGATGGTTTGCGTGTAATATTCCTGACTCTAGCGTCAGTGAATATTCAACTATGAATATTTCCAACTCTGGTGTTGGTAAATATTACGTAGGTATCAAAATGAATAAATTTAAATCATTATTCTTTTTTATTCCTGACTCTGGTGATAGTGAATAAACAAATAAAAATCAATTTATTTCTACACATACACATTATTTTTATTTTTATGTAGCTAAATAAAATAAAATAAATTTACGTTAATATTTTTATTCCTGACTTTGGCATCAATGAATAAACCAATAAATTTATTTTATTTTATCTTATGTTATTTTTTTTTCATGCACATTTTTTATTTTTATATAACTAAATAAAATACAATGAAATAAATTTGAATCGGTATTTTTATTCTGACTCTGGCATCAAATAAAAAAAATAAATTCATATTTATATTTTTTACATACACATTTTTTATTTTTTTATTTTTTTTTACATTTTTAGGCTGGGTCCAGCTCAGCCCACATGGGCTAGGCTATACCCAGCCAACCCAGCCCAGTCACTGGCCCACGATTGGATCAAGTTCGTTGCAGATTTTCAGCCTGTTGAATCAGGATGGAGAAGACGAATACGGCTGTTCCACCAGCAACGGCGATGTTTCCGCAGCAATGAACATTTTCATTTTGACCCCTGATCTTTGGAATTTTAACCATTGGATCTCAATTAATTAAAAATTCCTTTCAATTTTGCCATTTGGATTAATTTCAATTGAATCCCTAATCTATAACAATGTTTACAAAAACAGTCCTTAATTTCCGGATTGTTCAATTTGGCCCCTAATTAAATCTTTAATTTTTAATTCTTTCAAAATCATCCTTGAAAAATCAGTCAAAATTCATAAAATAAACCAATAATTTCACTATGGTCCTCAGTCTCTTAATTTCTTGAAATTTTGCTTCTAATCAACCCACAAATCTGGTATTTCTTTAATCAAACCCCTGATCTTTTTAATCAATTAAATCAAAACTTAACTAAATCCTCAAACTTATTAATTATTTAATTAAGCACTTGATTTATTAATTAAACTAATTCAAATTTTTAATTAAAGTCTCCACCTTATTAATTCTTCAATTATTGACCAATTGACTCTCAAATTTAATAATTACATCCTCAAACTTCAAATTTTGTGTTGTCTTAACTCCATTCTCAAATATATTTTTATCCATTTATTTTGTATTATTTATTAAAAAATTAGGTTATGACACATATCATTTCAAAAATAAAACTCAATTTCTATAATGTCGATTTTTATTTTTTAAAATATTACTTTTATCTAGAGTACTGGCGGGATATTAGAATTAAAATAAAATATATATTCTAAAATAAAATATGTTCTGTAAGATGCGCTGTTATATATATATATATATAGACACACACACATAGAAAATGGTAGGAAATTGGAAGTGTAATATAGAGTTCTTGAAAGAGTTTGATTCAAGGGGAGTGATGAGAAGGGTATATTTGTCATTAAAAAAGTTAAGAGCTCAGATTTTGAATAGTGTGTTATTTTATTATATAAAAATAAATTTCAGGTAGAAATATGTCAGCGGAGATGGTTGAAACGGAAGGGTGTCCTTGTCAGCAGAACCCTACCAACATTATTTATCTATGTACGTCTCTAGTGCAGATAGACGTGGCTACATCCATACCAGAAAACTCCCAGGAAATGTGTAGCAGATGAATAAACACTGGAGAAATGAATGAAATGAAGTATCGATGTTGCTGTGGGCCAATCATGAAGACTTCTCACTGTTCTTATTACGCAGGGCAGTGATTTTAAGGAAGATTACCCCTGAAGACCAGGGTAATTAGGAGATAAAAAAAATGTAGGGTATGATCAAAGGGTCCACAGAGACATGCATTAGAAAGAAAGAGAGAGCTAAATTTATATTTATCTCCAAAATATAGAAAGATACAGCCCCTAAACCATCCGGCTCCTCTCACCTGGAGTTTCTCAAGAGAATCCCTGCAGAAGTTAAACGACAAGAGGAGTCTAAAAGAAAAGAAAAAAAAAAGAATAAAGCGAAAGACATCCCAACATGCAGGTCTGTATTATAATAATTACCATCATCTGCCGTTGGACAGATAAGCTGTCCCTTTTTGTCTCTTCCTTCTCATTCCTAGCTATACTCACAACCGTAATAAACGCTTTTATATACAACTTCTGTTCACTTTTACTTTAAACCCCATTCTTCATCTTCAACAACTTTCACTTTCTATTTCTTAACATTAATCTCCTCGCAACCATGGGCTCCAGAGCAAGAAGGAAGCAAAGATGGTGCACACAAACCTTAACTCCGCTGCTAGAAGGTCCTGACCCCGACATGCAAGAAGAAGGTAGCAAAAAGGAAAGCTCATGGGAAGTAATTCGTGAATGGTTTCGATTGCAAAAGGGTCTTCCAGCAGGTAACAGTTTTTCAGTATCGTTACATGGGAGTATTCCAGTCAAAGGACAAGATTTAAGGCTTTTACTTGGAGTTTTGGGCTGCCCTCTAGCTCCAATCCCTCTAGTTAACGACCCCATTCATCGCATTCACATTAAAAACACTCCTATTGTAAGTTCTTCTACACTACTTATCCATATGTTTATTTTCTTAATTCGGCAACTCCATCTTATCAATTTTTTCTATAGGAAAATTCTGCCGCGCATTATATCATCCAACAATATTTGGCAGCAACAGGGTGTTTAAAGCAACAAAAATGTATGAAAAACATGTATTCAACAGGGAGTGTGAAGATGATTCGTTGCGAGACAGAAATTTCCTCGGGAAAAAACGTGAAGAGCTTGGGGACGAGAAGTGGCGAAAATGGGTGCTTTGTTCTTTGGCAAATGTTGCCGGGGATGTGGTCTCTTGAATTGGTTGTTGGGGAAAATAAGGTCATAGCAGGCAGCGATGGGAAGACCGTGTGGCGTCACACTCCTTGGCTAGGCACTCATGCTGCCAAGGGACCCCAACGCCCTCTACGTCGCATAATCCAGGTACAAACTATATATATAGTGCATCAAATTCAATATTAATCTTGATGAAATTGCCCCCTTAAAGATTGAAGACCATAGTTTTAGTTAACCATAAAGAAACATTAGCCAGAAAACTAGTGATCTAAAACTGGTAGTGCAATATCGGGCTATGAGGGAGAAGAAACAATAGGGTGAGCTGAGGAATATTTCTGTTTTTCTCTAGGTTGAAGACGATAAGACAAAATTAGGAACATTGCTTTTTACTCTACAATTTACTTTTAATCTACTTCAATCGAATTTACATACCAGACATAAGGATGGGGATGGAAGACCAATACAAGTTTTTTTCTTTAAAATAAAATAAAATTTGAAGACCTATCTATATGTGTAGATCACAATCCCGAGAAATGGTAGGATCTATGTACAAGTAGCTGACATGATAGGGAAACTGTCTTGAGCTTTACCAGACAGACTAGCTTCTTTTTTTGAACTCTCACGTTATTCAGAGTTAAGAATGGCACGTGATTTTGTTTTTGACGTCATCTTTGATCATGTTCAAAGTATATACACATATATTTGTGGGACTGCAGCTTGTAATCATCCCTTTGCACTTTACTTTCCTTTTTTGCACTTTAGTGAATAGCACCTGATTTATTGCATTATCGCCCCTTGCTTTTCTTGCCTCCCCCCCCCCCCCCCTCTTCTTTGTTTATTTTCTTCTCGTTCCCATGTCAATCGTTTTCCTTCTCTCCTTTCTCCAATTTTCTGTTTTTTTTTTTCGTTTTCGAAATTATGGCGAGTTTCAAAGTTAGAAACTATCGTGGCATACTTGAAAATTGAAATCCCAGTACCTCGCCCGGGGCTCCTTCCTTTGCCTCTAGCCCCAAGTGACAGAAGGATGAACATTCCTTTGGAGTTTTTGGGCCAAGCCCCGTTTCCCACAAAAAACCAGGGAATTAGTCATAACTCGTGAAGGAACATTTATGCTTAGGTTTCTTTTTTTTTCAGGAGTGGCATCCCCATTTTGTATATGTTTCCTTTGCTTGCCATGACATGAGAGGAATCACTGGCCTGCAGCTGTTGAGATATTGTGCACCTTGAATAAAAAGCATATGATTCTACTTCCTTTATTTTCGTGTATTATTGAAATTATAAGGATGTCAAAGCTGAGCTAGAATATGTGTAGAAGTACCAAAATATTTGGACCTCCCTCGTCATCATATCCTTGTTCTTTTAATAATTAATAATTCGAGACTTAGATCGGCTATCCTCCATTCTCAGACGAAAAGATAGGGATCAGTGTCTAACAGTATTTCATTGAATTCTTTGAAATTTATGAATTTAATTTGTGGTTCTTTCATTTGATTTCAGGTGTCTTGTCATGCTTCCTTAGTTTATATATATATATATATATATATATATATATAAGCTCAAACCTGAAACCTCTTAAATTACAAGTTATTAGTACCCTGTCCTGCATCTAATTATGTGCTCGAACACTAATATCACCTAAAACTTAGAACTTTTCTTCGTGCACTTAATTAATCATGTGGTGGTATTCCAGGGCCTGGATCCAAAGAGTACAGCCAGCTTATTTGCTAAAGCACAATGCTTGGGGGAGAAAAGAATTGGCGAGGATGATTGCTTCGTTTTAAAAGTAGCTGCTGATCGAGAAGCTGTAATGGAAAGAAGTGAAGGGCCAGCTGAGGTGCTTAGGCATGTACTGTATGGCTATTTTTGCCAAAAAAGTGGCCTCTTAATGTATTTGGAGGACTCCCATCTAACAAGGGTACAAACTCCAGAAAATGAAACTATCTATTGGGAGACTACTATAGGAAGTAGTATTGGGGACTATAGAGATGTGGATGGTGTGTTAATTGCTCATCAAGGAAGGTCAATTGCTACAGTTTTTCGATTCGAGGAAGTGTCAGTGCAACACAGTAGGACTAGAATGGAAGAAGTATGGAGGATCGATGATGTCGTGTTCAATGTGCCAGGGCTTTCCATGGATTATTTCATCCCTCCTGCTGATATCTATGATGCTTCTCCATGATTAACTGGCATTAACTATGTTTTTGATCTAATTGCAATACTGGTGCGGTTTGTGGTGTATTTAATCTTCAAGTGTAGTATGTAACCGGTTTCCAAGCCACGAAGAACAAAATGACCAATTCAAGCTTGGGATGGAATAAGATGTTAAGTTTATTAGGTGTTCACAGGCGTTAAATCTATAATATAGCTAGGTGAAAAGTTGTATTCAAGCTTGTTATAATCTTCCCGAGTCTACTTTTGAGTTGCTACTGGGAAATTGAAAATCAGAGAACGAATCTTACTGACACTGGCGAGTGTTTGTCATTTATAATGTCTCTTCTGAAAGAAAACTCATGAACTGGGATTGCTTCGAACTTTGAAGGGGATAAAGCATGGGCTGGGAAGAGCCTGATGAGGACACAGAGAAAACTCTAAGCTGGACTTATAAACCTTAGAAATAATTTTTAGTAGGCCATTTGTAATTATGGGCTTAATGCGCTGTGACCTTGTAATCAAGCAACAAACCATATTGTAATTGTCTCAGCCTGTTTTGGGCCTTAAACCCTGTCATGGAGGTTTTTTTCTTTTCTTTTTTGAGAATAATTGCTTCGCTTGGATTCGAAGGGAAAACACCTTTTTTTTTAAAATGTTTTATATATTCTTATTTATTTTATAAATACTGTTATTTAGATTTCATTTATGTAGAATGTTAGATTATTAAATCCAAGAAAGAAATGTGATACATGAAGTAAAAGTCGCGAACATTTCTTTCTCATAAGAAACTTTATGCATCCACCATAAATACGAAGCATTAAAATGATGCTGATAAGAGGAGGCGTTGAAGCTTAAACGGTGAATTGTCCCGACATTAACCCATGGAAATTAATGGGGGGAGGTCTGGTCCAATTATTTTTCAGCATAACTCGAAGAAAATTCTTAAATCATATATTTAACACGTATAATTCAACACCCCCATAACTTTAAGATGAGAAAAACATATCCCAGTTCCCAAGAACAGACATCTGACAACTCACAGGCCCACCTCGTAGGAGGTGCTGCCCCTTAGCCTACAGATCGGAGTCTATGGGAAGCAAGATGAGTTATGAGGTCTTTTTTCCATGTAACTGTGGTGATTTGATGATATGTGGAATCTAATATGTGCTGAATATTAGTTTCACTTTGACACAAGTTGTTGCGGTGGTTCATAAAATTCTGCCGTGGACTGTCCTGCTTGTTACAAAGTAGCACCTAGGATTTTTAAAACTTTAAGCATTGGGGGGCATCAGGCAGCTCGATAGGACGTCGTGTACTTTGAACAGAAATTCTATTTCATCAGCTTTAGCTCGTTCAACGAAAACAGCTCCACTAAGAGCATTTCGGTCTGGTAAGGCCCAGGCGAGTTTAGAGCGTCTCCGAAAGGTTTTCATTCTTATTTTGGGCCAAGCATATTGAATGTCCCGTGCCCTCTTTTTATTTTTTCAAAGGCAAACAATTGACCTTTTATTATCAATGATAAATTCATAATCGAATAAAGGAAGTTTGTGCGCGCGTATATGCCCCCCTTTTTTTTCCCAAGCCTTCATCTTAATCGCCAACCCATTTTTTCCATGGTTTGAATCTGATATCTCTCCATGGAAAATTCAACTATTTCCTGCTAAAGTACTGTCTCTTGAGTGCTTCAACCCTCATCCTTTATTATTCTTACTAGATGGTTGGCCTGCCTTGCATCCCAGATCGGGTTAAATTTTATCTAATATATAAAAATAAAATGTTTGGGTAATGAATGGTGATTTGAGTCAATTCTAATTAATTTGACAAACTTGCCACTCATAATATGATCTCGAGATAAATAATATTACTTTTAAAAAAGATTAAATAAAAAATCATTGAAAAAAATTGAGTCAATCTAAGATAACTAATTAACTTGTGACTTGGGATAGCCCAACAGAAAAAAAAGGGAAAAAAATCACAATTCAAGGCCCAATAACCTATCGTTAAATGATAAAATTAAACAAAAACAATTTCAAAAATAGAAAAGAAAAAAAAATGAGTTAACTTGATAAACTTGCGACCTCCGATATGAGATCGGGATTAAAAAAAACCATTTAACAAAAAAGCCTAAAAAAGAAGACCAAAGCTAAATCAATAGAAAAAACATTGAAACAAAAACTAAGTTAAACCTGGTTAAATTGACTAACTCATGACCCACAATAACCCTATATAAAAAGGACAAGAAAAAAGTCCATCAAAGCCATACCAGCAGTCTCCACTACCACGTGTCTACCCGCTAGAAAGACCTTAGTGGGTCATTTCTAACGCTTCCATCAAAGGCTATGTTTAATTATCACAGGAGTCTGCACCTATGAATTGTTTTCTTTTGCATTTATTAAAAGACCAAATTAACTCTCATCCAAAAAGAAAAAAAAGCCCCAAGACAACAACTACATGATTTTTTTTCCTAAAGGGTATTTTATATATTTTTTTGTCCTTTTGAAATTGAAAACTAAAAAAATATACCTATATAAAAGTTAATTAAATTCTTCTTTTGAGGGTATTTAAGTCATTATACAGTGCAAAAAAAAAACCGATATGCCCCTATTCAATCTTATAATGACAAATGTATCTAATGAAAAAGATCATACCACTCCTCAAATCATGTTGTTTTGCTTTGTTTAAGAAGGAAAAATTCATTAATTCATTTGAGCAAGTCCACAATGAATTGTGATGGAATCCATAGTGAAACACCGATCAATCTTAGTTTTTTTTTTTAATTTTAATGTGTATAAATGCTTGCATGTAATGGTTTTATTATTTTTTTTGCTCTAAACATGAGGACTTATCTTAATATTCTTAAAATTCTCTTAAATCCGTGTTCCCATGGAAGTTAAGTAGTTGATTTCATAAATATTTATTATCCCGTTGGATATATATAAGTGATATTTCATGATCATTTCATGTGAAAAGTTAAACTAAAGGATTCTTGATGTGTCTTATAATTAGCTTACAATTATACAAATCATTCCTTTTATTTCTAAAATCACGTGAACCATCCTTGTTTCTATGTGCCCATCTCAACAAATTGTCCCCTTGTCATTGTCTATAGACATTTAAATTCCAGTTTATTTTGTATTACTTTAGTTAATATTTGGTGAACAAAAGACTCATGTACATTTGAGACATGATAAATGAGTTCATGTATCTGTCATGGCTAGATAGAGCTTTATTTTTATGTATCAGTTCGTTTCTTCGACCAAAAATGTTTGTTTTTGTTTTACCTATTTTTTTGTGAAACACAAATCTTATAGTACTGTTTTCTAAGAAATAAGCAATAAGAGATGTTCGTGGTTCAAATGATGTACATGGGCATTTTTTTTTTCTTTGTTAAAAAAAGGATAAATTAGGGTGATAATAATTTGAAAACATCTAAGTGAAGATAATGGGTGTAATTTTTGTAAAAAAAAGGTCCTAACGAATGTTATTTTCATTATTTTGGCAATGATTAGTGAAATTGAGCACACAAAAATCTACATCGGGTGTATTTTTCGATAATTATCACAGTAAACGGTATACGCCAGTCAATGTCCTTAGCGTGACCACCACATATCCAACCTTATTTTTATCCTTAACTAACTCAATCCCCACGAACAAATTTTCTACATGCCTAGCTAAAAGCATGAGAGACATGGGACAAAAGAAGCTTCTAGCCAGTACTTTTCTAGTAAACACTCAAAGCAAGAACCCAAACGTATCGACTGAGGAAGCTAAACAGAATCCAAGGTGCCTTAATTAGGATGCAAACAATTATTTAATTTGCTTCGAACATCGTGCCTCAATCACCCTATCATTATTTTCTTTCTTGGCAGATTCATAATCTTATTATATGATCATTACCACATAAAGCATAATGCTCACATTATGCATGTAAATTAGTGTAAATGTAATATAAAACGTATCCATGCAGCAGGTTTTGAGGCAAGGAAAACCCTCAACTCTGTACACATAAAGGTAGAAGCTTCCTCGATATGTGCACTCATGAAAGTGCGTTGTATTCCTCCTCTCCTTTAGGCTTTATTAGCTTTTCTTCTTTCTCTTTGTGTCTGTGTGGAGAGAAGGAGCTTTCCTGACAATTTCTCTGCAACCGATAAAGGTCGTGGCACCACATCTTTTTTGTCATCAACAAAGAGAAAGAAACCTCTGCATATTTCTCATCTTTGCTACATCACCAACCTAGTGATATATAACTAAAGGGTGATATTTTTATTTGGTTACTATTTAGTTTGCCTATATATGTGTGTGTGTGTGTGTGTGTGTGTACACGAATATAGGCAAATATGGAACTGGGATGAAAATCTGAGTTCTGGTTCAGTATTGGTAGAGAATTTATCAGTCAAAAGTATGCACCATAAGATCAACTAATTAATAAAATGGCATACATTGTCGATGTATATAATGATCATATGATGGTTCTAAAAAGGGTTCAATATCAGGGGAGGCAAAATCTTAGTTAAGAATATGGTGAAAGGGATATGTGCGTTTTTCCTTCACGTCATGCTGATGCATGCATACCAAAATAATGATGAGATTACCCTCTAGTAATTTGTCCTCTTCCTTTTGATGCCCTTGGAACACAGTAGTAATTAATTAAAGGAGCATGAATTAGCTAGATACCCCCTGTCGGGTTCTCTCAAGGGTAAAATATTATTCTTCATGAAAAAAGCTTTCCATATATGTAATCTCTCCCTTCACTCAGATCAAATGTATTATTTTACTGCTGCATGTGTGCTTCCCAAAACCCTAGAATGTTTTTTTTGACAGGGATATAGTGGATTTTTTTTTCTTATGTTCATTTCCCCAATGGCTTTGTCTGCAATGATAGGACAAACTAACTGAGAGCAACTAACTTAAAAGCAACGGTTAGAAAAAGATTTCTGGATTACTAACAGGCATGATGGCTTGACCATTGACCCAGGAGGACCAAACATGACATTGTACAAGTACAGGGCTATGAGATTGTAAAAGCCCCCATCAGAACAAATTTTGAATTTTCCGGTTTCATAAAATAAGCTGTATCGTAATGCATTGAGGTTCTGGATACACATGTTTCACTCCTCCATGATACATGTTTTTTCATGTGGTTTTAGCTTTACATAAATATTGCATATACTTTATTCAAATTTAGGGATTTTTTTCTTCTTTTTTTTTGCCTATATATATTGTTTGCCGTTTCTTATTGTTCGAGAGGGTATTAGCCCGGCCTGGTCTTGCAGCTGGTTAATAAACGTTGCTTGATTTCCCTTTTCGCTCATAAAAAAAAAGGAAGATGCATGTTGCTCTTTCTTTGGATTAATTATTCATTGTTTCCAGAAAAAATCCCTGGTTCTCACATAAATAGGGGCCATAATTAGTGATGATATTGGTAAATTTAACTTGCATGCATGTAAGAGGATTACTCTGCATAATTTTATTTTCTTGTCTTTTCAGTTTGTTTTCTTCGACCACGTCGAGGAAGGTCAAGTACGCAAATTGTTGATCTAGAACTCATGCCTGTATCCCTCATGATCAAGCTGGGGCCTTGATTGAAAAATTAAAGCCGGTGGCTTTTTTTTTTCGCAGGGATAATGGCAAAGTCAGTGGCATTTGTCTTTTATATTTTTTGTTCAGTAGAAGATTCAATGGGTCTTCAAGGACACGATGAAATATCTTCTTTCTTTCTATCCTTGAATTTCCATTAGATATCCCTTTCATGGTTCGAAACTGAACCCAGTCACATACTTTAATGATGATACCAAACTGTTTTCGGATGACATTTGAAGATATCGTGAAATGTTAACACCATGAACTTAATCCGCTAAGCTAGCTAGTATGAACTTAATTTAATGCATGGAATAAAGAAAGGAGCAAGGCGATGACAAGAATCCGTAGCATTTGCCTTTGTATGTAATTCTATGCACAAACTAGAAGGGCTGTGGTGTATATGTACTTGTCAATTTCAATAAAGAGATAAAATGAAGGAGATGAAGTTATATATATATATATATATATATATAGCTTGAAGACACCTTGTTGTATCGACACCAAACATACGGGATGGGAGTTAATTACAAGCAAATAATTAATATTAATATATAGTAGTAGAGGAGTTGCCACGAAATTTATTTATTAAATTAAGTGTTAATTAATATGCTACCGTATTCCAAGCCATGAAATATAAGATGCACGAGGTATGCAAGAAGAAGCCAAGTGCCAAAATAAGTACAAGTTTAATGTACTTGTTAATTCATAACAATTTAACTGGATTGTTTGCCACGCATGGCGTTATGTTATGCCCAGAGCAGAACCCTAATTTAATAAATTGCTAGTAACTTTCGAGTCCAAAAACCCTACATCTCATACTTATAAAGAAGCTTAATAATTTATATCATGTCACTTACATCTACACAAGTCATAGGTCAGCTTCAACCAAATGGTGAGTTTCTGCCTTGTGGCATGGCGCCAGTATTGATCATAGGGCTCATCCTTTCGGCTGCTAGTGGTGATCTTCTTGGGGATGGCCTTTTTAGCTTTGCTGATGCTTCAAATTTCTTCTCATCCAGTGCATCACCCTGAAGCGCTGGCTTTATTTCATACATGTCAGATATGGAATCCAGATCAGTACCCCTATCCATTGATGGTGGTGCCATCTGGATTTGATCACTTTTGAAAGGATCATCTTCGGGTTCAAGACATGCCGGTCCTGATCCCAAATCCTGCAAACGCAGATCGTCCGGCCAAATCAAAGGGCTCTTTCCACTACCATCGTAAGGACCGGGCCTCTTCTTTCCCAAACAAATGTTGTCGTTGTTCGGCATGAAACCATCGAGTGATGGCCTATCCATATTGTGTTGAAGGTCAAGTTGGTCACCCCCATAAATGTTAAGGTCTTGAAATGCTGGAAAATTCAGCGTGCCAAATTCTTTCATTGCACCCATACCAGGAATTCCTTGATTCCCCATTCCCTTATAGCTTCCAGAAGCCAAGTTTTGATCACCTGCTAGGGTTTGGCAAGCTTTCTCCAACAAACTTTGTATATATTTCCCTTGAGCCTCGGTCCTTAATTGAAGGTGTCTTTGAACCTGGAATTAATTTATATGCATCAAATAAAGTCTACACGGACTGTCTTTATTAAGAAAATAATTTATATATATATAAAGAAAAGGGAGGAGTAGATGTTGAGGAACAATCGATCTGTGCTTACCTCTAATTGTTCATGCAGTCTTCTCTGCACCTCCATTTGCATCCTAATCGCATCAATCATGTGTGAGTTACTGCTATGTACAGTTTCACACATATATTCCACAGAAATGAAAGAAAGAAACTTAAGCGATTTTGTTTATATCGTTATTGTTATCCTTAGAAGAAAATGAAAATTGCATGAACTCTGCTTGTTCGTAATTGTTTGGTTTAAGAGAGAGGTATTTTTGAATGTAATACTTACTCATTCATACTGCGGCTCATCATGCCAGATGAAGATGCTGCACTTCGTTGAAGATCTAACGCCGACGCTGCTTGCCATGGAAAATTATGAAAAAATTAATCTGATCATTTTGATCACATTGTGCATGTATAGGAATCAAAGCAAGGAAAATTAAAATAGAACAGGTAAGTATTTAGATTAATTTTAGCACTCTCTGTGTAAAGCAAAAGGAAGGAAAGGAGTCGAATCCGAGTCCTTCCTTGCCACCTTTAACAACCGAAAGGATAAAAATAAAAATAAAAATAAAAACCCTGTATATAAAGATGGCTTAATTAGCTCTCTTACCATCCTTAATTGAATGATCATTGAAATCCTTGTGTGGTTGCTTTCCAAGTCTGAATTTCTAAATTAAGAGAAAAGAAACGTTAAAGAAATGAAAATTAAAGATAGAAGGAAAAGAATGAATGAAATCAAGCCAACCCTACATCGAAAATGCCGCAAAGGTGTCAATAAAAAAGCAAAAGAGGTATGAAAGAATGTTCTATTCAAACCTGAAGATGGCTTTTGAGGTGGTAAAGGGTAAGACCCTTCACACCCATGACTCTCATGATGGTTTTTGGAGTGGCCTCTGCAAATTTTTTGATCAAGCATAGAGAGGGGGGGCAATAGAACACGTATTAATTAGAGAGATTGAAGAAGTGATCAGCACAAACAAATTAGGAACGTACATAAAAATAGAACTAAAGACTAGCTAGTCAAAGAGAGATTAAGTACTATCTGGGCCTCCAAGCTGAGTAACGGCATCCACAAAGCGTTCATGGAGCTCAACAGTCCAGCGGAGACGGGGCTTGGGGTCTGTGGTGAGGACAAGACCAGAGTCCCCTTGAACACACATGGGTCTATCATGGGAATTCATAGTTGAGGGTTTCTTGGTATGGAACATTCTCTCTCTCTTTCTCTCTCTCTCTAAGAGACTCTGGGAATACAAAGAGATTCAAGAACAAATGCGATGCAAATAGGGAAGAATAGGGTGCGTTTTTGAAGAAGAAGAGAGGGTGGGATTTGTTTCTCTCCCTCTCACACACACTAGTAGAAAGCAAGGGGGGGACAAGTTAACCTTGCATAAAAGAAAACGTATAGTAATACCAATAAAATAAAATAAAATAAAGTATCTATCCCTAATGTGCAGCCCTACAACCTTTGTCAAAAGATACCCTCTCTCTATCTCTCTTCCTTAACTGTAGCAATCTACCCTAAATTGAAACACCATTGCCAGACTACTTGTTTCTAAAAAGATATTAGAATTCATAGCGATAGAGCGCGTGAGAATCTTTATGTTTTGGGGCTGTATATATGTACCTGTAATATTGTCAGAGAGGAGAGTAGAATACCTTTTATATCACCAAAAGAAGAATACATCTTTTTTGTAGTGTTATTCTTCTACCATGTGAAGCTTTTTCTGGTATTAAGATATGAGAAATGGAGGCCCTCTTGCAATCATGATGACCACGATATGTTTTGTACTTTACCTCTATTTTTTTTCCCTTTTTTTTTTTTTTTGGAAGGGGCCGGGGAAGAGCCATGCTCTGCGCGCATATATATAAACCTAGATATATCTTACCAGACATTATGTGCATGGATGGTCACTTGACATCATTTCACCTGTGTCGTAGTACAATCCACTTTTTAGCTTATTATGAACCAATAAGATTATAATTGCCAAGATGGTTTTGAGCGCAAAGACAGGCTTTAGTTCATGTCATTGCCAACAAAAGGGTTTCAATGATGCCTTATATGATTAAGACAGTCTCTATCTTGGCTTGTTGATTATATATATATATATTGGCACAATAATGATTGTCATTTCGGATTATATATATATAGTTATCTAACTCTTATATATATTGAAAATCTTCTCCTTTTCTTGTCATAATTACATATACATAGTTATCCGATTGTTATTAATTTTATTACAAAAATTGTTTTAAGCCCCCAAGGAATATATATTGTGTCTTTGATACCCAGGTCTAGTCAGAGACTTCAGCTAGCTATAATTAAGTCGGGACAAGATATAGTTTATTCAAAAAATTAGCTTTATTAAAACTTTAGAAATATTCCAGTTTACAAATAATTAATGCCCTGTGTAGTCTTAATTAGTGTGTGTTTTGGATTATGAGGTAAGTTATATGTATTTTTCATTTTAAAATATATTAAAGTAATTTTATTGTAATTTTTAACGTTAGTACATCAAAACTATTAGAAAATACTATAAAAAATTAATTTGATTTTTTAAAATTAAAAATACTTTTAAAAAACATCTAAAAACAGAAGTAAAAGTACTCTCTCAAACACTTGAAGAGATCTAATCCATGTGCATTTGTCACTCAGAGATTGTAATCATTATATAGCTAGAGATTGACTTGAAATTAATTTTAGGTAGAGGATATATTAATCAACCATTAATTAATATTATCCTCTTGTTAGATTCTGAATTTATTTTGACTTTCTTTGCAAGAAGTGTATCTAGATCTCTTTGGCCTACTAAAAGAACTGATTGATATGTTTGTAATAATAATTATCTTGAAATTTCTTTTCTAAACCTCTTTTGTGCACATAGAGTACTTTCACAATTACCGTGGGATATCTTTGTTCGTTTAATTTATTTTTTTTTTTGTCTTTTCTTTTAAAATATATATTTTCATATCAATTAATTTTCATATATTGAAATTAAATTATAATTTACAATATCTATGCATACATCCTCGTGAAAATGTTGATAGATTTGAATTCTAAATGCTGAAAAAAGGAAGCAAAATCCTCAACAAGCCAGCCGATCCCTCCACGATAATTGTTGGAATATCTTTGATCTATAGGTGTACGAACATCGTTGATGATGACGAAATCTTCACACGTGTCCTCATGCAATTATCAGTACTACTGTATCCAGTTCTTATTACTTTTTCTGGTCATAAGTACGTACAGTGAATAGCTGATAAAGATTAGGAACGACGTGTCCCGCATGAAAAACAACTCTTGTTTATTTTTTAAAATAGTTAAGCCCGCAATATCCTTAATTTACTTTAAACTCTTTTAGATCAACACAATTAATTAGCTCTTAAGAACATCACTCCATGTGGTGATTAAGTTTTATATGATCTGTGGAGAAGATTTTTGTATCATTGTAGATTTGCTTTCAGTATTGGAGTTACATTATAATTATACTTAATTGTACAAAAACAAAAACATATTTAAAGGCAGTTGTATGTGGCAATGGATATTTGCAAGTGGAATTTCTTGATATCTATTCTTTACTTATTATTTATTAGGTAAAAAAATTAGATATTTATAAGTTATTTATCGAGTTTTGAGTATTCATATGAATATTAAATATTATCTGAATATTATTTATTATTCAATAAAAAATAAAATAGTTAATATATATATATATATATATATGAAGTGTGTGTATGTTAAATGAAAAAATAATAAATATTATACATATATGTATGTTTTATATCAAGTTGAGATATGTATATATCATATTGTATTTCAAAAAATCTAATTGTTTTACAAATATATCTATATAATGTAAATATATATTTCAGATTAAGTTAGGGCTGATTTCGGGTCAAGTTTGACAATATAATCATACTCTACTCATTACATATCGTGTAATGTAACTATTCAGAAAGTATTCACTCGTTTGAATCAAGTCGGTATTCGTCTGGTTCAGATTAAATTGTCATCTTTATTTAAGCAAGCCCTCTAACTTTAAAACTACGGTATCTTTTTTTAAAAAAAAAAATTAGGTGTTGTTGTTTTTTTAAAAAAAAATTCTTTTTTGCTCTTGGTTTTAATTTATTTTCAATTTTTTAAAAACTAGTGTTTTCAAGATTTTCATCAGCCATGCTAAGTTTTACCTTCCCTTCTTTTTTTTTTTGGCCAGGTAGTGTTAGTTCTATACCATTATTTTTTTATTTTTAAAATTTTAACAAAAAAAAAAGGCATGCAATGATACCAAACGAGATTCAACAATGCATCATTTTGGATTTAAATGTAGTTTTTATTAGAGATGAGAAAAGCACCGAACAAATAGACAAGGTTGAACCACCTTTTAGGAGCTCTCCTGTAGCTGGTACCGAGGACGTGAACATCAATGCATAAAGCTAGGGTTTCGAGTATGGAGCTTTTGATGACAGGATTTGGGGACCTCTCTTCCTCTAAAGCTTTGCTGCTGGCCTCATCTTCTGGAATTAAAGATTGTCCTGACATGCATTTCTGCTTCCATCCAAGCCGTAACAAACAAAAGAGCCCTAATAGGGTCAAAGCCAACAAATTGACACTGGGCCCCACGCGCGCATGGTAAAGAAGTATAGTAATTAAATCAGATTAGGGGTGGGAAAAGGAAAATATTTGTGGTATTCGGTTATTAATTGTTAGTATTTACTTGATAAAAAATAAATAAATATAAGAAGAAGAAGAGAGAAATAAGTGGGAGAATATACAAATATATTTTTATTAATTTTTATGTTTTTACTTATCAAGTATTTTAAACTTTTCAGTTCTTTATTTCTCAGTTAATTTAAATATGTATTTTTATAAATATAATATAACATATAAGAATTAATACATAGTAAAACTAAATATTAAGTCTATGAATATTGAACTTTAAGTCCTGACTGACACACACTTAAATATAAAAAAAAATGGCAAATTTAATATTAATTGAATCTATTTTAAAAAATCATCAATCATTCAAAAAATATATTTGATGAAAAACCAAAAACACTGTGTGTGTACATCGGGTTTGGAATTTGCACAAAGCTTGGTAGCATTTTCTTATCTTGTTTCCATGTTCGTTTTGAAAAGGAAAAGAAAAACTTTCACACTCACAGATCTCATCTGATAAGATTATTTTTGTCAGGTCTCTCGGTATGAATTGAAGATTAATTCATCACTCGTAAATAATTGAGATGATCATCAACAAAAGGGAGTCCATGTTCAAACATATTCAAAACCAAATATACTAGATTTGTTGTTGTTGTTAACTGGGTTTAGTAACAATTAATTAAGCAATTAGACTCCAAAAATTTGAAACGTCGATCCAACTCGTGGCAAAGCCAATCACTCAGTATTTTAAAACAAAGCAAATTAGCGCGTTCCCTCGTATGGAAAGCAAGTCTTGAGAGATCTAAAAAAGGGAAATGGAAGCTATTAACTGAAATCTAACAAATGGGAATAAATGCTTTCGTCTTTGACAATCAAAGGAAGATTCGATCCTCTCCCACCAAAAAAACAATCTCACGCTCAAAGACTTGTGTTTCTATGAAGAGTACGTTTCTTCAAGTTCATATATATCCATGAAGAGTTAAAATCTAGCTCAAATGTTTTTTTTTCTTTTTCTTTTTTTCTTTCTGGAAGCCATACGAGTTATATGTTAACCGTACGTCCAAAGCAAGCCAATGCATGTAAACCAAGTGGAAAACAAGCTGGTTTGGGTCAACATTGAAGTGCAGGTGGTATATATGGCCATATATATATATATATAATGGCCAGCCCCCCACCACACTTGGCAATAATTAATTAATTACCATGAAATTGCTTTGTATTTTGGCTTCTCTGATCTATCCATATATGCGGAAGATGACATTTCATTTAGATTTGAAGATTCCTAGCTTTTGGGACTAACACATGAGCTCACTGTTTGTACCTTTATAATATAACCAAGCAAAGCTAAGGTCTAACTTTTAGTTCATTATATTTGAAGCCTCTAATCCAGTGGGAAAATGGTTGGCTTGATTTTAAGGCCATGCTAGCTTGAATTTCAAGCATCTTTAAGATGAATATATTCTCTAAAAATGAATATATTCCCTTGAAGGTGAATTTGAGGGACCCATCTTTATGTACGCTTACAATACTTTAGAATAGTGTCTTTTCTATCCTGCTCGCCCAAGTGAATTGATGGGATGTTTCATTCTCTATGACTAAAAATAATAATTAAGAAAAATGGTCCCCAAATGATTTGTAAACTGATGAATCGAATTCACCAAAGAACAATTTCTGAACTCTCCATAAAATCTCCCGAATGGGTCTCTAGTCTATTTCATCAAGAACAAGTACGAGACTGCTCCGTTGCATAGTACTGCAAACGAAGAAATCAACTGCTAAATATTAATAAAAAGACCTGTTCTCTTGAAATGTGCTTAGAGGTTCAGCTATATATACATACAGCGTTGATGAAGAAGATAAAAGGATTTATCTAAAAATATATAGAAGATAAAGGACCGGTAAGTAAGTTGGCAGAAGAGGATCTTGCAAAGCTACATAAAATATGGAATATATGACATTCCATTGGCGAAACACCTTTTGTTTGGAATACAAGATATCAGACCGTCTACACAACTTAGATTTCCCCGCCTTTCTCTCATTTTGATACTCGATTTTACCTTTTACTTTACGATGTGCTAAAGCTAAAATATTCTTATAGCTAGCCTAGATAGATAATAACATTTCCACTATTGGATTTTGTACAACTATAAACTGTAGCATTATTAGATGGATTATAATTAATTAGAGAGGGGAATAATTTAGGAGGGTTTTCTCATTTTTAAGTGAAGATGATATGAGGACTGGGCGACCACCTTTTTCCGTGGTTACAAGTGTTTGAAAAAATATAACAATAATCATTTCTAAAGCTTCCAAACGGACCCTTCCTAAAATAATTTGAAAAAAATCGCTTCCCCTCAAAATTAAGTAATTTTCTTTCGGTTATATTGATATTATAATTTGATGATGATGCCCTTTATTTTACTTTAACATCAAAAGCACTTTCTAAAGCGCAGATTCTCGAACTCCACCTAGTAATCTTGGCACATGCATGTTCAATTTGAAGACAGATCAATCCTATTAGTTCTTGATTAATTGAGATGACTTTTGTGTACAAAATGGAAACAAACAAATAAAAAAAGGGTTCAGGAACTGGAAAGGTTGAATTGTTTGTGTTAATTTTTTTAGTTTTATTAATAAAAATGAAAACTTAATTTTCTTGGAGGAAATTGAGACCTTAGTTCAATACCTAAAAAATACAATAAATACGGGTCTTGTTTTTTTAGATAGAAAAAACATTAATTTATCTTTATATTAGAAACAACAGCGGCATATACTCATACAAAGGAGCTGTTGCCTCGTAATTTCTAACGTATGATTATATCAGTAATATTTACACCAGATATACAAGGCATGGCAGATTTTCACATCTGCCTGCCTTGTATCTTCCTTTCTCCAGTGCAAATAGAGAAGCAAGATTGCTAGGCCGGTGTTCTAAGGCTTTCTTCTCATTAATTATACTAACAAAGAAAACACTAACAGAAGAAAAGAGAAGGCAATTAACCATTTGCGCATAAAAAGGATCACAAGTATTACCCAGAAGCAAGGAAAAAGAAAACTATCTCGATGAAAGGGTTTAGAACAGACAGCAGCACGATACGTTAATTTATCTGGGAAACGGTGCAAACTTGCATTTATTTACGTACACATGTTGTGATGCCCTGTTTGCTGGTCATCTTCTACGCTTAAGATTCAGAAAGTCGAGACTGCACACCCCCCCCAAAATCCAGCTACCTTAAGATTATGAGCTGCATTAATTGCCTGAATAAACCGAACAACAAGCATTTTAACTGAAAATTTAAGTTTAATGGGAGCAACCAGATTCCAAATACAACAGGCAATCGATGATACATACAAACCTTGAACCTCATTTTCTGTTCATATCGCCTAAGCAGACATATTTCATCTGCATGGCATGCAAGAATACCTCGTTATGGTAGTAAAAGAGGTGCAAAATAAACCAAGAACTTGATCCTTGGGGAATTGAAAACCAGGGTAATTAGTAAATCATCTCCCTCACATATAAATACAGGTTGAAAACCCTCAAATAGAAAGAATAAAGAAATGTCGATCTGTATGTGTGTGATTAAGTTGATAAACAATGCAGTCCTAAAAGCAAGCTACAAGATTAGAATACCCAATTTGTGTTCTTAAACATGGGAGCGAGAGGGAGAGAAGATTGCTTTCACTTTTTCCTAAGATGCATTAAAAGTAATCTTTACCTCCAGATATTCATCCATTCCATACTTGGAGCCTTCCCGTCCAAGACCAGATTGTTTAACTCCTCCAAATGGAGCTACCTGTTTTGCAACAGACATTTTTTAAGTTTTAAGAAGCCAATCTATGGTTTCCAATGGGGAACACAGGATAAGTCCCACCTCTGTTGAAATAAGTCCTTCATTGACACCAACAAGTCCATACTCAAGAGCTTCAGTGACACGCCATGAACGTTGAACATTGTTTGTGAAAATATATGCAGCTAACCCTGCATCGTTTACTAGAAAAGATAAGCTAGAATACTGTATTACAATTGACCATAAGTCTGTTTACCATGACAATAGATAAAGACAATAGCATGGAAAATGAAACTGGGTTAAGGAGTACATTACATACTTTCATCTGTAATACTCTCAGATAATTGATATTTAAAATGATAGCAATGAGGAAACAAAAAGATAAATAAGTGTGCATGTATGCATGTAAAGGCAGGTGAAAGAACCTGCTTTTGTGTTATTAGCCATCAAGATGGCTTCTTCCTCAGTTTTGAACCGCAACAGAGGTGCCACTGGGCCAAATACTTCCTCCCTGAAACAAGGCAGAGGAGAGCATATTAACATCCTGAATGAGTATAAACCTATAGGTAATGTTAAGGAACTTCAATGACATGGATTAAAATTATGTTAATGTAAACAAATCAATGATGCCGCATTTAACAAACCAAAAGCTAATGCTACTGATATCAACAATGTGCAAACCAAAATACTTCAAAGAGCAAAAATGAAAATGCAAACCACACCGTGCTCCATTATAAACCTACACATATCCATTAACTCTTCGAGCTAAGCTCTGATTAATAAGAAAGTTCTATAATTTGAAAATGAATTTGCAGCAAGTTAATTATGAAGTACCAACTCCAAAATCACATAAAAGAACTGATAGCAGTGGCCAGTCCTTCAACTTCATTTGATTAAAGGCAGTATTTGTGGATGCAACATTTCCTAAGGAGCCTTCAATTTTGTCATCTACTGTGAACCTGGATTAGTCCCCAATCAATAAACAAGACCTCAATTTTGGTTTGTCTAAGAACATTAACCTAAAGTTTGCAATTGAATTTTACATGCCATTGTTAAGAAAGAGCTAAAAAACAAAACCACCATGAGTGTCCATGATTAGATGCCAAAACCTAAAGGTTGGCCTGTTAGTTTTTAGCAGGGCTGCATGTTTCAACCAGCTGCACTGAAGGTAAGAATGTATACCCATCAGCAAGTGGCAGAGAACAACAGCCACTATCCTTTTACCTGTTGTAAGAAAGCTGATGGACATCTTAAATTATACAGCTGAGAATTGCAGAATGAATATATTATCTTCATGTATTTACCTCGACAGAAGCATTGCTTCAGTGACATTGCTAATTATGGTTGGTTCATAGAAATTCATTCCAAGGCTATGCCTTTTTCCCCCGAGGAGGACTTTTGCTCCCTTCAAGTACAATTTTGGTTAATTAGAAATGAGATATATACAGAACAAATAATTGAAGAACAATTATGCCAGTGAAACTTAATTACTGTAACCAAGTCTATTATTTGGCTTCAGCTTTTCATATAATGAAGTGCGAGAGAACAAAGAAACAGAATGTCAAAGTAACCTAATTGCATTATAGAATTTTTTAGCGTTGAAAATATTACAAATACTTCTAGGTTTCACCAAAACATACAAAAGTTTACTCCAACCTCCAAAAGTTTTCTCCCTTGGTTATAAAAATATAATGCTATCATAGGTCGAGTGTATTGCGGGGAGGAAGAGGAAATATTGGAGGATGTAAAGACAATATAATGCATGAAGTTTTATTCAACCTAGTACATTGAATAAGCAGAAAAGGCAAACCTTAAAGATGGCATCTTGAACAAATGATTCAACCTGAAACCCAAATCACGAAGGGACCAATTGACAACAAATCTCATTAATTAAAAAGGATTATCACAAGCAAGATGGCTGACCAATTGTATGTATAAAATGCAACTAACCTTCTGGACTGCAGCTTCATTAATTAATGGACCCTGTGAGGAAACTAATAGTTATCACCATGATCTGTTCACTTCAAATCTCATGAAAGTAGCTAATAAAAGGTTCTAGATGTATAAACACAACAAACTACATCTCTGCATGAATGTGTGATCAGAATATCTTCATCCAAACAAATTACATACCCCCTATTACCCAAAGTCTAGTACCCTTCGACTTCTCACAAAGATTAAGAAGTTAGGAACAATTAATGGGATGACATGTTTATCCATTCCTTCATCACTTTCTAGTATTACCCTTTTATTATATTCCAGAACCAATCATATCAAGATGGTTGGGCTAGTGGTGAGAGGTTTGATGTGCAAAGCAGTTGATCAAGGTTTGAAACTACAAAGAAAGAACAATTTTTTTTAAGTATATTAATCACAACTTTTTTACCATGTGTGGGCATTATTTTCTTGCTAAATCCCATATTATAATCTAAATAATTAGTACAATTAAGACAATTTTTCATTGTAAATTCATTGATATATTTACTCCCTCAATTAATATGAATTGTGTTTGAAAAACTCAAGAAATAAAGAGTTTCATTTAAATCTAGTTTTACGAGGGAGAAAGTAGTTGAATTAAAAATTAAATAAAATGAGTAAAATTAAGGATATAGCAAGAAGACCAAATGGTTAATAATTTTGACTTTTCATAGTCGGAAATAATTTTAGGACAGCTCAAAATGGAAAGGTGTACAAACTCTTCGAGATAGGGAGCAATAAAGATGATAAAGCAGTCTAGCATGTATCACCAACCATTGAAATGCTATCATCCCTAGAAACTGCTAAATCTAGGAAACATAGAATACCTGACTAGCTTTGCACAAATTATTATTCAACAAGGGAACAATTACGAAATATTTAAAAAAAAAAATGCAACCCCTACCTGCGTCACACCTTCGCTAAAGCCATCCCCAACTTGCATACTCTGAACAGCTTTTGAAAAAGCATCTGCAAATTTGTCGTAGATACCTGCACATAAAGGTGCAATTTATCACAAATCAAAATGGCTGCATATTACATATAAAATTAGAATTAAGGGGTAAAATCAGGGCTGTAATTCTGTAGTTGGATACCCTCTTGCACAATTATTCTGTTTGCACAAACACATGTTTGTCCACTATTACGGAACTTTGCTGCAAGCTGCAATGATATGAAATGATTTGATAAGATTACCACCACCATGACAATACCTCCCAATAATGAATGCAAAACAAAAACACATTTTCAAAATCATGAATCAAAGCCTCTGCAGTAATAGGCTGTCCTGAAATCAGTAAATCAAATGGCTTCACCAATGCAATTCACACAAAAGGTTCACTTCCAAAAATGGAGGCATGGACCCCCATGTCTAACCAACAATTAACAACACTCAGCACCAAAATCCATCCCAGTCAGATAGGAGGCTTAGTGTGTCCATCTGATATGTCTAAACATGTCAAGTAAACATTATTAAATGGCACTCAGAAATATCCATGACAATACCACAATCAAAATAAACATGCACAGGGAACCCCTCTAACTTACTGATCCTTTAACTGCCACATCTAGGTCTGCATCATCAAATACTATGCAGGGTGCATTGCCACCAAGTTCCAGAGATAACTAGAAAGATTAAGGGAAAAGATAATTAGCCATAAGATGATTTCTGAAACATCATCACATTGATTCATTTTGCATCCTATGCATACCCTTTTAACTGTTCCAGCAGCACCAGCCATCAACTTCTTTCCCACAGCTGTTGATCCTGTGAAAGTGATTTTTCTTACCTGAATCAGATGTATAAAGCAAGAATATCAACATTATGTCATTTGAATATCCAACTACTCTGGCCAGGACAATGCCATGTTGTCAAAGAGAAGAGAAGGTTGGTTTAAGGAAATAGAGGAAGGGTGTAAAACCTCATGACTTGCTAGTAAAGCATCACCAATATCAGGAGCTTTCCCCATAACCACATTCAGAACACCCTGAAATATTGAAAATTAAAACCATTAAAAACAAATGAACAGAATTCCAACAAATTTGAACTCATATTAGCTAATATAACACATCAATTGTGTATGACATGCATCTACAAAAGCAGACCAGAAAAAGCTCCATTCATTCCATCATTATGTCATTCAAAGCAGAAAGCAGTTTGATCAGGACGATAGACCAGATCCTGCTGTTGTCCGGTGATGCAAGGACATGCTAAACCAGAACAGAGCTAAAAAGATTGCCAGTGATAGATATTTTCTGTTTCAATGCTCGGTAAGGATGCTCAACTGATTATTAGCATAGGTTAGCAATCATAACACAGGTATGCTGAGATATAAAATACAAATGAGCATTTCACTCTATTTGTCAATTGTGGTTCTTCAGTAGGTGTTCCTGCAACACAAAGTCACTCAATTTAACAGTCAGCAAGGGCATTTTTCTTCAGTACTTCGCTTAGTTGGAATCTTGTGATAAACATCTAATACCCATGGGATGATACTTGGATTTTATTATGTTACATTCCCATCCCTCCTTACTTTTTAAGCACTATTTAGTAAATATTCTAAATGTTAGCTTGCTGCAGCTTCTTCTTGCACAACCAAATAATAGAATATTTTTGGATGCTGAGACTATAATAAAACATTACAAGTATCCTAGTTTCCAACCAAAACTTACTCCAAAAACTTCATTGCATCGCAAAGGATAAGTCTTTCTCATTGAAACAACCATAAAGTATCAACTGTATCATCAATGTCTAACAGGACACAATTTACAAAGACAACCAAGGCCACATTATATCCAAGCACTTGCATCTTACACGGCCTAAATAATTAAGAAACTTCCACTGTGCACGTAAAAAGTTTGAGACTCACTGGTGGTATTCCAGCTTGAAGGGCCAACTCAGCTGCCGCTAAAGCTGTGAGAGGTGTGAGTTCAGAGGGTTTTAAAACAACTGTACAACCACAAGCAAGAGCAGGACCAACCTATGCAAGTGAGGAAAAAAGTATGTTATTCTTCAACAACAAACTCATGCACCAGAAAAGGTTAACTTTCTTTGCACAGAATCATTCTAAAATGAACACACCTTTCTAGTAATCATTGCCAATGGAAAGTTCCAGGGTGTAATTGCCCCAACAACACCTACAGGCTGCAAAAACTCATGAAGATTGCTGGATAAATAGCTGGATAAATGGATTGCATAGAAACAAGCAACGCTGGGAAATTATCAAAGCCATGTAAACAGCTCAGAGAAGAAAAGTTGTGACAAGAACTATTCATCAAGATAGATCATTAAGAAACAGATTTCTGGACTGCTAACAGGATAAAGTTGACTAAAACACAATTCATGCAAGGAATGTGTCCCAAGATCTCAGGCCCTGTTCTTCTCATAGATATTGAACCCGAGGATTTTAATTCCTAAAAATCATGAGTTTTTTTGTGGTTTTAACAAATATTGGTGCATTAAACATACATGCTGGTGCCAGAAATTAAAACACAATTTGAAAAGGCCTTGTTAAAGAGACTCAAACCAAGGGCAAATTGACGAGGTCTATAGGAGTAGCCAGGCCGTCGGAAGAACTAATTTACTCGTATTTGCAATTAAACAGGATTTCACCTGCTTTAGAACAAATAACCGACGATCACCAAGAGTCGCTGGAATTATATCTCCATATACACGTTTCGCCTCCTCTGCGTAGAACTCGATAAAACTAGCTCCATAGCTAACCTGTTATTAGAGTCTTGGATCACATGTTGCTTGACAATGACCAGTAACACAATGTAGGGTTAACGCTTATCTCTTAATTTCTGAAAGCAAAGTTCAGATGAGATACCTCACCCATGGCCTCTTTCAGAGGTTTCCCTTGCTCCAAGGTTATTAATTGTCCCAGCTCTTCCTTGTGGGCAATTAGTAGGTCATACCTTACAATACAGGTGGAAAGAATCATATGAGCAATTAGCAGGTCATACCTTACAATACAGGTGGAAAGAATCATATGAGATTCAGTAAAGGGTAGAGAACCATAATACTCTACCAATACAACACAGTTATTTTCAACTATTTGATTAATTTGGAAGTATTTACATTCACAACACATATAATTTAATAAGATCGTATTGGAGGGTTAAATACCATTTTCGTATACGTTGGCTCCTCTCAGAAGCAGTGAGTTTCCTCCATGCTGGCCAAATAAAAGACAATGAACATGTTGCAACCATCAGCAAGAATTTTTTTAAAAAAATCAATATCATTTGATGTCCAGTAAGGCAAAAGATATAAATAAATAAATAAATAAAAACAATGTCAAGCTATATCAGAAAAGGGGCATCAAAATATGCTAGTATTACAGCTAAACAAGAAAAATCCATATAAACAATGAGGAGTTTAGCAAGCTTATGGTAAAAAACAAGAGATTTCCATATTTAAGTCAGATGAGTAGATCCTATTAAGATTGTATCTATGCAAAGGTCTATGTAATACTTTGAAGGGCATATCAACTTGTAAGTCATAAAAACTAAATTGGTACTCAATTTAATCCATTCCATTCACTCTTTGCTTCTAGAGTACCACATAACTCTAGAAGAGACAGCTAAAATAATGAGATCTGTAGGACAGTAAATTACCAACAAATTGTGCTGCAAAAAGCTAGGATAAGAGGAATAAAAATGCAACACATAGAAGCTTGGAAGTAATATTTCAAGAGTGTGCACCACTGCATGTTTACGGTGATTATTATCATAAATACCACAAGCGTTTGAGTATGAGTTAAAGTATTTGATGTATTGTAGCAGTTAGTTACGTGGTGCAGGCTATAAAGCAGGTGCAAATTGCAGAACAATAATAGTGGATTGATGTAGTAAAGACTTCACCCAATTGTCATGAAATCCAAACTATTTGAAAGGAATAACCAAGATGGTGTCACATAAGTTCAGTAAAAAACATATATATGCTCTCCAATTCAGTAATAAGGTTGATATAATGTAAAAGAGACATCCAAGTGCCATTACCTTCTGAAAGTGTGGATTCTAACCTACAAAGACAGCACAGCAATAACTGCACTTCCATGACCAATCCTCTACTAGCAATTCCCCCTATTACTACTGAAAGATAATCCACGCATGCAAAATAAACCATATTCCTCTAACAAAATTCAAAACTTCGGGAATGATAGCGCCAGTAGGAGAAGATTAACTAGCATAAATACATTTTACTGAACGTTAGGTTGGTTCAGTGTGAAGTTTCTTACATCTAAATGCATCATAGGCAGATGATATAGCATTATTCGTCTCGCTCTGACCCATGCATGGGACAATAGCTACAACTTCACCCGTGGCCGGATTGAGAACCTGCCATTCCATGAAAAGAACACATACATGTGATGTCATGTGTGACAAAGAAAGAAACAATACCCAAAACTAGTAGCCGCAGTACAGCAAAATTACACGCAAACACACGCACAATCATGGCAGACCTCAATAGTGTCACCATCATGTGCATCAACCCATTTTCCATCGATAAGACCCTGGGTCTTTAATAGACCAGAACTAGTTAGCTTTGAAACCAGATTTTCACTCTTCATGCTCATCTGCCATAAAAACATTAACAAATTTTAAACCTAGCTGAATTCGCAACTAACAATACCAGAAAACAAAAATACATTCAAACAGAGATTATACTTCCATTGAACATTAATGAAACAAATTATTTATCAATTGAACCAGTAATTACTAAAATACTACTTATTTCTAAGCGATTAAAACATGAATTAAACAAAATGTAGATAAATCAAAATCGCGATCGCTGTATTCAATTAGCAACACAAGGATGAAAAGCTATTGATGCTTATGCGCAAGAAAAGAAGATGAGTAGCGGTTACGTGGCGAGAGAGTGGAGGAGAGGTGCGATTCGTGGAAGAAGACGAGTGTGGAGCAGAGAAGAGACTGTGTATTTTGCACCTAATCGCCGGGAGGCGTGCCAGGGCTATTCTCCCTAACGTCATTTTTTCCTCGTCTTTTTTAATGATTTCCTTCGTTGTAGCCACAAGCGAGTCACAGTAGAAGGGGCTACTGACACTTAATGAGAAGGGAAGTGCTAGTTTGGAGCCTGTTTGGATATGCACGCACTTCGCCACGTACAGTCACGTATTTTTTCTCAATTGAAGAGAAAAAAAAGGTCAGGCAAAATTAAATAAAGAGTCTAATTTCAAGATATTCATATCTTGTTATAATAAATTTGACTAATTTAATAATATAATTAAGAAAAAATTAACAGCAACAAATTATAAAAAATTAAACAGTAAATATCATACTTAAAAGTAAAAAATAAAAACTTATTCCCATTTAGCTGTGGTTATCACACCACTATCAAAACGAGCTCAGGAAACAATTATGATACTACAAAAAAAATCTATACCATGACATTGAAAGATATTGTATATATTGCTAGAGTGATGATCTATAAAGTAAATTAAATAAAATAGCATGAAGCAAATATTTAATGCTTATATCTAATTAATCAATTTAATTACAAAACAAGATTTTTTATATAAAAAAGCTAGATTTAACAAAAAATAATAAATAAAAAGACTAGACATTAAATAACCAAACCTTTTTCAAAATTAGTGAAAAAACTTATAAAAACAAACAAATAATAACAACAGAGCTTAGTTTTTAGTTAAATAAATGTTAAATGATAAAACTAAAAAACATAAAAACTTGAAAAATAAAAGAACAAGAAAACTCAAACAAATCTCTTAAACCAGGTTAATCTTTCAAGTCGCGACCCATGAAATACTAAACCCAAACTTAACAAAAAATTTAACCCTCGACTAATTTAATATTGAACGATGAAATCAAAAAAAAAATCAATTTAAAAAAAAATGTTAAAAGTAAAAAAACACTCTAGAGAATTAAAATCAGAATTAATATAAAAGAATAGAATATCAAGTCGTAAAATAAATTAATTTTTAAAAATATATAAATAAACAAACAACAATAAAAATGATGGAGACCATATTTGAAATATGAAAAAAACGAAGGAAGAAATTGAAAAAAAATCTTAATCTATAAATCATTTTAAATAAAATATATGGTGATTAAAATAACTAGGATCAAATATGAAGAAAAAACAATTTGAAGGGTTGTTTGTAAATTTTGGAGGGCTATGCATGGAATTCAAAGAGAAAATGAGAAAATAATAAATAAAAGAAAGGTTGTTGACGCTAAAACGAAAATCATTAAGCCCCACACACACCTAAGAATTGAGAGTCGTTAAGATGATTTCAATATCTTTACGGAAGATTGTGTTTGGCTGTCATGGAATGCCTCATGTGCATTGAAAAGCATGATAGTAGCCCACATGCTAGAGCGCACATAAGCCCATTTTGTTTTTAAATTATATTTTATATTTATTGAAATATCAAACTATCCTATAGTTAAATTAAATATAATTAAAACTTAAAATGAAAACACAAAATAACCATGGACATTAGTTAGAGAATTTTTGCCAGTGAAGATAATTTAAACGCACACACGATTCTATTTTATTTTTAAATTATATTTTATATTTATTAAAATACCAACTTATTTTATAATTAAATTAAATATAATGAAAAATCAAAGTGAAAAAAAGAAAAAAACATGCACACTAGTTAGAAAATTTTTACTTTAAGGACAATTTAATTATCTTATGAAAAGTGAAAGCATGAAATACAGTCATTTTACATTGCTTGAAAAATATGAAAAGATTTAGATGTACTCGATTAATCTAGCAATAATTAATGAATAATGTAAAAATATTGTACTGACTTCAAATAATTTTATTTTGAAATGGCAAACTCGTCATTTCACCTTCAATCCACGGTGAACAAAGTTTGCGTGTGCAGTCAAATCCTGATTTTTTTTTTTTTATAAATGTAATGAACACTGTACGGGTCTAAAAATAAATAGCCATACATATTATCGTGAATCGGTGCTGCTGCGAGCCTTTACCATACTAAAAATATTTTAATAAGTATATGTCATTAATATTTTTTTATTTGATGATTAAAATGTTCATACTAATAAATAATTTATTAATCCCACGTGCTACTTATGTGTCATATATATATATCGGAGTAGTTATTAAGTTGAAAGGGATAAATTAAATGAATATCATAGACTAATTTTTCTAGTTTTGAAGAATTAATTAAATATTAATTTAGTTTTAATTAACTAGACTCCTAATCGGTGTGGATGATTCTTAATTTAACATTACTTAATTGTAAATAAAATCTTATTTTCTCGTTAATCTTTCCGTATTAGTTAGTTATTTTTTTAACTGTAAAAAAATAAAAAACATGAAATGCATGAAAAATTAATTAATTCACATAAATATTTTAAAACAAACAGACTAATTAGCTAGTTTCTAAATCTAGAAGAGCTGTTTAATTTATTTTTCAAAATTAAAGAAACTAATCAATAATTTACTCTATAATATATGTACACACACATGGTTTCAATAAAAATCTTAGATATTATTATCAATGATATTAGCTTTATTTGTTTTTGTATTTTAAAAGTATTTTTGAAAAAATTAAATTTTTATTTTATTTTTTTCTTTGTCTCAAATTAATTTTTTTGACGTTTTAAATTTTTTTTTGATATATTGATGTTAAAAATAATTTTTTAAAAATTTAAAATATTATTTTAATATATTTAAAAAAAATACTTTGGAAAAATAATGTTACTGTACCCCTGAACACCTCTTTTTAGTTTATTCCTAATGCAATGGTGGGAGTATTTTTTTTTTCAACGCAAGAAAGTGGTGTAAACGTCTGCTATGGTTTCTGTTTTACTGTTAATAAAACTTCAATGGTAAATTAAAAAGTTTTCATGTGCTTTTAAAAAAATAAATCAAAATTATATATACTAATAAATTATAATAAATATATTGCTTTTAACTAGCAATTGAGTTAAGAAACCAAGATAAACATATTATTTTAAAAAAAATTGAATATTTATATCAATTTAAAATTCAGCCTTAAAATTTTTAATTTATCTGAATTAACTAGGGTTTTATTTTATTCAATCGAATATCAACTCTATATCAAAATTTATTTTTAATATCATGAGAGTTTATACAAAACCAACCGCAACAAAATATTAAATTAAATCTTAAATGAACTCAATATAAAAAGATTGAATGAGAAATTAAAAAAAGTCAAGTGATAAAAAAAGAAAAGAAAAAAAAATATCATGAGAAATTATTGTAACCCACAATAAATTGTTTTTTTTCTCCTCTTTATTTTTTCTATCTCACATTATATCATGATTTCAAACACTATTTTGATGGTTCACTCAACATAATTTTATGTTACCAAACTATAATTGTCAAATAAGAAGTAAATTACTCTACAAAAAAAGGACGTGGATGAAAAAAAAAGTTTTCATCATTAACAATTAAAACATTAGTTAATAGTTTACCTAGCATCAATTCTGTAAAATTAAACTAAAATTGCTAAATAAAAAGTAAAAGGATTTGACCAAAAAATTCCAATAAAAAAATATATTGAAAAAAAGAAGATGGTTTACAGTTTGTATGAATTTTTTTTTATTATTTTTACAATCATAATTCATAATAGATTCACTTTGTCTTGAAAGCACAAACACTACAATGCCTATGAGACAATGAATTAGTTATGAAAATTATTAAATCGGTGGTATTATTCTTACATGGGACTTAATGCAAACAGTTTTACCTGTGGATGTCGTCTTTTAGATGGGGAGGAGAACGTAACTTTGAATGTCCCGAATAATTCTTCGGTCCGTTCGTACGGGGAGGGTAGGGCTTGCCTTGGTGGGTTTCGGGGTGTCCAATGTGATTGTTTTTGTTTTTATTTATTTATTTGGATGTCTGGATTAGTTTGTGTGTACCATAACTAATTCCACGATTCATTGAATATTCTGCAAACCTAAAAAACAGATAAGATATCACAAAAATAACAGATATACACATAGAAAATCAAACTCAGAACGGGAGTAACGCAAGCCTTACCCCTAGCTCGACCCTCAAGTGCGATTGTTTTTTAGACTTGTGACTGGATGCAGATGACTTGTGCCATAAAGTAGGTTTCGATATGATTTATACAGTCGGTCCTGTCTTGTTCATGAACCGCGTGTCTTCGGAGCTAATTTCAATCAATGGCTCCAACCTTTGTTCTTGACCATTCAAAACTCGATAAAATCAAGGTCCAGTGTCCATTGAAGCAGCCTAGAAATGGCGGGTGCGTGGTTTAGTGCGGAATTAAAACAATAAAAATTTAAAATTTAAAACTAAAAAAATCAAAAAAAATTAAAATATAATTGTACTGTAACACCCGATTGTTAATCACTGCTGCTTTTGTCTAGCGAAATCCCCAAGAATACTGTTATTCAGGTCAAAGAAACCATAATACGCAACGCAGAATTACATAACAAGAGTTGGGCAGTAAGAAATGAAGAGCGTATTATCCACACCAGTACTGATGCTATATAAAGTGAAAATTGTGTCTCTCTCAAGGCACTTAGCCATTAATGGATGGCTGGTTTGGCCACTCCGGCAAATTATGGAGGAGGGTGCACTCCGTTTGGTACATGTGCAAGAACTTTCCAATTCTCGATCGAAATTACAGGACAATTTCTTCGTTTCTTTTTTTAGAATCAATGACTGTTGGACGACTTGATGCGTGCCTTAATATTCTGATTGCAGTGTGAAAAAAAAAAGTTCACAATTGCTCTGTACAATAAAAATAAAAATAGAAATTGTATGATACACACACATACACAGCAGAGTCAACAACACGCTTAAGATTTCCTCTGTGAGAAATTTGATTTTTATGAATAAAAGCTAATTAGAAAATAAAAATAATCTTTTTAGAAAAAAGTGTTGGTACATAAGTCACCATTGTTGTGCACACAAATGATAAGAGAGCGTGTTTGGTTGTGTGGTTGTGGGTGCTTTTCAAATAACTTTTCGTGCCAAAATGCATGTCAATGATGTTTTTTTATTTTTTTAAATCATTTTTGACATCAGCATATCAAAATGATCCAAAACATATAAATTATATTAAATTTTAATAAACAAATTTAAATATTTTAGAAACACAATCGCAGCCTTCGTGGCAGCCGCAATTTTCAAATATTAAAATGTATTTGGAATGGCGGTGCAATTCAATTTACTCGTAGAAATTGCAATCAACGAATGAGCGGAGGCAATGTAATTCTCATTAACAGTTGCAGGATTACTAGATCAGAACAAATAGTTATTGCAAGCACAGCTGAGACAACAGGAATAGAATCCAAGTGATCCGAAACTTCATATAAAGCATAATTTGATTGGCTCAAAAACATCTATCAAGTTTCATGGCAGAAGAAAGCTTCGTGTTCATCGTCGAGATTAAAGAAAGGTTTTTTTTTTCAGGTAACACTACTAATCACCCTCAATTATATTAATTTCAAGACAGGCGAGAGACCACGTCAAATCAAGGAAACAGCTGTTTTTAAAAAGGAAAAGTAAAATGATCTGCTTTTTTTCCCATACATGGACCGTTGAGATAGAGAAAACGAGACACCATGTATCAAACCACTCGTCCCTTCCTTTATCCAAGCATATAATTATTAGACTCGTAATTGGTTCAGAGCAAAATACCAAATCATGTCTATGAAGGACGGTCAATGGAGTTGTGCTTGATTCTTTATTAACTTCACCGACCCGCAATCTGGCAAATGCTGCAACTTCGGGATTTTTGGAGAGAAATCATCTGTTTGCGCGAAGGAAATCTTGACACATAAGAAGTATGGATAAAATTGACAAATTATTTTAATCACCTAGAGATGATTGAAGAAGGGAAATTACCGTCCTCTTTCTCATGAATTATAATATTTTTTTAATATTATAGTTATTAGTGATTTATCATCATTATTTATTTCAGTTTATTTTTTATTAAGTTATTTTAATATTATATCATAAGTTATAAGTTTTGTGAATTAAAGCAATTGTATAAACTTTTTTTTTTTTAATTTCATTGTTTATTATTTGAATTGATAGGAAATTAAGCTCCATATTTATTTTTTAATTATTTTTCATGAGGTTATCATGGTATTATGACCCGAGTTAAAGGTTTAGTAAATTAAACTAGATTGATTTTGTTTTTTTAATAGTTTTTTATTCAACTACATCTTTTAACGATAAATTGATTGAGAAGTGAGTTTTATATTTTGTTTTGATTTGTTTTTTATTGGATTATTTTGGTCTCGTAATCCAGGTTTGACAGGTTAACCTGAGTTGACTCGGATTTTTTTGTTATTTTTTAATTATTTTTTTATTTCATTATTCAATATTGAGTTGATTAAGAATTGGACTTTAATATGTTTTTTTTTTTAATTTGCTCTTCATAATGTTATTACGATCTCATGACCCGGATCATAAATTTTACATGTTAATATGAGTTAACTTAAGCCGATTCAAATATTATCGTTTTAATATTTTTTTAAAAAGATACCATTTTGAAGTTTTTTTAAGTCAAACTATGTTTTTTTTTTCAAGTTGACTAAATTATATTAGATCAATCTTTATATAATTTTTTTTTAAACCACATATTAGTAATACTTGAATATTTTTTTTAACGAAGAAAAATAAGCTAGTAATATTCTAATAGGATAACTATTAACAGTTAGCTCATAAAATATATATATAACAAAAACCTGAAAATAATCATACATGGTAAATGGCGTATATCAGATATATTGAGTTCAATAAATGGATTTGATTAAAAGAAGTTATAATTGCTCACGAATTTATCAACTTCTTCTGTATATTAATTCATGCAAATGATCATCAACAGCCACAGTCACTCTAAATATACTCGGCAACGCAGGCTTCGTCTAACAAATCAACTCCGATAGCAAATAAAAAGAATCTGGGCAAATCAACGCAGGCCTCTCTATTGGTATGTAAGCAACCGGTTGATGGCAACAATGGCGGCACTGACGGTGGAATTAATGGATGACCGTGACTTTCATGTGATCACAGGCATGATTGTATGGCGAGGATGATTTTTTTCACCCTCTTTTAAGTATATTTAATTAACCCAGATTATTATTCTCTCCTGGTCTAATGTTAATCGTAGCTATTTCCCAACGGATGGAAAATCCTTTTGACTCTGTGCTCCACGTATAGTTCATCCATCAATCTTTGTTTTTTCATCTCTATGAACATAACGTGGTCTTCCACACACAGATGTTTGACTAACATGGAAATTTCTCCAATAAAATTCCTATTAACGGTCAAGATAATTGGCCTCTTAATTTCACCGGGTGGCTCTAGCATTCCGAATCTGCAATGGAGGGGTTGACAAAATCGACGCGTTGCCAATATATATTACCATCGAGAGTATTTACGGCGTCGCTTGACTTTTTCTAACGAGGATTCGAAACACACTGGAATATGGAGCTCGTGATGTGTATATTTGTGGGTGGATAAGCAGTGATAGGTTACGAATTCATTCATTACCTGATACAAGAAAATTAAATGTTACTAACAGAGGCAAATATATTTTGACTATAGATTTTGATTTTAATTACTTTGAAATTAGATAACCTAGAACAGTGGCGGTTCCTCCCAGGGCCGGGCGTCGATTGCCTCCAGTATTTTAGCATCTAAAAGTGGCTACAGCTCGGATTGCAAATTGTAATTCAATACTGGCTTGCTAGCTCCTTCCCTCTCTCGTCTATAATAAATTTAAGAAGGGCGGCCATCACCGAATTTCACGTATGTGTTTTATTATAAAGTTTCAATCCCTTGACTGCAAACATATGCTGGCCGGCTTTAATGGATAAAATTCTCATGTAAGCCAACAACGACGACGACAGTAATAAGATCTCACAATTCGTTAAAAGAAATCTGCAGAGGTTTTAATTTGTTGCGTTTTCAGATCTGGTTTGCCGGAACAACCCCTTCACGGTACAAAAATTCAATACCAAGAAATTGTAATAATAGTAATTTTTTTAATTTAAAAATACATCAGGATAATATTTTAATTTTTTAAAGTTTAAATTTAACAACAACACATCAAAACAATATAAAAAATAAACATAAAAAAATTATTTAAAATTAAAAAAAATCAAAATTTTTAAAAACTTCAGATGGAACGGTACGGCTATTAACTGAGCATTCATATTATAAATTTTAGAATACAGTGGCGAGATTCAAACCTAAATATTGAATGAGTTTTTCGTCATCGTTAGATTGAAAGCACAGCTTAATAAATAACTCGCATTTACACTACGAATTCCATTACAATATTAACCAGCTCGCGCGGGCGATTGAACGTCACTGTAGTGAAAACAATGACCTCACAAATACCTATTATTTAAATCCCAGTGCATGCGGACATTACCAGCTAGTTTGTTTAATTTTGTCTAAATATCAATATTTTTTTTCGTAGCTAACAAAGAAACAGGGCTTTCGTAGGCAGCCAGCTGAACATATCGCGTGGAATATATAATAATAAAAATATATCTTATTACATGCCGTTGTAGAAAGATTATTCAAACTATGAGTGGACTTCTCTATGATCCTGGAAACGTTCAAGTTCAACCCTGGAGGCCATAGAAAACGAAAAAAAAACACCATATATAGTTGATAAAAATATAAAAATATTAGCTGTTAAGTTGTTTTTAAAAATATTTTTAGCTTAAAAATATATTAAAATAGTATTTTTTATTTTAAAAAAATTAATTTTGATTAGTATATCTAAACAATTAAAAAAAATTATATTTTTTTAGAAAACTTCATTCGTGAGGGCATAACACTCAACAGATTTTTTAAAAAAACAATATTTTGCTATATTAATAATACTTAGTTATTATACAATTACTCTAATAAGTAAATAATTGTTTTAGCAAAAAAGAAGAATTAAACAATTGGCATTTCAATCTGGATGGAAAAATTGAATGTGCAAAAATATTAATATACTATATTAATAATATTAAGTTATAATACAACTCTACTAGTGTGCTGTCCATGGTCATCCCGTACTCCCACAAAGCCCGTCCAGCAAGGCACCGTGCCTTCCACTTTGTGCACCGTCCGGGTGGAATTTGACCTTTCAATCTGAAAATTAAAGTCTAAAAAGTTATGATTAATAGTAATAATTAACAGATAGCAGTGAAGATTTTTCCTGTGCCATTTCCGACGAGGTGAGATTTTTCGAGTCCCGTCGGAATAATAAGATTTTTTCCACTCATAAAAAGCTCCAAAAGAACAACCACGAAGTCCTAAAAAATCAATTACCAATTATTCTCACTATAGTTTATTAAAAAACTTAAACTTACAGTTCTTTATTTTAATTGTTTTTAAAATTATTTAGAAAAATTAAATAAAATCTCAAAACACTAAAAAAAATTCAAACTACAAACAAAATAAGCTAGTTGAGTTTATTTTGATTTTATCATCCATTGAAAATTTGGACCTAAGTAATATCATGTCAAGATTCTTAAAAAAAAAAAAAAACACAAAAAAAAAGGAAAATAAAAGTTAAACGAGGAAAGGGTTTTAAAAAAAGTTAAATTAGATATAAAAGAATAATATACAATAGGAAGGTAGTATTTGTTTTTGTGGTATTACCATGTTTTTTAAAAAATAAATTTTTTTATTTTAAATTAATAATTTTTAGTATTTTTAAATTATTTTGATGTATTAATATTAAAAATAAAATCTAAAAATATTATTTTAATCTAAATAAAAAATACTTTAAAAATAATTACTTTCCTATTGAACACCATCAAATAAATTGATTGCATTTAAAAAAAAAATTGGAATGGTATAACTTTTTTTAATCAATTTAGCCGCTGTAATATTATACATAATTTTTTTTAATCAATTTAGCCGCTGTAATATTATACATAATTTTTTTTTTGAAAAAAACTATAAATTTAACCCTCTTCTATGGATTTTTCAATTAAAGGGTCAATTACATATAACTCTACAATATTTTTATATGTAATTATAGCGATTTTTGAGAAGTCCCTCAACTCAACGAGGCTTCGAAAATGTTCATTGCTAGCTAATACCTATTTACAGATGATATTGAAAGCTTCTGAACCTTAGGTTGGTGACGATGAGGACCTACATGAAACATTTTCGAATCTTAAGGGTCTAGAATAAAGCTATCATTTTTTTTATTTGCTTCCCTCTCTCTCTCTCTACAAACTCACCTTCTAGAAAGGGAGGAACTTCCGAGGGCTCATCAAGCCTAGAGAGAGAAAATAAGGAAACATCCTCTTCAGTTTCTGAAGTCAAACAAAAACTTGCAGATTCAATTCAACCATATACTGCGACCCTCTAGAAAATTTATTTATTTATATTTCCCCTCTCTGTTTCTTAGCCTTTAAAAAGTCCATCTCTTTCTTTGATCACACAGTCTTTTCCACCATTTCTTTCTTTCTGAACTTTCTCTCTTTCTCTGTTAAGGTTTTTCTTTCTTCGGTTGTTTTGGTGTTTTAAGAAAGAGAGACAGAAACTACAAGTGTTCGCTTGCTTGCTTGCATCTTTTAACACAATCATGAGTAGCCACACGGCATCCTCCAGTAATGGAGGCAACGGATCGGATGATTCTGGTGCTCCAAGAAGGAATTCAAAGCGACCCAAATGTGATTCTCTTCTTTACTTCTCGTTTTTTTTTTTTTTCTATTTTGGGCAAATTCATGTCTGCCCTCTTGTGATCATGGTGCTAGTTTTGTTTTTAAATTGCAAAGTTTTGAACCTTGTCCTAATTTTCTTGTTAGCTTGTTTCAGAGACTCAGGTATTTGAATGTTTTTGGGATCACTGGTGGGTTTTATAGGCATCCATGTGGAGGTTTATGCATATTTTTGATGGGTTCTTGTTATTTTGATTCGCTGTTGGTTTTGTTGCATGAGAGTGGTCGTGTGAGCTCTTTTTTGATTATTTTGTTTCATATTAAGAATCTAATTTTCTTTATATTGATCATTTAGTCTTTCCGTTTTTGGAATAGCCTTTCCTGGTTTTTTTAATTCCTCATCAAGATATATTTGGAAATTCCCCTTTTGAAGAGAAATACGGCTATTAAACTTTGTTAGCAATAAAATGAACTAAATTGGGTTTGATAAACAAGATATTAATGAAACTCAGCTATAACATGCCATGAGATAATTGGGCATTTTTCCATTACACGAATAGGAATTTTAGTAATTTTGGCTGTATTATCATTACATGCATCCAAGTCTGAGCATGTATGCTCATGTGATCTACATTAAGATTGAAAACAGAATGTTTTCCAGTGTTCAGAATAGTTGCCTGACTGCGTAATTGTTATCCTGCAAAGCAAGATAGAGGGATGAAAACATTTTAAATTTATAGGGATGTATTGTATTTGCCAGAGCAAAAAAAATGCGATTTTTGGTCATTTTATTAAAATACACTTGTAATCTTATTGTAGTGTAGCTGTTAAAAAAAACAAGAAAAGTAAAAATAGAGAGAGCACAGCTGAGCAGCTTCTTTATCTGATGTTTCAATCACAGCTCGCAAATTGTCTTTCAGTACACGAGCACATATGGGTGTACATGTGATTTTTATGGAACTAAAAATGTTTCCTTTTCTTTCAGATTCAAAGTTTACTCAACAAGAACTTCCTGCTTGCAAGCCAATTCTCACACCACGATGGGTAAGTTTTTATCATTCTTTTTATCTGGTTTCGTCTGATGCAAATGATTGCTCAAAGTTATTAACTCCTAATATATCTCTTTGTGCAGGTAGTGTCTGCATTCATGCTTGTTGCCATTGTCTTCATCCCTATCGGCATTGCTTGCTTGCTTGGTTCCCGAGATGTGAGCTCTAGTGTCACCTAAATCCTTGCAATTCTAGTTATATTTCCACCTATGGTTTTTTATGGGTTATTCTCCTTTAATCAGGTTGTTGAAGTTGTTAAACGGTATGAAATAGAATGCATTCCAGCTGGAAATAGAGGCAATGAAGTCCAATTTATACAAAGCGCTGCTGATAAAACATGCACAATATCAATGACGGTAAGTCCTGTTCTTGCAATTATTATGGTTGATGTGTTGTTGTCATTTTCTATGTTCTTTATTAGCAGTGTTTGTGGATTTATTAGCTAACAAGGAAAGACCCGTGCCAATATTATTTTCTGTTATACAATATACCTTCATGTTATTGTTATCTGTTCACGGGTGGCATTCCCTTTTTGTCAGAGCTGTAAGTGGTGCTATATCAGCAGTGTATTAGTAGCCAGTAGGTTACTTTATTCTACTCCTTACAAAAACCCATGCCGATATCTTTTTCTCCCATGCAACATGACTTATGCTAATTATAGAAATTAGCCATCATGACCTGAGGTTAAGCAGTAAATAACGATCTTCTGTTCTCAACTCTTGTTTTTCTTGCCAGATCCCTAAGCGTATGAAGCAACCTATTTATGTTTACTATCAGCTTGACAACTTCTACCAGAATCATCGTAGGTATGTCATCAACCTCATGTAATCTATCAGCATGTAATTTCTGATGGGTTCAAGTAATCATGTGTAGATTTTTACATAATGGTCAGAGGTATATTGTTCATATAAATTGGGAGCATTGATATTCAGGACTATCTAGGTGCGTAATTTATGTCGATCATAGGTGATGGTCCAGGGAACCAATTATAACATGTGGTTCAGGAAGTGCACCCTTTTAGATTTTCCTGCCACATTTTATAAGTCAAGATGGCGATGTTTGTGATTTTCAAGAATTACAGACATTACAGCCTAGGACCTAGGATGTTGTTACACGTTGAGGAAAGGGCTCCTCTATGCATGCTTAATTGGTGGTTAATATCATGTTTCTCATCTCAGAATAGTGTGTTTGACTATTTGTTGATGGTAGAAAATTACATTCTTTCAAGTGTTTAATAATAAAAGCAACCCATCATTTTATAAAAACTATTGAACAGTGTGAAACTGTCATGATTATCATGATCATAAACTGGGATGCTTACTCACTGAAAGTTGAAGCACATGTAATTGAGTTTATGTGGTGATTATTTGGCATAATTTTAATGATTGCTCTAATAAATCAGGTATGTGAAGAGCCGAAGTGATGAACAGTTGAAAAGTGCGAGTAAAGAGAATGATACAAGTTCTTGTAAGCCAGAAGATACTGCAACGGGGAGGGGGGCAATTGTACCCTGTGGTCTGATAGCTTGGAGTTTGTTTAATGATACTTATAGCTTCTCCCGCGGGAACCAGTCGTTGACAGTGAATAAGAAGGGAATTGCTTGGAAGAGTGATAAGGAGAAAAGGTTTGGTAAAGATGTCTTTCCTAAAAACTTTCAGGGTGGAGGTCTTGTAGGTGGTAAAAGTCTCGAGGCATCAATACGTGTAAGCCTCCCTTTACTATTACTTCAAATTAATATATAAGCAACTCATCTTATCACTAACTAAATAACTGTTCCAACTTCATCCTGGAAAATACCTTTAGAGGCTTTAATAATGTTAATAACACTCTGGACATTGGTAGATTTCAAAACTGCATTGCTGTTGTGTTATTAGAGTGGTATTTTCAGGTTGCTTAACCTCCACTTCAGGATTAGTATTGAAGGTGTGACCTCAGTTATTCTTTCATTCATGAAGGAGTTGATTTTTTTAAACCCAAGGTGTTGAGTATTAGGCTTATACCTTGGAGACGTGAGAGACTTGGTGTAAATGCTTAAAATGATGAGATATTGTTGCATGTCATTTCCCCTCTTCTATTGCTAAAACGTGAAAATATACGAGAGAACCATAAATTTTTCTCCGTGTTTCTTTTGATGCAAATTGCTTCAAGTAATTGGCATGTGACTGACCTGGTCTTATATGATTTTGTGTAACAGCTAAGCGATCAGGAGGACCTCATGGTTTGGATGCGAACTGCAGCTCTGCCAACTTTTAGAAAGTTGTATGGGAAGATAGAGGTGGATCTTGAGGCAAAAGAAGTCATAAATGTTACACTGGCTAACAACTATAACACATACAGTTTTAATGGCAAGAAGAAACTTGTGCTTTCAACTACAAGCTGGATTGGTGGAAGAAATGACTTTCTTGGCATTGCTTATCTCACTGTTGGGATGATATGCTTCGCCTTGTCAATGGGTTTCACAATTGTGTATTTTGTCAAGCCTAGGTAAGTTGATCACATATACAAATTAATTATTGAATTTAGGGGCCTAGTTCTCATGATTTTAATAAACTGGTTATTAAAGTCAAAATACATGCTGTCACACATGTGCGGCGTTACGGCTTTTGAAAGAGTGAGGCTGTTAGAATTGCCCTTCATAAGGCTTGCATTTTATGGTGAGGATTTCGAAGTGTGCCCAGCATCATATATGGAGTGAGGCTCTGACTTGTGGAGCATGGCCCCATAGTCGGCAGCATAAAATTTTCATATGCTATGTGTATTCGATTGTTTGTGAGATATATGTTAATATTTTCTTACTGTTTCTCTTTACTGTGTCATCTCAGGCGGCTTGGTGATCCTACCTTCTTATCATGGAACAGAGGTCCTGGATCGCACTAAAAATGCCTGTGGATTTCTTTTGATGGCGTCACTTCGGCACATCCCTTCTTATTGTAACTTTAATGTCTATGGAATGTTTAAAACATAACATTGGCTCGGGAAGGATTCTGTTGGTTTGAATTTTTGATTTCTAGGCAATACACCAGTGATCTTTATGTATAATTACAACATCAGTATTGAATACAATTTTTTATTATTTGTTTCCCGAAAACTTCACTCACTTAAACATTATAGAATTTGCATTTTTTGTTTGTCTGCATTGTTTTTTTAACATCTATAATACTCTTAGTAAAATGTTGGAAAGGTACGCCCCTTCTGGGTAGGATGGATCTATAGGATGGTCTGAAGCTGCTCCAGCCTCTCGCAGAACAGAGATTTTCCTTCCTGCCATTGATGCAGCACCCTGATTCCACAAAACAAAGGCAAGAATAAAATGATAAGTAATACAACAGCAAGGAGTAAGCTAATCTTTGAAATGCGTCAAGTGACCTAATCTTCATGGCCAAACTTCCAAGTGTAATGTGATTAAATTTCCATTTCTCATATTAAAGCCCGTGTCTATGTATTTTGCTGACGATGACAGTTTAAAATATCTCCAATATTCTCTGCAATGTGGTCAACCCGCCAAAATTAGTTCTTTGTTCCCGTACACACGAGAAAAAAAAATTTCTTGCCTGAAGAACACGCAAGAACATCCCACTTTGGGTCATAGCTCCTGAACAAGAGCAAGTCATGAGAAGGCCACCTCTCTTTGTTAATCTCAATGCCATCGAATTCATATTTCTATACATGCCTGATGCATTTTGAAGAACCTGAGCAGGAAAAGCCCCAGAATTAGTACAAACTGACAAATATATGGAGGCAGGGCATTAGCCTCGGTTGTGGACATAAACTGCCTTTGATGAAAATTACCAAAATATAGACAAGTTTTGGGCATTTTCCTGAGGGTCTATATTGATGAAGGCACAGGAGCACATTTTCCACTTATATTGTTTCAAGCTTTGAACATTTTCCTGAGCAGAACTTTTCTTATCGGAGAAATTTCTTAATTCTTTGACGCTATTATGAGAAGTACCTAGGAGAAATTTCCTCATGCAACCTCAGGGAATGAAAAATACTGTATTGGACAGGATTACAGGCTTCTGTATTCTTGCGTATGTTACTGTACCTTTTTTCTCGGTGCTAATTTAGGAGGGTCCAAAATCACTATATCCCATGATTCATTTCTAGAAAGGGCACCCTTCATAAATTGAGTGGCATCTTCTCTCAAAAATGATATTCTTCCTGGATCCAGGTTGTTAAGAACAATATTTTCCCTAGCAAGCTCCAAAGCAGGCATAGATGTATCGACTCCTGTAAGAAAGCATGAGATGACCAGAGCTAAATTAACATTGCAGATGCAAGGAATTTGAGCAGCCTACTTATAATGAAATCCAGAATCATCAAGAATGTGTGACAATTAGAAGATATGGTGGAGGCTGTAATAGCCCAAGGATCATTGATTAATAGACATGGGCATTTCACTAATACTGTACCAGGCCAAATGAAAAATGTTTAGAAATAAAATAAATACCTGTGACATCTATTGCGCCTCCATGTGCTGCATTTAGAGCAAAACCACCGCTGTAGCAGCAAATATCAAGAACTTTCTGGCCATTTGAAATTGTAGATATGAACTGGCGGTTTTCACGCTGGTCAGCATAAAATCCAGTCTTCTGGCCCACCAATGAAATTGCATACGAGATCTCGTTTTCCATAACCTGGCAGATGAACATTGCAGAACAGCATCAATATTGCAGCTATGAATTCATGCAGAAGCACAAACTAGATCAGTAAGGCAAGGGGAAATAGGTGGTAGATGATTCATAGATAGTGACACTTCAGAGTAGGAGTTCAGCCAGAGATTGGCAAGCACTTGAGAAATGGATGGCGATGGGCTCAGACAGAGTTAGAAACAACAGCACTTGTTATTCAAGCATAACATTGTCATTAACTGTCCCCATTGCCTAACTCCAGTGAAATATTACGACATGATCAGCAGACCCAAATATAGATGCTGATAATGAAAACCACAATTTGGAGCGATTTAAGTAGCAATCAGAAGTGAGAATGATTATTTTCAATTTTCACCAAGTAAAACTGTGAATTTGGAGGTAGCAATCAGAAAATTACCAAAAAAAAAAAAGAGCTAGCATAAGAAAACTGATAAAAATATGAATTGTGTAATTTGTAATTTTTGAGGCACATTCTACCTTTATTCTTTCAGGGCAAGTAGAGGGATGCACTTCTTTCATGTCTGACACATCCATTCCTTCTTCTTTTAAAATATCAACAGATGGTCTCCAGTTTATATGGTTAATTCCATCAATTCTATTGATGCAAGCCTCTACTTCTGGTTTGTAATTCTCAACCCAAGCAGCAGATGATGCTATCACAGCTAAATCCCCGAAGACATCAACAATTAATCCAGACAATCTGCAGTGATGCCGCTATGTGTGATTTACTAATAAGCATACTGGCCTGTCTCAAAAAATAACTAGACCCCAAACCATGGTTCTGATTAATGAGTCAACGTATATGTTAAGAAATAACGTTTAACAAAAGCACACAAAGAATTTCTTCATCTCATGCAGTGGAAATGTTCTAGTTGAGGTTATGGAGAGCTCAAGATCATGTACCTGTCTCCTTCACTATTGACAAGGCGATATGCATTTGTATGAGATGAGGGTAGACCCAACCTCCTCCGTAATTCTATGGCTGCGTTAGTTCTTGTTTCAAGCAGTTTCTTCATGTCCAATGCGCAAGAAGGATCTCTACACATGAATTAAGAACTTAAAAGATGGAGGATATAAAATCAAACCAGAAAGCCGTCTTTATATAGATACCTCGTTGCTTCCTCTTCTAGCTGCATGAGCCTAACACAGAACATGGAAACTGAATTATACAATCCCCACCCTATAGGTTTCTCTGTTCCATCAGCAACCAGCACAATGTCTCCTGTCTTGGGTGGCGGTCTACCAATTATTCTATCAACTGCTCCACTATACACCATTGGACTTCCATCCTTGAAAAGTTGTGTCTTTCCCTTTTTTAACACAACCTTTGCAATTCCTGCCGAACACATATCAATTACAAAAAGGTTTAGAAATCATTATAGAACCAACCAATGATAACTAGGAGAACCCTTATAACAGCTTCCACATGTTGCACAGAATATAGAAAATGACATGAATGGCAAGCGCAAAATGTTGCATTTACCGAGAAGAAAATAAAATCAAGCACACAAAACAATATAAAGCTCAATTGCCCAAATGATGCCACCGATGGTTTTAAGTCTTAATAGCCTAATTAGTCTTTTTAGTTAACTGAAAATGCAAACTCACAACCCTATGAAGTCTCTATACACGCAGAAACAAAGTGATAAAGAAACAATTACCCTTTTTAGTCAATTCAAATGGTGAAGAACTTATTAACCGGAAAAAAATCAAGAAAGCAGTTCAAAGAAGTCCCATTGCCATAAAAAAGCTCAAAGATTGCAGCTTTCCTTAAAAACGAGAAAAAAGAACAATGTAGCCCAGTACAGCAATAACAAAATGAAAAGAAAAGAAAGGGCAGCACTGCCACAGCAAAAACACAAACACCCACCTGGATATATAATACATAGAGATACAGAGAGATACCTTTAGAGTGAGAAGAAGCAATTTGTTGAAGGGTGGAGGAGGGGGTGGATGGCAGCGAAGAGATAGGCAGAGATTTTATGAGACGGGCAGAAAGCTTCAGCTGCTGCATGTTTTTGAGCTCTGAAGTCTTAAACCCCCACCACGAGAGAGAGAGAGAGAGAGAGTTCAAAGAAGTAACTGGGAAGCTAATGTTATCCCTACCTGAAGTGATGGGCTTGTCCGCATGCGGGCCGGGTTTTCTCAAGCTTTGTTTCCAAATTCCAAGTACCCAAACGCCAAACCAAAATAAAAGTAAATTATAAACTAATCCCTCTAGTTTTGCAAAGTAAATTAAATAGTCCTAGTTTCAAGAACTAATTAATTATTCCTTATTTTTTAAAATATATTTGTAAATTAATCATTTTCGTTCATTTCACGTTATTTTTTAATTTAATTTAATTTATTTAAAAATATAAATAGATAATACAAAAAGATTAATGATAATTTTTTTTTAAAAAAAATTTAAATTAAGCATGGTCAACATCAATCAAGAGAATAGTTAATTAATTTTTGAACCTAGAGAGAGTATTTAATTTTCTTTGCAAAACTAAAGAGGCTAATTTATAATTTATTCACCAAAATAATCATTTTTTGGTGTCCTTAATTTTATCCGAATATATCTCAATATGAATATATTTTTTGTCCTTATAATATTCTTATTCTGGCCAGTCCGATCATCCATGAAATTTGATTCCCAATTTTGAAATATTTAATTTTGGTGTCTTGCATTATTTTTGGAGAAATCTCAATTTATCGAAAAGATCTTACTAAAAAAATTATTAAATGCGAGGTCAAATTGATAAAGTCTAAGTGCATACTAGACCAATAACATTAATGTTGGTTAACTTCTTATGTTATTTATTTTTTAAAATGGACATCATTTTAATGCTGAAATTAAATTATTAAAAGAAATTGACAAAAAAATGAAATGGAGAAAAATAGACTTCCTTTGTTTTTGCATTTTAAAGATATTTTTTTAAAAAATAATTTTTGTATTTACTTTAAATTAATTTTTATATATTTTTCGATTGTTTTAATATGTTGATATAAAAAATAATTTTTAAAAAATAAAAAATATTTTTTAATGCATTTAGAGCGATATATATTTTAAAAAATAATCGTTATCACACTCTCAAATATCCCCTAAAAATACTTGAGTGACCATAATTTGTTGTGGTAGAATGGCAGTGAGCAGAACCTAATAAAAGAGGGTAATATTGCAGAAAACAAATAGATAAAGACACCAAAATTTAAGAATTTAAAGATTGCCTTGATTTCTATTAATTTTTTTATTTAAATTCTAGGCCAACCAATTCTTTATCTGAATTCTTGAACTATAACCTTTTTATCTTAGTTTTAAAGAAGTGATCGATTAATTAATTAAGTGCATCTGTTCCAAAACCTGAACCCTAAATTTAGTTTAGTCCTCCTCCCAGGGATATGATCGAAAGCTTATCTCGGTTCGTTCTGCTCTCTATGCTAGGCATGGTGGCATCCACCAAGATCAGATAATTGCTGTTCCTCAAGCACAATCAGCCCTGCCTGTCATTTGGTATAGCTGATGTGCAGTATCCACTTGCACACCTGCTGTATCATTTTTACTGGACACTTACCAGGACATGACTGAAGCTCTTACAAGAAAAGATAAGATCTGCACTCAGTTCCCATTTCGTCCGACCTTCGGTCTGTTCATTCTAAGATTAAGAAGAGACGGTTTCTATAGATGTTCAATGTATTTTCCTGGTCAAGGCCGATGTTTTGCTGTATAAACACAGTAACTTTCAGACGCTACGGTGTGTTTAAGAAGGTCTTCAGGCAATTCCGATTTGATTGAATTTGTAACCAATGTTGGGGTTATCCCCAATCACATTTTCAGTGTTGACAGGCTAGTTCTCTTAGGAACAAAATTTGATGAAATTGAAAGAAAAGTTTTTATATTAAATTTCTATAAAGTTTTAAATTTGTATTTTCTCATGTAATTATTAAAAAAACAGTATCGGTAATGTTTTAAACCTTATCATTAATTTTAAATTTAATGACTTACAATGACTTAATATTGATTTTGATTTTTTTTTCAACCCGCACGCATTTGGGTTCAGTGTAGAGTTAAACTCAAGACAATAAAGTTTGGTATTTTGCTAAACGTATATGTATTTAAGTTCAACGTGTAATTGAATTTAAAGATATTGAATCTCACATCTTACTAAATTTATATGTTTTTTAGTTTAATACGGAACAGCTGAAGTTAAGGATATTAAATATAAGATTTTAACAAATCCAGGTATACTTAAACTCCATATATACATACTTGAACTTAGTATATATTTGAACTCAAAATATTGGGTCAGGCAATTGGGTCAGCTACATAACTCGCCATCCATAACGTCACACCTCTCTACTATCTAGTTATTGACTTTCAATTGATTTCTTCAGCTCCAACCATTTGTGCAATGGATATATGTTCTCTTCTTTCTATGGTTGAAACCCTAGAAAGATTGGGAATCGATCGGCATTTCCAGAAGGAAATGAAAATCATACTGGACGAAACATACCGGTAAAGTGCCACTTTCACCTTGCAAATGAAATACCAGTGTTATTGCTGCAAGTAACTTTTTCTAGAGAACAGAATTTATCTTCATGTTTAAACCAAATTCTTCATTAAGGTTCTGGTTAACTTAATAGACCCATGATTAGGTCCTAATATTGTTGTAACCATGACATTAGCAAACGAACAGGTGCTGGTGGCAGGGGGAGGAAGAGATATTTCTTGATGATGCCACTTAAGGTTGGCATTTCGGATATTACGTTTGAACGGATATGATGTCTCTTCAGGCATCTTCTTGAGATGGGAGATTTCATGTTTAAATCTTTTGAGGATCTTTTAATCACTATAGCTTTAATTAGTAACTCGTTTGGAGTAGATATATTAAACCAATTTTCTGAAGATCGTTTCCTCAATTCACCGGGACGATATGTGAAGGATTCGAGGGCTGCCTTAGAGTTGTACAGAGTTCTGCAGTCAAGTTATCCAGATGAATCACTTCTGGAAAAACAAAAAACATGGACAAACTATTTACTGAAACAGGGATTATCCAATGGTTCCCTTTACGGAGATAGACTTCATAAAAATATTACCACAGGTTTTTTTTTTCCTGACGTATTGTGATAGTCAAATCCATCAGAATAGCCATTTTCAGTCCCATTGGAATTCCTAACTTCAGCTATCAATTTTCCTGACCATGCAGATTTGCAACGCTTAGCTATCAGAAGAAGAATTAAACATTATGCTACAGATGATACAAGGATTTTGAAAACCTCGTGTCGGCACTGCTCAATCAGTTGGAGAATTTTTTTAATTTGACTGGTGAAATATAGGTATTCTTACTTGTACCTTTACTCTTCATATCATAGTTGTTCAACTATTGGTAGCGAGGATTTTCTCAAATTGGCTGCAGAAGACTTCAACATCTGCCAATCAATACAGCGTGAAGAACTTCAACATATCATAAGGTGCGTTTTCTACACAACCTTTAGAACCATGCCTTGGTGGCCTTCAGTTTTCATTAAATATGCTTTGAGAGCAGGAAAAACTGGCCAACAAAGCTAGCTTTGTTTCTTTCACATATTTCTGTCTTTTATTCCTTTCCATGATGGAAGCTCCACTTTTCCTTGAGCTACTCATTGCTGGCGTTGCAACTTGTCCTTGATCTCGATCTCATTGAAGCTCTTAAAATTTGATATCATAGATGTAGCTTAGTGCATTTACATTGTTGTTGGGAACTTAAAATATAACTTCCTTGTTTATAGCACGATACCTGTCATGTAAACAGGTGGGTTGTAGACAGAAGATTGGACAAGCTGAAGTTTGCTAGGCAGAAGGAAGGCTACTGTTACTTCTCCACTGCAGCAACTCTCTTTGCTCCTAAACTATCTGATGCCCGCATTTCATGGGCAAAAAATGGTGTGCTTACTACTGTTGTTAACTATGTTTTACTTCGTTGCAGAGAGAATCCTACTTGTTTTCCAGAATCTCCTGTCAAACCAGTAGCAAGGAATCTGTCATGATTGTCGATGAATGCTAGTGTTTTTTCTGGCACTGCATATGATTGTGGTCAGGCTTCACTAATATTTATGCGCGTGTTTGCCAGTATGATTTTGCAAATCTGATATCCGTGTAGCAATCTTGCTCCTTTTGTTGAAAAAAAAGTCACCTCGGCGAACCAAAATGGAATGCCTATGGCTGCAGACTAGAAACACTACTGGATTATTTGTTGTACTACATCCCCATGCTTAGAGATACAAAAGCTGCTGCCACTATAATCTAGCTAATCATGCATGAAAGCACTGTCAAGGGCTGAACCAAGCTTTTTGCTAAAGAAAATGAAGCAGAGCCTCCAGACATTAGAAACACCCACTAGATTTAGAACATGCACCTTTCATTGTTTCCTTGATCATTCAAGCGTCAGGCCTAACATGCCAAATCGATTGCTAGTTTTAGTAAAACACAGTTGCAACCAATCCTTCCCCACCCACCATACATAAACATTAAAGTCACTGAATTATTATTTGTTGTAAAACCAACTTAGAAAATTGCTTAACTAATTCATAAAATCCTGTTATACTTAAAAAAAGCACAACTGGTAAAATACAGGAAGATGAGCACCCCTTGTGCCTGGCAACAAGAGGCAGAGACCATGATGGCACTTCTGGCTTTCCCAGCAAAAACCACCTATGACTTTAACGAAAGAACCCATGTAAGATTGGCAAAGCTCCTTCCAGATTCACGCGGTTCAATTAAATGCTACTTGTACTCAAATATCACTTTGGAATTTAGAACTGATCATTAGCAGTAGTAATAAATGCTGGAAGGGTTAGATTCAAAAGGCTTTCTTCTCATGTGAAGCCAGTCCATGAACTCCACCCTCAACTTGTGCTGCTGCTGTACGAACCTGCAGAAAGCCAGAGGAATAAGGCCAGACACCAAATACACAGAAAATAAAAGAGCATAACTCCAATACATCAATATTTACCTTCAGCAAACATGAGTGATAAGAGGGCGACAAAGAGCATGATGAACCACTTATAGCATAGGAAAACTCTGGCAGCAATCATTGACTATTGGCAATACATCAACAATATTTACCTTAATCATTTCAAATACCCACCCCCCCTCTTCCCCCAAAAAGGAGACAAGTTTTCAAACTCATTATCATTATTTCACTAATGGAATTTTTTTACACTCACATGCCACCATCAAACTTCCATTACAACAAATGCGGAGAGTAGATTATCAAAAGTTACGAGACAGTGGAAAAAACAAGGATTCCGCCATCTCTTGCCCTAAAGCCCTTTCGCACCATTTAAGATGATTAATGTATTTAATCTAATTTCATTTATTTGCAAAGGAAGTAAGCGACTTTAATCATTTGAGAAGGTTTATGCCTCTATATACAGAGGTAATTTCGAATGTTCAAACAGCAAGCTATAAAAACATACATTCACACATATGTTGACAGATAAAGACTTAGCTTCACACAGAGCCACATATAATATTATTTTTAAACATCAAAACCACCGAATTATCCCAAACCATAAGTATAAGAATGCCATAAGGTGACCCATACCTCAAGCCTAAGTGTCTTTGACCTTAATAAATCATGAGCAGACCGCAAAGAGGATGCGCCAAGATCCTGGAATCCTTGCTTGACTGCTTGCATGGTGTAAGGTACATGCTTCAAAACAGAACCTTTATCAGCAACTGCTCCCACGACTCCCTGAGCAATCTTTAGCTTAGCAGTATCACCCAAGTATCTTTGATCACTCCCTTTAGTCATTGCTTCAAGGGAGCCCATGCCACGGTATTTTTTCACCCGTAAACCTTTCTGGTATGGCAAATTGTTAGAATTCACAGAACTGAAACTGCATCTAGAGCCAAAGGATGTATCCAGCCATATTTTGTCTTAAAGCAAACATAAAAATGATCTCGGAATAATTTGACATGTTACTGGTATAAAACAATGAGCCAAAAGGATGCTGAATAATTGTCAGAACATGACGTTCATATATTATCAAGTACACACATCAGTTGACATATTTATTAACATAACAAGCGTTCATTATAAGAGCACTCCCAGATACCCAGTACTAACCAATGTTTACAAATATGCACAAACAGCAGTATTTCATTTCAAGTAACGTTGAGATTCACCTTAGCTCTTTAATCTGAATCCCATCACTATCTCTAAGGCATACAATTTCCTTCAAGGGACAGGTTAAAAGACAAGGAATAAACCCTGGCTACAAAAGATTATCTTGACAAGATCCTCTTTCTAATAATATTTCTTAACACTTAGAAAACCTTAATTTATGAAGTTTCAAGCTTCTAGGTTAATTTTGAATTCCCTTATCCAAAATCTTGCCCAGTTTTATTGAATCTTCCAATGCAAGAGCATCAATAATGATAAATCAGACAGGAAGTACTGGAATGATCTCAGGGCCGACAGAAATAGTTCTCACGCATATATCCTCTCCTTAATTCAAGAAATAATTCCAAAAGAACAAAAAGGTGAAAAGGAAGTTTATAAACAGCAACTTTCAAGAAAGATGCTTGAAGAAAAAAGCTAAAAACCTACTTTCTATTGCCATTTAGTCATAGCAATGTCAAACCTCATTAAGCTCATAAGCCCCAGGAGCTTCAGTACTTCCAGCTAAAAAGCTTCCCATCATTACAGTAGATGCCCCAAGCACCAGGGCTTTGACAATATGACCTGAGAATGAAATGCCACCATCTGCAATGACAGGAATGCCACTTTGTGTGGCAATGGATGAAACCTTGTAAACAGCAGTTGCCTGCAAAGTAGCAGGACAAGAAAAACAAGTTAAAGCATGGAGCTAGGGATAGAATGTGCAAACTACCTCAACTATTTACAATGGCATAATTCACTTTGAAGTCAGAACTCTGTTACACATTTTCATATGCTAGCTTATGCTTGAACCCTTTTCTCTTGGGGTTTTTATATTCTTACTTCCTAAAAATGATCGTTCCAAAAAATAAGAAAGCAGAAAGTTTACCAAATTTTTTTTTTCTAAGTAAAAACAAGATACTATTATCAGAGAAGGTCCTTTACCTGTCCTCGCCCAACTGCACAAACCTCTTGTGTGGTGCATATAGATCCAGACCCCATACCAACTCTCAACCCATCCACACCTGCCTTAATCAAATTCTGTGCTTGACTCATTGTCACCACGTTCCCGCCAATCACATCCAACTCAGGATAAGTCTGCTTCACGTATTTGATCATCTCGATCTGATAAATAGAATTCCCTTGTGAACTATCCAACACAATAACATCAACACCTGCCTTCACCAAATGCTCCAACCTCTCCTTATCCGACCCCCTCGTTCCAATTGCCGCCCCAACCATCCACCTCCCATCGGAGCCCACCGTTCCCTTCCCTAACTTAGGATATCCCTTCACCCTCTCAACCTCCTCCTTCATCACCACATCCACCACCTCTCCTCCCTCCTTCTCCAGCACCACAAAATCACGTCCTTCCTCTTTTAACTTCCCATTAATCTGGCCCAAATCATAATGACATGGCACAGACACGTTTGCATCCGTGCGCATAATCTCTCCCAATTTAATTTCTGTATCTTTCAACCCCAACCAATCAGACTTCGCCACATATCCCAGCAACTTCGACTTCTCATCCCCTGAACAATATGCAACCAAAACAAATCCTTAACACTGATTTTTATACCCAAAAAGAGAGGGGGGGGGGAGATTCAGAAGAGGAGTGATTAATTATTATTTCTTTTAAATACCTGATTGGGTAACAAAAACAAAAGGAACATCATCGCCTTCAAACTCATTAACAATCCGTGAATCAGGCGTCTTAAAAACTGGACTCGACAAAATAGGCACTCGGCGTGACTTAACGGATCTGATCATATCAGCTTGCTCGGACGGTGTTGCATTAGAGTGAATAATCCCAATTCCACCGACCGCTGCCATGGCTGCCGCCATGTAGGACTCCGTAACAGTGTCCATGGGAGAGGAAACGCATGGGATAGAGAGAGGGATGTTGCGCGAAAGTTTAGTTGAGAGGTTAACGGCGTCGGTTGGGAAGTCTATGTAGTGAGGGAGGAAAATAACGTCGTCGTACGTGTAGGAGTAACCTTGGTTGAAGAGCTTTTCGGCGGGTGAACCGTCTTCGAATTCTGCAGCCATTTTAGGAGGCTGTTTCAACGGTTGAGGAGGGGGCAAATGTAGGGGAGGGTTTTAGAGAGGAGCGTGGCGTAGATTCGTTTTGTTAGGGTTTTATATAGTAAGATAGATAATGATGAATTGAAATATGGAGGGAAGGAAATGGACAAAACGTACGTGATTGGGTGTGTGTGTGCTTATGGTGATTTAAGTGCGTCCACTGACCTTTACAGTCAAACGAAAAGCTCTTGCGCCTTTGTTCACACCAAACGATTATTGTTTTTTTTTTTTTTTAGAGTTTCTAACACAAACTATATTTTACAGAAACATAAATATTATACTATCAATTTCTTAAAACAATTGTGAAGTCCCGAAGTATTTAATTTTATATTTCTTGTTAAATATCATTAATAATAAACTGTTTTTTAGATGACACACACACACACACATATATAGTACAAAATTATATTTGTTTTAATTGTAATAATTATATAGTTTTTAAACAATAAACCATGCATGGGACAGTCTACTCGTTTCATTCTGAAATTCAATGTGTTTTTTTTCTTTTTCTTATTTTCTTAAAGAATTTATTAAATTAATTTTGATTTTATTTATATTGATGCGCATAAAAAGAGTTGTTTGCCGCTACATCAAGCTTTTTTTTTCATTGATATTTTTTTTAAAAAATATTATTATTTTTTAAAATAAAAATTATTTAAGTAAATTAAAGCATGATTGATCAACTCAGTCTATCATCTCTTATCACATAATATTTTTTTTAACATTAAAATTTGTAAAATAAATTCATTTACTCCTATAATCAATTCAATTTTATAAATATTTTATATTTATTAAAATAGTGGAGAGGTTGATAAGTGTAAGACACGTATTAATAAAAAAAAATTTTATAAATATTTTATATTTATTAAAATATTAAATTATCTCAAACTAAATTCGATACATAAAAAAAAATCAATAATACAATAATAAAAATATCCTAAGTCAAACGGATTGAAATTTAAACTTTAAAAGTAATTAGTTTTTTCATTGTGCTCCTAAAAATATAAAAAGATGGAAACACCTTTCATGACCAATTAAATATTTTTTTTTATTATAAGAATAAGTAAGTTATTTTACTATGCAGTTATACATGAAAACCACAAAAGAAATCCTTTATGACAGCTTTATAATTTATTATTTTCAAAGACATTAAATTTATTTTCTTGCGAGGGAAAATGCAAAATGCCCAGAATTGGATTGCAGGATCTCTTTAAACCTAACCCAGAACTTAACCCATGGTGCAATTTCGCAAAGCTTCAACCCCTTCATATCGAGCATCAAATATTGGAACCCGTGGAACTAGGAAAACGCTTGCCATTTGTTAAATAACATAGCAAGCACTGCATTGATCATCGGAGCAGTATAAGAGAAAAGAAGAAGAAGAAGAAGAAGATGTTCGAACGGAAAAACCCCCAGCATGCAAACTCAGTGATCACATATGGATATCAGCCACTAATTCACAGTGCAATTACAAGATTAAGACTCCGAGGGCACACAACAGCCTGTACCTTCTCTAGCCAGCGAGATGCTATCAATAATCAACACGAAGATATCTCCAGGGAAATCGGGTCTCGTCTTATTTCCTCGAAATCAAGCCTCTCCAAACAGGTGTCTTTATTTTAGTGAACCCGTAGTGAGTCCGAGTCACCTGACTCACCTTCTCGTATGTTCTAAGTAATACAATGTGTACAACTCATGCAGAGAAGTATAGGTCCCTCGTACGAAAAGAAGAATTCGATCCACGACGAGGATGACAACCTAAGAATAAATAGAAATCCAAGCCGGATCTACTTGGGACCCACCTAAGGATACAGCCCACGTGGCATTACTTACAAAATTTATGCTTGAACCTATAAATTCATTGAGAAATAAAAAAAAAAAAATGAAAGGAGAGGGAGAGATTGGTCGTGGAGGCTGGTTTGCTATTCCTTGTTCTGTCCAAAAGACGAATTGCCTCCATCTCATCACCCGTAGATAAAATGACAACCGTCATAGCCTGCACAGATGTAAAAAGCAGATTATACTTTTACTTTTGCATGGAAAAAGAAGAATGATTACTGAAAATACTAAAGATATGTAATGTCAGGTCAATTCTAGTGAGACTAAAGATTGCAACAGTACTGAATATCTTTCTTTCTTTTTTTGAAAAAAACACAGATTCAGAGATAGCCACCATGTTATCATAACAAGCTTAAATTAGAAATCTATCAATGTGATTTAGAAATCTTACTTGGATCCACGGTGACTAGTATGGCAGTCCCTCCAAATGAACACGAACCACCAGCCACTCGGGTCCTCTGCCAGTAACTATTGAAAGCATAGGAAGCATGTGCAAACAATGTATTGGGTTCAAAGCATGAACCACTGGGTTGAATCGAGTCACAATCCGCCCCAGACCCACAAGCATAATTCATTGCTTCTTGAATGATCGGATCGGGCACCGAAGGCTTGGCTACACACCATAAGGCTGAGTATGGGCTTCTTCTTGGAGATGGTGGCCCCGTCGGAGGTGGATACACCACAGGTGGGCGAAAACCCCGTGGGCTTGGAACATATCCAGTTGGAGATGGAACAAAAGTGGGCGGGCTAGGGGTATAGCTTGGTGGGCTAGGCTCATAATAAGGGGGACCAGGTACAGCTTCTGGTGGGCCTGGAACATAAATGGTTGGACTAGGTACTGATCCCGGTGGGCCTGGGATTATACCCGGAGGACTAGGTACGGCTCCTTTCGGTGTGCCCGGAATGTTAATGGGTGGGCTAGGTACTATTTCAGGTGGATTTGGAATCGGGGTAAAACTGGGTGGGCCAGGTACCTCACCAGTTGGGCTTGGAGGCGGGTTTGAGATGGGAAAAACCGGTGGTAGATAAGCGAAGGGTGGTGGAGGTGAAGATGGCATGGATCCCGTTGGAGTTGGAATTGCTGTGGAAGGTGGTTGTGGGGTGTTTGGGGGGTAGATGCAATTTGGAGGGGCATTATCGGGCAATGAAATTGGTCCTAATGAATCATAAGGCGGCAAAGTAAATGGTGAGCTCACATAGGGACCAGCATTTGATGAATCCATTGTTTCCTTTTGCAGAAGCAATGAAGCCAAGTCAAAGCGCTTCGTCACTTTCAATTCTTGTGCATGCTTGATTATTGAACTTCCTGCATGCACTGGACCTCTGGATAGATGCATTGATCTTCTTGCATCTGCTCAAAGGTAAAAAAAAAAAAAAAAACTAGAGTCATGATCAGTTTCTATCCAAATTGCTTCTCGTGCCCTGAGAAGCATCACATTGGCTAGTAATTAGTTAAAGAGCAATTGTTTGATGTAGTGACTACTGATTCCTGGCTATGCAATTGGCCCTTTGCGATCTATCTACCACATGAAATGGTAAATGAGGTGGAATATTCAGCGGAAAAAAGAGTGAGATTCCAGCACACACAATGCTGTAGTTCTATGAGTGTATTTTTAGCAGGGCTGATGAAATAAATTAGCAGCAATTCCTATATTCACAATCTACATTGCAATATAAGATGGTGATTGAGCTACTGAATTGCCCCATTTAATTTCTAGAAATAGTAGATTAGGGGGAGGAAGATGCAAGTACAACTCGATTGTCAAAAGTAGATTGTTATATAACTTGAAATAAATGCAGGGCTAGAGTGATCAGTGAGCTTACCGCAATGAGCGAAGGAAGTAGCTGCAATCGTCAAATAGAGTAGTAGAACGCAGACTTTCTTGCAACCTTTGCTCATTTCCATGCCTATCAGACAAACCAATGCCTGCAAGTGAAAGCTCCAATGCTCAAACTCCACACCCTTCAAAGACTACGAGGTAACGCTAGCCATTTGCTTATATAAACATAAGAGGGCAACGGCACCCTTGGACGGTCCTAGAATGGCTAAAAGTAAGGCCATGAGGGACAATTAGTGGCTGGGTTGGCCATAAAGATTGATTCTTACAGTCACTTTGCCGAGAGCGGTGAATGTGAAGAAATGCTAAAAAGGGTTAAAAGGTGTGATGGAAGGTTTATTTTATACGAAGTTGTCTCTGGATGTGCAAAATGATAATCTATTTCCTCCGTTTTCCTATGGGGTGGCTACGTATTATGGCATATATGCTTGCTTGACGTTGGGAAAAATGAAAGTGTTGGTTTGTGTTTGCCCCTTTTGTCTTGCTTGCTTTCTACTCAAAGCTCTCTTCTCTTGCTGGAGGCTGCGGCACCCTGTTGCCCTTTGAATGACTTCTTGAACTAGTTAGGCTCTCATTGATAAAACAGTACAAAACCTGGTCAAGCAGAATTTACATCTGATCATGGATTTTTCCTCATGAAAAATCAAATCTTTAAGAGTTGCAATGCCATTTTCGTTTTGAACTTCTTGGATGAGTGTGGACTGCGATGCAACTGCACCGTAGTATAAGCCAATTTGTCCTTAATTAATATTTTTATGTTCATTATATTTTAAAATAAATATAATCTAGTCCCTAACTTATTTTTTTAAATTAAGTTCCTAAATATGGAATCATAAACTTAGTCAAAATTAGTTACAGCTTAAATAGGTTGATGAATAAGATAAAAGTCATGTGGATCCAAATGATTATAATTGTTTAAAAACTAAAAAATTTGTTCAGTATATATCTATTATGAGAAATTTTCTTTTATTTTTTAAAATTATTTTCTTAATTATAATCCAAAAAAAGGGAGGAAAATAGTAGATATTAACCTACAACTCTAAAAGAACTATGATTCCTAATGTTGTTTTACATTCATATGAACAATAAAGCATATATATATATATATATATATATATATATATATATATATATATATATATATATATATATTTAAAATAT